>SCPN01000473.1_pt1 | contig 85544 bp, 96 predicted proteins | sample 6106831 | NCBI WGS metagenome assembly SCPN01 (sample SAMN10720447, study PRJNA508395) | human gut metagenome | isolation source: Participant 1, 0 month
TCACAACCTTCTGCTCTTCCGTTAGCTGATATTTTGCGCGGAAGCGTATTCTCCCCTCTGGATCAGGTTTGAAAAATTCTGTATCCACCCATTAGTAATCGAATAAATTTTCGTTTCAATCCATACCCTTCCAACAATTTTCTGGAATATTCTGTTGGCGTCACAACAACATCCCCAAATTGTAACAAAAGCAGATCCATTTTTAAAAATCGGCGCTGCAAGATTAGAACCAATAAAGGAATTTTTAAAATCTTCCATTGTAGAATGCCCATAATAAATCACTTTTTTCTTCTGCATTTTTGCTATAAAGGCCGCAATCACCGAATCTGGAAAAACTGTATTCATATGAACCACGGTTGCTTCTTTCCACCTGGCTGCACGCGGTGCCTCTACTGCATTCAGCATTTTCTCCTGATGCTCGATTGCTTTTCCGACACCACTTTTTTCAATCGAAACCCACCTCTGTATATATATGTTTTCATAATCTTTACCCTATTCCTTTTATAATGAAAATAACATCTTAAATGCTGTCGTAAGCCCCAGACTGTAAAGTGCAATAGAAAATGGTTTTCCAAGTACAATAACTGCTGTAAACTGTTTCCACGTCATTTTTGTAGTTCCCGCAAGATAGCACAAAAAATCATCCGGTGCCACCGGGAAAAAGATCGCCAGCGCAAATAATTTCAAAAACTTACCGTCCTTCTGGGTCCATCCATCATATTTTTCTATCATTTTTTCAGAAAACATTTTGTATAAAACCGGCCTTCCTATTGTCTTTGAAATTCCAAACACTGCAATTGATCCTATACAGATACCAATATAATTATAAAGAAATCCTAGCCACGGCCCAAAAAAGATCACACCACCCAGGCAACTGACTCCACCCGGTAGGATTGGAATAATAACCTGCACAACCTGGATCAGAATAAAAACGAGCATTCCAGTATAACCGAATTTCCAGATAAATGTCTGCAAAGAATCTACCGAATTTAAAATGCCGTTTTTATATGCCCAGATTGCAAGAAGCGCACATCCGGCCAGTCCGGCTATCGAAAGCAGATTGAAAAATCCAGTCAGATTTTTCTGTTTCTTAGGCTGCATTTTCATATTGGTATTTTCGTATTTGCTGTTCATAGATTTTTTCCACTCTTTCGGCAAAATTTCCGGAAGAAAATTTTTCTGCTGAAATAGCAGCCTTGTTTTGCATCCTACCTTTTGCATTTTCACCCATCCCCTTCCATTCTTGGATTCTCATAAGATAATCTTCTTTTTTATCATACTGCCATCCATTTCCCCCATCTGTCACAACTTGTTCCAGACATCCGTCTCTTCTGCAAAGGAGCGGAATACCACCTGCAAGCGCTTCTGCATAAGTCATTCCCTGTGTCTCGCTGATAGAAGCACTGACAAAGAGATCTCCTGCCTGATAATAGCGTCCCACTTCTTCCGGTGTGATCATTCCCGTAAAAATCACATTTTTAGCAAGCTTTAGCTCTTCGACCTTTTTTTTCAGCTCCGGAAGATATGGCCCATCCCCTACAAGGACTAAAATCACCCCGGATTTTCCTGCATCTTGCTGATATTCCAGAAGCTCTTCAATGTTTTTTTCCTTTGCCATTCTGCCTACATATACCAACACCAGTGCATCCTGTGATATACCAAGCTGCATACGGATTTTTTTACGCCAGTCTTCTTTTTTACATAGCTGATATTTTTCCAGATGGATTCCAGATGGAATAACTTCCACCGGACAAGACACCTGGTATCCTTCCAATATCTTACGGATCTTATCACTGGGTGCAATTAGGGTTTCTACCGCATTTGCAAGTTTCTTTGTCATCAACTGCACAATATTTCTTCCCCATACTTTCTGCGGTGAAAAATAATGGGTATAGTCCTCGTAAACTGTATGGTACGTATGTACAATCGGAACATGAAGTTCAGATGCGATCCTTTTCGCTAAGAAAAATGTGGAAAATTCACACTGTGAATGCACAATATCCGGTTTCCACTCAAGCAACATTTCCATATAGTCACCTGCTGCCTTTGGAATTTTTAATCTTGCCTGCGGATAAATGCATCCAAGTCCAATTGATCCTGCATAAACCACATCGCCTTCTATATAAGAATGAAATGTTCTTGATAATGTAAGAATTTTTACTTCATGTCCTCTTTCTCTTAGCTGTCTGGAAAGATTCATAACTGAAGTAACAACACCGTTTATAACCGGTTCGTACCAGTCTGTTGTAATCAATACTCTCATTTATTAATTCCTCCCGTTATCTTTTTATGAGCATAGTTTAACAGGAGATTGTTAAGATATGGAAAGGGCATTTCTAAAGAATTTTTAAACAAATGCGAAATATTCATTCAAGACAATATTTCAAAAAAAGGGGATGTGAAAAAACTCGATTGAGTTTTTTTACATCTCCCTTTTTGTACCTGTTGTGTATAAATGACTGAAATCATGCGCAAAGAAAGCGCACTTCCCCGAAATTCTTTTTGAATCTATGCGGCAGTTCTGTTTCTCATCTTTTTTTTCTGATATTTATATAGATTGTGGCCTATCGCCACGAGTAAAACTTCCAGTTTGACTGAATGAATACCTCTTCGGACAATTCTCTTGTACCAACGGTCGTTTTTCATAATTCCGAAAGTGCCTTCTGCTTGTATCGAACGGTTCATTCGTAATAACGCACCGTGGATACTTTCTAGGTTTTCGATTACTTCCTGATGCATGGAAGTTAATTCCTGATTGATCCGAACGGTTCGATTCTTATCTGTCTTCTTACATTTCTCTGCATATAGACATCCACTACAGTCTTCGCATTCATACAATTCTTCCTTACGTCCGTATTGATTTCCCCTCACATTTTTTCTGTATAAAAATGGAATGCTTTATCGTTAGGACATCTCATGACACCTTGCTCATCAATTCTGAAGTTAACTGCACGAAATGGATCTTCATGATATTTCTGATCCTTAGTTTCCTTTTTAAACATTGGAAATTTCATATACTTTTCAATTCCGTTCTGTTCACAGAAAATATAATTGTTGTATGAGCCATATCCAGCATCTGCCACAGGATATTTGGGATAGAATCCATAAGTTTGTTTGAAGTGCTCCATCAAAGGAACGAAACAATCCATATCCGAACGATAATGGTTCACGTCAACAACTGCAATATATTCATCTGCTACACCAATCTGTACATTATATGCTGGCAGAAGCTGATCATTGCCCATGTAATCCGTTTTGATACGCATAAAGGTAGCTGAGTTATCTGTTTTAGAGTAACTGTTTCGATTAGGACCACAGATTTCAATTTTTTGTATGTATTCTTGAAGTTTCTGACAGAAAGTAGTCAAGTGTTCATAATGACGCTGTTCTTTGGATTTTCGCTTTCCACTTCCGTAAACAAATGTACTTGTATCCAGTTCCCATAAAAGTACTAGCTGCTCAACGATTTCATTCAGATAATCCGGTACATACTCCGGATTTGTTGTGATCTGCACCCCGCTCCATGCGATTTCTGCATTAATCTCCTCAATCTCCGCAGTGATTTTTTCGTAAAGCTTGTAACGGAACTTTTCGGTAGCCTTCTTCCATACCCAGGTATACTTGTTTGCGTTTGCTTCAAACTTGGAGCCGTCGATGTAGAGATGTTGCAGATCTACATGCTCATCGTTAAAGATAGCATGATTGATGTCGTTAAAAATGTTTTCAATCTTATCTTGAAGTATTTCATTGATGAAATATCCAAAGGTTCTGTATGACGGAGTCTGATGATCCATGAGATACATGAACCTGATATTAACTTTGCAGTTGTCTTCCAGTTCTCTCAGAGAGCAGTAGCCGCTAGTCATAAATCCGAAAAGTACTGTTTTTAACATGTTGACTGGATTATATCTGAGTCGTCCGGTTGTGTACTCCGGAATATCCGTCAGATACTTGTTTAAATCGATTCCTCCCATCAATCTGTCAAATGTTAAAACAGGATCCAGCAGATCCAAACAATCTGAAAGAAACAGTGGTAAATATCCTTGTTTTGAATTACAATAATTATTGTGTAAAGTTTTCATCGCAAGTTAATTTTACCACAAAAATAGGACCTTTCGCATGAACGAATGGTCCTATTTCTTTTAGGGACTTATTTCACAGCCCCTTTCTATTTACTCACTTAATACATCCAATGCACTCATTGCCAAGAGCTGAACAGAAGCATGCAGATTTCTTTTTCCTTCTTCTCCGCCTGCTGCTACTGCAAACTCTTTTGTATGTGTCCCTACATGCTCTTTCAATTTCACATAAAACTGAATTGCCGGTATTTCATGGGTTACATTTCCAACATCAGTCGAACCGATTCCCTGAGTCAGGTCACGCTCTATATACTCTTCACCAATAAAGTCCATGTTCTTACGAACATACTGAACCAGTTTCTTATCATTACGCACATCTTTGACAACTTCATCCACTTGTCTTTCTTCAACTTCTGTCCTGGTTGCAATTGCCGCTCCTTTCGCACAATCACGAATAGCATCAACCATTTCCATCATATAATCATATTCCAGTGAACGAATATTAAATACTGCTTTCGCTTCATCTGTTATAGTATTATGAGCTACTCCGCCTTCTGTAATAATTCCGTGTACTCTGCTGTAATCTTTAAAATGTAAACGCATCATATCAACCGCATGGAACATTAACTGAACTCCACTCAGTGCATTTGCTCCCTTCCATGGGCAAGCTGCCGCATGGGCCGGTTTTCCTTTGAAGGTGAATTCCAATGTAATTGCTGCAAAAGAAATATCATCTGGCATAGATTCATCACACGGATGCATCAGAAGTGCAGCATCAATTCCTTCAAATACTCCATGGCGAACCATAATCGCTTTGCCACTGCCCTTTTCTTCGGCCGGAGTACCTAATACTTTTAACACGCCACCTATCTCATGCTTTTCCATAACTTCCTTTAATACAATTCCTGCACCGGCTGCTGATGTTCCGATCAGATTATGTCCACAACCATGTCCGATTTCTGGAAGACAATCATATTCTCCCATAAGTGCTACTGTTTTCCCTGGTTTTCCAGAATCAAAAACTGCTTCAAAAGACGTCGGCATTTCTGCAATTCCTCGTTTAACAACAAAGCCATGGCTTTCCAACAGTTTGCAAAGTGCTTCCTGTGATTTATATTCTTTAAATGCCAGTTCAGGGTTTGCAAAAATATAATCACTTACTTTTTCAAATTCTTCCTTTTTCTCTTTTGCAAGATTACTGATTTCCTGTTTCATTAATTCTAAATTATCCATATTCTTCACCTCTCATTTTATCTGTATGGTTTTAGATCATTCCTTTTAAAGATAAGATAATATTTGAAATTGCTGCTGATCCAAAATAAGTAGATGCCATAACCACAAAGGATACAATTACGATTTTCCAGCTGAGTTTTTTGAAAACCTCAAGCTGGTCTCCTACAGCAATTCCAGCAAAAGCAAGTAGCGGAAGTCCTACAAGTCCAAAACTATATGCACTCATTGCATTTACGATAAAATCTGAAATCGGAGATATCGGCAATGTCAAAACAAAGGATACCAGTGTAGCCCACGCAAATCCTGGAAGATTAGGTTTTTTCACAACATTTTTCAAGGTAATCGAAATCACTACCATTACAAAGCTTACCACTGTCGACTTTGCTAAATCCGGGAGTTTGCTTCCAATAGAAACCATATGTATAATTATGACAATTCCATAAATCACCAATACTATTTTAATTTGTTCTAAAATATTACTTAATGTCGATTTTTCTTGTGGAGTTTGTTTTGTATTTTCCATCTTATGCCTCCTCAGATGCTTTTTTAAATAATTTAGCCCTTAATTTTTCAATACCTGGATTAACACGATTATAATACCAGTTCGCTAATGGCAATGCCAAAAACATTTCCACATACACACCTGTTACTGCAGTTAAAAGTCCACTGGTTGCAGAATATGCAAGAATTTGTTCTGCATACATAGGTGCCGCTGCATTTGTCAACGCTGCAGTAGCCGCATTCATCATAGATGCACTTCCCATACCTGATGCCATCGCAAGTGCATAAGGATGAAATCCGATTGCTAACCCGATCGGTGCCAGGAAAGAATAGAAGAGAGTACCAAATACACTTCCGCTAATATAAGTTCCAAGTGTTCCCATTCCTTCTCTGGATTCCAGACCATATTTATCTCCGATAATACCAAGTGCCGTATCTCTGCAAAGAGAGAACGTTCCACCCACAGCACTTCTTCCTAATCCAAGGAGTAAGCCAAGTGGTAATGCAATCAGCATCGTCATCATATTTCCCGCTTCCTGAAACAGTAAAGCAGGACCTGCCTGTAAAACAATTCCAACCTTTGGACCTGCATTGATACCAAACATAATTCCAAGCGGATATAATGTAAGCGACAACAAAAACGGTGCCCGTTTAATTTCTGCGCTACTAATAAATTTCTTCAGTGGGGGAATCACTTTTCCTAATAATGTTGGAGATAAAAGAATTCCCATGATGATAACCCAGATCATCGTCAATATCTTCACGTCAACCCCCATCACCTTAAATTGAAGCGGACCAATCAGCTCCGCAATAATGCAAATAATAATAGATGCGATCATGCAATTTACAGTCCCTGTTCTTTCTTTCACATTTCTTTCCTCCGTTTCTTCCGAATTCATATTTAGCTACAGTATAGCATTAACTTCTTAAAGTGTCGACGCTCTCTATGCACCATAATGTCCCTGTTTTTTTATGCACTTTGCACATTTATTATTCATTCTCCAAAAAATGTAATATGTGCATTTCGCCCAACTATTTTCTTTCTTTTTAGGCACGCACAATATCGACTTTCCCATTTAGTGATGCTAAACTTTGCTTATCAATTGAAAAACTATTTTAGTTAGAAAGAGAGGATTTAAGATGTTATTCAAACAATTAATAGAAGCTTTCGACATTATAGACAGTAAGAACGTAAACGGCAACTCTGTCGCATCTTATTTAAAATCCATAAAACAAGATGCGGATATTCAGGTTTATCCTTTAGTTGGACCAAAAGGTTCTACAGATATGTTAAAAATTCGCATCCCGGGTCTTCACGGAAAGACTTCCGGAGGCGATGCTCCGACAATTGGACTTCTTGGAAGATTAGGCGGACTTGGTGCTCGTCCTGAGCGAATCGGGTATGTATCTGACGGTGATGGTGCCCTCGTTGCAATTGCTCTTGCTGCCAAATTATTAGATATGCAGAATAAAGGGGATTTTTTAGAAGGTGACGTATTCATTTCTACACATATTTGTCCGGATGCACCGACCGCGCCACATGTTCCGGTTCCATTTATGGGATCACCTGTAGAAATGGCACAGGTAAATGCCGAAGAGCTCACACCGGAACTTGACGCAGTTCTCTCTGTAGATACTACTAAAGGAAATCGCGTGATCAATCACAATGGATTTGCAATCTCACCTACAGTAAAAGAAGGCTACATCCTTCGTACTTCCGAAGATCTTCTTGATTTAATGCAGATTACTACGGGAAAACTTCCAAAGGTATTTCCATTAACACAGCAGGATATCACTCCTTATGGCAATGATCTTCATCATCTAAACAGTATTCTGCAACCGGCAACTGCTACTAATGCACCTGTAGTCGGGATTGCCATCACAACAGAAACAACTGTTCCCGGTTGTGCAACCGGAGCCAGTCATATGACTGATCTCGATGAAGCTGCACGCTTTATGTTAGAAGTTGCCAAATCCTTTGGTCGTCGTTCTCTTAAATTATACGACGAAGAAGAATTCGAAAAATTACAAAGTTTATACGGTTCAATGAAGCATTTCCAAAAACTGAATCCTTTCTCGTAATAGATACATACTGTTTTGAAATAAAAGATGCCCTGAAAAGGCATCTTTTATTTCAAAAATTTCTTTATTCGAAGCGCAAGCGCTATCTCAAGAATACTATTCGGATCTGACAAATCATATCCTGTCTGATTTTCAATTTTTTTAATTCTGTATATCAAAGTATTTCGATGCAAATGAAGTGCATTTGCTGTTACATTTCTTGCCCCTAAATTATTCACGAGAACTTCCAGCGTTTCTAAAAGTTCACTTTCATTTTTTGATCATATTCAATAAATGCATTCAACTTGTCCTCCATAAACTCCTGATACATCTCATGCTTACTGATTTCTTTCATGATTCTCCAAAAGCCTGCATCTTCTATACAAAGTACTTTTGAATTGAATTCCTGGCACACTGCAATTTCTACTGCATCCCTTGCATCCTGATAAGCCTTTCCGAAACGTTGGTAGGAATTTTCTACTCTCGAAACACCTATCGCTGCAGTATATCCTGTCTTTTCCGAAATATTTTTCTGAATCTTCTCAAAATACTCTTTCGTTATAGTTTTCTCTTTTGTCCGTTTTAATATGCATTGAAAATTATCATTATTCGACAAAACAATTACTTTTTCCTCGCCAAAAGATTCTTTTATCATATTTTCGATTTTCTCAATTTTTCATGAACAATCTCTTCCTGTAGTTCATGTAATTTTTGTTTAATTCCATCAATTTCAATATAAACGATCTGGTACGGAGGTGATGGCCATTTTTGTTCTTCGATCCGATAGTTTCCTTCTTCATTACATGTGATATTTCCTGTCAAAAGATCAATAAACAATCTTTTATCCATTTCCCGACGGTTATATTTTTCAATTCGAGACTGAATGGTATCCATCAAATTGTCCTGTGATTTTATCAATGCCTCCATCACAAGATAATTCATTTCTATGAAAGGCAAATCTTCCGGCCACAAAATGATTGGGAACTGTAATTCATTAGCCAGTTTGATCGCATCATCCAAAAAACAACCAATATATCTATATTTTGTCGCGAGCGCAGCTGCCTTTGCTTCATACAAATTTCTTATCAGATTCATTATTTCTTCTTTTGTGTCACTATATGCATATCCAGTTGTAATATACAAAACATTTGGGCGCATCCATACTTTCATATCTGGTATTTCCATACAATCCACAAAGCGAACAATCCTATCAATTCCACCTTCTCCGGCTGCTAATGTACATCCTTTCAACTGTGCCAGCTCTAATACCTCTTTTACTTTTATTGACACTTTCTATTCCACCCTTTTTTATTTGTATTATAGATAAATATAGAATATCATAAAACACTGTTTTTTCAAATATCATCTTACGCTTAACTTTATCCAGATTGTATTCCTGACCGAACGTCATTTTTTCTCATGGATTTTTTCCACACTTTTTGCTATACTATGCTCAATACTGGCACTATTAACGACATTACACAGGAGGTTCACATGAAGAAAGTGCTTCAAATATTTCAGAGATTTAAAGAGACTCTTACGTAGCCCTGCTGCTGCTCTCGTCATGGTGGGAGTCTGCATTCTCCCTTCTCTCTATGCATGGTTCAACATTGCCGCCAACATGGATCCCTACGGCAATACAAAAAATGTAAAAGTGGCAATTGCAAATTGTGACACCGGTGGACACACCGGTTCGATGGATCTGAATGCCGGAGGCACCATCGTACAGAATCTGAAAAAAAATCACCAGCTTGGCTGGACCTTTGTTGATGAAAAGAAAGCCAAAAGCGATGTCCGTTCCGGCAAATACTACGCTGCCATTGTAATCCCGGAGGATTTCAGCGAGTCTCTCCTCAGCATCCTTTCCGGGGATTTAAAACAGCCACAGCTCGACTATTATATTAATGAAAAGAAAAACGCGATCGCTCCGAAGATCACCGCCACCGGCGCAAGCACGATCCAGCAGCAGATCAATGACACCTTTTCGTCCGTTAGCCGCTGACTCCATTGCGAAGATCGGCAGAAATCGGCCGGTACACTGACCGGCAAGCTTGACGGAACAAATTCTACGCTGATGCAGGCGCTTACCGATACCCGTAAGAATCTTGCTGACTATCAGAACGCCCTGAAGGATTTCCAGGCTACGGTAAAAGATTCCGGTTCTTTGATCGATAAAACTCTGAAAACACTGGACTCTGTAAATGCTGTTGCCTCTTCCGGTTCTGCTGCCCTTGCAGATTCATCAGATCTGCTTGCCACCAGCCGGACAGCAATCGGAACCTTTTCCACAGAATTTTCTACCAGCCTGTCAGATGGCGAAACACTTTTAAATAATGTCTATACTTCCGCAGCCTTAAAGCTCGGAACTTTTGAGACAAAAGCCACACAGGTCAACACTGCGATCGGAGACAGTATTTCTTCTGCCAGCTCTTTAAATAAGAAAAATGCAGAAATTCTGGAAAAGCTTGCCGCCCTTCAGCAACAGATCGGAAGTGATTCTTCCCTGTCCGGTATCATCAGCGAAAAAATTGCAGAACTCCAGGCACAGAATGCTTCTCTTCAGGAACTCATTGATTCTCTTGGGAACAGCAATTCCAGCATAGGAAATGCACTGACTACAGCAAGCAATACCAGAGTTCTCTTGAGACACTCACTGCCCAGAACCGACAGTCTCTGCAGAATTACAGAAGCAGTCTGAACCAGTCGCTTCTGCCACAGCTGAACCAGTCACTTGACGGGCTTGCCACATTAAGCGGAAGCCTTTCTTCTACTTTAACCGGGGTAAATCCGACGGTCACACAGTTAAAGGTGATCCTTACCCAGTTAAAGAGCAGTTTAAACGAAAGTGCAGACGCACTTGGCCAGACCGGAGGAACTCTTGAAAGCGTAGATACTGCTCTGAAAAATATTACCGCTGACCTAAAAGCTCTGCAGAGCTCCGAAACCTACCAGCATCTGATCTCACTGGAAGGCATCGACTCAGATTCCATTTCTGATTTTATGTCCTCACCGGTTTCGATCAATTCAAAGGTTCTTTATGATGTGGAAAATTACGGTTCCGGAATGACTACGTTCTACACTAATCTGGCACTCTGGGTTGGCGGACTGATCCTGGTATCCATCCTGAAACAGGAAGTAGACAAAGACGAAACCATTTCCCGTTTTACTCCGACAACTGCTTATTTCGGACGTTGGATGCTCTTTGTCGTGGTCGGATTGATCCAGGGATTCATTGTGTGCATAGGAGATCTGCTGCTTCTGAAAGTACAGTGTGTCCACCCGGTTGCATTTGTGTGCGCTGGTATGCTCTGCTCCTTTGTGTATGTCAATCTGATCTATGCAATGGCGCTGACCTTCAAGCACATTGGAAAAGCACTTGCCGTTGTCCTGGTCATCCTGCAGATCCCTGGTTCTTCCGGAACCTATCCGATCGAAATGACACCGGTCTTTTTCCAGAGACTGCATCCGCTTCTTCCGTTCTCTTACGGAATTGGCGCTATGCGTGAGTGTATTGCCGGATTTTACAAAAATAACTACGCAAAGGATCTGCTGACCCTGCTGCTTTTCCTTCTCCTTGCATTCTTCATCGGACTGGTACTGAGACCACTTCTGATGAATCTGAACCATCTGTTCGACAAACGTCTTGCCGAGACAGACCTGATGCTGGGAGAGACTGCAACCGGTGAGCTCTCCCGCCCACAGCTTACACTGATGATGAAAACCATGATGCAGGACGAAGACGGACGGGCTGATTTTATCCAACGTGCCAACCGGTTCGAAAAACGGTATCCAAAGCTGATCCGTACCGGTTTTATCCTGATTCTTGTAATTCCGCTGATCTTTCTTCTTCTGATGTTCGGCCTGGAATCCAAGATCGTATACCTGACACTGTGGATCATTTCCCTGATCGTACTCGCCGTCTATCTGATCTGTGTAGAATATATTCACGACAAGACCTCCAGACAGCTTTCCTATATCCATCTGTCTGAAGAAGAATTTCTTAAAAAAGTAAAGGAGGGAAAAGACGAATGAGAAATATATGGACCATCTTCACAAGAGATATCCGGAAAATAAGAACAAATGTCATTGCGCTGATCGTCGTTCTCGGCGTCACAGTGGTTCCCTGCCTTTATGCATGGTTCAACATTGCGGCAAGCTGGGATCCCTATGGGAATACGGGGAATCTGAAGGTTGCCGTAGCAAGCGTAGATGAAGGCTATACCGGAAACCTGATCCCGCTCCAGCTGAATCTTGGCGATCAGGTATTGTCTGCTCTTCGGGAGAATACACAGCTCAACTGGGTATTTACGACCAAAAGCAAAGCAATGAAGGGTGTAAAATCCGGAGAATATTACGCAGCGATCGTAATCCCGGAAGATTTCAGTACGAACCTGATGAGTGTATTTTCCAGTGATATTAAAAAACCGGAAATTACCTATTACTCCAATGCAAAAGAAAATGCCATTGCGCCGAAGGTAACAGACAAAGGAGCAACCGCAGTCCAGACACAGGTCAACGAAGTATTTATCGAAACCATTTCCGATACGGTGCTGACCGCGCTCCAGACTGTTGCAAATACCGCAGACTCCAGGGATTCGGATGAGCTTGCAGGCACACTGATCACAAATCTGAATAAAATCGGTTCTGATCTGTCTGCCTCTTCGACTACCCTGCATTCCTTCTCACAGATGACCGATTCTGCGCAGCAGCTTTTGGACACAACTGCCGAATTCTTAAAAGCAACGAAAGAACAGGCTTCTGCAAATGCAGATACGCTTTCCGGTGCACAGCAGTCCTTCTCCGGGATTCAGGAAACTCTGGACGGAGCTACAGACGGAATCAATGCTGCACTGACCTCTACCAAAAGCTTTTACGAACAGATGTCACAGACGATCGATCAGGCATTCCAGTCGCAGTCACAGGATGCGGGTGCTGTAGCAGATACCCTTGACCTTCTTGGTGGCCGCGTTAATGCGATCGTACAGTCTTATCAGGGAATCCGTGACAGCATTGCACAGATTGCAGATGCACACCCGGAGCTGTCTGATCTTACCGCACCGATTCTTGCTAAATTAGACGATTCCATTGCTGTTCAGGAAGAACTTCGTGATAAACTCACGAACGCTGCTTCCTCTCTGCGGGATACAGCAGGCAATGTAACAACCTCTAAAAAAGAGCTGGGTGATCTGATCAGCTCCAGTATTTCCGGAATTGCAGCTGTCAAATCCGACTATGAAACCAATGTATCTGCTTCTTTAAAACAGCTGTCCGTCTCTCTTGGTTCCACCAAAAATGATCTGTCCGGACTGCTCTCCCAGCTCGGTGTAAGTGCAGATGGAATCTATACCCTTGCTTCTTCAGCTGGCTCTGATCTGTCGCAGATTCAGAAGGCTCTGGAAACCTCTTCTGAGCTTTTGAAAACGGCTGCCTCAAAGATCACAGATACCATCTCCAGACTTGGTCAAATGGAAGCAACCGGCGATTTCTCCGAACTGGAAGATCTGATTTCCGGCGATAAGAACAGTATCAGTTCTTTCCTCGCCGCACCGGTAGAGCTTAAGACCAACAAAGTGTACCCGATTGAAAATTACGGTTCTTCCATGTCCCCATTCTACTCTACACTTTCCATCTGGATCGGCGGAATTGTCCTGGTTGCCATGCTCAAGGTCACTGTATCCGAAAACGGCACCTCCGGACTTAAACATCTGAAGCTCCATCAGATTTATCTTGGAAGATACCTTATCTTCCTGATCCTGGGGCTTTTGCAGAGCACCCTGATCTGCCTCGGTGATCTGTTCTATCTTGGCATCCAGTGCAAGCACCCGTTCCTCTTCCTCCTTGCCGGATGGGTATCCAGCATCGTATATGTCAACATCATTTACACGCTGACTGTCTCCTTCGGAGATATCGGAAAAGCGGTCAGTGTCGTACTTCTGGTTATGCAGGTAGCCGGAACCGGCGGAACTTTCCCGATCGAGGTTGCCCCGGGATTCTTCAAAGCGGTATATCCGCTACTGCCGTTTACCCACAGTATGGCAGCCCTGCGTGAAGCTGTCGGTGGTCTTTACAGTATGGATTACTGGATCGATCTTGGAAAGCTTTGTATCTTCCTTATGGTGTCCCTGATCGTGGGACTGGTGCTTAGGAAGCCGATCATTAAGGTGAATGAAGCGTTCTCTGAGAAGCTGGAAGAGACGAAGATTATGTAATTTTCAATATTTTTTACCAGAATACGTTGGATTCTAATTTACGTTCAAAGCCCCCAATAAAAGGAGCCCGTCAGCACGATTTTCAAATCTGCCGACGGGCTTCTTGCAATTATACGCTTCTCTCTTTTGCTACCTGAACATATCCAGTTTTACCGGCGTTCCATCATCATAAAATTCATACAACTTTTCTCCGTCCTTTACCCGAAATCCCTTTCTGTCCGTTCCGTCCGAACAAGGCTGCCATAGTTCCTCCGGAATATCTACATAAATAATCGTTCCTTCTGCCTTTGTACACGAAACATCATCAATTGTAAGCTGAAATTTTGTTCCGTCCGATTTATTCTGCCCCCAACCCAATGTACCTGTTCCTTTTTCAAATACATTATCTCTGGACTCCATATCATCATTTACAATATCAAATACCATGCAGAAATCCTTTTTCTGGTGTACCTTATAGATTCCAAGATGATACAGATCTCCTTCTGACTGATATTCATTATATTCTAAATGTTCTTCTCTAATGCTGAAAAATTCCTTCCAGTTCTTTTATACGATCTTTTTCAGACGCTGTATCCTTTCCACCACAGGCAATGGTTCCTGCTACGATCAAAACAATCCCCAAAAATATAGCATATTTTCTATATTCCAAATCCACTCAGCAATACATAATATCCTGTCAAGATCACTACAAACACCACAATAACCGGGATTGTCTTCTTCATCAGCTGCCCCCAGGATACCCGGAAATATTCCGTAATGATCGCAAGGCAGATGTGCGTCGGCGAAATCTGCATTGCCGCATAAGAAAGTGCCATCAGGTACACCAGAAGTCCGGCTCCTGCATGCGGTATGCTTGCAAATGCCAGCGGAATCAATAGCACAATCATAGAATTTGCTCCACTGATAATCGTTCCAAGAAACATAATGATTCCAAATGCCGCAAACTGTGGAATTGCAGATCCTGCAAACAAATCCGGAAGTTTTCCGATTGCCCCTGTATAGGTAAGAATGTTCTTGAACATCATCAGAATGATCGTATTGAAGATGATTCTCCACTCTACCGATGTCTTTGCAAAATCCAGCACTTCCTTCAGACTTAACCGATATACAATAATCGAAAGCACAATAATAAACGGCAGTACCTTGATCACAGAAAGATTCAGTGCGATCACAAGCACAATACAAAGCACCAGTGGCCAGAAACAGTACAGAAGCTGTTTGAATTCTTCTTTTTTGTCTATCATTTCATCCTCACTTGCTTCATATCCTTTCGAAAGCTTCCGCAGATAAAATACATATCCCAGTACCAGAAGCACCACAACCATCGGCGCCATAAAAAGTACAAATTGCCCGGTTGATACCGCTGTAATGGAAAGTGCCAGCAAAATTGCATTATAAGTCGGCGAAAAGCTTTCTGAAATATGGCGGTAGTAACTGGTCACAAACGTCTTTTCTTCCACATCCAGATCTTTTCCTGTCGCCTTATCTACGATCGCCCCACAGATATTGACAGCTCCTGCAGACGGAAGGAATCCAATGATCACCGGCGCAATCACACACACCATACGCCTGTCTCCGCTAAGCCTCTGCAGTGCCATCTCCGCTCTTTCCAGAAGTTTCCGGTTCTCCATGATCCGCTGCAAAAAGGTTACAAGAATAAAGCTTCCTACCACCAGCAGCGTATCCTTTTCATAAACCGACTGTATCATCAATTTTGCTGCATCCCCAAGCGGAATTCCAAACAGGATCACAGTCAGCAAAATAGCAGCGATCATCGCATCACGCAGTTTTAATTTTGCCAGGACCATCACCATAATGACAATAAAAATCACTGCAAGCTTTATAAATTCGGTCTGCATCTCTTTACTCCAATTCTACTACAATATGTTTATGGTTAATATCCCTTACAGCCAGTAAGGAATTATCCATCTTGTTGCTTAAGCTGTATAATGATGGAGCAATCGGTATATCGTCTTCCAATCTTGGACTTCGCGTCCGTAAATTAGACTGATAACCAGCTCCTCATTCGCAGCGTTCGTTTTATGCAGGTTGAATCGCCATAGGTGCATTCGCGTCACACCACAGTAGATTGAATAGGCAATGAGTAAAACTGGTATTTATCCATTGCAATAATCTTAAGGAGTGACAATTTATGAACGCAGTAGGTATCGATGTTTCAAAGGTAAGAGTATGGTTGCTATCATGCGACCTTTCGGTGAAATTGTTTCCGCACCTTTCGAAATCAAACACACAGCCAGTGATATCCATTCACTTGTAGAACTCATCAACTCTGTTGAAGGGAGTCTCGAATCGTGATGGAGCACACAGGACGTTATTATGAAGTCCTCGCCCATCAGCTTTCAAAGGCAAATCTTTTCGTCAGTGCCATTAACCCAAAACTTATCAAAGACTTTGATAATGATTCTCTTCGTAAAGTGAAATCTGATAAAGCGGATGCTGTTAAGATTGCCCGATATGCACTTGACAAGTGGCAGAACCTTAAACAGTATAGTGTTATGGATGAACTACGCAATCAGCTTAAAACCATGAACCGTCAGTTCGACTTTTACATGAAGCACAAGACGGCTATGAAGAATAATCTTATCGGCATCCTTGACCAAACCTATCCTGGTGTTAATACTTCCTGCACGCAGTGACGGCAGCCAGAAATGGGTTGATTTTGCATCTACATACTGGCATGTGGACTGTGTCCGTAAAATGTCCCTGAATGCCTTTATTGACCATTATCAAAACTGGTGCAAACGTAAGAAGTACAACTTCAGCCAATCCAAAGCTGAAAATCTATGGAAAGCAAAGGAACTTGTTCCTGTACTTCAAAGGATGCCATTACAAAGCTTATAAAAGCGGGCTGTGGATCAGCTTAACAGTGCCTCTACAACTGTTGAGTCACTACGCACTCTCATGAATGAAACTGCATCCAAACTCCCTGAATATCCTGTCGTTATGGCTATGAAAGGTGTTGGAACTTCACTTGGTCCTCAGTTGATGGCTGAGATCGGAGATGTTCCGTTTCACTCACAAAAGTGCTATTACTGCATTTGCCGGTGTAGATCCCGGTGTTAATGAATCCGGAACCTATGAACAAAAAAGTGTTCCAACCTCAAAACGAGGTTCCTCTGATCTTAGAAAGACTTTATTTCAGGTAATGGATGTCCTAATTAAAACACATCCTCAAGATGATCCTGTTTATCAGTTCTTAGACAAGAAACGTGCTCAAGGCAAGCCTTACTATGTCTATATGACTGCAGGTGCCAACAAGTTTCTAAGAATCTACTACGGACGAGTGAAAGAATATCTCGCATCTCTTCCTGAATCTTAATTATCCACTAATATTTTCAGACCAGCACTGGTGTGGTGGTCTTATTTTGATACCAAATTTTCAACCTGTATAAAATTTTCAATGTTCTTCAATTTAGCCTTGACTTTTTATTTGCAGGCTCTTTTTTCTAATTTCCCTTTTTTCATCCACAGACATCTGTCCGCATAATTTGCAAATTCTCTGTCGTGGGTACTGACCAGGATTGTCGTTCCTTCTTTTGCCATTTTGAAAATATTTCATAATGATCTCTGAATTTTCCATATCCAGACTGCTTGTCGGTTCATCTGCGACTACCAGTTTCGGGTTCTGCGTAAATGTCCTTGCGATCGACACACGCCTTTGCTCTCCGCCGGACAGATTTGCCGGATATTCGGAAAGCATATTCTGGATTCCAAGAAGCTCCGTCAGATACGTGATCCTTTCTTTATCCGGTTTCCGGTTTTTCCCCAGCGAAAGTGGCAGCAGGATATTTTCCATGACCGTCAGATTCTGAAGAAGATTTTGTCCCTGCATGATATACCCAAGGTCGCCTCCCCGCAGAACCGATAACTGTCTGTCATTCATTTTTTCAATCTCATGATCCAGTACTGTGATCTTTCCTTCTGTCGGTTTCAGGATCCCGGTCAGCATATGGAAAAGGGTGGATTTTCCACTTCCTGACTGTCCCATGATCGCAACCAGTTCTTTTTCTTCCACTTCCAGATTCACGTGGTCTACTGCGTAAAACTGATTCTTTCCACGTACAAATTCCCGACTCAGATTTTCTGTCTTTACAATCATGATTCCACCTCCTGGATCAGTTTATATAGTTCCATACGATTCGCTCTGACTGCCGCATATAAGGTGGCAAGAAGGCTGACACCAACCGCAAGCCCCAGGCTCTGCAATGCAAGAATCACATATTGGGAAACATTTACATTCAGATATGGCATATTCATACTTTCCATGATCACGTCTTTAAATAACAGGATTCCGCCTCCGGAGAACACCACTCCAAGAAATCCTCCAAGCACACCGATCATTCCTGCTTCCAGAAGAAGCATCTGGAAAATCTGGCTTTTTCGTGCACCAATAGAAAGTAGTACCCCAAACTCCTTCAAACGTTCATTCACAGTAATGTTAAAAATGCAGATCAGTGCCAAGACTGCCATTAAAAACAACAGTCCGATCAGAAGCGCGCTGTAAGACTGCATCTGTTCCAGTGTATCTGAAACTTTTCCGGACATTGCTTTTGCCGTATAAGCTTTCAGTCCGGAATCTCTCATCTTTGTGTTGATCGTGTTCGCCACTTCTTTCGGATCTGCTCCGTCTTTCGTCCGGATCGTCAGAAGGGAAACATATTTCTGCGGTTCTGTAAGATCCGTCACATACTTGATCTGAAAACTGTCAAATAATGTATATGCCGTCTCAAAATTCATGAATGCGCAGTTATCATAACTGGTTCCTGTTTCTTCGAGTTTTCCTGCAACCTCGTATTCCTGTCCAAAGAAAGAAATTTTATCTCCCGCTTTTGCCGTAATCTTGCTTCCAACAACAGTCTGACCCTTTTTCAATTCACTCACATTGCTTCCAGACATCCACGGCTGTACAATAAAATCACTTTCCGGTTCAAAAGCAACAATCTGTACCGGAACTGAACAGCATGCCGCATCCAGTGATGCAATGTAGAGCTGCGGAGAAATTTTGTCAATTCCATCCGTCTTTTTCACCTGATCCATCAAAGACTTTTCAAAATAGAAACTGCACAACCCTCCCGAAAACAGAGAATCGCTTAAATCTGATTCATATTCTCTCGGTGCTACGATCACATCCGCCCCAATCCGATCTACTGTCTTATCAATACAAGTTTTCATACTTTCTGTCAATACTCTACTGGTAAACAGCGCTGCCGATAAAATCAGCACCAGTGCTGCCAGAAACATCGTCCTGACTCTTCGATGCCGCAGATTTCTGACTGCAAGTCCAGGTACAGTCAACATTTTCTGTTCCATTTTTCTTTCCTTCCTTTTTTTACATTTTGTTCGGAAAACCCCCGTAATTTTCCAATTATAAAAAAGAATGTGCCTCGGCACATTCTCGCGCCGAGCGCGTTGCTGAGCGCCAGTGGCGCTCGTTAAGCCGGAGCGTAGACCGCTTGCGACATTCTTCATCTTCGTGCGAGTGCGCATCTCCGGCACGCAGTGCCTTTTGTTTCATAGGAAGTTCCTTCGGAATTTCCTATGAAACAATAAAGAATGTGCCTCGGCACTTTCCTAATATACAAGACAAAAGAGGAGCTTCCACTCATCCCAGAGTTCAAAGCTCCTCCACCTCATTCATTTATGTGTCTGATTATTTTGTGCTTACTTTTTCAGCAAGTGGATGCCATGCTGTCTCTACGACTTTATCTACAGTCCAGTCAGAGGTAATGATTCCTGCCTCAATGTAGTCCTTTGCAACAGCTTCAATTGTTTTCTTTGTATCTGCATTGGATACTGCCCAGTTCTGCTGATCAAGCATGTATTTTGTAAGCTCGATGTCACCAGATACCATACCCTCATCAAGCATGATCTGTGCAGCTTCGTCTTTGTTTTCTGCAATGTACATATATGCATCCATTACACATTTTGTAAGTACCTGAGAGATTACCGGATTTTCTTTTACGAATTTTCCGCTCATAGCCATTACGCAGCATGTTTCATCTTTGAAATCATCATCCCATGTGATAGAACGAAGAACTTTTAATGTTCCATCATCTACGAATTTCTTTGCAAAACGGTCACTCAGAAGGCAGGCTTTGATGTCACCTGACTGAAGAGACTGGATTGCTGCACTTGATTCAACCTGTACACATGTTGCTGCATCCTGTTTCAATCCATCTGCAAGGAAGAAACGAATGATCATGTTGTGTGAAGATCCACCGATCGGGCTATCCATACCAACAGTTGTGCCTTCCAGGTCTTTTGTTGATTCGATTCCTGAATCGGCAAGTACATATAATGATTTGCATCCTGTCTGCGCACTTCCTGTAAATACGATGTCCATTCCGTTTGTGATCGGAACTAACATATGTGCAATATGATGTGCTCCAAACTGAGCTTTTCCAGTTCCAAGTGCTTCTGTGATTTCAGTACCAGCTGCGATCTGAACATCTAATCCCCAATTATCATAGTATCCGAGTGCTTTTGCCATGCTAGGTCCTGATGTACAGTCGCCACCATCATATTCGGCTGTGATGGTTGTTCCCCATGCCGGCTCTTTTTTCATTGCTTCTTTAATTTCATCATCTGACATTTTTGTGATATCAGTCACTTCTTTCTCTGTAGAAGCTTCCTGTTTTTTGGAATCACTTGTGTCTTCCTTCTTTTCTGATGAGCTTGATGAACCGCCACATGCAACCAGTGATACGGTCATTGCGCATGCAAGTAACGTTGCAAACAATCTTTTTTTCATAATTCTTTTCTCCTCTTCATGTTTTTACTTTGTTGCTTTTATATTCATCTTTCAATAAATATCCATTTAATGATCTGTATGATGCTTCAGATCAAGCATCTTCAGAATCCTGTTCCGATATGCCTGGAACTCTTCGCTGTCTCTCTGCTTTGGTTCAGCCAGTTCAATCGGTATATCTGCCTTTACACGTCCCGGTCTTGGCTCCATAACCAACACTCTTGTTCCCATATAAATTGCTTCTTCTACATCATGTGTAACCATGACGACCGTCTGTTTCTGTTCTCTCCAGATATTCAGGATCTCATCCTGCATATTCATTCTGGTAAATGCGTCCAGCGCGCCAAGAGGCTCGTCCAGAAGCAGAATATCCGGATGATTGATCAGCGATCTTACCAGCGCCACTCTCTGCGCCATACCTCCGGAGAGCTGATGTGGATAGTCTTTTCGGAACTCTTCAAGTCCTACCATTTTCAGCATATGCTCTACCAGTTCTTTATCCTGCTTTTTCTGCATACGCAAGCTGAAGGATACATTCTTCTCTACCGTAAGCCACGGAAACAATGTTGCTTTCTGGAATACCATTCCACGATCCGGTCCGGCTCCAACAATCGGTTTTCCGCCAAGTCTGATCTCACCGGTAGTCGGTCTGATCAGTCCTGCGATCAATCGCAAAATCGTTGATTTTCCACATCCACTCGTTCCAACAATACTGACAAACTCACCCGGCTGGATCGTCAGATTCACCTCTGCCAGCGCATGTGTGATCTCGTTACTGTCTGTCTTTGCAAAACTCTTTGTTACTTTGTCAAACTCCAGGACACGCCCGTGTCCCTGCTTCTCATCCACTGATGCCATCTTATTTCACAACTCCTTCCTGCCAGCGAAGCACTATTCTCTTGATCACATTCAGTATAAAGGTAACTGCTGTGAAAATAAGACAAATTAAAACGATAGCTGCATACATTTTAGAATAGATCGCCCATGATTTCTGCCACTGGATATACCATCCAAGACCTGCCTCGGCTCCCATCATCTCAGCAACCAGAAGTGCTGTACAAGCAGAACTCATTCCCTGTGTCATCCCCTGAAGAATGTTTGGCATTGCATGTGGGATTGCCACCCGGAATACCAGCTGGTGCCTTTGGCACCTAATGTTCTGGCCGCTTCCAGATATGCCTTGTCTACATTCTGGATACCGGTTGACGATGCGATCGTAAGTGCAAACCATACACCAAGCGCGATGATAAATACACTTCCTTTAAACAGTGAGGATACCAGAACCATGATGATCGGGATCCATGTTGTGGAAGGGATCGGTCCAAGCATCTTAATGATCGGTGAAACCCAGTAGTTAATCCTTTTGCTGTATCCACAGGCAACACCTGTGATCAGTCCAAGGATCGCTCCGATAAAATATCCCGTGAATAATAATCGCAGTGAGTACAATGTACTTTTCAATAACAGTGCCCGGTCATCAATGATCGCACACAAAATCGTATTCACACATGGGAAGAACGGCTGTTTTAAAATACCTGTCTTAACCGTCAGAAAATCATACAGCATAATTACCAGTATGATCACAGAGTAAAGCGGTGCTTTATGACGTACTTTTGCAAAATAGCTTTTATTCAGTAATCCTCTCACTACCATGATCAGATATAATGCCAAAAAAAAGCAGACGACAATAGTAAACACATGCGGATTAAAATTCTGAACGGCATCCGGCATCAGATAATATACTAAAAACATAATTATCGCTGCAAAATACGGACAAAAACAAATTACCACATCCAACATATGTTGCATCTTCGTCTTCGGAGCACTTTCCATTTCTAGCAACTCTTCTCTCGTAAGCTGTCTTTTACTCTCCATTTTTCATTTGACTCCTTTGTAAATTTTTACCATTTCCTTTAAATGCTTTTTAACTATATCAGCATTTTGCACAAATGTAAAATTGTTATTTCTTATATGCAATTTGATTTATTACAATTTTCTATAGTTTTTATCTGGTAAAAGTAAACTTATTAACCATAAGTATGTTATACTAAATACAATAAATTTTTAAAGGAGATATGAATTATGAATTCACAAAAATTATCCGGAGCAGTTTCCTGTCTTGCAGCAATTCTTATTCTTGCAGCAGATAAGATCTTTGCCCCAGTATGCAAAGGAACCATGGAACTTGCAAACGGAGGAGAATGCATGATGCGGTGTCATTATTATGGAATTACACTGTTTCTTTTCGGTCTGCTCCTGCTTGCAGAATCCGTTCTTCTTTTCTTCGGAACACACGATTTTAAATTACCGGTTGTCATCATTATCACTGCTGTTCTAATCCTGCTTCTTAGCAATACTTCAATTGGCATTGGTATTTGTGCCAAGGCAGGTATGATGTGCCACAAAACTGCTCTTTGGGGAAGAATTGGTGCCGTTCTGGCAATCATTGGTGCCGGAATCAGTCTCTTTGTACATAAATCACAGATTCCACAGGCGAATTAGGATTCACGCAACAACATTTCAAACAGAATATCTGATTACCTTTCCTGTAATCTATAATCAGGAGTCAAAACTTTCTGTGTACGCAAAGAAGCCGGAGTCTGACCGATAACACAACTGCCTATATTCAGGCTTTTCTGTTATCAGCCAGATCCCAGCTTCTTTTTTCGCTCTTTAAAGTGTTTCTGCCACTTTCATATTTGCAATCAGTCCCCGCAGCTGAATCAATGAAGAATATCCATCAGTACAGTCATCAATCTTTCCATTTGCCGCAGGATGGAAATAGCGTCCTTCCTTCTCCGCTCTCTTTCCCTCGGCAATTGCTTCTCTCAAAATCTCCCTGTCTTCTATCCGCCTTTCTTCCGGGATTTCATTGATGATGAGCATTGGTGGCTTTACCGTTTCTGTACTGTTTTCTGCCTTTCCCTGCAGTTCAACTTTTTCTCCACAAAATACATAGCCGGTACAGTAATTTCTTTCTGTTCCGATCACCTTCACTCCGTGCGATATCAGCCAATCGATCGTTGCTTTCCGGTCCAGCATATCTTTTGGTCCTGCCGAGATCAGGACCACCGGAATCTGCTGAAGAGCCGGAAGATCCGGGCAGAGTTCTTCTCCTTTGATGTCCCCGATTCCACCCATTCCACAGGTAATTGCAACCGGAATTCCCATTTTCACACAGACTGCCATTGTCCCGGAAGCGGTAAGTGCACCTGATTGCTTTTCCACTAATGCCTTTTCCAGCAGATCACAGTCAATTCTTGGATAAGCGGCTGCCCGGCTTCTAAATTCAAGAAACTCATCGATATCCCCGATCCTGATTTTCCCATGGTCAATCCAGGTGATCTTTTTTCCCGGATCTTGCCATTCTTTTTTTATTGTTTCATTTGATACCGATTTTAATCCATGTGTCAATAATGCTGATTCTACTAAATATTCCATCTGTTGTTATTCCACCTTTCTCCTTCTGGATATCAATCCCGTACTTTTTCTCATCATATCATACTTTTCCAGCTCAAATTAAAAAACCGGATAAAAATTTGCATTTCTACCCGGTTCCTGTATTATTTCAACAATTGCATCAGCTCTTCAAAAAAGCTTTTTGAGGTTTCTTCTGAAATCGTATAATCTGACGTTATCTCTTTAATGATCTTTTTCAGCCATTCGTCCCATTTCATAGTCCACCTTCTTTTCCGCCAAAGGCTTCTATTTTGTATTGTCTACCGCATCCTCCACCAAAGAGTAATCGGCATTATCGCCCACAACATCTGCGTACAGATCATCCAGTGTCGGGTATCCATAATATTTCCATACCATGCTGGAAATACCGTCTGTCTTTGCATCAGTCTTGATCTTAAAGAAATTGCCAGGTGTTCCATAGTCAGACAGATCAATATCTGTATTTCCTTCCCCGTCTGCAAGAATTGTTCCATAATGCATATACCAGTAAACATCATTCACCTTGTCATAAGATCCATCATCATTACTGTACTGATCCCGTACTTTTACATGATAAATAAGATACAGTTCATTTCCATTGCCCACAACAGGCTCCAGCAGATAATCTCCCATATAAGTAAGGCTCTCCAGAGATTCGGAATCTACCCAGCTGCTCTCCACATGATCATTGTATTCCTGTTCCGCCCGGTCCTTCATTTGCTGCATTGTATCATCATCGATGTCACTGGCTGATGTGACATAATACCACAGTCCTTTTACGGTATATTCTTTTTCCCATTTTTCCGGCAGCTTTCCTATGTTGGCGGCATAGCTGTCTGCCATAGATTTATCCAGATATACTTTAATCTTGTCTCCGTTTGCCAATGTTCCATTTGATGCATCTGTCTGAAAATCGGCAGATGTAAGATCAGATCCTGTATAATCAAATGAAACGGCTCCTCCCGGGCTTATTCCGTTAAATGATACCTCCAGGTCTTTGAATGCATCAAATGTCTTAACCTCTTCCAGCCCTTTGACTTTATAGGTTTTATTTTTATATTTCAGGTTGCATTTCACATATTTTGCATAATCTTTATTGACATTCCAGTTGTATTTGACTTTATCTTTGTTGGAAAGATTGCTGTCCGATTTCATTTCCACACTGACATAGGATTGCAGTACCGCTACCGGTGATATGGAATCTGTATTTTTTCCATACTGTTCTTCAAATTCTTTTGTAAACTTCAGTCTGGAATCATATTTTTTCTGAATCTTCTCCCAGTCGATCTGCGGATATACATTTCCATATCCGTTATATCCTGTTGTTTCAAAGGTGACATACTTGTTCAGATCGATTGTTCTTCTTGCACGCGATATCAAAAGCCCTGCTGCGATCACTACAACGACAACCGCACATGCCAGACCGATCAGGAACTTGTTCAGTCCTCTTGATTTTTATGTGTGAGTGATTTTGTTTCTGCTGTACTTGTTAGCGTCTCTTCTGTATTCTGGGCGACCTCTTCTTTCTGCTCTTCTGCATTCTGGACAGCCTCTTCTTTCTGTTCTGCTACATTTTTAGCAGGTTCTTCCTGTTCCAGTGGTTTTCCGCATGTTGCACAGAATCTTGAACCATCTGGATTCTCAGTTCCACAATTTTTGCACCTCATATCTCTTTTACATCCTTTCTGTATGCTATATTTTTCTCGTTTATATTATTAAGACGAGTCAAAATCTAGTTTGGTTTTAAAAACAAGAAAAAATTTTTATTTTTTTAATAATGACTGATCTGGTTGATGATCTCATGGTATGAAACAGCTTCATTGCCCAGTGCTTCCGGCTTTCTGTTTCCAAACAATTTCTTTAATTTCTTTTCATATTTCTTATTTATGACTTCTTTTCCATCCCATTTATACCGGAAAACATAGTCTCCGTTTTCACCATACTCCGGATTCGTATTATCTTCCATTCTACATTCGCCATCGCCGATCTGTAACCATTCCCCATCTTTGATTTCAAAAACGCGGTCATAAAAAACACCCATATTTCCGTCATTGTTGTCCAGTACATTGCCGCCCGGAATATACCACATCCCAATCCGGTAGATCTCTTCTTCCCGGATTCCATCCGGTGTACAGGTCGCTACGGTCGCACCATCCGCCATGCAGGATCCAACCCGCACGATCTCGGGTACATCATCTCCATTCATGTCAAAGAGTTCAAACCTTGTGTCATCACTCCACTTTCCAACCCAGTCTTTGTAAGCCGCCTGCCATTCTTCTTTGGTAACTTTCTGCTCTTTTGCCTGATGGATATGATATCCCACGACAGCACCTCCGCCGATCACTGCCGCTCCTACAACTCCGGCAACAGCCTTTGTCCCGATGATTTTCCCGGCTGCTTTTCCTGCCGCACTCTTTACAATCTTTCGTCCGGCTGCCTGCCCGTTCTTTACCGGATCTGTCTTCCTGATTCCACTTTTACCCGAACCGGTATTTCCGCTTGTGGGTGCACTTCCGCTTTTTACAATGCCGGCACCCTGTCTCACCAGTTCTTTCCCAAATGAACCAGGCACCGATATCGTCTGCTCGCCCTCTCTGAGCATCCAGAGTATAAACGGAAGCGGCGCTACGCTGTATAATTTTGTTCCTTTTCTTTCCAGTTCTTCTACATCATTTCTGATCTTTTTCCGGGCATAATTCAGTCTGCTCTTTACTGTTCCGGTCGAACATCCAAGTGCATCTGCAATGTCTGAAACCGACAATTCCTCATAATAATACATCAGCACACACAGCTTCTGATCTTCTGGCAGACCGTCCAGAATTTCTTTCATCAATCGCTTTGTCTCTGCATAATCCACGGACTCTTCCGGTGAAAATATCAGATTCTCATCTGCAATTGTATCTTCAAATTCCCGGTCATCATCCCCTGTCGGTATATCAGAAAATAACTGCGGCTTCTTCTTTTTCAGCCAGTCTTTACATTTGTTTGCCACAATGCAGTTGAACCAGCTTTTCAACCGCTTTGGATCCTCAATCTGCTTCAGATTACGGAATGCAGAAATATAGGCATCCTGCATGATATCCATTGCATCCTGCTCATTTTTCACCATCTGAAGTGCGATTGCAAACCCTTGCACATAAGTCAGATTGTAAATTTTCTCCAGAGCGTTCTCTTCTCCGGCGGCAGCTTTTTCTATCATCTCTTTCAGATCATTTTTTTCTTGATAATTGACATTCTTCGCTCCACAGTTTCCGCAGAACTTCTGATCACTCCTGATTTCTTTCCCACATCTGGTGCAATACATGTTTTCTGTCCTCCAACGCATCAACCGGTCGTTCCTGTGTAAGCACAAATCTGTAACCGGCTCATCATATACATAAAAGACCGGATAGAATAACTCCTATCCGGCTTTTTGCATATACTCTTTCATTTTTTCACATTCTGACCTGCGTTTCATCATTCGGTGCTTTGCCTTCTAGTTTTCCTCAGTTGTCTTATCGTCTTCTATCTTTGTTCCACAGTTTGTACAGAATACAGCGCCCTCTTCCAGTGGCTTTCCACAGGTCTTGCACACTTTCACTTCTGCCTTTTCCTCCGGTTGTTCTGCCGGTACTTCCAGTGCTGCTCCACAGTAAATACAGAATTTACTTCCAGGGTTCACTTTCTTTCCACACTGCGGGCAAATCTCTTCTGTCGATAATTTTTCAATCATCTCTTTGTTGACCGCGATCTCATCCTGCAGGGATTTGATCTGTGCGGCAAGCTCCGGCATCTTTTCCATGCATTCGTCCCTGTAATTGGCATAATATGTACTGCCTATCTGATAAATGACTTTTTCAATTTCTTTTTCTTTCGTCTTATTTAAATTTGTCAGGCGGAAAATCTCTGTCGTATCCTTTGCCTTCTGTGATAAATCCTGACCGGTTTCTGTCAGGCTGCTTTTCAGATTATCAAAAAATCCCATTTGTCTCATTCCTTTCTGTAAATTTTATCTTACCACTTTTCTTGCATTTATCAATAAGCAATTTATATAATTTACAGCTTCTTTACATTCTTTCAAAATCATGATTCAAAAAAACAAACACTTTCTTCCAGTATTCTTCCGCAATCGTATTTTCCGCATTGAATATCTCATGCTTGGATTCCGGGAACTTCACAAGCTCGGCACTTCCCGGTCTGTTCTTGTTTAGTTTTCGCACAAAACGTTCCTGCGCTGTATTCGACACCAGATTATCCTTGCCTGCTGAAAAGAGCATGACAGGTGCTTCGATCTTCTTCCATCCGGTCTTTTCCAGATACTGGTTCAGACGCATTGCATTTCCGAGCCATCCATAAGACGGTGCGTTCAGATGATAATGGGCTTCCTTCGTCCTTTTTTCTTCATAATACTCAAATCTCGGACGGGAAAGGGAGCAGCTCTCTTCAAATTTTCCTGGCTCCTTGTATGGCTTCTGACCGACTACATATTTTTTGTTCCTTCCCACCTTGCAGGATGTCTTTGCGATCGCCTTTGCCACATGCCACGGCACCCCTCCGGTCAGTGGGCGGATCATCGGTGACGACAGAATTACCTTCTCAAACATTTCCGGTGCTCTTGCTGCAACTGCTGCCGCAATTCCACCTCCCATAGAATGTCCGTACAGATAAATCTTCATCCCCGGATTGTCCTCTTTTGCCTTCTTGGTTACAAAAATAAAGTCCTCTACATAACGTTCAAAGCTGTCCAGATGCACCAGGGATTCATCTTCTGTCAGACGATAGCTGAAGCCATGTCCGCAGTGCTCCGGAAGATATACGCTAAAACCTTCTTTTGCAAAATAATAGGCGATCTCCTTATATTTTTCCGCGTTTTCAATAAATCCATGTGACAACATCACAACCGCATGTGGGTTCTCCGGAACATAATGCATACAGTGGATCTTCTGCCCTGCATGTCTTTCCAGATAGAATTCCGTTCCGATAGATACAAGATACGGCTCTACGATAGTCTGCATTTCTTCTTTGTAGTTACTTTCCTGTAAAATAGGTGTCTGCATGTGTGATAACCTCCCCGATAGATTTTGGTTCGTACTTTTTATTTTCTGATATGATTATAGCAGAGAGGGGAACTCTCTGCTATAGGATTTCTGTATACAGTTCTTTAAAGTTGTTTGAAATTATAAAGTTGCACTTTTTCCACTTACATAATTCAGCAATCACGCATTAACGATAGATGCTCATCCTTAATCTCTGCCTTATCTTCTATTCCGCCAGCACTTCTTCCGCAATATTTCTGGCATGGTCGGAAATTCTTTCCAGGCATACCAGAGAATCAAGGAATACCACTCCGGCTTCTGTGTTACACTGCTGGTTGGTAAGACGCTTGATATGCTTTGCGCGGAGGGAAATCTCCAGCCCGTCTGCCTCTGTTTCTTTCTCGATGGTCTTTAACGCACTTTCGCGGTCATTGGACTCAAAGGCTTCCAACGCATACAGATAACTTGCAATGCAGACATCCAGCATCTTGTTCAGATGTTCCACTCCAACCTCAGAGAAATCCACCTGCTTTTCCAGCAGTGATTCCGCGAACTCAGAAATGTTTTCACAGTAATCACTGATACGTTCCATATCCGACACGATCTGGAGCATATGCGCCACCTCTTCATGCTCACGTTCATTGATCTGCAGAGTCGACAGCTTGATCGCATAGGATGTGATACCGGCACTTAACCGGTCTACCTTGCTTTCTTCTTCCTTCAGGAACGCAATCTGTTCTTCTTTTCGTTCGAACATAACTTTTCTTGCAACCTCCAGAGAATCCGCAACCACATGTCCCATTCGGACAAGCTCGGAAACGGTTGACTGAATCGCGATACCAGGGGTCTCCAGCATACGGTCATCCAGAAGGACTACACTTTCATCCTGTACCTCTTCTTCCACATGTCCGATCTTCTTGGCAAGCTTGATGATCCAGTCAGAAACCGGGAACAGCAGAACGGTTGTCACAATATTGAATACCGTATGCACCATACTGATCTGTGTCTGAGTGATATTTCCATGCGCCCATGCCGGATTCACAATACTCAGATATGCAATCGCAATAATACTGAAAATGATCGTTCCGATGATATTAAAGATCAGATGCATCAGCGCTGCGGTTTTCGCATTTTCTTTGCACCCACACTGGACAGGATTGCAGTTACGCAAGTACCGATATTCTGTCCCATGATAATATAAATTGCTGCGCCAAACGGTACAAGACCTGCTGCTGCAAGGCTCTGCAGGATTCCGACCGATGCAGATGAACTCTGGATGATCGCCGTAACTGCTGCACCCGCCACAATTCCAAGCAACGGATTGTGTCCCAGTGATACGAAAATATTGCAGAATGCTGCATTATCTTTCAGTGGTTCCACCGCTGAGGACATGGATGAAATCCCGACAAATAAAAGTCCGAAACCAACCACAATACTTGCGATATCTTTTGTCGAACGCCTCTTTCCGGTCAGCATAATGATCACACCGATCATGATCGCAACCGGTGCCAGATTGGACGGACTTAAAAATTTGGCCCATTCTACACTGGATACCAGCCATCCGGTAACTGTTGTACCGATGTTCGCACCCATGATAACTCCCATCGCCTGCTGAAGGTTCATGATACCGGCATTTACAAAACCGACTACCATGACAGTCGTCGCAGATGAGCTCTGGATCACTGCGGTAATGAACGCTCCAAGCAATACGCCGAAGAACTTATTCTTTGTAAGTGCTTCAAGCAATGACTTCATCCGGTTGCCGGCAGCATTCTCCAGCCCCTGTGCCATGATCTGCATTCCATAAATGAACATACCAAGGCCTCCGACAAACGGAATAATGATACTTGTGTACTTCATAGTCGTGTTATCTCCTCTTATGTACTTTTTCTTTTTCACTCTGATTCTTATTTTACAGGCCATTTACACAGCCACGATTTCATCTTAACATCATTTTTCTCTCTGTACAATAAATTTTCTTTCGTAGTTCTGACGAAAAATATTCCCATTACTCCTTCATCTTTGGTTCAAATATCCATGATGCAATGTACCCAAAAATCAATGCGCCGCTGATTCCTGCCGCACTTGCCTTGAATCCTCCAAGAAAAATTCCGATAAATCCTTCCTTGTCGACTGCCTCTTTTACACCGTTCCATAAAGTATTTCCAAAACCGAGCAGTGGCACGCTCACGCCTGCCCCCGCATACTCCTGCAATGGTTTAAATATCTGTACAAAACCAAGAATGCAGCAAGTACCACCAGGCTTACCATGACTCTTCCCGGCATCATTTTCGTCCGGTCAAGCAGGATCTGCGCCAGTGCACAGATGAGTCCTCCTACCCAGAATGCATTGATATAGTCCATTTTCTTTCCTCCTTTAACAATGTTCCAGCACAATTCCATGTGCAATTCCCGGAACGCTTTCTCCTTCATTGAAGCTGACCGTCGACATCAGCGCCCCCGTTGGTACAAAAAGGATCCTTTCCACTCCCCGATATCAGCTGTGGCATAATATATGCTGCAAGAGTGATCGCCGCGCAGCCGCAGCCGCTTCCACCGGAATTGGTATGCTGTGTCTGCTGATCGAAGATCGTCATTCCGCAGTCCATATGATTTTCTTTGATATCCAGCCCTTTCTTACGAAGCAGGTCAAATAAAATCGATTGTCCCACATAGCCCAGATCTCCGGTAATGATCCGGTCGTAATCCTTTTCACCCCTTCCAAAATCCATAAGATTCTGCAGAATCGTATCACACGCTGCCGGTGCCATACACGCTCCCATATTCTGTGAATCCTTCAGCCCATAATCCACAATTTTCCCAATCGTCACTCCACTGATCCGCACCCGGCTTTTCTTTTTTCCTACCAGAAAGGCTCCGCTTCCTGTCACTGTCCAGGTAGAAGAAAGTGGTCTCTGATTCGCATAGCCAAGTGGAAAACGAAATTCTTTTTCCGCACTTCCAAAATGACTCGATGTTGCAGCAAGCACCAGATCTCCATAGCCTGCCGCCACAGTCATTGCAGCAAGGGCAAGTGCCTATCCGGATGTGGAACATGCGCCGAAAAGACCAAACACCGGGATCTGAAGTTCTTCTGCCCCCATCGATGTAGCAATTCCCTGTCTTAAAAGATCACCGCCAAAGAGATAGCGTACCTCCTCCGGCTGTACTCCCGCATTTTTCAATGCCAGCTTACACGCAAGCTTCTGCATTGTTCCTTCTGCAAGCTCCCAGGTTTTCTCTCCAAAAAGGTCATCCTCCGATGCAATATCAAAATATTTTCCAAGTGGTCCTTCTCCTTCTTTTTTTCCGGCAACCGATCCGGCGCTTACCAGATACGGACTTTCCGAAAATGCAATACTCTGTGTCCCTTTCATCGCATTCATGTCCATCCCTCCTTGCTCACACAATTCCGATCAGCGTCCCAATCCAGTAGAGCAGTCCCAGAACCCAGCTGGTGAAAACTCCGTACAGGATCACAGGTCCTGCGATCGTAAATATCTTGCAGCCAATTCCGAAAACCTGTCCCTCTTTTTTGTATTCAATTGCCGGCGCCGCAACGGAATTGGCAAATCCGGTGATCGGCACCAGTGCTCCCGCTCCTCCCCAGTTCGCGATCTTCGGATAGATTCCAAATCCGGTCAGCACCACACTTGCCAGGATCAGGATCAGTGAACACCAGCTTGCAGAAATATCCTTTGACATTCCGCCTTTTCGCACGCATTTAAGATCGTCTGTCCAATCGTACAGATGATCCCGCCGGTCACGAATGCTTTTGCCATCGCAGGTCCAGGCTTCCTGACCGGTGTTTTCTCTTTTACATATGTTTCATACTCTTTTTCTTTCTCTTGTTGCTTCATTTTCTCCTCCAGTTACCATCTTTTATAGAAAAATAGAAGTGCTCCAAGGCTTTTCCCAAGCGCCATCCCAAAAATCAGCCATGGCACACATTTCAGAATTTTGATCCTCCGGATAAAGATTGGAAAAATATTCAGGATTTCCGCAAGTGCCATTGACCAGCAACCAACAAAAATTCCGGAAAAAAGTCCAAACACCGGAACGATCCATTTGCCGCCAGGCATTGCGAGCCCGTATACCCAGAAAATATTTCCAAGGATCCCACCTGCCATAATGCAGTTTTCATACAGCATGACATGCTTCCCGGTATGTGTCCGGTCTGCAAAATCTGACACTACGCCAAGTCCGATAATAAATGAAAACAGTCCTGCCGCGACTGCAAATCCGGATGCAAGACCAACCACCGCCACCAGAATCTGCCTAATCCACATCGACTTCTTTTTCCTTTCTCGCATAAGCTTCGATCAAAGTTTCCTGAATATCATTTTCATACAAACGCATTTCCACTTCCATCGGCGTCGGATCTGCTGTAAATTTCTTTCTTCCTAAATGATTGAAGAAAATCAGGATCCCTACGATCAGCCCGATGCAGTAAGTCAGCTCTATCAGGGTAAATCCATTCGATTCTTCTCCGGTAAGAAGCAGATAAATCCGGGAAAACATCTTTGTCACCGACACATCATTGTTAAATGCCATGATGGAAAATGCTGCTCCGATAAATGTGATTCCCGCAACTACAACCACTTTAATTCCCTGCCAGATAGCATTTCGTTTTTTCTCCCCTTCATAGGTAATGATCAGGTCACTTTCTCCTTCGTTCTGAATCTGTAGTCCGGGAATTTCCCGATGGATACATTCTATGATTTTCAGAACAGACACCACATATCTGTGCTGTTCTTTTTTCGGGATTTTCAGGATCCGCAGTGGTTTAATCCTGTTCATGATGGAAGAATTGCTGCATTCCATTGTCAGGATATCTCCCAATGTCACATTTGGTTCTTTCACCTCGGTATTCTTTTCCCCTTTGATATAAAAGTATTTCATTTCCCGAAGACATCTGTATCCGTCCTTTCTTTTACCGGTAGCGCCTGCCAGATCAGCGTTCCTTCACTTACCTGGTCTGTCCCCCGGACGTCATTATAATAGTAGATCATTCCGATCAGAACAGCTGTCAGCAGGGCACAAAGAACACAGCCCCAGATATATTTTTTTCTTCTTTCCAATCGCATCCGCCTCCTTTGTGATCTGTTTCAGATAGGAAATAGTATCCCTGTTTTTCCAGAAAACATACATCCTTTTATTCTTTTGCGTGTTCCCGCATGGTTTTCAGGATCTTTTTCTCCATCCGCGATACCTGCACCTGGGAAATTCCAAGCTCTTCGCCGATTTCTGTCTGCGTCTTATCTGCAAAATAGCGCAGATACAGAAGCTTTCTCTCGTCTTTTTTTAATTCTTTTATCAGCTCTGTAAGCAGAAGATGATCCAGGATCTTTTCTTCTGCACCGCCTGTATCTGCAATCTTTTCCAGCAGCATTACTTCATTTCCATCTTTCATACCGACCGGTCTGTGAAGTGATTCCACTTCTCCTGCTGCCTCCATCGCCATCACCAGCTCCTCTTTTTCCACACCCGTTTCTTCCGCAATTTCTTCCAGCAGCGGTTCTCTTCCAAGCTTTTCCGTGAGCGCCTCCTTTGCCTGATATGCTTTATATGCAATCTCTTTTAAGGAACGGCTGACCTTCAACATCCCGTCATCACGCAGGAAACGCTTTATTTCTCCTGTGATCATCGGAACTGCATAGGTAGAAAATTTCACATCATAGCCCAGATCAAACTTATCGATCGCTTTTAAAAGCCCGATGCTTCCGATCTGAAATAAATCCTCTGCCTCTGTGCCCCGTCCGTAAAATCTTTTCACCACACACCAGATCAGACCGGTGTTTTCCTCCACAAGCTGTGCCCTCGCATTTTCATCCCCTTCGTGAGCCCGTCTGATCAATGCGATTGTGTGGTCCATACAGCTTCCTTCTTTTCCCCTCCTGTCGTTTTCTTCATCCAAACCGTAGTCCCTTTTCCAGGCACAGATTCCACCTGTACTTCATCCATAAATGCCTCCATAAATGCAAATCCCATCCCGGAACGATCCATATCCGGCCTGGTCGTATAGAGTGGCTCCATCGCCTGCTCCACGTTTTCGATACCGATGCCGTGATCCTTCACTGTGACTAGAATGGTCTTCTTATCTTTTTCAATCCCGCACCAGACCGTGATCTTTCCGGACGTCCGTCCCTCATATCCATGTATAATGCTGTTCGTCACTGCTTCGGAGACCGCTGTCTTCACGTCTGCCACTTCCTCCAGAACCGGATCCATCTGCGTCATAAACGCAGCCACTGCCACCCTTGCAAATCCCTCATTCTCCGATCTGCTGTCAAAAACTACTTCCATCTCGTTAAAATATTCCATTACATCATTCCCTCCTCATAAATCTGTATGATCTTCGTCACGCCGGACATATTCAGAATCTGCCGCATCCGTTCACTTGTATGTATCGCCCATACTTCCCCGCCAAGAAGAAAGATATGCCGGTACCGTCCCATGATCACTCCAATCCCGGAACTGTCCATAAAATTCGTTCTTCCAAAATCAAAGATCACATATTTGATATGTTGCTCCTCGATCACCTTATCCGCCTCCCGTTTGATCTCCTCCGCATTGTGATGATCCACCTCCGCCGGAAGAAAAATCGTAAGACAATTTTCTTTGATCTGATACTGCATTTTTGCTTAAACCCCTTTCTGTCTTTTTTATTTATACAAATACGCCAATAGCCTTGATGGATTTATAAAAAGAGTGCGCATTTACGGCACATAGTGCCTTTTGTTTTATAGGAAGTTCCTTCGGAATTTCCTATAAAACAAAAGAGAAAGTAACGCCTTTTTCGCTACTTTCTCTTTTGTTCCTTTTATATTTTATTGTCCCTGGGTGCCTGTTCCACCGGAAGTATTCTCCGAAGTTCCATCTGATCCCATTGCATCCAGTGCGCTCTGTGCCGAATATGCTGCCTGTGTTCCCGGATAATCGGTCGCTGCTTTTCGTAATTGCTCTTTGCATTGTCCTTATCACCTTTACCGGCATACGCGTCTCCAAGAAGCTTGTACACACCACCATCACTATAAGAGTCATCCATCTTCTGGATCTTTTCAAGATCCGAAATGGCATCATCATAATTTCCACTCTGCACTTCATACTGCGCGGTCGAATACAGGCTCACACATACTCGCGGGAACACGGAACCGGAGATCGAATCGTAGATTTTCTGTCCCTCTTCTCCCAACGAATCCCTGTTCAGTCCAAGCAACGTATCTGCCATATCCGCATTGCTCGTTGTTCCGCCATAATACTGCTGATATACCTTGACCAGGGCATCATAGCTGTCCTGTGTGGATGCGGCAGTCTGCTTTGCCGATTCTACCTCATCACTGCTGTTACGGTATCCCTCCAGTTCATCCTTAAGCGTCTGGATCTGTGTCTTCTGTGAAGCTATCTGCTCGCTTAGTGCAATGACATTCCGGTTTTTTGTAGACGACTTTGTCTGGTTTACCGCCGGAGCGATCAGGAACCACACCACTGCCGCTCCAACCACCATACCGATCAGAATATTGACAACTGTCATCACTGCCGCATTGTCTCGCAGTGTTGCTGCAGGCTGGATGATCGTCTCATTTCCCAGATTGTATGTGACAACCGACTGTCTGCCATGCTTTTCCTCTTTAATATGTGCAACCTGCCGATTCCGCTGACGGTTCAGCTCATGCATATACCGGAGCGTAATATCATTCGTCACATCCAGCTTGAGTGCCGTCTTCAGGCTCTGTCTTGCTTTGGAATACTGTCCGGAATGCATATAAAGAAGTGCCAGAAGCTGATATGCCTTCAGGAAAGACGGATGTGCCACAACCACCTTTTTCAGCTGGATGATCGCAAGATCTTCTCCATTCTGTCTGCAGTATCCAAGACACTGGTTGTATTTGTGAACTGCCTGATTCACTTTCTCCAGCTCACTTGGATTATCCTGAACCTTACTGATATAGTAGCTGGCAATATTCTCTGAAGCCCTGAAGTTTTTACTGATGATCCACTCTACAAGAGCCTCCGCTACTTCTCCACGTCCATAATAGACAAGTCCGAGAAGATTCCTCGCTGTGATATTTTCTCTGTTAAACTGCAAACTTCTTTTTAACGACACAATTGCCCCGGACAGATCCCGGATCTGCGCTTTCTTCAGTCCATCATTGTACCAGTAGTTCGACTGGTACTCGAGTTTCTGCTTATAGTCCATCAAAATCTCCCCTATTTTTTCTGATCCATCATCTCTCTTAAGATATCTGTCATATCAGACAGATCCTCCTGATATACTGCATTCTCGATATCTTCTACTTCCAGACTTGGTTTGAACTTCTTAAGTTCTTCTTTAAAATTAAGCATCTTCTCCTCCTATCAGTTCTTTTAACTCCCCTACCAGATAGAGCGACCCCAGACAGTAAAGTTTCCCTTCGCTGCCCTTTTCATTCAATGCACGTGTAAATGCATCAGCAAGCGTGTCCTCCCGATAGACCGGTCTGTCTGTATACTTCCGGAACAACGCGGCAAGTGTATCTGCCTGCGCTCCCCTTTTATTGTCTACTTTGGCAATGACATAAGCATCTGCTTTCGATTCTTTGCATAAAAGCTCGATCATATGACTGTAATCCTTATCTGCAACGGCTGAAAAAAGGATTATCAGTGGATGGATTTCCCCTTCCGCCTCTCTTTGCAGCCGGATACTCTTTGTAAATTCACGGATTGCCGCAAGATTATGCGCCCCGTCAAAGATAACTCCGGGAAGAACCTCTTCCATTCTTCCCTGCCATTTAACAGATGCAACCACCTTCTGCCATTTGCAGATTTCTGCCTTGTCGCCAAATGTATATCTCATCGCCCGGATTGCAAGTGCTGCGTTCATCACCTGATAGATTCCGGTGCTGGCTACCTGCCATACGGTATTATTATCATACTCATCCAAAATAGAAAAAGCAATATGTTTGTCTGTAATTTCTTGAATTTTCAACGCATCTTTTTCCATTTTATACCACGGTGCTTCTACATTTTCGGCAGTTTCTTCTATAACCCGACTACTTCTTTCATCAGAGCCGTCAAAAAATACCGGTACGCCTTTTTTGATGATTCCGGCTTTTTCTCCCGCAATCTTTTCAATCGTATCTCCAAGGATCTCTGTGTGATCCAGTCCGATCGATGTGATCACGCTCAGGAACGGATGCTCGAAGGAATTAGTCGCATCCAGCCTTCCTCCAAGTCCTGTCTCCAGTACAATATACTCTGCATCATTCTCTTCAAATGCAAGCATACCCATTCCATACAGGAATTCAAAATAAGAAGGATGTTCCAGCCCTTCCTTTTCCAGTTCTTCTGCCACCTGCCGCACCTTTGCAAAAATCCGGCAGAAGGTATCATCGTCAATATCTTTTCCATTGATCCGGATCCGCTCGTTGAGCTTCACCAGATGTGGTGATGTAAAAAATCCGACACGCTTTCCCTCAAAAAGAAGAATCGCCTGCATATATGCGCAGACGCTTCCCTTTCCGTTCGTCCCTGCCACATGAAGAACCTTTCTTCCCTGGCAGGGATTCCCCAATCTTCTCATAAATTCACGGGTATGCAAAAGCGTATGCTTCTTTGTAAATTTTGGTATGTCCTCTATATATCGGACTACTTCTTCATACTTCACAATCTTTCCCGTCTTTCTTAAGCGGAACTCTACTGCTGCCCGCTCTTTTCTTCTTTATTATTCTGATCCTGCTGTTCTCCGGACTGTCCGGCATTTTCTGTCTTCTGCTGATCGCCGTCCGTCTTTGCAGAATTCTTCTGTTCTTTTACTTCATCTGTATATTCCAGGATTTTTCCATCCATGTAAATATATTCTCTTGAAGTCCTGAAGATGGTATTGCTTGATCCGACCTGGCTGACCGTAATGATGTCTCCATCCTTCAGCTTACTGTCCGGAAGTTCGATCCTTGTATTATTGAGGAAAGTAGATTCCTGCTTTTCATCATTGATGTAAACCTTGCTCCATTTAGTAAAGTTTGTTCCGTAGAGGCTGTAGGTCTCATCCAGATTTTCTACAAGATCCGTGAGCGTAACCTCCTTGATCCCCATCTGCATATGGCCTTCTGTGATCGGCGGCTTACCATTGTATACATACTGGTCTCCATACAGAATATCATACTGTAACAGCTCCAGATCCTTCAGATAATCCTTTGTCTGGCGTCTCTGCTGGTGATAGTTGAATACCGTACCGGAATGTAATCCCAGGCGGTCCATCACATCCGCCATGATCTGGTAGGACGGAATGTTCCGGTCCTCTTTCTGAAGTCCAAGATTGTCCCAGATCACATAATTTGTATTGTACAGATAACGGTTCTTCATATCCTTTGCTTCCAGTCCCATTGTCGGCAGATGGTCACCATAGAATACGACCACAGTCGGCTCACCGCGTTCTTCCATCATTTTTACCAGATTACCGGCAAACTGATCCATCTCATATACCTGGTTCACATAGTATTCCCAGGCATTGTTCTTCTCTTCTGTCGGTGCTCCTGTTACGGTGATCTTCGGGTTCTCAATCACCTTTTCTGTCGGATAATTTCCATGTCCCTGTACACTGACGGTAAATACAAAATCCTCCTGCTCGGTAGAGTCCAGAGCGTCTTTGATGTGCGTCAGAAGAATATCATCCTTCGACCATCCATTCTCTGTTGTCTGGAGAATATTCATAAACTCTTTACTTGTAAAGCTGTCAAAACCAATATTGTTAAATACCTTCGCACGGCTGTAGAAATTACCACCGTTGTTGTGAATCGCATGGGTTCCGTAACCGAATGCAGAAAATGCAGTTGCTGCACTTTCACATACCTGATTCTTAAGCTTTGTCTTATAAGGATACTCGCCCGGTCCGAAATAACGCAGGTTCATACCTGTCAGCACTTCAAACTCTGTATTGGCTGTTCCGGCTCCTACCGAAGGAACCTTAAAATATCCGGAAGAATAATTTTCAAACATCTTGCGCAGATTCGGAATCGGATCCTCTGACATCTGCAGATCCTCATATTCAATAGGATCAAAGAAAGATTCCAGCTGTACAAACAAGACATTCGGTCTCACACCATTGTCGGATGTGCTCTCTGTCATCTCTCTATTATCCGTGATCTTCTCGATCGTGTCTTTGTTATAATCATTCGGTTCTGAAATACCTGTATTAAAAAGGCTGGCCGAGAAACAATACGGAAGTCCGTAATCCTGATAAGCAAATGCGATATTTCCAAAATAAGTAGAAATAATCCTCTTATCTACAGCAACATTTGTCAGTACAGAATATCCAAAAAACGCTGCAACAACAATAATCAGCATCGGGATCCTGTGCATCTTTCCTTCATACTGTCCGGCACGTCTCCACATGGCAACCAGCCAGATGAGCAGTGCCGGAACACCAATTCCCATCATCACAAGCTCTGCCACCGAGAAATAGTTTGTAAACAGTGACAATCCTTCTGTAAATGTCTTTAGATCCTGTGCATTAAACGGCGTAACACGCTTTGCCAGCATCACTCCGTTGACAACACCCAGAAAGAGCCACAATGCACTGATGATCAGTCGTGTAAACACCCGGCGCCGCACCAGATAAGCGATTAAAAGTGTAACGAAAATCATTCCGGCATTGTACAAAAATACCAGCGGTGTTCCTGTCATATACTGCCAAGCTGCAATTGCAGAATGTCTGGACAGTGCTTCAATGATAAAGTTAATGATACAAGCCCACAGTGCCTGAAGCGGCAAAGAGAACCGGTTCATTATCTTATAGTACGGTGCCATCTTTTTTGCGAATTTGCTGTTTCGCCGCTTTTCAAGAATCTGCTGTCTTCGCTCATGCTGCTTTTTTAAATGCGCCTTTATATCTCCTGGCTTCATATTCTTCAGCTTCTGCCATTTTCCTTTCAGATCCGGTTTTTTCCACTGAATCTTTTTAAAATGAATTTCCTTCATCGTCTTTTAACCCCTTACGTGTTTCTGTACCGTCAGGCGCAGTTTATGCTGCGCCTGACGGTATATCCGGCTAAAAAAGAATATGCCTTAGTACTTTCCTGCAGTGATTATCTTCCTGCCTTTAAAGCCTCCAGACGTTCTTTCACCTGTTCCATCATCTGTGTATACTTTTCAAGCTTTGCTTTTTCTTCATCAACCTTTGCCTGTGGTGCTTTGCTGACGAATTTTTCATTTGAAAGCATTCCCTTTGCACGGTTGATTTCTTTTGTAAGCTTTTCTTCTTCTTTTGTCAGACGCTCGATTTCCTGTTCGAAGTCAATCAGCTCTTCCAGCGGTACATATACAGAAGCATCCGGTACTACGATCGATACGGCATCATCCGCAATACCTGCCTTATCAGCCTGGACAACAAGTTCAGAAGCACTCATAAGCGGGCATGCGCATGTTGTCAGCTCTTCGAATCCTTCACAGAGCTTCTCATCTTCGCATACTACATAAACCTTTGCTTTACGGCTCGGCGGTACATTCATTTCTGCCCGCGCATTTCTGACACCACGGATAACTTCTTTCATATGATCTGTTATATTTTCAGCGTCTGCATAACACCAGTCTTCGCTAAACTGCGGCCAGTCTGACATCATCAGAGATTTTTCCTCCGGTACCAGTGCGCTGTAGATTTCTTCTGTTACAAATGGCATAAATGGATGTAACATCTTCAGTGCATTACCAAGAACCGTCTTCAGTGTCCAAAGTGCTGCATTGGCGCTCTTATAATTTTCATCAGAATGGTAGATCCTGTATTTTACAAGCTCGATGTACCAGTCACAGAATTCATCCCAGATAAAGTCATATACTTTCTGTACTGCAATACCCAGTTCAAATTTATCCATGTTCTCAGTTACATCTTTTGCAAGTGTATTTACCTTGGATAAAATCCATTTATCGGTTACTTCAAAGTCTGCCTCATCCGGTTTGGAAATTACCTTATCTTCCATGTTCATCATGATAAATCTGGAAGCATTCCATACTTTATTTGCAAAATTACGGCTTGCCTCTACACGTTCGTTGTAGAAACGCATATCATTTCCAGGAGCATTTCCTGTCATCAGAGTCATACGAAGTGCATCTGCGCCATACTGATCAATGATCTCCAGTGGATCGATACCATTTCCAAGAGATTTACTCATCTTACGTCCCTGGGAATCCCTTACCAGTCCATGGATCAGAACAGTATGGAACGGTGCTTTTCCAGTATGTGCATATCCTGAGAATACCATACGGATTACCCAGAAGAAGATGATGTCATAGCCGGTTACCAGTACATCTGTCGGATAGAAATACTTGAAGTCCTCTGTCTCTTCCGGCCATCCAAGTGTCGAGAATGGCCACAGCGCAGAACTGAACCATGTATCCAGTGTATCCTCATCCTGTGTAAAGTGTGTGCATCCACATTTCGGGCATTTCTCCGGCATCTCACGTGCAACAACCACTTCTCCACATTCATCACAATAGTAGGCCGGGATTCTGTGTCCCCACCAAATCTGACGGGAAATACACCAGTCACGGATATTCTCAAGCCAGTGCAGGTAGATCTTATCAAAACGTTCCGGTACGAATTTTAATTCGCCGGTCTTGATCGCATTGATCGCCGGTTTGGCAAGCTCATCCATCTTAACAAACCACTGTGGTTTAATCATCGGTTCAACGGTTGTCTTACATCTGTCATGTGTTCCAACATTGTGTACATGTTCTTCGATGCTTACAAGGTATCCTTCTTTTTCCAGATCTTCTACGATTGCTTTTCTTGCTTCGTAGCGGTCCATTCCGGAATATCTTCCGTATCCTTCTACGATGGTAGCATCATCATTCATGATGTTGATCTCCGGCAGATTATGTCTCTTTCCGACTTCAAAGTCGTTAGGGTCATGTGCCGGCGTGATCTTAACCGCACCTGTTCCGAATTCTTTATCAACGTAAGCGTCTGCCACGATCGGGATTTCTCTTCCAACTAACGGAAGGATGACATTCTTTCCTACGATATCTTTGTACCTGTCATCGTCCGGGTGTACGGCGATCGCTGTATCTCCAAGCAGAGTTTCCGGACGTGTAGTTGCGATCTCAAGGAAACGTTCTGTTCCTACGATCGGGTACTTTGATGTGCCAGAAATGTCCTGCCTGTTCCTCATGTTCAACTTCTGCATCGGAAAGAGAAGTCTTACATACCGGACACCAGTTGATGATTCTGGAACCTTTGTAGATAAATCCTTTTTCGTGAAGACGAAGGAATACTTCTTTGACCGCATTCGAGCATCCTTCGTCCATTGTGAAACGTTCTCTGTCCCAGTCACAGGATACACCAAGCTTTTTCAGCTGACCTTCGATGGTTCCTGCGTACTCTTCTTTCCACTGCCAGGTTCTCTTAAGGAATCCTTCTCTTCCGAGTTCTTTCTTATCAATTCCCTCTGCCTTTAACTGGTTTGTAACCTTTACTTCTGTTGAAATTGCAGCGTGATCTGTTCCCGGGATCCAGAGTGCATTATATCCCTGCATTCTCTTGTAACGGATCAGGATGTCCTGTAGTGTATTATCAAGGGCATGTCCCATGTGAAGCTTACCTGTAATGTTCGGTGGCGGCATTACTATAGTAAATGGTTTCTTACTTCTGTCCACTTCTGCGTGGAAATACTTTTCTATTATCACACCATTTTTCATATAGTTTCGCTTCAATCTCTTTCGGATTGTGGTCTCTTTCAAGATTCTTACTCATTGTTTCCTCCTCTTATAAGTCCACCGCGCACTTTTGCTCTCTCTATAAAGAATAAAAAAAGCCCTTTACAATATGTAAAGGGCGTGTATAAACGCGGTACCACCTTTGTTCCACGAAATAAATCCATCTCGTATCTCTCACAGTTCTATAACGGAAACCACCCCGTGATATCCTACTCGCCCTTTTCAGATACCCGGCTCCAAAGCTACCTTCTGCAACCACTTCCCGTAAACCGTCTCTCAGCCTGTGAACGGTTCTCTCTTCTTCGGACCAGTCTGCATACTCCTCTTTCTCATTGCCTTTTCCCATAACTATTGATAATCATAGTATTCAAAGTCCGATTTGTCAAGAAGTTCATGAAATCTTTAGAACTTCTTAAAGATTAAATTTTTCACTTAACTCAAAAAAGGCGAAATCCCTCTGAATAAGAAAGATCCCGCCCTAAATTCCTAAGCCTCGTCAATCGCTTTTCCGATATCGTGGCGCATATATTTGTTATCAAATTGAACCCATTCGGTTGCTTTGTAAGCATTGGCACGGGCTTCTTTGAGCGTTGCTCTTGGCTGTCGACACCGAGGACACGTCCTCCGTTTGTCACGATCTGGTCTCCGTCGAATTTGGTTCCGGCATGGAAGCAATAGTATCCTTCATGCTTCTTGAACTCGTCAAGACCTGTGATCGGAAGTCCTTTTTCATAAGCGACCGGATAACCGTCAGATGCAAGTACCACACAGACTGCTGCATTGTCTTCAAACTGAAGATCTACCTGATCCAGTGTTCCGTCGATACAGGCTTCGATCACATCAATCAGATCGTTCTTCATGCGCGGAAGCACAACCTGGGTGCCTCCGGATCTCCGAATCTGGCATTGTATTCCAGTACCTTCGGACCGTCTGCTGTCAGCATCAGTCCGAAGAAAATGATCCCCTTGAACTCTCTTCCCTCTGCTGCCATTGCATCTACCGTCTTCTGGTACACATATTTCCGGCAGAATTCGTCAACTTCTTTTGTATAGAAAGGGCTCGGTGAGAAAGTTCCCATACCACCGGTATTCAATCCCTGGTCTCCGTCTTTGGCTCTCTTGTGATCCTGCGCGCTTGTCATAGTCTTGATGGTCTTTCCGTCTACGAAGGATAACACAGAAACCTCACGTCCGGTCATGAATTCTTCTACAACCATGGTATTACCGGATGCACCGAATTTCTTGTCCAGCATGATCTCTTTCACGCCAGCTTTTGCTTCTTCCAACGTATTACAGATCAGCACACCTTTTCCAAGTGCCAGACCGTCTGCCTTCAGAACGATCGGAAATTTGGCTGTCTCCAGATAAGCCAGCGCTTCGTCTGCATTGTCAAAGTTCTCATATGCTGCGGTCGGGATGTCATATTTTTTCATCAGATCTTTTGAAAATGCCTTGCTTCCCTCCAGGATTGCTGCATTTTTTCTTGGTCCGAATGCGCGGATCCCGGCTTTTTCAAATTCATCTATAAGGCCGCCAACCAGCGGATCATCCATTCCTACGATTGCCAGATCAATCTCTTTTTCCTTTGCAAATGTAACCAGCTTGTCAAATTCCATCGCACCAATCGGTACACATTCTGCAAGCTCTGCAATCCCGGCATTTCCCGGTGCACAGTACATCTTCTCTACCTTGCTGCTCTTTGCTACACAATATGCAATTGCGTGTTCTCTTCCGCCACCGCCTACGATCAATACTTTCATTGGTGCTCCTCCTTCTCTAACGGGCAATTGACACTCTGCCATCTTTTACTGTTACTTTTCCATTTGCGATCAGGTCGATCGCATGTGGAAGGATCTTCCACTCCGCCTGCTCCATCACTCGTCTCTGCAGAACCTCCGGTGTATCGCCTTCTTCTACTTCAACAGCCTTCTGGAGAATGATCGGACCGGTATCCGTTCCTTCGTCTACAAAATGTACGGTTGCTCCAACCACCTTTACCCCTCTGGCAAGTGCTGCCTCATGAACCTTCAGTCCATAATATCCCGTTCCGCAGAACGACGGAATCAGAGACGGGTGGATATTGATGATCTTATTTCGGTATCTGCTGATCATTTCTTCCGGAATCACAACCAAAAATCCCGCCAGAACGATCAGATCCGGTTTCAGTTCGTCTACCTTTTCAAGAAAAACTTTGTTAAACTCTTCTCTTGTCTCAAAATCCTTCGGCGAAACGCACTGTGCCGGGATCTGATGATTCCCGGCTCTTGTGAGTGCATATGCGTTCTTATTATTGCTGATGACACCGACCAGCTCTGTATTGGTGATCGTGCCATTTTCCACTGCATCAATGATTGCCTGCAGATTGGTTCCGCCTCCGGATACAAGTACAGCAACTCTTAACATAAAGTAACTCCTTTTTCTCCTGCTTCTACATAACCAACCACAAATGCTTCATCTCCAGCTTCTTTCATTGCCTTAATTGTAGCATCTACATCCTTTTCATCGACAGCGACAACCATACCGATACCCATATTGAAGGTATTGTACATCATCTCTTCTGCAATGTTGCCAGTCTTTGCGATCAGGTTGAAGATTGCAGGGATTTCATAGCTGTCCTTCTTTACCACTGCACGGATTCCTTCCGGAAGCATTCTCGGAATATTTTCATAGAATCCACCGCCTGTGATATGGCTGCATCCTTTGACTCTTACACCGGCTTCTTTTACGTTCTTCAGTGCTTTTACATAAATTCTGGTCGGAGCAAGAAGTGCTTCGCCAAGTGTCTTTCCTAATTCATCATAGTATGTATTTAAGGATTCTTCTGTAATGTCGAATACCTTACGAACCAGTGAAAATCCATTGCTGTGAACCCCTGTAGACGGCATTGCAACAAGTACATCACCTGGCTTAATATCAGAACCGTCGATAATGTCTTTCTTATCTACAACTCCGACTGCAAAACCTGCAAGGTCGTAATCATTCTCTGGCATCAGTCCCGGATGTTCTGCTGTCTCTCCACCTACAAGTGCACATCCTGACTGCTTACAGCCCTCTGCCACACCGCTTACGATAGTTGCGATCTTCTTCCGGGTAATTCTTTCCACAGGCAATATAATCCAGGAAGAATAACGGTTCTCCACCAGAGCATGCGATATCATTCACACACATGGCAACAGCATCAATACCGATCGTATCATGCTTGTCCATTACAAATGCAAGCTTCACCTTTGTTCCACATCCATCTGTTCCGGAAAGAAGTACTGGTTCTTCCATATTCTTGATTCCACTTAAATCAAATGCACCTGCAAAACCGCCAAGCCCTCCTAACACTTCCGGTCTCATGGTTTCTTTTACATGCTTTTTCATAAGTTCTACTGATTTATATCCTGCCTCGATATCTACGCCGGCTGTCTTATAATCCAACATTTTCTATATCCTCCTGGTATTTTCACTGACATCTGTATGCCTACATCTGCTTGATATATTCTTTGTGTCCGATTTTTTCAAGCTTTTCTGCTTTTTTCTGGACGGTTTCTTTCATTTCTGCAGTGTAATCCTTCAATTTCTGAAGAAGCTCAGGATCTGAGGTTGCAAGAATCTTTGCAGCCAGAATAGCTGCGTTTGCTCCGCCATCGATCGCAACTGTGGCAACCGGGATTCCAGGCGGCATCTGAACGATTGAATAGAGTGCGTCGACACCCTCCAGATTCTTCCCTGACATTGGGATTCCGATAACCGGCATCGGGAAAATTGCTGCACACATTCCTGGAAGATGTGCTGCCATACCTGCACCTGCAATAATTACTTTGAAGTCTTTTGCTTCTGCAGACTTCGCATATTCATAGAATACATCAGGCTCACGGTGTGCCGAGATGATCGTCATCTCATAATCGATTCCAAACTTTTCCAGCATGTCGGCAGCTTTTCCCATTACTTTCATATCTGAGTCGCTGCCCATTACGATTCCAACTTTTGGCATAATGATCTCCTTTTCTTTTATCTATAAGTATTTTAATAAATAGCTAACCACTTATAAGTTATTTTACTAAGTCTGTTGCGGTATGTCAACCGTTACTTATCTGACCATTATTTAATTTTACTTATTGGTATTATTGAAAATCCATAACTAATACTAATTCAGAGGTTCATTGAGGATCTCTGTTCCCGGAAGAACAAACCGTCCATCACGGATAATTTCTGTCTCTGTTCCGTCTTTCGCCACTACAACAATGCTTCCCAGCTCATCATAAGGGATGGTGATATCGGTATGGCACTGGAAATATGCTTTCGACGGATCCTCTTTTCTCAAGATCGATATGCTGTTGTCTCTTGCAATAATCTCTTTTCCATCCGGATTGTAAACCTTTACATCCTCTGCCCAGCTGTAGCAGGTATCCCCTACTGCAAAATGCGGTCCCGTCTTTTCAGCGATCAGAATCGTATATTTATCTGCAATATCATATTTCTTCGCAACCGCATAAGCTGTGGTATTGGTTCCGATCGCAAACTCGCCGATCGGAAGTGTCTGATGATTGTGCAGAATGTTATCGAAAATATATTTTTTATTTTCTTCTTCTGAATCAAAATTGGTGCAGGTATACTCTGTGATCTTTCCTTCTTTAAAACTGATCTTCAGATTGTAATACGGAAGTCCGTGAAGAAATACCTTGCTCACAAAAAGGGTACCTTCTGTTCCTTCCAGTACCGGGGAAGTGAACACCTCACCTACCGGGATATTGACATCGGCAACACAGTTTTCAAAGATCGTCTCTTTTGCCGGATCGGCAAGCGGATGAAGCATCACTTTCAGATCCGTCTGGTTTTCGCCTGAGCCTGTTACTTTTACATACTCTCCTTTATCCAGTGCATCGATCATTGTCTGCTGCACCTTCTGGTAAAGCTTGTAATCCAGAGTATTGATCTTGATCGTTTCATCAAAGATCTCATGATACTGCTCTCCGATTTCCGGAACCGGCCAGGAAATGATCGTAAAGCTTCTCTCATCTCCCGGAAGATATTCATTGGTCAGACGTCCGGCTCTTCCATTCATCGCAACCAGAAGTTCTTCCTGCTTTTCGCTTAATTTAACTGCCTCTGGTTTAGCCTGCGGAACAAAAGTCTTTTCTCCGAAAATGTCGATCACTGCCGGTCCTGCATAGCCTGCTGCAATCTCTTTATTCTGCTCGTAAGTGGTACGCATCACTTCCAGCTTTCGCTCTACATACTGTTTATCCATCACAAGCCCGATATCATCTCTGTGGTCATAGACATACTGCTTGTTGCCGGAAATATTGAAAAATCCGATCTGGCTGTTACGTCCTCTTGTGATCACGCTGTGACTTGTTCGGAAAATACTCGGCTTTAAACCCATTTTGGCAAAATTCTCAATGGCTTTTTTTACGATCCGTTCAAATCCCATTGCATAGTAAATGTTGACTACAGATTTTTTTGACAGGTCTTTTCCGGTATTTACAAAACCAATCCTGTATCCTTCACTGAAGGTATCTGCCATCTTATCAATCTTCTCCTGTGAAAGTGAATTTAAGTATGCGGCTGTCTCTCTTTCATTTACCCCCACATATTCTCCCATACGGTAGAGATAACGCAGATCGGAAAGATCTTCATTCATGATCATATTCACAATGAAGCATCCTCTTTCCGGATCGATCTGCTCTTTGATGCGGTCTGCCGCAAATACATCACAGTAATCACTTGCATACCAGTAAAAGATTTCCTTCAGGCTTTCCGGCTGCGGCTGCTTTTCTTCTTCAAATTTGTTGTAGATTTCAATCAAAAGCTCTGCTCCGATCACAACATACTCCATACGCTGTTCCTGAACATAAGAAATGCCTCCGCGGATCTCGGTGTAAACCGCAGACAAAAAGCTTCCCAGTTCTCCTCCCAGCACCAAAACCGCATAAGCCGGATTTGCATAAGATTTCTCATAGTTTGCTTCCAGTTCGTATGCATAAAGATCCTTCATCTCTTCCTGCAGCTCTTCTTCTGACATCTCTTTCTGCTTTCCGCTTTCCACATTCTGTTTCAGCTCATCAAGCTTTAAAATAAACCGAGCCACATGCTGGAAATACTCCCGATATGGCTCTGCTACTGTTTTTTCTTCTATTATTGCTTTCATTCTGTCAATTGCCAGATTATATCTTTCTTCCATTTATACACATCCTCTTATAAATACTAAGATCAGGGCAAGTAAAATAAATCCGTTTACAACAATTCCGATCTTGCAGGTCAGATAATTTTTATCTCTTTCTTTAAATCCTTTTACACCCGTTACAATACCGATGCAGGCAAGAATCATATCGAAAACCCCAAAGCTTCCTACCATTGCTGCTGATTTCCCTTTATTCATAAATGCCATTACAATCAATCCCGCTATCACTGCCGTAACAAGTACTGCCATCACACAGGACCAGATTCCCTTGCGGGAATGCTTTCTTTTTATCTGACCATACTTCCGGCTTCTTTTATTTCGATCTCTTTCGCGTGCTCTTTTTTTATCTCTCCTGCTTCGCATCGTGCCATCTCCTTATCATATTACAAATCGCAAAGACGATATACCCGATCACACCGCCAAGGGTGTTGAGCAGCATATCATCCACATCAAAACTCCCCACTCTTGTTACCAGCTGAAAGCACTCCACAAAGAAGCTCACTCCAAAACTGTAGAAAAGGGTAAGAAAAAAGCTGCGATACCGGCTTGCCATCGGCATAAAAAATCCAAATGGTATGAAAATCAGGACATTTCCGAACAGATTTGCATAAGATACCCATCCCAAAACATCTCGATACAGCCAAAATCTTTTTATTTCACAGAAAAGAACCAGGTTATAATGATATTCCCCGGTTCCTTCCCGTCCATACCAGTCAGAAAAAATCAGAAAGTAAAATAAAAATCCAATATACAGGACAAATAAAATCTTCCCAAGACCCCGAAGTCTTTTTCTGTTCTTTGCTTTCAACTTAAAGCGCCCTTCCTAAAATGTCAGTCTCTTTTTCGCACCAAGCAGCTTTCCACCGCTGACAAGCAAAATGATCCCGGTTGTCACACCAACAACAATAGAAATAATTCCGATCGCAATATTGGCACCACCGGCAAGTCCCATCACCTTATATGTCTTTTCTGTCACTGTAACTCCTCCTTATTTTGCACCATACTGCTCATAGTATGCGTCGATTGCAGCCTTGATCTTGTCATCGATAACAATTTCACCATTGCATGGTTTGTTGTACAGATGCTCTACTACATCCTTCATGGTTACGATTGCATTAGTTTCAAATCCGTAAAGATCCTTTACTTCATCGAGTGCGCATTTCACACCGCCTTTTCCTACCTCCATACGGTCAAGGGATACCATCAGTCCAACAATTGTTACATCAGCGGCTCCTCTTACCTTCGGTACAGTCTCTTCCATGGATTTGCCGGATGTGGTAACATCTTCGATCATAACCACGCGGTCTCCGTCCTGAAGCTTGCTTCCGAGGAAGCTTCCCTTATCTGCTCCGTGATCTTTTTCTTCTTTACGGTCTGAGCAGTAACGGATCTCTTTTCCGTATAATTCACTGTAAGCGATCGCGGTTACAACTCCAAGCGGGATTCCTTTGTAAGCAGGTCCGAATAATACATCAAAATCATCCCCGTATTTGTCATGGATTGCTTTTGCGTAATATTCACCGAGTCTTTTGAGCTGTGATCCTGTCACATAAGCTCCTGCATTCATGAAGAAACGGGGATTTTCTTCCGCTTTTCAGAGTAAACTCTCCAAATTTCAGCACATCGCTTTCTACCATAAAATCAATAAATTCCTGTTTGTAGCTTTCCATTTTATTTATCCTCCATCTCTTATCTGTTCTTTATTTTACAATTCCAACCATATCTTTCACAGAATCAAAGCCATTCTTCTTCATGTACGCTTCAATTCCATCGATCACTTCCAGTGTCACTGCCGGATTGTGAAAGTTGGCTGTTCCCATACGGATACGGCGCTTGCTCCGGCAAGGATGAATTCGATCGCATCTTCTGCGCAGGAAATTCCGCCCATTCCGATGATCGGGATATTGACTGCCTGTGCAACCTGATAAACCATGCGGACAGCGATCGGTTTGACGATCGGTCCTGATACACCTCCGGTCTTATTTGCCACCGCAAATGTCTTTCGGTTGATATCAATCTTCATACCGGTCAGTGTATTGATCAGGGAAACTGCGTCCGCACCGCCTGCTTCTGCCGCTTTTGCTATCTCAGTAATATCGGTTACGTTCGGTGTCAGCTTCATAATGATCGGCTGCTTTGCGATTTTCTTGATCTGTCCGGTCAGTTCTTCCACATGATGTGCATCCTGACCGAAAGCCAGAAATCCTGCATTGACATTCGGGCAGGAAATGTTGATTTCCATCATATCGATCGGTTCATCCGCAAGGCGTTCTACCACTTCAAGATACTCTTCCGGTGCATGTCCGCAGACATTCACAATGATCTTGGTATCATATGTTTTTCAGATACGGAATATCTCTTTTACAGAACAGATCGATTCCCGGATTCTGAAGTCCTATGGCGTTCATCATTCCGCCGTAAACCTCGGCTACACGCGGAGTCGGATTGCCCGGCCACGGTACATTTGCCACACCTTTTGTTGTCACAGCTCCAAGCTTGTTCAGATCTACAAATTCAGAAAACTCTTCTCCTGATCCGAAGGTTCCTGATGCCACTGTTACCGGATTCTTCCATTCTACTCCGGCAATATTTACACGCATATCCATTAGATTTCCACCTCCGTAGAAAGAAATACCGGTCCGTCTTTACAGATACGTTTGTTGTGCACATTGCTGTGCGCATCCTTTTCCTTTGACTTGCACACGCACGCAAGACATGCACCGATTCCACATGCCATTCTCTCTTCCAGAGAAATATAGCATTCGATTCCGTTTGTTTCTGCATACTGTTTGATCGCACGGAGCATCGGAGTTGGTCCACAGGCATAGATCATATCTGCTTCCAGCGCATTCTCACGGATTGCATCCATGACATTTCCTTTTGTTCCGACACTGCCATCTTCGGTTGAAATATAAAGCTCTCCTGCCTGTTCAAATTCTTCTTTCAGGAAGGTATGTGCATCACGGTATCCAACCACAATCTGCTTTTTCTCACATTCCATCTGTTTTGCAAGCTCCAGGATCGGCGGCACACCGATTCCTCCTCCCATCAGAAATACCTTCTTTCCTTCGGCCTTCTCAAATGGAAATCCATTACCAAGTGGTCCGATCACCGGAATGGTATCTCCTGCCTTCATCTGTGAAAATTCTTCTGTTCCGGTTTTTTCCCCTGTTACACGGTAAACCACACGAAGTTTTCCACCTTCTTTATCGATCTCACAGATACTGATCGGGCGTGGAAGAAGCTTGCTTCCATCATTGGTATACATGGAAATAAACTGCCCCGGTCTTGCACTCCCTGCTGCTTCTGTCTGGATCCACATACTGAAGATCCCATCTGCAAGCTGCTCCTGCGATACAACCTTTGCCTGTTCTTTTTTCTTTGTAGTCATCTTCTATTCTCCTATAATCCGGATTTGCCGGTATGTCAGAAGCTTCTGTCACACCGGCTCATTCTTTTCTCTTATCTGTTCTCAAGCGCGCCTTTGATATCTGCTACCATGGCTTCTACTGCTGCACGGGATGCATCTCCAAAGTTCTCTGCACCGTATTTTGCATATGCTTCCTGCTTGTATGCAGCAATGATTCCTCTGGAAGAGTTTACGATAGCTCCCAGTCCATCTTCATTGAAGAAATGAACCAGATCTTTTCCTTTTCCACCTTGTGCACCGTATCCCGGCACCAGAATGTAGGATTTCGGCATTACTTTACGAAGTACTTTTCCCATCTCCGGATAAGTAGCTCCGACAACTGCTCCGATGTAGCTATAATCATCACCCATGCAGTCTGCTCCCCACTCGGCAACCTTTTCTCCTACCAGTTCGTAAAGCGGACGGCCATCGATCAGCCGATCCTGGAATTCTCCACTGGATGGATTGGATGTCTTAACAAGGATAAAAAGACCTTTCTTCTCTTCCTTACATACTTCGATAAATGGCTTTACTCCATCAGATCCAAGATACGGATTCACAGTAGCGAAATCTTCATCGAACGGTACATAGGATTTGCTTCCTACCTGAACTCTTCCAAGATGTCCAACAGCATATGCTGCTGAAGTAGAACCGATATCACCTCTCTTGATATCTCCGATAACAACAAGTCCCTTTTCTTTACAGTAGTCTACCGTCTTCTTGAATGCCTGAAGTCCCGGAATTCCGAACTGTTCGTACATAGCGATCTGCGGTTTAACTGCCGGGATCAGATCATAAGTCTTATCCACGATCTCTTTGTTGAACTGCCAGATAGCTTCTGCTGCTCCTTCCAAAGTCTCTCCATACTCTGCAAATGCCTTTTTCTGTACCTGCTCTGGTACATAGGAAAGCATCGGATCCAGTCCGACAACGATAGGTGCTCCTGTTTTTTTAATGTTAGCGACTAATTTGTTAATCATCTTATTCCCTCCAGTTTTCTATTTATATTTTTGCTGTAACAGAAAGTATTGTCCTTTTGTTACCTGAAAAAAAATATTCTTTACTTATGATATCATATTAAAAACTAAAAGGGAATGCCGTTTTCGGCATTCCCTCCGGATTTCTGTTATTGATTGATTTTATTTCTCACCTGTTCCAATGCTGCATCAAGCTGATTATCTGCATTCGGATTATTCTCATCCCGCTGATATTCAACTTCTACGTCCGGCGTAATTCCTTTTTTGTGAATATTTCTTCCATTCGGAGTATAGTACTCAGCCATTGTCAGCTTCACACAGGTTCCGTCTCCAAGATCAAAAATCTGCTGAACGATTCCTTTTCCGTAAGTTGTTGTTCCGACGATCGATCCAAGTCCGTAGTCCTGGATCGCTCCGGCAAAAATCTCGGAAGCACTTGCACTGTTGCCGTCAACAACAACCGACATCGGCTTCGTAAACTGGTGTTCATCATCCGATGAGATCACCTCTTCGTGACCACTCTTGTCTTTTGTTGACACGATCGTACCTTTTGGCAGTAACAGATCCAGCATCTGTGTGACTGTCGCAAGATTGCCTCCCGGATTCGCCCGAAGATCAACCACAAGTCCTTTCATCCCCTGGTCCTCCAGACTGCCGAGTGCACTCTTGAACTGGTCATAGGTCACACTGTCAAATTCCGTAACCCGGATATAACCGATCTGGTCATCCTTCATTTCAGACTTGACTGTCTCCACCTGGATTTTTCTCCGGGTAACCGTCATTGTCACTTCCTTCGCATCATCCCCACGCAGGACTGTGATATCAACAGTCGTATTCTCTACACCGCGGATCAGCTGTACAACATCGGAAAGATCCGTTCCACTTACATCCTTATCTCCAACCTTATACAGAATATCATTTACCTGGATACCTGCTTCATTCGCCGGGCTGTTCTCATAAACCTGAACTGCAGTGATCACCTTAGTTTCCTGATTCTGTGAAAAAACAACTCCGATTCCCGAATACTCTCCCGAAGTTGATTCCTGCAGGGATTTAGTCTGTTCTTCATCATAGTATACGGAATATGGATCTCCCAGTGCATTAATGTATCCACTGTAAAGTCCGTTCTCCAGATCTTCTTCTTTCAAATCATCTGTATAAAGATAATTTTCATCAATCAGCTTTTTCAGTTTATTCAGTTTTTTCTCTTCCTGCGCATTTACAACCTTTTCCTGACTGGTTCCAAGGTCTACACCTGCAACATTCATAATTCCAAGTGCCGCAGCACCTACCATAAACATGGCGAGGGCGCCTGCAAGCGCCCCCTTCCAAAAATTCTTTTTATTATTTTCCATCATTTACTCTTTCATACCTGTTATGTATTATCTTACAGATAGTTCAGTGGATTGACCGGTACACCACCTACATGAACTTCAAAGTGAAGATGTGGTCCTGTGGAAATTCCGGTCGTACCGACATTTCCGATCACCTGACCTCTTGCCACCGTCTGTCCCACGGTAACATTCATCGAACTCAGATGCTGATACCATGTCTGCATTCCATTACCGTGATTGATTACGATGTAATTTCCACGTGCACTGTTGTACTGTGCGGTAATAACGGTACCGGAATCAGCCGCATAAACTGCTGCTCCGTATCCTGCACCATAATCGATTCCGTCATGACCGGTTGTTGCACCTGCAGTCGGTGCCACACGTCCGCCAAAGCCACTGGTAATCGCTGCTCCCGGTACCGGATGTGTAAGTGATCCGGTTCCCGATGCACTTGCATTGCTGCTTGTATTGCCTGAGCCGCCTGAACTGCTTGTGCCTGACGAAGCTGATGCCTGAGCTGCCGCCGCTGCCTGTGCAGCCTGAGCAGCTGCCGTTGCTTCTGCTTCTTTTCTGCGGGCTTCTGCCGCCTCAGCTGCTGCAATCAGCTGCTTCAGCTTGTCAGCATTACTGCTGATCTCAGATGTCAGGTTATCGATCTGAATATTTTTATCAGCAAGAAGCTTTTCTACATTTGCCTGTTCTCCCGCAAGTTCATCCTGCAGGCTTTCCAGCTCTGCATACTCTTTTTTAAGTGCATTTTCTCTGTTCTCGACATCTTTTCTTGTATCTTCGTATTCTACAAGAAGTTCACGGTCGCATTTGGAAATCTTATTGATGTATTCTGCTTTGTTCAGCAGATCTGCAATACTGTTAGCTTCCATCAGGATCTCCAGGAATTCATTGCTCCCGTTCTCATACATATACTTGATACGCAGCTTCATCGTCTGGTACTGGTCATCTTCATTGGCTTTCGCAGTTACCAGCTCTGTCTCTGCATCATTGATCTCAGTCTCTTTTGCAGTCAGATCTGACTGTGTCTTCTCCATCTTTGATACAATGGAATCCAGTTCCGAAGAAAGTTCCGACTTCTCCGCCTCAGCCGTATTCTTCTGCTGTTCCAGATCCTGCTGCTTCTTTTTCGCATCCGAAATATCATCAGCCTGTGCCGGAATTACCATACTGAAGCAAAGCGTAAACGCCAGTAACGCCCCAAGTATCTTTTTCCCTCTTATCATATTCGTCTCCCTTAAATATTATGCGACTAGACTCTTAAGTGCTTTCTAATCGTAAAGAAACTTCCCACAAAACCAATTCCGATTCCCAGTAAAAGTCCGACCGGAAGCAGTGTCTTGTATACCTGCCCCACCGGAAGGAAATCCAGAATATTATTCAGCAGACTGAATTTTGTAAGAATATAAGTAATTGCTCTATTATAAAGTACATAAAGGATACCAAGCGGAATCGCCGCACCGACAAGACCGATCAGGATACCTTCAATGATAAACGGTGCCCGTACAAAACCATCCTTCGCACCGATATATTTCATGATTGCAATCTCTTCCCTTCGGACAGTAATACCCATTGTGACCGTATTGCTGATCAGGAAAATGGATACTGCCAGAAGAATCGCGATGATAACAACCGATACATACCATACCAGCTTGTTCACGCTGTTCAGTGTATTGGCTACGGTATCTGATTTGTTAACCTTGCGAACCCCGTCAAGGCTTTCCGCAAAGGAAACCAGCTTCTTCTGTGAAGCCACATCTGTCATATATACTTCATAGTTGTCAGATCCTGCCAGAGGATTATCATTTTTAAATCCTTCTGCAAGGTCACTTGATTCGCCAAAATACTGATCTTTAAATGTCTCCCATGCTTCGTCCGCAGACACATACTTGATCTCTTTTACACCATCCTGCTTTTTAAGCTGTGCGCCAATATTATCAATCTGCTCCTGCGTTGCATCATCATTAAAAAATACAGTGATTGCCACGCCTTCTTCTGCTTTGTGTACAATATACTGGAAGTTCATAATAATTGAGAAAAACAGTCCGAACACAAAGATACATGCAGCCATAGTTGCAACAGATGCCAGTGAAAACATCTTATTTCTTCCAATATTCTTAACTCCCTGTTTCGCGGAGTATCCAACTGTACTAATCCTCATGCTTATACCCACCTTCTTGTTCGTCGCTGACAATGACACCCTTCTTCATCGTAATAACGCGCTTTTTCATCTCGTTTACAATTTCCTGGTTGTGAGTAACTACCAGAACTGTAGTTCCTCTCTCGTTTGCTTCTTCAAGAAGTTTCATGATCTCCCATGAGTTGGTTGGATCCAGATTTCCTGTCGGTTCGTCAGCCAGCAAAATGGCAGGCTCATTTACAACAGCTCTGGCAATTGCAACTCTCTGCTGTTCCCCACCGGACAATTCCTTCGGGAACGCTTTGTACTTCTGTGCCAGTCCGACAAGTGACAGAGCCGCCGGCACTTTCTTTTTGATGACACGGGTTGATTTTTCTGTAACCCGCTGTGCAAATGCAATATTCTCATAAATATTGCGGTCTTTCAGAAGTCTGAAATCCTGGAATACAACGCCGATTCCTCTTCTGTACTGCGGAATCTGGCGATGTTTCATACGATTCAGATTCTGACCGTTGACAATAATCGTACCTGACGTTGGTTCGATCTCCTTCATCAGAAGACGTATCAACGTAGACTTTCCGGAACCGCTGTCTCCAACTACGAATACGAACTCTCCCTGTTCGATCCGAAGGTTGATACCATTGAGTGCAGCAATACCCTTCGAGTATTCCTTGGTAACTTCTTTAAGTTCTATCATATGCTCCTCCTAATTATCCATACTCCGATATAACTTAATACTCCAGTGTTTCCATGTATTTCATATATTTGACTACCATCAGCGCGATCTTAAATGTGATTGCGTCCTCAAATACGCGCAGATCCAGTCCTGTGCTCTTCTGCAGTTTGTCAAGACGGTACACCAGTGTATTTCTGTGAATATACAGCTGTCTTGATGTCTCGGAAACATTCAGGCTGTTCTCAAAGAACTTATTGATGGTCGTGAGCGTCTCTTCATCAAATTCGTCCGGAGATTTCCCCTCAAAAATTTCGCGGATAAACATCTTGCAGAGCGGAATTGGAAGCTGATAGATCAGTCGTCCGATTCCAAGCGCACTATATGCAATAACTTCCTTCTCGTCGAAGAAGATCTTTCCTACATCGAGCGCAAGCTTCGCTTCTTTGTAAGACTTGGATACTTCTTTGATATCATTGACGATCGTACCATATGCGATACGGACATTCTCTTCTCCTTCTGCTTTCAGAAGATCAAGAATCTCATGTGCAGTCTTGTCCATCTCCGGATATCCATCGCCAGGACCTAATTCTTTTACTACGATGATGTTCTTCTCATCAACAGCTGTAATAAAGTCCTTGCCCTTTCCACCCAGAACAGAACGGAGACTGTCAAGCGCACTGACATCTCTTTCCCGAGAAGTCTCAACTATAAAGATATCACGTTTTACCTCTGTGTCAATATGTAATTTTTTGGCGCGATTATAAATATCCACCAGAAGCAGGTTGTCAAGAAGCAGGTTTTTGATGAAATTATCCTTGTCAAAACGCTCCTTATATGCTACCAGAAGATTCTGGATCTGGAAGGCTGCAATCTTGCCAACCATATAAACATCTTCACTGCCGCCATTGGCGATCAGAATGTACTCCAGCTGGTGTTCATCATAAATTTTGAAAAACTGATACCCCTGAATCACCTGACTTTCTGCCGGAGATTCTACAAACGAAAGAACGGCATTCTCATAATCTCCAGGCTCCGGAAATGTTGTCGCCAAAGTCTTTCCATCTGTATCCATCACTCCAAGATCAATCCTTGTAATTGATTTCAACCCTTCAATCGTATTCTGCAGTATCTGATTTGATATCATATTCTCTCTCCTCCATCCTCCGTGGTTCTATACACTTTGTACAATCTTCATCCCCCGCAACTGTGGACTTAGCCATATACATATAATACTTTAATACATATTACCAAAAAAATAAAGAGGAAATCACATTTTTTTATGCATTTCCTCAATTGAGTTTATTATAAAATTTATTCTATCAAAAAAGATTTTTTGATTTTTTTTATTATTTTCAGTCTTTTGTCGCTTCAATTATACTTCTTTTCTTTTTTGCTCTTTTTTGATCTCCCGTTTTAAAATCCTTTTACCGATAAAATTTTTCAGGTGATCTGCCCAGTTCTCACCATTTGCAAAGGAAGCAATACTATGTCCTGTTCCAAACCACATTCTGGTATTCAGCTGCTCTTTGCACCGGTAAACAAACTGTTCCTGCCAAGGGAAATCCATGCTGGCAATCACACAGTCTACTTCTCCGCCGTTGACCAGATTGGTGATCCTGTCATCCTCACTTTCGTCTGCCGGTACTGCTTTCATACCGACAACCTGAATCCCACTGTATGCCTCATGCAGATAGCCCTGCAGTCTGTCTCCTTCTTCCTCAGATCCTGCCAGTATAAATATCTTACAGCGGTTCTTATGAAAATAATGGAATACCATCTTCAGCATCGTCTGATCCTCCATCTCCTGGATCCGCTTTCTATCTGTGATCTTTGCAGCTTCAAGAATCGCCATATCTCCCGGAAGCAGAAGATCCAGTTTCTCCAACTCTTCCTTCATACCGTCAAGCTGTGTCGCTCTCATCAGGGTATCCACCGTAACAATATCTACTGTGTTAAGTTCTTCTGTCTGCATATATTCTGCAATGATCTTCATCGCATCTTTTGCCGTACAGTTATCAAGCTGTACGTCCAGTACGTTCATTTTTTCATTCATTTGCCTCACCCGTTCCATTTTCTCGGTTTTTGCGGTCAAGCGATTATATCAAACATACAGTGCTTTTTCAACAAACGTTGCAAAATATTCACATTTTTTAAAATTTGTAATATTATTGTAAATTCCCAGTCTCATTCTTCCTGGATTTTTTTGAAATGATTCCTCCGATCCGCCCGGTTTCTTTTGATGACAGACTCTTCCAGCCATCTTCCAGAACCTTATCGAGAAGTCCAAGCTCCTCCGCAATCTCGTATTTTACCCGCTCACTTGTTTCCAGATTGGGGATATCTTCGCGTCTGATTTTCTTTGTCTTTGTGCTTTTCATACCTTTCAACTCCTTTTTCAGAGTGTTTCCCCAATTACGGATTTTATACATTTATACCTGGTTATTATAAAAGAAGCCGGAAACATTACTTCCGACTTCTTCTCCTTCTGCCTTTTCTTTATCGGCAAAGCTCTCTTATTTTTTATTCTGGATCCGGAATGATAACTGCTGCAACAAAATCCGGAATGATAACTGCTGCAACAAAATAGGCAACCACGGCAGTCCCACAGCTTACGCAAGCCAGCAAAACACCTCCAAGCCGGATCAATGTAGGATCGATATTAAAATATTCTCCAAGACCTCCACATACACCGCAGATCTTACGGTTTGTTACGGATCTGTATAATCTTTTCTGTTCCATAAAAATTCCTCCTAAAAGTTTCTCCTATTTTTGTGTTTCTTCTATTATATATGTGTTTCATCTGATAGATTTTTCTGTCTATGTTAATTCTAATGGAAACGGATCTCCACGCTGCCTGCTCCGTTCGATATCTCAATCGTGCGTTTACTGCCATTATCGATTGACTTCTCTGTGCTTAAGCCGCCAAGATCTATATCTTCTCCAATTTCTATCGAACCGGCACTACTATCCAGTTCATAATTATAATCCTCCACTTTTCCTTCCAGATTCAGTGTGACGCTTCCAGCACCACAGTCAATGTCCACTTCTTTTTCCACTGTTCCATAAAAATCCAGACTTCCGGCACCTGTTTCTACATCTAACTCCTCTATATCTGCATTTTTTATTGTACAGCCTGATGCCCCGCTTTCAATCTTAAGGCTTTTCGCATTTAGTCCATCGATCTCTGCTGTTACTGCACCATATTCCATGTCCACCTGATCGAACTTGTAATCTCTTGGAAGATAGATCACAAGTATTCCCTTTACGTTTCTCACATTTTTGAAATCGAAACTGCTGCGCATTTTCATTGTTATTTCCAGAGTTTTCCTGTCATCGGACAGTCTTTTCTGCACTGCATTTTCCGTTTTCATCCTGGAATCATCCACATGGATCTTATCATCCGTCCCCGTCTTGATCTGTACCTCACTTGCACCGATATCAAGCTTCAGATTCTCTACGTTCGAAAATGTCTCCTCTGATACAACATTTTCTGTCTCTTCCGGCTCATCATCGTCGTCATCATCATCCCAATCTTCCTCGAAAGAAACGTAATCCTTTCTTATAATACCAATTCCATTCGGATATGCTTTTTCAAACTGTGAAAATGTGACTCCAAGACATAATGCAATGATACAAAATACAATTCCTGCCCCTGTCATGCTTATAATAACTGTCCAGAAAATCTTCCATCCTTTTTTCATCTGCATTCACCTCTCTTTTTCTGAAATGGTCTGCGACAAAGATTTACAAGCCCACGGAACATCATTGGAATCAGTTTGATGCATCCCCATCCGATCAATACTGTAAATACTGCCCCAAGTGCCAGCAGCAGGCAGCCGACACCAAGCATTCCGATTCCAAGAGCCGGGGAATAAAACAGCTGACCAAATCCGTGAATCCCCAACAGAATCCCTACGGCTGCGGTTGCAACTGCTGCCACCCAGATCGCTATTGCTGATATTGCAAGTACGACCAGAACTCCAAATGCCGCCAAAAGAAGACCAAGTGCTGTCGGAACTACAATTGGAAGCCCAATCAAAAGGATACAGATGATCAAAATGATCTTGCCGGCACTGGATTTCTTCCGTGGCATTTCTGTCGTCTGACCCGCACCATATCCCTGATTTCCCGCATATCCCTGATTAGAATTGGCTGTATAAGAATGCTGTCTTTCTGAAAATGGATTCCTGTCATTCTGTGACTGGCTTTCTCCACATGTCTCCGAATAGCTGTCTTTATAATAGTCATCTCTTCCTGCCGGGTACTCACTGCTGTCAAAACGTCTGTCCTGATATCCCTCGCTCTCCGTACTCTCCATAACTTTCCGCCTCATCGGTATTGCCATTTATCCCGGCACAGATCGTTTCTGCAAGCTTTGCAGGACTTCCCAGCTCTTCGATTACTTTTTCTTCATTCTCGCTTCCGGCATCATCAAAATAATCATTGTAATACTGCATTGCTTCTTCTCTTTCTTCTTTCGAAATTCCATGAAGCAGTGCATCTAATTCCCTCATATACTCTGTACGGTTCATTCGGCTGCACCTCCCTCGAACATCTCTGTAATCTTCCTTGTGTAGTTCTTCCATTCGACTTTATATAAATTAAGCTGTGCCATTCCTTTTTCTGTAACTTTATAGTATCTGCGGTTTCTTCCGTCAAACTGCATATCGTAGACTTCCAGGCATTCATCTTTCTGAAGTCTTCTGAGTACCGGGTACATCGTTGATTCCGATACATCCAGAACTCTCCGGACATCCTGTGTGATCTTATATCCATAGGTTCCTTCCTGTTCCCGTGATACAACGGCAAGCACGATTGCATCAAGGAGGGCAGCTCCGGTGTTAAATACCATATGATTCACATCCTTTTATTGTTTGTTATATTGTTTTGTTAAGCATATTATACGTTATATAATATAGTGAGTCAATATAATATTGTATAAGACTTTCTGAAGATTTCCTAAAGAAATGGGTGGGAGACGGATGGTGGGAGGGAGGTTGTGACAGCTTGCGGATAGAAATAAAGTCCACCGCTTCCCAAGGGGCGAAGGCATTCCGATGAGCCTCTGAATGCGAACATTGTGTCAGCAATGGCTTCCACAATGTTTGAGTCTCATCTCCATTGCCCCTCAAGGGAAGTGGTGGACTTTATTTCTATCTGCAAGCCGCTCAAGGTTATCGAATGACCAACCATCCGCTTGGGTGGGCTGCCAGGGCTGATGCTGGGGCGAAATTTGAAGGATTGTGAAAAGGGGACACACAGCGCCTGTAAGGCGACTGTGCTGGGGGATCAAATATTTTAAATATGGGGGTAAAGAAAATATGTAATTACTATTTGAATGATTAGAATAATAGGGATTCCTAATTTGAATTTCAGGTGGCGGGTTTTGTGGTGGTAGTGTTTCATGGCGAGGAGGGCGGCTGGGGAGCCGCCCAGAAGGGCCAGGAGGATGAGGGTGCGTTCGGGGATTCGCCATTTGTTTTGGCGGGCTTTGGTTTTATCGGCGACGTAGGTGAAGTAGGTGATGATGTTGATCAATAGGAGGTATGCAAGGAGTATTATTTTAATCATTTTTGTAGTCCTCCAGGTGGATTTCTTTGCGAAGGGTGAAGGAGTAGATGATCTGTTCTTTTACTTTTTTCCGGATGATCTGTTCAAGGGCTTTGGTGTAAAGGCGGAGCTGTTCCCGGTAGCGGTCTTTTAGTTCGGCTTCGGTTTGTACACGGTCGGTTTTATAATCGAGTACGATGATTTCTCCGTCTTCTTCAAAGTAAGCATCAATAATTCCCTGGATCAGTACCATTTCACCCTTTTTCTGATCCGGATAAAATTCTTTTGCATCTACACCGAGAACAAACGGCTGCTCGCGGTAAAGTGTTTTTGCCCTGGCTGCATTTTGCATTCTTTTTCCCACATTCGTATTAAGAAACTCCATAATTTCTTTTTTTTGAATACACCCGGCTGTTCCCGCATCCAGGTATCCTTCGTTTTTCAGATTCTCTATGTTTTCCCGCAGTAAATCCATCGTATATATTTTCGAAAAATCAAGAAGCTCCATTACTTTATGATAAGCTGTTCCTTTTGTTGCTCCTTTTACCTCTTCTTCCTCTTTCATAAAATTCGGAAGGATTGGAACAATCTCCTCTTCCGGAATCAGTATTTCTCCATCTTCTTCCGAAGCTGCCGCATATTTTTTCAGCTCTGACACGGTGTACTTCATTTTCATCTGATCTTCACCCTGATACGGATATCTGTAGGAAAATGCTTCCTCGATTTTTGCCCGAAAACGTTCATCCGTCACAGCCATCGGATGTTCTTCTGCTTCTATTTTTTCAAGGAACACCTCTTTTTCCAGATAATCTGCTGCTTCCTTATCCACTTCACCTTCTACAAGCGTATCAACACCAATCACTTTTAATTCGATTGGAACTTCTTCTGTTTTACGCACTGCCGCCGGAAGGATCCAGTCATAATAAGACGTTGCACGTGCAAGTTTTGTAAAGTCCAGTGTTTCTTTCTGACTGTTTTCCTGTTCCAGCTGACAGGCTTCCAGCTTGTCTGCCGCATGTGGAACCGTTCCGGTAAGAATCAGCTTTTCCTTTGCACGTGTAAGCGCTACATAAAGCACACGAAGCTCCTCACCAAGATTTTCCAGACCGATTTCATTTTGAATAACTTTCTTTAATAGTGTCGGAGATTTGGTTCGCCGCTCCAGATCAATCGCATCGATTCCAAGCCCCAGATCCGGATGGATCACAACGCTTGCCGTGGTATCCTGAATGTTGAACCTCTTTCCCATTCCGGTCACGATCACAACCGGGAATTCCAGTCCTTTACTCTTATGGATACTCATCAGACGAACTGCATCCGTCTGCTCATCGTAAAGCCCGGCTTCCCCAAAGTCTACATTATATTTCTTGAGCTGATCAATATAACGGACAAAATGATACAGTCCCTTATAGCTGGTTGCCTCAAATGCCTTTGCCCTGGTGATCAGCATATCAAGATTCGCGCGCCTTCCTTTTCCTCCTGGCATTGCCGCGATATAATCCCGGTATCCTGTCTTTTCATGATCTCCCACAGGAGATCATGGATTGCCGTGTACGGTATCCGCTCCCGGAAATAAAAAGCCATCCAAATACATTGCGCACTTTTTTCAGAATGCCCGCCGGAAGATCTGTCTTTTTCCGGATCCGTTGTTTCCAGTACATTCTGATAAAATGGTACTTCTGCATTCAATTCTCTAATCTGTGCCAGTTCCTCATTTGTCATTCTTCCAAACGGAGATTTCAGCACCGCAACGAGTGGGATGTCCTGACGAAAATTATCAAGTACACGCAGATAGTCCATCATCCATCCAATTTCCAGAGTTTCAAAATACCCATCTGCTGATTCAGCCAGAACCGGTAATCCCTCCTCCTGCAAAATTCGTGTAACAGTATCGGTCCATCCTGCAGGGCTTCTTGTCAGGATTACAATATCCTGATAGCGTACCGGTCGCAACATTCCCGTTTCTTTATCTACAATCTGCTGACTTTCCATCAGCTCTCCGATTCTTTGTGCGATCAGACGGACTTCCAGCTCTTTTGCCGTCTTGCTACCGCTTCGCACAGAAAGCCCGGTATCCTCTTCCTCACTTTTTGTATCCAGAAGAAGGATTTCTGTCTCATTCTTTTCGGATTCCGGGTAAGAAGCTCCCACATAAAGTGCAGCATTCTCATCGTATGTGATCCTTCCAAGCTCTTCGGTCATGATCTGTCGGAAAATGAAGTTTACCGCATCCAGCACTTCTGCCCGGCTTCGGAAATTTTTGTGCAAATCGATTCGCCTGTTTCCTCCGTCCGTCAGACTGTAGGTATTGAATTTTTCCATGAAAAGCTCCGGCCTTGACAAACGGAAACGGTAAATACTCTGCTTCACATCTCCTACCATGAAGAGATTATTTTCCCCTCTGCTGATCCGGGACACACTGGTCAGGATCGCCTCCTGAATCAGGTTACTGTCCTGATATTCATCGATCATTACTTCCTCAAATGTATTCTGATACTCCTTTGCCACCTCAGAAGGCACTCTTTTTCCGTTTTCTTTTCTTGTCAGGATCTGCAAGGCAAACTGTTCCATATCCCGGAAATCGATCAGATTTTTTTCTGCCTTCTTAGCTGCAAGTACCCTCTGGTATTCTTTTACCAGACTGACCAGCTCATGCATCACCGGAATGCAGATTTTCCGGTCTGCTTCCATCTCAGATGGCGGCTGGAAAAAATAATTATTTCGAATGTCATCGATAAGTTTCTTCCAGGTATCCCGATAGGCTCTTACCTGCTCTCTTTTTGTCGGATCTACTGCGTCATCTTTCTTTCTGGACAGAGTTTTCCATGCCGGCTTTTCTTTCAGTGCCTCATACATTTCTTCATAGCTCTTTGCCGCAAAAAGCTTTCTCAGAACTTTCTGATCCGCTTCCAGCATTTCTCCATACATATACGGTCCGTCCGGTTCCATGCAGATCTGGTCCGCTTTTTCCATCAGCATCTGCATATCCGCAACTGTTCTCCGGATATACTCCATCACCTTTTCAATATAAATGGCTTTTTCCCCGCTCTCTTCGTACATCCTTGCACAGTCATCCAGCCACTCCTCCGGATCCGGATAACTTCCGGCAAATTCATACAGTCTGCTGATGATTTCTTCCACCTGCAGATCTTCCCTTCCGGTTGCAAAAGTCTCCACAAAACGCAGGAAATCCTCGTTTCCTTCTTCATATTTTGCTTCCAGAAGCTCTTTCATCACGTCCTGCTTCAAAAGCTTTAATTCTCCTTCTTCCGCAATACGGAATCCCGGATCCAGATCGATCGTGTGAAAATACTCCCGGATCACAGACAGGCAGAAGCTGTGGATCGTTGTAATCTTTGCTGTATGGATCAGGGCAGACTGCCGCTTCAGATGTTCACTTGACGGATCCTCCTCCAGCTCCTTCTCAATCGCAGCACCGATCCTTTCTTTCATCTCAGCAGCCGCCGCCTCAGTGTAGGTCACGATCAGCATATGATCGACATCCACCGGATTTGCATCCCTTGTCAGCCTCGCAATAATCCGCTCCACCAGAACAGCAGTTTTCCCGGAGCCAGCGGCTGCTGACACCAGAATATTATGATCGCGCAGGTCGATCACCTGCTGCTGTTCTTCGGTCCATTTTACTCCCATGTCTGCTTCTCCTCTTCCAGCTTCGCCATAATTTTCTCCATTACAATTTCCTTCGGAAGCTTCTCAAGCTTCCGGTATTCATATCCTTCGATCTGCTCATCAAATCCGCAGATATCCCGGTATGGGCAATACGTACAGCCATTTTGTGTACCCATCTCATACGGCAGTGCCTCCGCCTTTCCGCGGTACATTGCTCCCTGAAGATCAGTCCGTCTTTTCTGTGCATAAGTCAGCACTGCATCAAACTCTTCCGGCAGAGCATTTTGATGCTTTGAATAGCCGCTTTTCGTCTTTCCTGCCGGAATCACAAGCGAATTCCCCGAAAAATCCGCATCCAGTCTCTGAATCACGGCATCCTCCTGACGGATGATTCCATCCAGCCGAAGCTCCTTTAAAATTGCCTCTTCCAGTTTTTCTTCATCCAGCTCTTTCCCGACGATCGGATCCTTCATCCGATAGTAGAAAATGCCTGCCGGCACAATCTTTTTACCCGGATGTTTTCTTTTCTCCAGCCGGACTGCTTCTTCCATATACACCACCAGCTGCATCTGCAGACCATGATAAAAAGCTGCCATATCAAAACTCTTTGCCCCGGTTTTATAATCCAGGATCTTCACATAGACCTGATCTTCCGTCTCACATGTATCGATCCTGTCAATCTTTCCGCTTCCAAAGCTTACCTCATAGCCCTCCGGTTTAAAGCTTCCCTTCCGAAGCTGCTTTGTCATCGCCCAGACCGTCCGGTTCATCATACGTTTCATACGTGGCACGATATACGCGTTCCGCGCACTGCTGTAGATTACGGTATTGCTGTAATCTACGATACTCTCATCCACGCTTTCCGACGCAAACTGTTCCTGCTGCTCCTTTGTAACCTCAGTCCATTCCAGGCCTTCCCGTTCTACCCGTCGGGCATATTTTTCCAGTGCTTTATGAAAAATATTTCCAAAATCAAGAGCAGCAAATTCATAGACCTCTCTCTCCTTAAGGCGAAGTCCATAGGTCAGAAAATGCGCACAGGCACAGGCAGCAAATTTCTCCAGTCTTGAAATGCTTGGTGCCCAGTCTCCATAAAGCTTCCGTGCGGTCTGCAAAGTCAGATTGTCCTCCGGCCTGCGGTATCTGCTGATCCTTGCCAGATCGTGCACCTTTTCGTTCCAGTCCTCCTGCGCACAATACCAACGGTACAGCTCCTGCCAGCTGCCTTCCTCCATCTTTTTCGGGTTCTGTAATCCTTCGATCAATGACCCGATCCCGGTCTGTGGAAGCATTTCTTTTGTCTCCATCCCATACTGATCCATATTAAATACAGGAAGCTTTGTATACATCCGCTTCAGATCCCCGATCAGATATGCCGCCCTCCTGCTCTTTCCATCGGCCGATACTTTACTGTAGGTCAGCATCAATTCTTCCGTCGGCTTTGTCATGTGCAGATACAGATAAAATTTCTGGATGTAACTTTTTTCTCTTGTTCCCGGTGCAAGCGCAATTCCTCTTTCTTCAAAACGCTCCCGGTCTCTGTCTGAAATCAGTCCACCTGCGGATGCATTTCCCGGAATCAGAGAATCATTGACTCCCAGAAGGATCAGCGCCCGGATATCTTTCAGTCTCGTTCGCTCAATATCTCCTGCCATCACTTCATCCAGACTTGGCGGAATTACACCGATCCTTGCCTCTTCCATTCCGGCATCCAGAAGCTCCCTGTACTCTTTGAGCGCAATCCGCTCATCTCCAAGAAGACTTACAAACTTGTCAAACAGCTCCATCACCACACGATAGATCTGTGCATATTCTTTTGCAAGTGCAAGCTCTCCTGCTTCTGTAAATTGATTCTCCAATACTTTTACCTGCTTCTGGATTTCTTCTTTTTCCAGAAATTCACAGATTGCAAGCGTCACATCCCGCACTGTCTTCTGACGCTGCTTTAAGACAAACACCAGCTCTTCTGTTTTTTCCACAAAGCATACCCGGAGATGATTCAGTACCTCCAACTCTTCCTCGGTCGTATCCTTCGCTCTGCGGATCCATTTTTCCTGCCATTTTTTGTAACCACGGATGCCCAGCGCAAGTACATAATTTTCCAGAAGATCCAATTCCTCACCGGTAAATCCGACCAGATCCGTTCTTAAGAAACGGAACACACTTTCTGCAGAAAAATTCTGTTCTGCCATCGCAAGAAGACTCCGGATATACTCCACAAAAGAATTTAAAAGTACATTCCGCTTATAATCCATGAAAACCGGAATCTCATACTCCCGGAAAATCTTCTCGATCTCATCCGCATAGAGATTCATGTCACTTGCGATCACCGCGATCTCCCGGTAACGATATTCTTTCTTGCGAATTAAAAAACGTATCCTCTGGGCAGCGCATTCTACTTCCATCCTGGGATTTGCCGCTGCATAAACCCGCACATTTGACTGCTTTTCCCTGTAAGTCCTGCCACTGTAACGGAACAGTTCCTTCTCCAGAAATGCAAGTGCCGGCGCATTTCTAAAACGCCAGACCGGCTCCTGGTACAGACAGACCGGCTCTTCGACCAGCACCTTTTCCTCCCCTGCAATCTTCACAAGAGACGTCACCATCTGCTTACTCAGCGCAAACAGCTGATACTTGTCTTTCATCACGTAAGGATCTTCCCTCTTATCCATCGTGACAGTAATCATCACCTTCTGACAATGATGCAGCATTTCCCCCAGCACCTTGTTCTGAAGCGGCGTAAATCCGGTAAACCCATCCAGTACGATCACACTGTCCTTCAGCATTCTCGATTTGTCCATCACATTGCAGAGAATGTCCAGAATTTCTTCTTTTGTAATATATTTATCTGCAAGATATTCTTCAAATGCCTGATACATCACCTGGATATCCTTCAATTTCCAGGAAAGATACGAAGACTCATCTGCCTCCGTGATCATATCATCCATGCCATCCGGGGAAATGTTGTACTGCGTCAGCTCGGAAATAACGGATTTCACCTCACTGATGTAACCTGGCTTTTTGATATTTCCTTTTAAAACCTTTAGCGAATCTTCTTTTTTCCCCGCGAGTCGCCTGAGGATCAGATTCTTTCCTTCATCATCCAGAATCTCCCTGCTTCCATTCCCTGTTTCTTCCAGAACACGAAAAGCAAGACGTGCAAAACTCAGCACGTCTATGTTCACAATTCCATGTCTCGGATGCCGCAGGACCAGTTCCTTCTGCGTCTGCATCGTGAACTGTTCCGGCACCAGAATAATATAATTAGTATCAGGATGTTTCATTGATTCCCGAATGATATGTTCATATAGATAATGTGACTTGCCCGAACCCGGATTTCCAAAAATAAACTGTAAAGCCATCTGTTATACCCTCCCGTCAAGCTCTTTCGGCACGTATGCAGATACATGGATTCCATCTTCTTTGTATTCTTCCTCCAGCAGTTCTCCATACTTCCGGATGAGCTGGATTTTCCCGGATTCCTGATAGGAATAAACTCGTTCGATATAAATTTTCTGCTCCCGCAGGATCTCTTCTATTGCCTGAAGAAGCGCCTCCAGACCTTCTCCGGTCTTTGCAGACACCTGTACGATCCGGTCTGCCTTAAAGTCACGTACCGTCAGGCTTTCCCCGATCCTGTCCATCTTGTTAAATGCCGTGACCACCGGTTTGTCCATTGCCTCCAGACGCTGCAGTGTCTCATACACCACATACATCTGCTCATCCATCTGTGGATTGGATGCATCGACTACATGCAGGATCAGATCCGCATACTTCGCTTCTTCCAGCGTACTTTTAAATGCATCGATCAGATGATGAGGCAACTTCCGGATAAAGCCTACCGTATCTGTCAGAAGAATCTCCTGCCCACTTGGCAGCTTCCGGCTTCTTGTCGTCGGATCAAGAGTTGCAAAAAGCTGATCCTCCTGCAGCACACCGGCTCCGGTCAGTGTGTTGAGAAGCGTGGACTTTCCGGCATTGGTATAACCGACAATTGCCACGACCGGGATCCGGTTCTTCGTCCGCTGTTCGCGTGTCAGTTCCCGGTGTCTCTTCACCTCCCTGAGTTCACGGTTCAGCTGTGCGATCCGGTTCTTGATGAGTCTCCGGTCCATCTCCAGCTTCTTTTCTCCCGGTCCTCTGGTTCCGATTCCACCTCCCAGACGTGACATCGCCCTTCCTGCCCCAGTAAGCTGTGACTGCCGGTACTTAAGCTGTGCCAGTTCTACCTGGATCTTTCCTTCACTTGTAGAAGCCCGTCCTGCAAAAATATCCAGAATGACCATCGTCCGGTCCATTACCTTCACATCCAGAATATCCGTCAGATTGTTCATCTGTGCCGGAGACAGCTCATCATCACAGACGATCCCGGTTGCGTCAAGCTCCCACAAAAGCTCCCGGATTTCCTCAATCTTGCCTTTTCCGACATAAGTTCCCGGATGGACAAGCTCTCTTTTCTGGATTACCCGTCCGACCGCTTCCGCACCTGCGGTCTTCACCAGATCCTTTAACTCATCCAGAGAATCTTCCGTGTCATCGTTCTCCCTTGTACTGACACCGACCAGAATTACCCTTTCCTTTTCTTCTTTTATTTCATAAAGTGCCATATTATTCTCCCCTGCCAGATTTCTTTCCGTCCCGGATCAGATCTGCTCATCCGATCCGCTCTACTGCTGATCTCCTTCCGAAATCTGTGTATTTAAAAATTCCTGCTCTTTCAGCGCTTTTTTGTCATCTGGATTTGCTTTCAGATAACTGTCCAGCTTCTCTTTTGCAGACTGGTAATCCCCTGCTTTTTCATAGGCAACTACCAGATTATATGCCATTTCTTTTAGCAGCTCTTTTCCTGCGCCTGAAAGCTCCTGCCCATTTTCGAAATAATACACTGCCTTTTCCGGTTTATCCAGTTCCAGATCGCAGATTCCCAGAATATTATAAAGAGTTGCTGTCTCTTCCGTTCCATTCTTCAATGCTTTTTCCAACGCCTTCTCTGCCTTTTCATACTTTTTCTGTTCCCAGTAGCAGAGTCCGAGTCCGCGATAAGCCTCTCCCAGATTCTTCTTTTTGTCTACCGCATCCTGGAATTCCACCTCTGCATTTTTATAATCTTTTTCTTCCAGATACTTCGTTCCTTTTTTTACAGAACCAGCACATCCCGTTACTGTCATACAAAGTGCTACAAGGATCCCTATGATTACCTTTTTCTTTCTTCCTGCTGTCACTGTTATCGTTTCCTTCCTTCTATATTGATATATCATCTGTTATTCCAGAATATGCTCCATTCCCTGGTTCATGATGGTCTGGATATGATCATCAGCAAGGGAATAGAACACCGTTTTTCCTTCCCGTCTGTTCTTCACAAGCTTCATCTGCTTGAGCATCCGGAGCTGATGGGAAATCGCGGACTGCGTCATTCCAAGAACTTCCGCCAGATCACAAACACACATCTCAGACTGAAAAAGAACACATAAAATCCGGATCCGCGTGGTATCTGCAAATACCTTGAAAAAATCAGCAAGATCCTTCAAAACCTCTTCATCCGGTATATGCCCCTCTGCCTTATGTACAAGTTCTTCGTGTATACAAAATGTATCACAACATTCTACTTCTGTCTTTTTCATATTACCCCTTTTCCATATGAACAAGTATTCATATATCTATTATGCCAAATGATCTCTTTACGGTCAACTGTTTCCATTGATTCCGGCATGCAAAGTAAAAAAGAAGTTACTGTTCACTCCCCAATGTCATTTAGTTAAGTTACAGGGTTAGCCCCTAATTGTGGGTCTAACCCAAATTTTTTCAAAAAAGCTACCCAAAGGGTTGACATAGGTGTAATGTGCGGCCGCCTCGCTACTGATAAATTTGTTGAGGTAGCGAGATACCCCTGAATTAGTGGTATATCACTTCTCAAGGAGGCACATGATCATGATCCATCAACAAATCAAAGAACTGTTTTTTTCTTCTGTGGAACACATTGTTTCTGATATTTCACAGTATGCTGTCCATCCCGATTCCGATTTCAAGAGAAGCAAAAAAATCCCTGCCCAGAAACTTATTTCCTTTCTCGTTTCACAAGGCTCATCTTCCACCAGGGTTGAAATGCTTCGATTTCTGGGGACTGGATTCTTCCATACCAACCGCTTCTGCTCTCAGCCAGCAGCGCGCAAAGCTTAAACCTGATGCGCTGATCCAGCCTGTCCGCTGCAAAAATGAATTCGGTGCTTTCTGTGATATTGTTGACCGGCACGATGTTTTGGATGGAATAAAAAATGTCTATATCGGTGACCGCGGCTATTGCTCTTATAATAACATGGTACATGTTGTGGAACAGGGACAGTATTTCCTGTTCCGTACCAAGGATATCCATTCCAAAGGACTGGTCGGCAATTTTAATTTTCCAGATGCGGAATCCTTCGATATTGATGTCAGCGTCATACTGGTCCGGAGCCATTCGAAAAAAGTTTTGGCAGACATCCACACAGAAGGTTACATACGCTTTGTTGATCAGGGCAGCTACTTTCTGGATTACATTGAATGTGTAGTTATGACATATGAGCTGTCCCTTCCGTATTCTACGCTTCCCCTATCAGCACTTCTACATACGAGTATCGTGACCAATCTGCCACGTGATGAATTCCCTGTGGAACGTATCAAAACCTTGTACAATGCCAGATGAAACATTGAATCCTCATTCAGGAAACTGAAATATACCATTGGGCTGAGTAATTTCCATGCATATAAACCCGAATACGTGAAACAGGAAATATGGGCAAGGCTACTTGCATCATTATAATCCGTTTTGAGGCAGATTTGCAATCTTGTCTTTTGTCGTTCTTTCCCTTCATGAGTAACTGTAAACATATCTGTAAACTGTTCCACTAAGGCTCCATCTGTAATTTGTTCTGTAAGAATTCGCTCCCTATTAAACATTAACTAAATGACATTGGTTCAGTACCCTCACATTACGCGCAAAAATCCATTCCAAATCAGCTGCTCCGATAGGATTTTTGCCTTCCAGCCTACTACAATATATTTATGGTTAATATCCCTTACAGCCAGTAAGGAATTATCCATCTTGTTGCTTAAGCTGTATAATGATGGAGCAATCGGTATATCGTCTCCAATCTTGGACTTCGCGTCCGTAAATTAGACTGATAACCAGCTCCTCATTCGCAGCGTTCGTTTTATGCAGGTTGAATCGCCATATGCATTCGCGTCACACCACAGTAGATTGAATAGGCAATGAGTAAAACTGGTACTTATCCATTGCAATAATTTTTAGGAGTGACAATTTATGAACGCAGTAGGTATCGATGTTTCAAAAGGTAAAAGTATGGTTGCTATTATGCGACCTTTCGGTGAAATAGTTTCTGCACCTTTTGAAATCAAACACAGCCAGTGATATCCATTCACTTGTAGAACTCATCAACTCTGTTGAAGGGGAGTCCTGAATCGTGATGGAGCACACAGGACGTTATTATGAAGTCCCGCGCCATCATCAGCTTTCAGAGGCAAATCTTTTCGTCAGTGCCATTAACCCAAAACTTATCAAGGATTTTGATAATGATTCCCTTCGCAAAGTCAAATCCGATAAAGCGGATGCTGTTAAGATTGCCCGATATGCTCTTGACAAATGGCAAAACCTTAAACAGTATAGTGTTATGAATGAACTACGCAATCAGCTTAAAACCATGAACCGTCAGTTCGACTTTTACATGAAGCACAAGACGGCTATGAAGAATAATCTTATCGGCATCCTTGACCAAACCTATCCTGGTGTTAATTTACTTTGACAGTCCTGCCCGCAGGATGGCAGCCAGAAATGGGTTGATTTTGCATCTACATACTGGCATGGACTGTGTCCGTAAAATGTCCCTGAATGCCTTTATTGACCATTATCAAAACTGGTGCAAACGCAAGAAGTACAACTTCAGCCAATCAAAAGCTGAAGAAATCTATGGAAAAGCAAAGGAACTTGTTCCTGTACTTCCTAAGGATGACATTACAAAGCTTATTATCAAGCAGGCTGTAAACCAGCTTAACAGTGCTTCTACAACCATTGAATCACTACGCACACTTATGAACGAAACTGCTTCCCAGCTTCCCGAGTACCCTGTCGTTATGGCTATGAAAGGTGTTGGTGCTTCGCTTGGTCCTCAGTTGATGGCTGAGATCGAGATGTTTCCGTTTCACTCACAAAAGTGCTATTACTGCATTTGCCGGTGTAGATCCCGGTGTTAATGAATCGGAAAGTTATGAACAAAAGTGTTCCAACTCAAAACGAGGTTCCTCTGATCTTAAAAGACTTTATTTCAGGTAATGGATGTCCATTAAAACACATCCTCAAGATGATCCTGTGTATCAGTTCATAGACAAGAAACGTGCCAAGGCAAGCCTTACTATGTCTATATGACTGCAGGTGCCAACAAGTTTCTAAGAATCTACTACGGACGAGTGAAAGAATATCTTTCATCTCTTCCTGAATCTTAATTATCCACTAATATTTTCAGACCAGCACTGGTGTGGTGGTCTTATTTTGATACCAAATTTTCAACCTGTATAAAATTTTCAATGTTCTTCAATTTAGCCTTGACTTTTTATTTGCAGGCTAATTTTTCTTACGGTCAGCGCAGTAAATGCGCAGACCTACTGAACAGTTATAATTATTCTATATAATACAGAAAATTTTTACATATGACAATGGGAAAATATAGGACCTTTTATACAATATATCCAAAAACATTAGCTAAAATGCTTCCTCTTTCCTTTACTTTCCTCCTGTTCCATGCTATGATAGCAATAGAATAATTTCAGTTATATCCGAAAAAATTTTTCGTGAATTCAGGAGGAAATGTAAATGAAAACACTTGGCTACTACAACGGCAAATTCGGGCCTCTGGAAGAGATGACCGTTCCGATGAACGACCGCGCATGTTATTTCGGTGATGGTGTGTACGAGGCGACACTGGCGAGAAACGGAAAGATCTTCGCTTTAAAAGAGCACCTGGACCGTTTCTTCAACAGCGCCGGACTCATTAAAATCGATATCCCTTACACAAAGGACGAGCTGGCAGCAATTCTCTATGATATGCTGGCAAAAGATGGACGATAAGGATATCTTCATCTACTGGCAGATGACCCGGGGAACCGGTATCCGTCAGCACCAGTTCCCGGAAAAAGGAACAAAGCCGAATCTCTGGATTTTCATGAAGCCTGGGAAATCGGCTGACTCCAGCAAACGTCTGAAACTTACAGACATGGAAGACACCCGTTTCCTCCACTGCAATATCAAGACATTAAACCTTCTTGTCAACGTCATGGCTGCAGAGAAAGCGGAGTCCCTCGGATGCGGCGAGTGTGTCTTCCACCGCGGCGATATCGTCACCGAGTTCGTGCCCACAGCAACGTTTCCATCATCAAGGACGGCGTATTTAAGACCCACCCGACAGACCACTATATTTTACCGGGAATCACAAGAATGCACATCATCCAGATCTGCAAGGATAACGGAATCATCGTCGACGAGACACCATTTACCATGGCAGAGCTGATGGATGCCGACGAGATCATCGTCTCCAGCTCCACAAAATTCTGCTCCCCGGTCTGCGAGATGAACGGCACCCCGATCGGAGGAAAGGCACCGGAGTTAGTGGATTTGATCCAGAAAAAGTATACAGAAAAATTTGAAAATGAGACCATGTAAATGATCAGAAGGGCTGTCGCATTAGCTAATGCGACAGCCCCCTTTTTATCCGTAACTGTTCACTCCCCAATGTCATTTAGTTAAGTTACAGGGTTAGCCCCTAATTGTGGGTCTAACCCAAATTTTTTCAAAAAAGCTACCCAAAGGGTTGACATAGGGTGCAAAATGTGTGGCCGCTCTCGCTACTGATAAATTTGTTGAGGTAGCGAGAGCGGCCCTTGAATTAGTGGTATATCACTTTCTCAAGGAGGCACATGATCATGATCCATCAACAAATCAAAGAACTGTTTTTTTCTTCTGTGGAACACATTGTTTCTGATATTTCAGCATGCTGTCCATCCGATTCCGATTTCAAGAGAAGCAAAAAAATCCCTGCCCAGAAACTTATTTCCTTTCTCGTTTCACAAGGCTCATCTTCCACCAGGGTTGAAATGCTTGATTTCTGGGGACTGGATTCTTCCATACCAACCGCTTCTGCTCTCAGCCAGCAGCGCGCAAAGCTTAAACCTGATGCGCTGGAAGCTGTATTCCGGCACTTTAATTCCGCTTCCATGGAATTGCCGCCCGCTTCCTTTATGGATTCGCATTACCGTTTCCTGGCTGCCGATGGCTCTACCTGCACTTTTTTCAGCACTCCGGCTTTCTCATCACCAGACTACTACTGTTGACCGGCACGATGTTTTGGATGGAATAAAAAATATCTATATTGGTGACCGTGGCTATTGTTCTTACAACAATATGGCACATGTTGTGGAACAGGGACAGTATTTCCTGTTCCGTACCAAGGATATCCATTCCAAAGGACTGGTCGGCAATTTTAATTTTCCAGATGCGGAATCCTTCGATATTGATGTCAGCGTCATACTGGTCCGGAGCCATTCGAAAAAAGTTTTGGCAGACATCCACACAGAAGGTTACATACGCTTTGTTGATCAGGCAGCTACTTTCGATTACATTGAATATGGAAGTTATGATACATATGAGCTGTCCTTCCGTATTCTACGCTTCCCTATCAGCACTTCTACATACGAGTGCATCGTGACCAATCTGCCACGTGATGAATTTCCTGTGGAACGTATCAAAACCTTGTACAATGCCAGATGGTCTATTGAATCCTCATTTAGGAAACTGAAATATACCATTGGGTTGAGTAATTTCCATGCGTATAAACCCGAATACGTGAAACAGGAAATATGGGCAAGGCTACTTGCGTATAACATAACCGAAACAATGATAAACTACACACTACTGGAAAAACATAGGACAAAACATGAATACAAAGTCAATTTTACAATAGCTGCACATATCTGCAGAGTCTTTCTCCGTCTGGCCACGGAGAAAGACAAATATGATGTGATGTCCCTGCTGAAAAAGGAATTGATCCCTATCCGGAATGACCGCCAATACCCAAGGCTTCAAACAGCCCATTTTCGGAAACCACGATATTTCATATATCGGGCAGCATAGACACCTATATCATTATAATCCGTTTTGAGGCAGATTTGCAATCTGTCTTTTTGTCGTGCTTTCCTTCATGAGTAAATCGTAAACATATCTGTAAAACTGTTCCACTAAGGCCCATCTGTAATTTGTTCTGTAAGAATTCACTTCCTGATTAAACGTTAACTAAATGACATTGTACTGTGAACAGTAACAAAAAGAATGTGCATCTCCGACACGTAGTGCCTTTTGTTTCATAGGAAGTTCCTATGAAATAAAAAAGGAAAAACAGACTGCAAATAAATCTTCACAGTCTGCCCGAAATCTCTATTTTTTATTCTTTACAGTTCATCAATCTGCCAGTCGATCGGCTCTACACCATGCGCCTCAAGGAATTTATTGGTCTGGCTGAACGGTTTGCTTCCGAAAAATCCACGATACGCAGAAAGCGGACTCGGATGCGGTGCTTCCAGGATCAAATGGTTCGGATTGGTCAGCATTCTCTTTTTCATCTGTGCCGGTCTTCCCCACAGGATAAATACGATCGGCCTGTCTTGGGTATTGAGTACACGGATTGCTGCATCTGTAAATTCTTCCCAGCCAATTCCACGATGTGAATTAGCCTGATGTGCTCTTACCGTAAGAACCGTGTTGAGAAGAAGTACTCCCTGCTCCGCCCATTTCACCAGATTGCCGTGGCTTGGGATCGTACATCCCAAATCATCATGCAGTTCCTGATAAATATTCACCAGTGACGGCGGAATATCAACCCCTGGTTTCACAGAAAAGCTTAAACCCTCTGCCTGTCCATCTCCATGATATGGATCCTGACCAAGGATCACAACCTTGACATCCTTAAGCGGTGTCAGATGAAATGCATTAAAGATGTCATCTGCCGGAGGATATACCCGGTGTGTCCGGTATTCCTGATTCACTGTTTCAAACAGTTTCTTATAGTATGGCTTGGAAAATTCACCTTTCAGTACATCCAGCCAGTCATTGTTAATTGCTGCCATATTCCCCACCTTTTCTCTACAGACGTACCGATACGCCTTTTTCCTCTTAAATATTCTTTTACTTCTCTGATTTCCAGCTCCTTATAATGGAACAGGGATGCTGCCAGTGCCGCGTCTGCCTTCCCCTCTTCACCGAGTGCTTCGTAGAAATGCTCCAGATTACCTGCTCCTCCAGAGGCGATTACTGGAATTGATACATTTTCCGCGATCGTCCTTGTCAGCTCCAGATCGTATCCGGCCTTCGTGCCGTCACAGTCCATACTGGTCAAAAGAATCTCTCCTGCGCCAAGTGCTTCTACTTTCTTCGCCCACTCGACCGCATCAATTCCCATATCAATGCGTCCGCCATTTTTATAGATATTCCACCCACTGCCGTCTTCTCTTCTTTTCGCATCAATCGCGACAACCACACACTGGCTTCCAAACTTCTCCGCTGCTTCCCGGATCAGTTCCGGTCTATTAATGGCAGAAGAATTGATGGAAATCTTATCCGCACCTTCCCGAAGCAATGCCTTAAAATCGTCAACGGTCCGGATTCCACCACCTACCGTAAATGGAATAAACACACACTCAGCAACTTTACGCACCATGTCAACCACCGTGCTTCTGTCGTCCGAAGACGCCGTGATATCCAGAAATACCAGTTCATCGGCACCTGCCTTATCATAAGCCTTCGCAATCTCAACCGGATCTCCTGCATCTTTGAGATCCACAAAATTCACACCTTTTACAACCCGTCCGTTCTTCACATCAAGACATGGGATAATTCTCTTTGTAAACACTGTCTGCCCTCCTACAATTCTACAAAATTTTTCAGTATCTGAAGTCCTGTATCACTGCTCTTTTCCGGATGGAACTGGCAGGCAAATACATTTCCCTGTTCAACCGAAGCATGAATATGCGTGCTGTACTCGGTTGTCGCTTTTACAATACTTTCATCTGTTGCTTTCAAATAGTAGGAATGAACAAAATATACATACGGCTCTTCAGGTAAATCTTTAAACAATCTGCCGTCATTCTGAAGCTTCAGAGAGTTCCATCCCATATGCGGGATCTTAAGTCCCGGACAGTCCGGAATTCTAAGGATCTCTCCTTTTAGAATACCAAGTCCCTCCACACCTGGCGTCTCGTCACTTCTTTCAAACAAAGCTGGAGCCCAAGACAGATTCCAAGAAGCGGGATTTGTCTCTCTGCTACTTCACGAAGCACTTCATCCAATCCATATTTTTTCAGATTGTACATGGCATCGCCAAATGCACCGACTCCCGGAAGGATCACTTTATCGGCAGAAAGTATCTCTTCTCTGTCTCTTGTGATAACCGCATCCTCACCAAGATATTTTAACGCTTTTTCTACACTTTTAATGTTTCCTGCATCATAATCAATAATCGCTATCATCCGCATATCCTCACGATTTTTATATTCTTGTAGTTATTCAAAAGAGCTTTTTCCGCTCATGTCACAATCTTCTTCCCTGTGTCAATCAGTAATAAGCTCTTTTATAATGTACCACGTTACAGTGCGAATTGCAAGATTCGCGTTTATTTCATGTCCAGTTCAAACCAGAACTCAACACCATTGGTATGATTGATCGCACCGTATCCTTTTCCAAAGGAGTCCATGATCGCCTTCACAATGGAAAGCCCGATACCATTTCCCCCGTATTCTCTGGTCCTTGCCTTATCAACCTTATAGAATTTCTCCCAGATATGTGGCAGATCTTCCTCCGGAATCGGCGTTCCGGTATTGAATACGGTAATTTTTGCCATATCATTTTCCTGGGTGATCTTGATCTCGATCACCTTCTCACCATCGATATGGTTCAGTGCATTGTTGACATAGTTCCGGACAACCTGCTCAACCTTAAACTCATCTGCCCAGACATAAACAGGGTTCTTGTGGCGGAAAATCACCTGCGCTTCTTTCTGCTCGATCAGAATATCCAGACTCTGCAGGACACCCGAAATCAATGAAGTAATATCAAACCGTTCAAACTGTACATCATCCTCACCAAATTCCAGCTGGTTCAGGGCAAGTAGATTCTTCACCATCCGGTTCATCTTTCCTGCCTCGTCCATAATGACTTCACAGTAGAACTCCCGGCTCTCCGGATCATCATTGACTCCTTCTTTCAGGCCTTCTGCATATCCCTGGATCAGGGCAATCGGCGTCTTCAGTTCATGTGAAACATTCCCCAGGAATTCACTTCGCATATTTTCTCGTTTTTCTTTCTGCTCAATGTCTTTCTGCAATTTATAGTTGGCTTCTTTCAGATTGGAAATCGTCTGCTCAAGTCTTTCTGACATCCGGTTAAAGTTCTCTCCCAGTACACCGATTTCGTTGCTTCCGCCGCTGGTATATTTTGCATCAAAATCCAGATCGGCCATCTTCTGTGAAAGTGTTGCGAGCTCCATGATCGGCTCCGTGATCCTTTTTGAGAAATACCACGCAAGCAATACACTCACAAGAATCACACATCCGCCGACGACTCCGATAAATCTGTTAAAAATCATGACTGCCGAACGAATACTCTCCAGCGGACTTCGCATGATAAAGATATCACCATTGTCAAAGTTTCCCCACATGGTCAGGTACTCTGTATTATTTTGCGGATCAACCGACTTGCAGATATCATAACTGTCCGTTTTTTCCAGAACCTCCTGATGACTCTTATCGTACAGATATCCGAAAAGCTGTACGACCATCATCTGTTTTTCTCTTACATTAGTATAAACCACATTGTATTCTGAATCGATGACTGCAATGGAAATATTATTTTTCTCTGTAAATCTTCCCAGGTCTTTTTCCGGTGTCTCAGAATTGATTGTCCCGTTCTCCACACCTTCCTGCACCATTGTATAGGCCTTTATAAATTCTGATTTTTTATTGGAAATATAATACTTCTCCAGAAAGCTTCCGTTGACGATCATAAATACAACGATCATAAACAGAATCAGACCTACAAAAACAGTCATCATCTGTCTTTTTATTGAATATTTCATGACTGTACCTCGAATTTATACCCCATACCCCAGATAGTCTTAATATAATCTCCTTTATCACCAAGTTTACTTCTCAGCTTCTTTACATGGGTATCAATGGTTCTGGCATCCCCGAAATAATCGTAATTCCATACATTGTTAAGAATCTTCTCTCTCGATAAAGCGATCCCCTGATTCTCCACAAAATAAGTCAGAAGTTCAAACTCTTTGTAACTGAGTTCGATCGGTTTTCCATCGATCTTCACCATATGTGCTGCTTTATCAATCTCGATCCCGTCCGCATGAAGCAGATCATCCGAAGCAAGCGCATTGGTTCTGCGCAGAATCGCAGTAACTCTTGCAACCAGGATCTTCGGGCTGAACGGTTTGGAAATGTACTCATCCACACCGAGTTCAAACCCCTGAAGCTCGTCCCTCTCTTCACTTCTTGCGGTCAGCATAATGATCGGAACCTTTGATTCTTTACGGATCTCACGGCAGGTCTGCCAACCATCCATATGCGGCATCATGACATCCAGGATGATCAGTGCAATATCTTTTTCCTCATAAAAAATGTCCATTGCTTCCATACCGTCTCCGGCTTCGAGTACAGCATATCCTTCTCTTTCCAGGAAATCGCGCACCAATTTGCGCATACGGCTTTCATCATCTACTACAAGAATTTTCAGTTTATCCATAACTCTCACGGGCTCCTTTTTATCACTTTATTTCTAATTATACACCAGAATAGCAGATAATTGTGTTCTTTATGTGAAAGAAGAACAACAGGATCGTAGTTTCGTATTTATTTTTATTCTAAAAAGCCAAGATGCTCTAACAAAATCTTCAGACCAAGCAGAATAAGGATGATCCCACCGACAATTTCGGCTTTGTTCTTATAGCGGGCTCCAAAGACATTACCAATCTTTACTCCGGCAAAGGAAATGATGAAGGTCACGATTCCGATAAAACAGACCGCCGGAATAATATTTACCTTAAGAAATGCAAAGGTAATTCCTATAGCGAGTGCATCAATGCTGGTTGCTACTGCGAGAAGGAACATGGTCTTCACATCCAGGCTTGCATCGGCTTCCTCTTCGTCATTGTCCAATGCTTCGTGAATCATATTTCCACCAATCAGCGCAAGTAATACAAATGCGATCCAGTGATCTATAGAAGCAATGGTTTCCTGGAACTGCGCTCCTAAAACATAACCAATTGCCGGCATCAATGCCTGAAATCCGCCAAACCATAAGCCAACGATAGCCGCCTTTTTGAAGAGTGCACTTCGGCATCAGAGTCCTTTACAGACAGAAACTGCAAATGCATCCATGGACAGCCCTACTGCAATCAAAAACAATTCAATTAAACCCATAATTTTTCTCCTTTTTAAAGCTAATCATCTTATCCAATGTGAAAATAATTGTCTGCGGCAATGCTTTGCCTGCACTTGGCTCATCGTATATAATCGAGCAGGCTGACTCCTACTCGATTTGTATACTTTGTACACCATCTCGCTTAACAGCTCGATGATGTACATTCGCCAAATGCAGATATTGCAGTGCAACCCTGGAAATCTGCACTTGGCTCATCGTATACACAAAAAGACTTATTCGTAGCATAAAATACTACGAATAAGTCTCATTATTTAAAGCTATGCCAGACAGCCATTGCTGTCAGTATGTTGACAAAGCTACGTCATCGCGCCAACTACTCCCTTATCGATAAAAATTATTATATCGGGCAGGTTCTTTTCTGTCAAGCCTGATTCTCTGCAAATTCAGATCAGACTCATTCTCCAAAATCAGCTTTTGACTGCTACGCCATGATCGGCTTTAATGCTTCTGCGAATTTATCTTTCTTTGCCTGTGCTTCTTCCAGATCTTTTCCAAGTGTTGTGTAATAGATCTTAATCTTACGGCTCTGTTCCTGAAGGACGAACAATAACAGTCTCGCCATCTTCCAGTTTGTAGATCAGTACATTCGCAGAAGGAAGTCCGGTCTCTTCCGGTTTAGTGTAATCTGTAACAGATGCAACCTTGATTCCGGCTACTTCTGTGAGCGGATTCTTACGAAGGTTTTCCATGATACCTGCCATCTTGTCCATTCCGCTAAGTCCCGGGAATTCAAAGCTGTCTACTTTGTTCAGATAACGTCCGTACTGCGCGTAGATTTCTTCCAGCCTCTGCTTCAGTGAGCTTCCGATGCTTCTGTAGTAAGCTGCCATTTCGCAGATCAGCATAGATCCGATAACAGCATCTTTATCACGTACATACGGTCCTGCAAGGTATCCGTAGCTCTCTTCAAATCCAAAGATGAAACGGTCTACTTCTCCGGCTTCTTCAAGCTGTGCGATCTGGTCACCGATCCACTTGAATCCGGTAAGTACGCTTCCTGAGTTCTACACCGTAATGCTCTGCAACTGCATCTGCAAGCGGGTAGATACGATTGATTTTACAGCAACTGCTTTCTCAGGCATGGTTCCTTTTTCAATACGTCCTGCGCAGATGTAATC
>SCPN01000325.1_pt1 | contig 85015 bp, 80 predicted proteins | sample 6106831 | NCBI WGS metagenome assembly SCPN01 (sample SAMN10720447, study PRJNA508395) | human gut metagenome | isolation source: Participant 1, 0 month
GCTCGCCCCGGAAGAGTTACTCAACCATACACAGCGCATAGAACTGCAACAGGGTCGTGTTCGTAAAGCTGAACGCTGGGGACCACGCACGCTGGATCTCGATATCATGCTGTTTGGTAATGAAGTGATAAATACCGAACGCCTGACCGTTCCGCACTACGATATGAAGAATCGTGGATTTATGCTGTGGCCGCTGTTTGAGATTGCACCGGAGCTGGCGTTTCCTGATGGGGAGACGTTGCGTGAAGTCTTACATACAAGAGCATTTGACAAATTAAGCAAATGGTAATTTATTTATATTACGAATATAAATATTTTCTGAAAATCATACATCCTCTCTTTCCTTAATAAAAATTTTAGTTTAAACATTTTTGCAGAAACATAATATAAATTCCCGCAGATAAATATCAATCCCATCGCCATACCCTAACCAATTGCACTTGTGAATTTATTTTTGCTTAATTTTGAATTAAGAAAATTTAATTTGTTCAAAAGCCCTTAAAGTGCACAATAGGCGTCCTAATGAACAATGGTTGTAAATTTTGGTAACAAATATCATTGCTCATTAATATCTAGCATCTGCTTATAACATTTGTGTCATGAATAGTCATTCTTCAAACCAGTAGTCTGACTAATGGAATTTTATTCAAGGATTTTTATGTCTAAAAAATTAGGTTTTGCCCTGTCTGGTCTTATGCTGGCAATGGTTGCAGGTACTGCTTCTGCTGATATGGATGGTGGTCAGTTAAATATCAGTGGTCTGGTTGTTGATAACACCTGTGAAACCCGCGTTGACGGCGGTAATAAAGATGGTCTGATCCTGCTGCAAACTGCAACTGTTGGTGAAATCGATGCTGGCGTGCTGAATGACACCGTTGGCGCTAAAGCCAAACCTTTCAGCATCACCGTTGACTGCAGCAAAGCAAATCCGAATCCAGGTAGTACAGCTAAAATGACCTTCGGTTCTGTTTTCTTTGGTAATAGCAAAGGAACGCTGAACAACGACATGTCTATTAACAACCCTTCTGACGGCGTGAATATCGCTCTGCACAATATTGATGGTTCCACTATCAAACAGGTTCAAATTAACAACCCTGGCGATGTGTATACTAAAGCCCTGGATGCAACGACAAAATCTGCTGTTTATGATTTTAAAGCGTCTTACGTTCGTGCCGTCGCAGACCAAACAGCAACTGCTGGTTATGTAAAAACTAACACTGCATACACCATTACTTATCAGTAAGTATTCACCAATTAAATTGATTGAATGAATATACAGGGAATAGTGTTAATAATTTCTATTTTTATATTATTCCCTGTTTTAATTAACTCTGTCAGGGATGGTTTATGTTTTTTAACACCAAACATACAACAGCTTTATGCTTCGTAACCTGTATGGCTTTTAGTTCATCGTCTATTGCGGACATTGTCATTTCGGGTACTCGCGTAATATATAAAAGCGATCAAAAAAGTGTCAACGTACGTCTGGAAAATAAAGGGAATAACCCGTTGCTTGTCCAGAGTTGGTTAGATACTGGCGATGACAACGCTGAGCCTGGCAGTATTACAGTCCCTTTTACTGCCACGCCGCCAGTATCGCGTATTGATGCCAAACGTGGGCAAACAATCAAATTAATGTACACAGCCAGCACCTCACTGCCTAAAGACAGAGAGAGCGTGTTCTGGTTTAACGTACTGGAAGTTCCACCAAAACCAGATGCAGAAAAGGTCGCGAATCAAAGTCTGCTGCAACTGGCATTTCGCACACGTATAAAACTTTTCTATCGCCCGGATGGATTGAAGGGAAATCCCTCTGAAGCCCCGTTAGCCCTGAAGTGGTTCTGGTCAGGTTCAGAAGGTAAGGCGTCATTGCGAGTGACCAATCCAACCCCTTACTACGTCTCTTTTAGCAGTGGTGATTTAGAAGCTAGCGGTAAACGCTATCCGATTGATGTGAAAATGATTGCACCATTTAGTGATGAGGTCATGAAAGTCACTGGCCTTAATGGCAAAGCAAGTTCTGCAAAAGTACATTTTTACGCCATTAATGATTTTGGTGGCGCCATTGAAGGTAATGCCAGTCTGTAATCAGGCAAGGATATAATTCCGCAGGAAGCATAACGTGACTATAAAACCAACTAAAAATTATCATAATCATCTGACCCGTATCGCTACGTTTTGCGCGCTGCTGTATTGCAATAGTGCTTTCTGTGCTGAACTTGTTGAATATGACCATACCTTCCTGATGGGGCAGAATGCCTCAAATATTGATCTCAGCCGGTATAGTGAAGGTAACCCTGCTATACCGGGTATGTACGACGTCAGTGTTTATGTCAACGATCAACCTATTATTAACCAAAGCATTACATTTATTGAAATTGAAGGAAAAAAAAACGCACAAGCCTGTATCACACTTAAGAATTTATTGCAGTTTCATATAAATTCTCCCGATATAAATAACGAAAAAGCCGTTCTGCTTGCCAGGGATGAAACACTCGGCAATTGCCTTAATTTGACGGAAATTATCCCTCAGGCTTCTGTTCGTTATGACGTTAACGAGCAACGTCTGGATATAGACGTTCCTCAGGCATGGGTAATGAAAAATTACCAAAACTATGTTGATCCATCGTTATGGGAAAATGGCATTAATGCGGCCATGTTGTCATACAACCTCAACGGATATCATAGTGAAACTCCTGGTCGAAGAAATGACAGCATTTATGCTGCTTTTAACGGTGGGATGAATTTAGGAGCATGGCGACTGCGTGCCTCAGGCAACTACAACTGGATGACCGATTCTGGCAGTAATTATGATTTTAAGAATCGGTATATACAGCGTGATATCGCCTCGCTGCGTTCTCAACTCATTCTTGGTGAGTCTTATACAACGGGCGAAACCTTTGATTCTGTCAGTATCCGCGGCATTCGTTTATACAGCGACAGCCGCATGTTGCCTCCGACATTAGCGAGTTTTGCGCCTATCATTCATGGCGTTGCTAATACCAACGCCAAAGTCACTATTACGCAAGGTGGCTATAAGATTTATGAAACGACTGTGCCGCCAGGCGCTTTCGTCATTGATGATCTGAGTCCGTCAGGTTACGGCAGCGATCTTATTGTTACTGTCGAAGAATCCGATGGCTCAAAGCGGACATTCTCGCAACCTTTTTCATCGGTCGTTCAAATGTTACGCCCTGGCGTTGGACGTTGGGATATTAGCGGCGGCCAGGTCTTAAAAGATGATATTCAGGATGAGCCTAATTTATTTCAGGCCAGCTACTACTACGGTCTGAATAACTATCTAACGGGTTATACTGGTATTCAGATTACCGATAATAACTATACCGCTGGTTTGTTAGGTCTTGGTCTGAATACTTCAGTCGGTGCATTTTCTTTCGATGTGACTCACTCCAATGTTCGTATACCGGATGATAAAACATATCAGGGACAAAGTTATCGTGTTTCCTGGAACAAGTTATTCGAAGAAACAAGTACTTCACTGAATATCGCGGCCTATCGCTATTCGACACAGAATTACCTTGGTCTTAATGATGCACTAACTCTAATTGATGAAGTGAAACATCCCGAACAAGATCTTGAACCGAAATCCATGCGTAATTACTCGCGCATGAAAAATCAGGTTACGGTCAGTATTAACCAACCGCTAAAATTTGAGAAAAAAGATTACGGTTCATTTTATCTTTCCGGAAGTTGGTCCGATTACTGGGCTTCCGGACAAAATCGTAGCAATTACTCTATCGGCTACAGTAACAGTGCATCCTGGGGCAGCTACAGTGTCAGTGCCCAGCGTTCATGGAATGAAGACGGCGACACTGACGATAGCGTTTATCTCAGTTTCACCATTCCTATTGAAAAATTACTTGGCACTGAACAACGGACTTCAGGTTTCCAGAGTATTGATACTCAAATGAGCAGTGACTTTAAGGGTAATAACCAACTCAACGTCAGTAGCAGTGGCTATAGTGATAACGCTCGCGTCAGTTATAGCGTAAATACTGGCTATACGATGAATAAAGCCAGCAAAGATTTGAGTTATGTTGGGGGTTATGCCAGCTATGAATCACCGTGGGGAACCCTGGCAGGTTCAGTTTCTGCAAATAGCGATAACAGTCGTCAAGTGTCTCTCAGCACCGACGGTGGTTTTGTATTGCATAGCGGCGGCCTGACCTTCAGTAATGACAGTTTTAGCGACTCCGATACACTGGCGGTAGTTCAGGCTCCAGGTGCTCAAGGAGCGCGAATAAATTATGGCAACAGTACTATCGATCGATGGGGTTATGGTGTCACCAGCGCTCTTTCTCCTTATCATGAAAACCGTATCGCGCTGGATATCAACGATCTTGAGAACGATGTTGAATTAAAAAGTACCAGTGCAGTAGCTGTACCGCGTCAGGGTTCAGTCGTCTTTGCTGATTTTGAAACCGTGCAAGGGCAATCAGCCATTATGAACATCACACGAAGTGATGGTAAAAATATTCCATTTGCTGCAGATATTTATGATGAGCAAGGCAATGTCATTGGTAATGTTGGACAGGGTGGACAAGCATTTGTTCGTGGTATTGAGCAGCAGGGAAATATCAGCATTAAATGGCTCGAAGAAAGTAAACCCGTAAGTTGTCTTGCGCATTATCAACAAAGTTCAGAAGCAGAAAAAATAGCGCAATCTATTATTCTGAATGGAATTCGGTGTCAGATTCAGTAACTACAAGGGACGTCAAATGATAAAAATAACGCCACATAAAATAGCGATACTGATGGGAATATTATTATCACCATCAGTATTTGCAACGGATATTAATGTAGAGTTTACAGCCACTGTCAAAGCGACAACCTGTAACATCACACTTACTGGTAATAACGTCACGAATGATGGCAATAATAACTACACATTGAGAATCCCTAAGATGGGTCTGGATAAGATCGCGAATAAAACGACAGAATCTCAGGCTGATTTTAAACTGGTTGCTAGTGGGTGCAGCAGTGGCATCAGTTGGATTGATACCACTCTGACCGGAAATGCATCATCAAGCTCACCTAAGCTTATTATACCGCAGTCTGGTGATTCATCTTCGACGACAAGTAATATCGGTATGGGTTTCAAAAAACGGACTACTGATGATGCCACTTTCCTTAAACCTAACAGTGCGGAAAAGATACGCTGGAGCACAGACGAGATGCAGCCCGATAAGGGTCTTGAAATGACCGTTGCGCTACGTGAAACAGATGCAGGGCAAGGCGTACCGGGGAATTTTCGTGCACTGGCAACGTTTAATTTCATCTATCAATAAGAAGGATAATTAAGATGACATTTAAAAATTTACGTTATGGATTATCCAGCAGTGTCGTTTTGGCTGCCTCATTGTTCAGCGTACCCTCTTATGCGGCAACAGACAGCATTGGGCTGACCGTGATTACTACCGTAGAAATAGGTACTTGTACTGCTACATTAGTAAATGACTCTGATCAGGACATTTCTGTTGTTGACTTTGGCGATGTATATATTTCTGAAATCAATGCCAAGACCAAAGTTAAAACATTCAAACTCAAATTCAAAGACTGTGCGGGTATCCCCAATAAAAAAGCACAAATAAAATTAACCAAGCGAGCCACATGCGAAGGTACTGCTAATGACGGTGCGGGGTTCGCAAATGGATCCACAGCCGCAGATAAAGCAAGTGCCGTCGCCGTTGAAGTCTGGAGCACCGAAACTCCGGCAACAGGGAGCGCAACACAATTTAGTTGTGTGACACCAGCATCTCAAGAGGTCACTATCTCCAATGCAGCCAACGCGGTTGTTTATTATCCGATGAGTGCTCGACTGGTCGTCGAAAAAAATAAAACCGTAAGCAATGTCACTGCGGGTAAATTTTCTGCACCTGCCACATTTACAGTAACCTATAACTAACAGACTGACAGATCCAGGAACTATATATGCATCCCACTCAACGTAAGCTGATGAAGAGAATAATTCTGTTTCTGTCACTACAGTTTCCCATTACCTATCCAGCCATCGCTGGGCAGGATATTGACCTTGTTGCCAATGTAAAAAACAGCACTTGCAAAACCGGAATCAGTAACCAGGGTAATATTGATCTTGGCGTCGTTGGGGTGGGATATTTTTCAGATAATGTTACTCCTGAAAGCTATCAACCAGGTGGAAAAGAGTTCACTGTCACAGTATCAGACTGTGCATTACAGGGAACTGGCGATGTGCTTAATCAGTTACATATTGATTTTAGAGCCCTTAGCGGTGTCATGGCTGCAGGTTCAAGGCAAATATTTGCCAATGAAGTCGCAACCGGGGCTAAAAATGTCGGTGTCGTTCTCTTTTCCATTCAGGACCCGACCAATATATTCAATGTTATTAGTTCAGCAGGAAATTCTCGTTCCGTGTATCCAGTAATGACTTCTGCCCTGCATAATTCTTCATGGAAATTTTATGCCAGAATGCAAAAAATCGATCCCGCGCTGGATGTCATATCTGGCCAGGTAATGAGTCATATATTAGTTGATGTGTACTACGAATAATAGATCAAAACAAATAACTGCGACTGTTACAGCAGTAGATGGTGGAGTGATAATGAAGAAATTCTTCAGACATTTTCTTTTTTTAATTCTGTGCTTGAGTTGTTATACCGCGAGTGCTGGCACTGATGATAACGTAGGATATATTGTTGGGAATAGTTACGGCGTTGGTCCGTCAGATCAAAAATGGAGAGAAACGGGGCCGAATGGCGATGCTACTGTCATATTCAGATATGCAACAAGTACAAATAATTTAGTTTTCTACAAACCGACGCAGCTTGGACCTACAGGTGTAAAATTACAGTGGAGTCAGTTAGATACCGCTTCTGGTGGTGGTTTTCTTTATTGCAACAGAAGTGATAGCACAAGTGGTAGCGCAATGCGTATTGAAAATGCAATGGTTGACTCAGGTAAAATGTATGGCTCCCATAAATTATTTAATACATCAGTTCCTGGTTTGTATTACACATTATTAATTTCAAACATGTGGTCAGCTTACGGTACCGTAACTAACGTTAGTTCACCTGGGATATACATTGGTGACTCTGCAGAACAATATTTTTCGTGGTATAATCCAAGCGAAGACGTGTTATATTGGAGTTGCAATAATGCGAATAGCACCCGTAAATACTGGGCTGTAGGTGGTATTTATCAGACCCTTACAATTGAATTCTATACAGATACAAACTTTGATCCAACAGTAACTCAACAGATCAAATTATCCAGCTCATCAAATTATCTGTATTCATTTAAAGCCTATGGCGCAGGCCAAGGTATAAATGAGCATAGTTATTTTATCAAAATCGATTTCGATCTGCTCAATGTCAAGTTGACTAATCCCACTTGTTTTACCGCTATGCTTAGTGGAACTTCTGTGACTGGTTCTACGGTAAAAATGGGTGAATATAGTGCAGAACAAATCAGAAACGGTGCCACACCGGTTCCTTTTGATATTTCACTTCAAAACTGCGTTCGTGTGACTAATATTGAGACAAAATTAGTTTCAACAAAGGTTGGTACTGAAAACGGGCAACTCCTTGGTAATACTCTCACAGGTAATGACGCAGCAAAAGGAGTCGGTGTACTCATAGAAGGTTTAGCAACTAGTAAAAATCCTCTAATGACATTGAAACCTAATGATTCAAATTCTGTTTATAAAGATTACGACCCGAGAGGCAAAGACGATACAACAGGAGGAGTTTACCCGGATCAAGATACAGGTATAACATACTCTCCATTTCCAGCCACGCTACAACAGGATGGAACTATACCAATAGAAGCTGGGAGTTTAAAGCCACCAGTACTTTCCAGTAACCTACCCTTAATAAGTCCACCGCACCGCCATCATCTGGCGGTGCGGTAATTGATAAATCATTGCCCCCACCAATGTGACTGATAAAATGCCAGGCAACACGACATCATTTATCAGGACACGTTATGAAACCGACCACCATTGCTTCACTTCAGAAATGTAAGCAGGATAAAAAGCGTTTCGCGACCATCACCGCTTACGACTACAGCTTCGCGAAACTATTTGCTGATGAAGGACTTAACGTCATGCTGGTAGGCGATTCGCTGGGCATGACGGTTCAGGGCCACGACTCCACCCTTCCCGTTACCGTCGAGGATATCGCCTATCATACCGCCGCCGTACGTCGCGGCGCGCCAAACTGCCTGCTGTTGGCTGACCTGCCGTTTATGGCGTATGCCACGCCGGAACAAGCCTTTGAAAACGCCGCAACGGTTATGCGTGCCGGTGCCAATATGGTCAAAATTGAGGGCGGTGAGTGGCTGGTCGAAACCGTAAAAATGCTGACCGAACGTGCCGTTCCTGTATGTGGTCACTTAGGTTTAACCCCACAGTCAGTGAATATTTTCGGTGGCTACAAAGTTCAGGGGCGCGGCGATGAAGCGGGCGATCAACTGCTCAGCGATGCATTAGCCTTAGAAGCCGCTGGGGCACAGCTGCTGGTGCTGGAATGCGTGCCGGTTGAACTGGCAAAACGTATTACCGAAGCACTGGCGATCCCGGTTATTGGCATTGGCGCAGGCAACGTCACTGACGGGCAGATCCTCGTGATGCACGACGCCTTCGGCATTACCGGCGGTCACATTCCTAAATTCGCTAAAAATTTCCTCGCCGAAACGGGCGACATCCGCGCGGCTGTGCGGCAGTATATGGCTGAAGTGGAGTCCGGCGTTTATCCGGGCGAAGAACACAGTTTCCATTAAGGAGTCACGTTGTGTTAATTATCGAAACCCTGCCGCTGCTGCGTCAGCAAATTCGCCGCCTGCGTATGGAAGGCAAGCGCGTGGCGCTGGTGCCTACTATGGGTAATCTGCACGATGGCCATATGAAGCTGGTCGACGAAGCCAAAGCCCGCGCCGATGTGGTCGTCGTCAGTATTTTCGTTAACCCGATGCAGTTCGACCGCCCGGAAGATCTGGCACGTTATCCACGGACCTTGCAGGAGGACTGCGAGAAGCTAAACAAACGTAAAGTGGATTTAGTTTTCGCCCCTTCGGTAAAAGAGATCTACCCGAACGGTACTGAAACCCATACTTACGTTGACGTTCCCGGGCTTTCGACCATGCTGGAAGGCGCGAGCCGTCCGGGGCATTTTCGCGGCGTTTCGACTATCGTCAGCAAGCTGTTTAACCTGGTCCAGCCGGACATCGCCTGCTTCGGTGAAAAGGACTTTCAGCAACTGGCGCTGATCCGCAAAATGGTTGCCGATATGGGCTTCGATATTGAGATTGTCGGTGTGCCAATTATGCGCGCCAAAGACGGTCTGGCGCTAAGTTCCCGTAACGGTTATCTGACGGCGGAACAACGCAAAATTGCGCCTGGTCTGTACAAAGTTTTAAGTTCGATTGCTGACAAATTGCAGGCTGGGGAACGGGATCTCGATGAAATTATTACCATTGCGGGGCAAGAACTGAATGAAAAAGGCTTCCGCGCCGATGATATTCAGATTCGCGATGCCGACACATTGCTGGAAGTTTCTGAAACCAGCAAACGGGCAGTAATTCTGGTAGCCGCCTGGCTTGGCGATGCTCGCCTGATCGACAACAAAATGGTCGAGCTGGCGTAATACTTAACTGGCGCTACGGCTGATGGCGCCAGTTATTAATTTACCCCACGTCATCTGTCATAACACAGGTAACTTAAATAAGGTTAATTACCTTATCAATCTCAGCAAGAGATAAATTTGTCATCTCTGCAACGTCTTTCCGAGACATTCCTTTACTTAGAAGACGCAGGGCGAATTCTTGCCTTTCCTCCTGTCTTCCCTGCTGAATCCCCTTCTCAATCCCTTTCTCTTCAAACCACTGCGCCAGCGTCATCATAGACTCCCCTCCCGTTTCCCTGTCTCTCAGCACACCATAAAACAAATCCGCTTGTTCAGTATGACCGCGTTGCAGCATATAGTTTTGCATGGCAACTAACTGACTTCCGCTAGTGTACCCTTCGTCAATCAGCGTGACCAGTTGCTCCAGCAATAACATTAAGTCGCGCTGGCGAATATGTTTTTGCAGTAGTTCGAGAATCGCAATCCGCCGATGTTGCATGATTTCGTCATCCGGTGTGATGGTGATATCCACCAGCGGGAAAGGACTGTTATAGACGCGTCGTGCCAGCTCCGGCGAGTAAAATATATCAAACCAGCACATTGAGAGCGGATAAGGTGTGGCCTCGCCCTGATAAAACAGTATCGGCACCACCAGCGGCAGCTTATCGTGATCCGCCTCCAGATGCCGGTGCATGGCAGCAATAGAATAACGCATCATGCGAAAGGCCATTTTCTTATCCGGCTTGCTTTGGTGTTCAATCACAACATGCAGATAACCGGGATTGCCCTGCATTTGCACGGAATAGAGCACGTCCGTGCTGTGTCCTTTCAGGCTCTCTTCAATGAAACTCCCCGACTCTAAATGAAGCGTGTTGAGGTCACAAAGTTCTCGTAATTCCACTGGCAAATGTATCTCCAGAAAGTCGCGAGCCGTCTCCGCATGCATTAAAAATTGTTTAAATACCGCGTCATGCGGTGTGGTACTCGGTGCATCCATCTTCCCTGTCTTCCGTGTTGTCTTGCGTGAAGGCAGTATCCAGTCAAGGCGCGCCGTCGTCAGCCGCCTCTTTAGTGTTTACCGAGCAGCGTTCAGAGAAATTTCAATTCGTTACAGGCGATACATGGCACGCTTCGGCGCGGTACGCAAACTGCTGACGCAAATGCCATCAGATGAGTAGACACTCATCAAAAATCGGGCAATACTGCGTGAGAATTTCCTCAAAGCAGGCACCGCCTGCTTCGTTAACGACAGGGTAGAAAGGTAGAAGTTATGATTCGCACGATGCTGCAGGGCAAACTCCACCGCGTGAAAGTGACTCATGCGGACCTGCACTATGAAGGTTCTTGCGCCATTGACCAGGATTTTCTTGACGCAGCCGGTATTCTCGAAAACGAAGCCATCGATATCTGGAATGTCACCAACGGCAAGCGTTTCTCCACTTATGCCATCGCGGCAGAACGCGGTTCGAGAATTATTTCTGTTAACGGTGCGGCGGCCCACTGCGCCAGCGTCGGCGATATTGTCATCATCGCCAGCTTCGTTACCATGCCAGATGAAGAAGCTCGCACCTGGCGACCCAATGTCGCCTATTTTGAAGGCGACAATGAAATGAAACGTACCGCGAAAGCGATTCCGGTACAGGTTGCTTGATTGTTATCCCTGCGGCTGGTTACTCATCAGCCGCGACATCGTCTCCAGCGAATCCGTTCTTAAGATATAAAGTCGTTTTAGTAACAACGGATTATCCCCCGGTTTTACTTTGCCTTTCATGGTTGTCACCGCCAGGTGAAATCCGGCATCGTTTGCTGCCTTCACGGCTTTGTCATTAAATCCGCCAAACGGATACGAAAGATACCAGACATGCGGATTAAATTGCGCCAGAGCGCGGCGTGAACGTGCAAAATCAAACAGAATATTGTGCTCACTACGGCTCAGTAATATGGGTCGGCGATAGCCATCCACCCGATGCAAAAAATGGGTATGTGACTGAAAATCAAAAACATCGCGAATTTCGTTAAGCTCAGAAACGCTCATAAATTGCAGCGATTTTGGGTTCCACTTCTGCGGGTGACGTTTGATGCGCGAGGTAACAACAAACGCCGTCGCCTTCATGCCATATTGTTTCAATACAGGATACGCATAGCGGCTCACCGACTTGAGGCCATCATCAAAGGTAATCACCACCGCTCGCGCAGGGAGATTGATCTTATTCTTCACGTAACCTTCCAGCTGCGCCATGCTCAGTGTCGCGTATCCCCTGTCGCGCAGCCAGGCCATTTGGTTATTGAAAGCGCGTACCGAGGTGGTCGTCGAAGTATGGCGAAAACGGGTGTTTTCTTCATCGCGCAGAATATGGTGATAGGTTAGCACCGGCAGGCCATTATCGGGTTGGGCATCCAGCGCGCTGATATAGGCGAGTCGATCGCCAATACGGATCTGATACCAGGTTTGATTTAACCTGTCTTTCAGTTTATGCAAAATCGGGTAGCGCAAATTGTCCGCCAGTACCCCAAATGGCGCACTGCCCGCACTCGGCGCGTTATAGACCGGCGTATCTTTCCAGGTAATTAAGTTCTGATTACTCAGCGGCTTGTTGAGGTCACCCAAACCGTCTTCAACTTTTTGTCGCCCCTGAACTGGCTCGAGATGCCCTTTATCGATAAACCCTTTACCAAAGCCAAAATTAAATGCGTAATAACTTGCGGCAGTGGGCTCCACGGCAATGATTTGCCCGGCCCGAATATTCCCCACGGTCACCATCTTGTCGCCAATTTGCGCCCAGATCGCAGCATTTTCGATGGTTTGCATATAACGGGCAGGTAACGCGGCACTGACACTTGCGGTAAACAGCATCAGCAGGAGAATAACAGCTTGTTTGTACATGAAAAAATAACCGAGGGTGAAACAACGCTTTTATTGTAGCAAAAGCGCTATAAGAATCGTGGGTTAATACTCATACAAATTATGTTTGAGGACGAAAGGCGGATTTTTTTGTTGTTGGTGCCAAAGACTACTCACCTCCGGCCCACCCAGTTCGACAATACGCTCGCGAAACTCTGAACTGGTCATGGTTTCACGGCAAGCCATCATCTGTTCAATTAACGGTAACGTGACACCAGAAATCACTTCACAACGGAGTGTTTTGTATTTAATAATGAAGCCACGCGGTACGGTGGCGCTCCGGCTAAATCGGTTAAGAAGATGACACCCTCACCAGAGTCCGCTTCATGCAGAGCATCGCACATCATGCGGCTGAGCATATTAGAGCTTAATCCGCGCCAGAAATTCACGGCCCGGCACTGAAGAAGTGCCCCATGTTTTTTCTCCAGCGCATCCAGTATCTCTTGCGCCCGGTCATCGTGACAGGTAATTACCCAACCTAACATCGCCTTCCTCCTTAGCCGAAAATCAGTCTACCCTGACCATTGTTGATAAAGGGTGATAGCCGTCAAAACTCCTCTCCCCCGAATCCAGAGGAGAGGAAATAGCCTTAGCTACGCAAACCACGTCCACGTTGGATCAGCGACCAACAGATCAAATAAAACGCCACAATAAAGACCACCAGTACGCCAAAGGTAGTGACCAGCGGCACATCATTTATACCGAGGAAGCCGTAGCGGAAACCACTGATCATATAAACGATTGGGTTCAGGTGCGACAGCCCTTGCCAGAACGGCGGCAACAAAGTCAGGGAGTAAAACACCCCGCCCAAATACGTGAGTGGCGTTAACACAAAGGTTGGCACCAGGCTGATGTCATCGAACGTTTTGGCAAACACGCCGTTCAGCAAACCCGCAAGGGAGAATAGCACCGCCGTGAGCACCAGGGTTAAGGCAACGAATACCCACGAATGCACCTGAAACGGCACAAAAAACAGTGAAATTGCCGTCACCAGAATGCCAACAAACAGACCACGCGCCACGCCACCGCCGACATATCCGGCAATAATGACGTGAGTCGGAACCGGCGCTACCAGCAGCTCTTCAATATTACGCTGGAACTTGGCACCAAAAAATGATGACGCGACGTTAGCGTAGGCATTGGTGATCACCGACATCATGATCAGCCCCGGTACGATGAACTGCATATAGCTGAAGCCATGCATATCGCCAATACGCGAACCTATCAGGTTACCGAAGATAATAAAGTAAAGGGTCATGGTGATGACTGGCGGCACCAGCGTCTGCACCCAGATACGCATAAAGCGATGGATCTCTTTCGCCCAGATGCTTTTTAGCGCCACCCAGTAAAGATGCATCATGCGCGATCTCCTTGTTTTTCATTAACCAGTGAAACAAACAGCTCTTCCAGACGGTTAGCTTTGTTACGCATACTTAATACCTGAATGCCCTGCTCACTTAACTGCGTAAATACGCTGTTGATCCCCTGCTCACGCAGCACTTCAACTTCCAGCGTCGCGGTATCGACCAGTCGATACTGATAGCCATCGAGCTTCGGTAACGGACTTTTCGGTGCGAGATCGAGAATAAAGGTTTCCGATTTCAGCTTAGCCAGCAGCGCCTTCATCGAGGTATTTTCCACCAGCTCACCGTGTTGAATAATGCCGATATTGCGGCACAGCATTTCTGCTTCTTCCAGGTAGTGTGTGGTGAGAATGATGGTGGTGCCTTTGTCGTTTAAATCCTTCAAAAAGCCCCACATTGAGCGGCGAAGTTCAATATCCACGCCTGCAGTCGGCTCGTCGAGAATCAGTAGTTTAGGTTCATGCATTAACGCACGGGCAATCATTAAACGGCGCTTCATCCCGCCAGATAACATGCGCGCACGTTCGTTGCGTTTTCCCCATAAATCGAGCTGCTTAAGATATTTTTCGCTGCGGATGTACGCCTCTTTGCGCTCCACACCGTAGTACCCTGCCTGATTCACCACAATTTGCTGCACGGTTTCAAACGGGTTGAAGTTAAATTCCTGCGGCACCAGTCCCAACTGACGTTTAGCGTTCACGACATCTTTCTCGAGATCGTAACCAAATACGCTGACCCGCCCGGAGGTTTTATTTACCAGAGAGCTGATAATACCGATAGTGGTCGATTTCCCGGCCCCGTTCGGCCCGAGAAGCGCATAAAAATCACCCGCTTCGACCTGCAAATCTATTCCACGAAGCGCCTGAACGCCGCCTGGATAGGTTTTTTTAAGCTGTTGAAGTTCCAGTGCAATGGTCATAAATTTTTACTTACCTTACGTTCTTACACTTTATCTGTGGTTTAAATCGTCCCGGAGTTGCCCTATATTAGCCAAACGTAATTATTTGGTTACAGGTCGTTAACCTCCATGAAAGACATAGATACACTCATCAGCAACAATGCACTATGGTCAAAAATGCTGGTGGAAGAGGATCCCGGGTTTTTTGAGAAACTGGCACAAGCGCAAAAACCGCGCTTTCTATGGATTGGATGTTCCGACAGTCGCGTTCCTGCAGAACGTTTAACCGGTCTTGAGCCGGGCGAACTCTTTGTTCACCGTAATGTTGCTAACCTGGTCATTCACACCGACCTGAACTGCCTTTCCGTGGTTCAGTATGCAGTGGATGTACTCGAAGTTGAACACATTATTATCTGTGGCCACTACGGTTGCGGCGGCGTACAAGCCGCAGTTGAAAACCCGGAACTGGGGCTTATCAACAACTGGCTGCTGCATATCCGCGATATCTGGTTCAAACATAGCTCATTGCTCGGCGAAATGCCGCAAGAGCGCCGTCTGGATACCTTGTGTGAACTGAACGTCATGGAACAGGTTTATAACCTGGGCCACTCCACCATTATGCAATCAGCGTGGAAACGCGGGCAGAAAGTTACCATTCACGGCTGGGCCTACGGCATTCACGACGGCTTGCTGCGTGATCTGGATGTCACAGCGACCAACCGCGAAACCCTTGAGCAACGTTACCGTCACGGGATTTCCAACCTCAAGCTGAAACACGCCAACCACAAATAAAAATGCCATGCCGGATGCAACACATCCGGCAACTTCACACTTACTCGTCCAGCAGAATCACTTTGCCGATATACGGCAGATGACGGTAACGCTGTGCGTAATCAATGCCGTAACCCACCACAAACTCATCCGGGATCGAGAAACCGATAAATTCAACCGGGACGTTCACTTCACGACGGGACGGTTTATCCAGCAGCGTACAAATCGCCAGCGACTTCGGTTCGCGCAGGCTTAAGATCTCACGCACTTTCGACAGTGTATTCCCCGAGTCGATGATATCTTCAACAATCAGCACGTCCTTGCCACGGATATCTTCATCCAGATCTTTGAGGATTTTCACATCACGGGTGGTGGACATGCCGCTACCGTAGCTGGAGGCGGTCATAAAGTCGACTTCATGAGATACCTGAACTTCACGGCACAGGTCCGCCATAAACATAAATGAGCCACGCAGCAGACCAACCAGCACCATATCGCTGCCGCTGTCTTTGTAACGCTCAGTAATCTGACGACCCAGTTCGGCGATACGCGCTTTAATCTCCGCTTCGGGGATCATTACTTCTACAGTATGTTTCATATCTCTAACCATATGATTTAAAAACAAATCACTTCGCACGGGCAGGTTTTGGCACCGCAACAAAGCGCAAGACACGCAGTATACCAGTAAAACTATTCATTCGCGGAATCTGTTAATAAAGCTCGAATTGTGATGACGATCACACATGTTAAAACCTATAATTAATTGCTACTAAAATATTAATGAATTGAAATGGTGTCTCTTTATGGCAATTAACAATACAGGCTCGCGACGATTACTCGTCACGCTAACAGCCCTTTTTGCAGCGCTTTGCGGGCTGTATCTACTCATTGGCGGAGGCTGGCTGGTCGCGATTGGCGGCTCCTGGTACTACCCTATCGCTGGTCTTGTGATGCTCGGCGTCGCCTGGATGCTGTGGCGCAGTAAACGTGCCGCGCTTTGGCTGTACGCAGCCCTGCTGCTCGGCACCATGATTTGGGGCGTCTGGGAAGTTGGTTTCGACTTCTGGGCGCTGACTCCGCGCAGCGACATTCTGGTCTTCTTCGGCATCTGGCTGATCCTGCCGTTTGTCTGGCGTCGCCTGGTCATTCCTGCCAGCGGCGCAGTTGCCGCACTGGTGGTGGCACTGCTGATTAGCGGTGGTATCCTGACCTGGGCCGGATTTAACGATCCGCAGGAAATCAACGGCACCTTAAGCGCCAATGCCACACCTGCGGAAGCTATCTCACCCGTTGCCGATCAGGACTGGCCTGCCTATGGTCGCAATCAGGAAGGTCAACGCTTTTCACCTCTGAAACAAATTAACGCCGATAACGTCCATAATCTGAAAGAAGCCTGGGTGTTCCGTACTGGCGATGTGAAGCAGCCGAACGATCCGGGCGAAATCACCAATGAAGTGACGCCGATTAAAGTGGGCGACACCCTTTACCTGTGTACCGCTCACCAGCGCCTGTTTGCGCTCGATGCCGCCAGCGGCAAAGAGAAATGGCATTACGATCCTGAGCTGAAAACTAACGAGTCTTTCCAGCACGTAACCTGCCGTGGCGTCTCTTATCATGAAGCCAAAGCAGAAACGGCTTCGCCGGAAGTGATGGCGGATTGCCCGCGTCGTATCATTCTTCCGGTCAATGATGGTCGACTGATTGCGATTAACGCTGAAAACGGCAAACTGTGCGAAACCTTCGCCAATAAAGGCGTACTCAATCTGCAAAGCAATATGCCAGACACCAAACCGGGTCTGTATGAACCGACTTCGCCACCGATTATCACCGATAAAACCATCGTGATGGCCGGTTCAGTTACCGATAACTTCTCAACCCGCGAAACGTCTGGCGTGATCCGTGGTTTTGATGTCAACACCGGGGAGCTGCTGTGGGCTTTTGATCCCGGCGCGAAAGATCCGAACGCAATCCCGTCTGACGAACACACCTTTACCTTTAACTCGCCAAACTCCTGGGCACCAGCGGCCTATGACGCGAAGCTGGATCTGGTCTATCTGCCGATGGGCGTGACCACGCCGGATATCTGGGGCGGTAACCGCACACCGGAACAGGAACGTTATGCCAGCTCGATTCTGGCGCTGAATGCCACTACCGGGAAACTGGCGTGGAGCTACCAGACCGTTCACCACGACCTGTGGGACATGGATCTTCCGGCACAGCCGACGCTGGCGGACATCACCGTTAATGGTCAGAAAGTGCCAGTTATTTACGCTCCGGCGAAAACCGGCAACATTTTTGTGCTCGATCGTCGCAATGGCGAACTGGTGGTTCCGGCCCCGGAAAAACCGGTGCCGCAAGGTGCTGCGAAAGGCGATTACGTTACTCCGACCCAGCCGTTCTCTGAACTGAGCTTCCGTCCGAAGAAAGATTTGAGCGGTGCGGATATGTGGGGAGCCACCATGTTTGACCAACTGGTGTGCCGCGTGATGTTCCACCAGTTGCGCTATGAAGGCATTTTCACGCCGCCATCTGAACAGGGCACGCTGGTCTTCCCGGGTAACCTGGGAATGTTTGAATGGGGCGGGATTTCCGTTGATCCAAATCGTGAAGTGGCAATTGCCAACCCAATGGCACTGCCGTTTGTTTCGAAACTGATCCCACGCGGTCCGGGTAACCCGATGGAGCAGCCGAAAGATGCCAAAGGCACGGGTACGGAATCCGGCATTCAGCCACAGTACGGTGTACCGTATGGTGTCACGCTCAACCCGTTCCTCTCACCGTTTGGTCTGCCGTGTAAACAGCCAGCATGGGGTTATATCTCGGCGCTGGACCTGAAAACCAATGAAGTGGTGTGGAAGAAACGTATTGGTACGCCGCAGGACAGTATGCCGTTCCCGATGCCTGTACCGGTGCCGTTCAATATGGGTATGCCGATGCTGGGCGGGCCAATCTCCACGGCGGGTAACGTGCTGTTTATCGCCGCTACGGCAGATAACTACCTGCGCGCTTACAACATGAGCAACGGTGAAAAACTGTGGCAGGGTCGTTTACCAGCGGGTGGTCAGGCTACGCCAATGACCTATGAAGTGAATGGCAAGCAGTATGTGGTGATCTCCGCAGGCGGTCACGGTTCATTTGGTACGAAGATGGGCGACTATATTGTGGCTTATGCGCTGCCGGATGATGTGAAATAACCATAATGCCCGGAGAGATCCGGGCATATTTCCGAATACGGTCTTTTTATACCGTAAACCCTAACATCATCCCCGTATCTTCATGCTCCAGCAGATGGCAGTGCGCCATATAAGCATGTTCTTTCGGTGCGTTGTGATTAAACTTCACCAGCACTTCACTGACATTGCCTTCTACCTTAACGGTATCTTTCCAGCCCGCGCGATGAGCCGCTGGCGGTTTGCCATTTTCTGACAAGATACGGAACTGGGTGCCGTGAATATGGAACGGATGCAGCATCATGTCGCCCACGCCAGAGATAACCCAACGTTCGTACTGCCCTTTCGCCGCCGCAAACATCGGCTTATTCATATCAAACGCCTGACCGTTGATTTTATTGGCATGGTGGAAATCGAACTTCCCGCCATGGTTCATATGATTCATATTGCCGTGCCCCATATGGCCCATCATCTGGCTATGATCCATCCCGGCCATCGCCTGATCGCCATATTTCTCCATCAGCATCTGCATCCCCATCATATCGAGCATCGGGTCCATAGAAAGTTGCAGCTTGCGTACCGTCAGCCCTTCCAGCGAAGGTAACGCAGGCAGGCTACTTAATGTGTCTGGCAAAGCACCGGAGGCACTAATAGCAATCGGCTGAATCCGCATTACCGGATGCGGCTTGTCAAACGGCGCAATCGCCATCCCCATCTGGCTGACCGGTAGCGTCACCAGGTCAAAGGGTTTGTTGTCGTTAACCTCCACCAGCACTTCAAAACGCTCGCCCATCAGCACCGGCAGCTCGCTCACCTTCACCGGTTCAGGTAGCAGACCACCGTCGCTGGCAATCACATACAGCGGGCGATTGTCGCTGGTGGCGAAATTGAGCGAGCGGGCATTACAGCCATTGAGCAAACGCAGGCGCAGCCAACCACGTGGGGCAGCGTGTTGTGGGTAGATTGCACCGTTGGTCAGCAGCGTATCGCCAAACCAGCCCACGGCGGCGGTCATCACATCCAGTTGATAATCAATCTGCCCATCAGCGTTAAATTTTTTATCCTGAACAATCACCGGAACATCATCGATACCCCACTGTTTTGGCAGCATTAATTTCAGGATCCGTCATCTTCAATTACCACCAGCCCAGCCAACCCCATCGCCACCTGTCGCCCGGTCTTGCCATGTTGATGTGGATGGAACCAGCAAGTAGCGGCAGGTTGATCAACGTTCAACGTCACCGAGCGCTTGCCACCGGCGGAATAATTCCCTGCGGGCCGCCGTCGACTTCACCCGGTACTTCCAGCCCGTGCCAGTGCAACGTCGTCTCTTCCGTCAGTTGGTTATAGATATCAACCGTTACCGCTTTGCCGCGCTGTAATTTCACCGCCGGCCCCAGCAGATTGCCGTTATAGCCCCAGGTAGTTGCAGTTTTCTCGCCAAAGGTAGACTGACCTGCGCCAATAGTTAACTGAATGCGATTACGGGCATCGGTCGTGAGCAAATCAGGGATCGGTAACGTTGGGCGTTCCGCCGCAAAGACTGCGCGGCTCCACAGCGGCAAGGCTGAAGCCACACCCAGCGCGACGGAATATTTTAAGAAATCACGACGTTGCATAGTTATTTCCTTATTCTTAAGCAGGCGAAACAAAATCAAACGTTGAGCATAGTCCTTCCCCTTACGGGAAGGTCAAGCCGCAGACACAATTTAATCGACAATAATGGTCGTCGCCTCGCTCGCAGTGTGCTAACGTTTATCTTCTTTAAGCCCCTGGTAGAAGCAATGAAGACGTTTTTCAGAACAGTGTTATTCGGCAGCCTGATGGCCGTTTGCGCAAACAGTTACGCGCTCAGCGAGTCTGAAGCCGAAGATATGGCCGATTTAACGGCAGTTTTTGTCTTTCTGAAGAACGATTGTGGTTACCAGAACTTACCTAACGGGCAAATTCGTCGCGCACTGGTCTTTTTCGCCCAGCAAAACCAGTGGGATCTCAGTAATTACGACACCTTCGACATGAAAGCTCTCGGTGAAGACAGCTACCGCGATCTCAGCGGCATTGGCATTCCTGTCGCTAAAAAATGCAAAGCCCTGGCCCGCGATTCCTTAAGCCTGCTTGCCTACGTCAAATAATCCCTGATACCTTTTTGTAGAAATATTGACCGTGCATCCGCGGTCAATGTTAGCTATTATGTTGCGCCCTTTTTTTACGGGTGTTAACAAAGGAGGTATCAACCCATGGCCGAAAAAAAACAGTGGCATGAAACGCTACACGACCAGTTTGGGCAGTACTTTGCGGTAGATAACGTTCTGTATCATGAAAAGACCGATCACCAGGATCTGATCATTTTTGAGAACGCTGCATTTGGTCGCGTAATGGCGCTGGATGGCGTAGTACAAACCACCGAGCGCGACGAGTTTATCTATCATGAGATGATGACCCATGTTCCGCTACTGGCCCACGGTCACGCGAAACATGTGCTGATTATCGGCGGCGGCGACGGTGCCATGCTGCGTGAAGTAACCCGACATAAAAACGTTGAGTCAATCACGATGGTGGAAATCGATGCGGGTGTCGTATCGTTCTGCCGTCAGTATCTACCCAACCATAACGCCGGTAGCTACGACGATCCGCGCTTTAAGCTGGTGATCGACGATGGCGTCAATTTCGTTAATCAAACCAGCCAGACCTTTGATGTCATTATCTCCGACTGCACCGATCCTATCGGTCCCGGCGAAAGCCTTTTCACTTCGGCATTTTATGAAGGCTGCAAACGTTGCCTGAATCCTGGCGGTATCTTCGTCGCACAAAACGGCGTCTGCTTTTTACAGCAGGAAGAAGCCATCGACAGCCATCGCAAACTCAGCCATTACTTCAGCGACGTTGGCTTTTATCAGGCGGCGATTCCGACCTATTACGGCGGTATCATGACTTTTGCATGGGCGACAGATAACGACGCCTTACGCCATCTCTCAACCGAAATTATTCAGGCGCGTTTTCTCGCTTCTGGCCTGAAATGCCGTTATTACAATCCGGCAATCCATACGGCAGCTTTTGCCTTACCTCAGTATCTGCAAGACGCACTGGCTTCACAGCCGTCCTAAGGAGAAGATAAGAAATTGAAAAAACTGAAACTGCATGGCTTTAATAATCTGACCAAAAGTCTGAGTTTTTGTATTTACGATATCTGCTACGCCAAAACTGCCGAAGAGCGCGACGGTTATATTGCTTATATCGATGAACTCTATAATGCCAACCGTCTGACCGAAATCCTGTCAGAAACCTGTTCCATTATCGGGGCCAATATTCTTAACATCGCCCGCCAGGATTACGAACCACAGGGTGCCAGCGTCACTATTCTGGTGAGTGAAGAACCGGTTGACCCGAAACTCATCGACAAAACAGAACACCCCGGCCCACTGCCAGAAACGGTCGTTGCCCATCTCGATAAAAGTCATATTTGCGTACATACCTACCCGGAAAGTCATCCTGAAGGCGGTTTATGTACCTTCCGCGCCGATATTGAAGTCTCTACCTGCGGCGTGATTTCTCCGCTGAAGGCGCTGAATTACCTGATCCACCAGCTTGAGTCCGATATCGTAACCATTGATTATCGCGTGCGCGGTTTTACCCGCGACATTAACGGTATGAAGCACTTTATCGACCATGAGATTAATTCGATTCAGAACTTTATGTCTGACGATATGAAGGCGCTGTATGACATGGTGGATGTGAACGTCTATCAGGAAAATATCTTCCATACCAAGATGTTGCTTAAAGAGTTCGACCTTAAGCACTACATGTTCCACACCAAACCGGAAGATTTAACCGACAGCGAGCGCCAGGAAATTACCGCTGCGCTGTGGAAAGAAATGCGCGAGATTTATTACGGGCGCAATATGCCAGCTGTTTAACGGCTCTGGCGGAGCTCCCAGGCTCCGCCAGATTTATTTACTTCTGCTGCACGAAATTGCGGTAAGCCGCCACGACCTGCAGAAAATCCTCAACGCCGCATAGCGACAGGCTTTCTTCGTCGTAGTAGTTCATCCCCTCTTCCATTTCATCGCCAGCGAATTCCAGTTGATTGGCGCGAACCATCACCTCTTCACCGTCCATCCACAGGGTGTATTCATGCCCTGCCCGTTGCCAGGACCGTTCGCTACCTTTCAGTGCGTGCGCTGCTTGTTCCACTTCATCAAGCAAGGCCAGGTTTTCTTTCACCTCTTCATTAAACCAGTGCCCGACCACTTCATGCCCCATGGACATACGCACCTTTACCACTCCGGTAATATCGCGCAGAAATTCGTAATCCATAGTGTGTTCCTCTGCTCCCGGCAATGCGCCGAAATCGCATTGCGCCATTGATGTAATTATCGCAGCCTTACCGGAGAAAAACAGCGGAACGGCGATGGTTTAGAAATAAAAAATGCCCGGGAATCTCATTCACCGGGCATTGTGTCGTTTATGCGCAGCGCGTGCGCTTACTTATTACACCGCAGTCTGGAAAATCACCCCATCGGCTTTTTCGGTGTACTGAGAAAGCTGGTTGAAGTTCAGATAACGATAAGTATCAACGGCAGTTTTATCTACTTGCGCAACGTAGGTCTGGTACTCTTCCGGCGTCGGCAGTTTGCCAATCAGCGCCGCAACAGCCGCCAGTTCTGCAGAAGCCAGGAAGACATTCGCGCCAGTCCCCAGACGGTTCGGGAAGTTACGGGTAGAGGTGGAAACCACCGTCGCACCGTCTGCTACACGCGCCTGGTTACCCATACACAGGGAACAGCCAGGGATCTCGATACGCGCACCGCTCTTACCGAAGACGCTATAGTAGCCTTCTTCGGTCAACTGCGCGGCATCCATACGGGTTGGCGGTGCCACCCACAGGCGGGTCGGCAACTGGCCTTTATGCGCATCCAGCAGTTTACCCGCAGCACGGAAGTGACCGATGTTAGTCATGCAAGAACCGATAAATACTTCGTCGATCTTCTCGCCCTGTACCGCAGACAGCGGACGCGCGTCATCCGGGTCGTTCGGAGCACACAGGATTGGCTCTTTAATATCCGCCAGATCGATGTCAATCACTGCCGCGTATTCCGCATCTGCATCGGCTTCCAGCAGCTCAGGATTCGCCAGCCATTTTTCCATGCCCTGAATACGACGTTCGAGGGTACGACGATCGCCATAACCTTCCGCGATCATCCACTTCAGCAGGACGATGTTAGAGTTCAGGTATTCGATGATCGGTTCTTTGTTCAGCTTGATAGTACAACCAGCGGCAGAACGCTCAGCGGACGCATCGGTCAGTTCAAATGCCTGCTCAACTTTCAGATCCGGCAGACCTTCAATTTCCAGAATGCGACCAGAGAAGATGTTTTTCTTGCCTTTCTTCTCAACGGTCAGCAGACCTTGTTTGATCGCATACAGCGGGATCGCGTGTACCAGATCGCGCAGGGTGATGCCCGGCTGCATTTTGCCTTTGAAGCGCACCAGAACGGATTCCGGCATATCCAGCGGCATTACGCCTGTTGCGGCTGCAAATGCCACCAGACCAGAACCCGCCGGGAAAGAGATACCGATCGGGAAACGGGTATGGGAGTCACCTCCGGTACCGACGGTATCCGGCAGCAGCATACGGTTCAGCCAGGAGTGGATTACGCCGTCACCCGGACGCAGCGACACACCGCCACGGTTCATAATGAAGTCCGGCAGCGTGTGGTGCGTGTTCACGTCAACTGGCTTCGGATACGCCGCGGTGTGGCAGAAAGACTGCATCACCAGGTCAGCCGAGAAGCCCAGGCACGCCAGGTCTTTCAGTTCATCACGGGTCATCGGGCCGGTGGTGTCCTGAGAGCCTACAGAAGTCATTTTCGGTTCGCAGTACGCGCCCGGACGAATGCCTTTCACGCCACAGGCACGGCCTACCATTTTCTGCGCCAGCGAGAAGCCGCGATCGCTCTCAGCGACATCTTTCGCCTGACGGAACACATCACTGTGCGGCAGACCAAGTGCTTCACGCGCTTTGGTGGTCAGGCCACGCCCGATAATCAGCGGGATACGGCCGCCAGCACGCACTTCATCAATCAGCACGTCGGTTTTCAGTTCGAAGGTCGCCAGCAGTTCGCCTGTTTCGTGGTTACGCACTTCACCTTTGTACGGGTAAACGTCAATCACGTCGCCCATGTTCAGGTTAGAGACGTCGACTTCGATTGGCAGTGCACCCGCGTCTTCCATCGTGTTAAAGAAGATGGGTGCAATTTTACCGCCGAGGCACAAACCACCGCCGCGTTTGTTCGGCACATGTGGAATATCATCGCCCATAAACCACAGAACGGAGTTAGTGGCGGATTTACGCGAAGAACCCGTACCCACAACGTCACCGACGTACGCCAGCGGGAAACCTTTCTGTTGCAGAGCTTCGATTTGCTTGATCGGACCAACAACACCAGGCTGGTCTGGCTCAATACCTTCACGGGCGTTTTTCAGCATCGCCAGCGCGTGCAGTGGGATATCCGGGCGTGACCACGCATCCGGTGCCGGAGAAAGGTCATCGGTGTTAGTTTCGCCAGTGACTTTGAAGACGGTAACGGTCAGTTTTTCAGCCAGCGCCGGGCGATTCAGGAACCATTCGGCATCCGCCCAGGACTGCATTACCTGCTTCGCATATTCGTTGCCTGCTTTCGCTTTCTCTTCTACGTCATAGAAGTTATCGAACATCAGCAGTGTGTGAGAAAGTGCTTTGGCAGCGATCGGTGCCAGTTTGGCATCATCCAGCGCGTCGATCAGCGGATGAATGTTGTAACCACCCTGCATGGTGCCCAGCAGTTCGATGGCTTTTTCCGGAGTCAGCAGAGGGGATTTGGCTTCGCCTTTCGCGATAGCAGCCAGGAAGCCTGCTTTGACATAGGCGGCTTCATCGACGCCTGGGGGAACACGGTTGGTTAACAGATCTAACAGGAATTCTTCTTCGCCCGCGGGCGGGTTTTTCAGCAGCTCTACAAGTGCGGCCATTTGGTTTGCATCCAGGGGTTTGGGCGCAATCCCCTCAGCGGCACGCTCAGCTACGTGCTTACGGTATTCTTCTAGCACGACGGTTCTCCTCGCTCTCATTGTCATAGTGCGGCAGGCGATTCTCTTCACGCTCCTGTGAGACAGCAGTTTGTAGGGTAAATGCCCAGTACCGCAACGGGCAGAATAGCAGGATTTTGACGATGTGTTAATCTGTTTACAAAAAAGCAACATAAAAAAGTGGCTGAATCGTTAAGGATGGTCTAGAGATTGTTTCCCTCCGTAAAAACTTCGTTAATTCGCATGGTGATAATCACCTTTCTCAACGAATCCCAAGATTAGTCAAAATTTAAACTACCGCCTCTTTATACTCGGATTCACAGCACCTGCGGGTGGCAGTTCGCCGACCATTGCGATTTCCTTGAGATCCGAATTATGAAAATGACTTTGCCGTTTAAACCCCATGTGCTGGCGCTAATTTGCAGTGCCGGGCTTTGTGCCGCCTCTACCGGGCTATATATAAAAAGCCGCACAGTGGAAGCGCCTGTGGAACCGCAATCGACACAACAGACTGCGCCTGACATCACCGCAGTTACGCTTCCTGCAACGGTTTCCGCACCGCCCGTAACGCCCGCCGTCGTCAAATCCGCATTCAGCACTGCACAAATCGATCAATGGGTTGCGCCTGTCGCGCTGTACCCCGATTCTCTGCTTTCACAAGTGTTAATGGCATCAACCTATCCGGCAAACGTTGCTCAAGCAGTGCAATGGTCGCACGATAATCCACTTAAACAAGGCGATGCTGCTATTCAGGCAGTATCTGACCAGCCGTGGGACGCCAGCGTTAAATCACTGGTGGCCTTTCCACAATTGATGGCATTGATGGGCGAAAACCCGCAATGGGTGCAAAACCTGGGCGATGCTTTTCTGGCGCAGCCGCAGGACGTGATGGACTCGGTACAGCGATTGCGGCAACTGGCGCAACAAACCGGTTCGCTGAAGTCATCAACCGAACAAAAAGTTATTACCACAACGAAGAAAGCTGTACCGGTAAAACAGACAGTCACGGCACCCGTCATACCATCCAATACCGTTTTAACTGCCAGCCCCGTCATTACAGAGCCTGCAACAACCGTCATTTCCATTGAGCCCGCCAATCCTGATGTGGTCTATATTCCCAACTACAACCCAACCGTGGTTTACGGGAACTGGGCCAATACTGCGTATCCGCCGGTTTATCTGCCACCACCAGCCGGAGAACCGTTTATTGACAGCTTTGTGCGCGGATTCGGCTATAGCATGGGTGTTGCTACCACGTACGCACTATTCAGCAGCATCGACTGGGATGACGACGATCATGACCATCATCATCATGACGATGATGATTATCATCACCACGATGGCGGTCATCGTGACGGTAATGGCTGGCAACACAACGGCGACAACATCAATATCGACGTCAACAATTTCAACCGTATCACCGGTGAGCATCTTACTGATAAGAATATGGCATGGCGGCACAATCCAAACTACCGTAATGGTGTGCCCTATCATGATCAGGATATGGCAAAGCGGTTTCATCAAACCGATGTCAACGGCGGAATGAGCGCCACGCAGCTACCTGCTCCAACACGCGACAGCCAGCGTCAGGCGGCAGCAAGTCAGTTTCAGCAACGAACACACGCCGCCCCCGTCATTACACGAGATACCCAACGTCAGGCAGCGGCACAGCGGTTTAATGAAGCTGAACACTATGGGAGCTATGACGACTTCCGCGACTTCAGCCGTCGCCAACCCCTGACCCAGCAACAAAAGGACGCCGCTCGTCAGCGTTATCAGTCCGCCTCGCCTGAGCAGCGCCAGGCGGTTCGCGAGAAAATGCAGACTAACCCACAGAACCAGCAGCGAAGAGAGGCAGCGCGTGAGCGTATTCAGTCTGCAACTCCCGAACAGCGCCAGGTATTTAAGGAAAAAGTACAGCAGCGCCCACTGAACCAACAGCAACGTGATAACGCCCGCCAGCGTATACAATCGGCATCACCTGAACAACGTCAGGTTTTTCGGGAAAAAGTTCAGGAGAGCCGCCCACAACGTCTAAACGACAGTAACCATACTGTCAGGCTGAATAACGAGCAACGGTCAGCAGTACGCGAACGTCTCTCTGAGCGCGGAGCAAGGCGACAGGAAAGGTAAATTGCAGACGTAAAAAAAGCGGCGTGGTTAGCCGCTTTTTTAATTGCCGGATGTTCCGGCAAACGAACAATTACTTCTTCTTCGCTTTCGGGTTCGGCAGGTCGGTAATGCTACCTTCGAACACTTCTGCCGCCAGGCCCACAGACTCGTGCAGAGTCGGGTGCGCGTGGATGGTCAGTGCGATGTCTTCAGCATCACAACCCATTTCGATTGCCAGGCCGATTTCACCCAGCAGCTCGCCGCCGTTGGTACCGACAATCGCACCACCGATCACACGGTGAGATTCTTTGTCGAAAATCAGCTTGGTCATACCGTCTGCGCAGTCGGAAGCGATAGCACGACCAGAAGCAGCCCACGGGAAGGTGGCGGTTTCATAGCTGATGCCTTTCTCTTTCGCTTCTTTCTCAGTCAGACCTACCCATGCAACTTCTGGTTCGGTATAGGCGATGGACGGGATAACTTTCGGATCGAAGTAGTGTTTCTTACCGGCGATAACTTCAGCGGCAACGTGACCTTCGTGAACACCTTTGTGTGCCAGCATCGGCTGACCGACGATATCGCCGATAGCAAAGATGTGCGGTACGTTGGTACGCAGCTGTTTGTCAACGCGGATGAAACCACGGTCGTCCACTTCCACGCCAGCTTTGCCTGCGTCGAGGTTTTTACCGTTCGGCACACGACCAATCGCTACCAGCACGGCGTCGTAACGCTGCGGTTCAGCGGGTGCTTTTTTGCCTTCCATCGTCACATAAATACCGTCTTCTTTCGCTTCAACGGCGGTAACTTTGGTTTCCAGCATCAGGTTGAATTTCTTGCTGATACGCTTGGTGAAGACTTTAACGATGTCTTTGTCAGCTGCCGGGATAACCTGGTCGAACATTTCAACCACGTCAATCTGTGAACCCAGCGCGTGGTATACGGTGCCCATTTCCAGACCGATGATACCGCCACCCATTACCAGCAGGCGTTCTGGTACTTCTTTCAGTTCCAGCGCGTCAGTGGAGTCCCAGATACGCGGATCTTCATGCGGAATAAACGGCAGTTGGATCGGGCGAGAACCCGCTGCAATGATCGCGTTGTCGAAGTTGATCACGGTTTTACCGTTCTCACCTTCAACTTCCAGGGTGTTAGCCCCGGTAAATTTACCCAGACCGTTGACCACTTTGACTTTGCGGCCTTTCGCCATACCAGCCAGACCACCGGTCAGCTGATTGATCACTTCTTTGTACGAATCTTGTCAATATCGGTTTCGGTTCGCCGAAGACGATACCGTGTTCAGCCAGCGCTTTGGCTTCTTCGATAACTTTTGCTACGTGCAGCAGTGCTTTAGAAGGGATACAGCCGACGTTCAGGCAAACACCGCCAAGGGTGTTGTAACGTTCTACGATTACGGTTTCCAGACCTAAATCAGCGCAACGGAAGGCAGCGGAGTAACCTGCGGGGCCTGCCCCAAGTACCACGACCTGAGTTTTGATTTCAGTACTCATCATGACCTCTATATATTTATCTCCGGCGGTCATACCCGTCGTCTTTCAGGCCGCAGCGGCGTTAGCTTCACGCCCTCACCCCAGTCACTTACTTATGTAAGCTCCTGGGGATTCTGGCGCTTGCTACCTTGCTGCACCCAGAAATCCATAGGGTATGTGAAGTAATACCCTAACCACCACCGGGTCGTTCTATCCGTCGGTATTTTACAAAATTGTTAACAATTTTTAAACAACAAACGGCAACCGATTTGTCTATTCGCTAATAACCTCAATACATTCATGAGATTACCAGAAAAAAGCCGGCCGTTGGGCCGGCTCTTTTACTTACATCACCAGACGGCGAATGTCAGACAGCGTGTTGTTAATGATGGTAATGAAACGGGCACCATCAGCACCGTCGATCACGCGGTGGTCGAAGGAGAGAGAAATCGGCAGCATCAGACGCGGCACGAACTCTTTACCATTCCACACCGGCTCCATCGCGGACTTGGAAACGCCGAGGATAGCCACTTCCGGCGCGTTCACAATCGGCGCGAAGTGGGTAGTACCCAGGCCGCCGATGCTGGAGATGGTGAAGCAACCGCCCTGCATTTCGCCCGCAGTCAGCTTACCGTCACGCGCTTTCTTAGAAATAGTCATCAGCTCGCGAGACAGCTCGATGATGCCTTTCTTGTTGACGTCTTTGAATACCGGAACAACCAGACCGTTCGGGGTATCCACCGCCACACCGATGTTGATGTATTTCTTCAGGGTCAGACGCTGACCGTCTTCCGACAACGAACTGTTGAAGCGAGGCATCTGCTCAAGAGCTGCAGCAACGGCTTTCATGATGAAGACAACCGGGGTGATCTTCACATCCAGCTTACGTTTCGCCGCTTCTTCGTTCTGCTGTTTACGGAACGCTTCCAGCTCGGTGATATCGGTTTTGTCGAAGTGAGTAACATGCGGGATCATCACCCAGTTACGGCTCAGGTTCGCACCAGAAATTTTCTGGATACGGCCCAGTTCCACTTCTTCGATTTCACCAAACTTGCTGAAGTCCACCTTCGGCCACGGCAGCATGCCTGGGATACCGCCGCCAGTCGCCGCCGGAGCTGCTTCTGCACGTTTGATAGCTTCTTTCACGTAAGCCTGAACGTCTTCGCGCAGGATACGACCTTTACGGCCAGTGCCCTTCACTTTCGCCAGGTTAACGCCAAACTCGCGTGCCAGACGGCGGATCAGCGGAGTCGCGTGAACGTAAGCGTCGTTTTCTGCAAATTCAGATTTGCCTTCCGCTTTCGCAGCCGGTGCTGCTGCCGGAGCTTCAGCTTTTGCTGCCGGAGCCGGCGCTGCCGCTTCCTGTTTCGCAGGAGCTGCCGCAGGCGCTGCGCCTTCAACTTCGAAGATCATAATCAGCGAGCCAGTTTTCACTTTATCGCCAACGTTGACTTTCAGTTCCTTCACGACGCCTGCAAACGGAGCCGGAACTTCCATAGAAGCTTTGTCGCCTTCTACGGTAATCAGTGACTGTTCAGCGGCAACTTTGTCGCCCACTTTCACCATCACTTCGGTCACTTCAACTTCGTCACCGCCGATATCCGGAACGTTAACTTCTTTCACGCCAGCCGCTGGTGCAGGGGCCGCTGCCGGAGCCGCTTCCTGTTTAGCCGCCGGAGCTGCCGCGCCTGCTTCACCCGCGACTTCGAAGACCATAATCAGCGAGCCGGTAGACACTTTGTCACCCACGTTCACTTTGATCTCTTTCACGGTGCCAGCAAACGGAGCCGGAACTTCCATAGACGCTTTATCGCCTTCTACGGTGATCAGCGACTGTTCAGCTTCAACTTTATCGCCAACTTTCACCAGGATTTCGGTCACTTCAACTTCGTCGCTGCCGATATCCGGAACGTTAACGTCTTTTGCCGCTGCAGCCGCTGGTGCTGCTGCCGGAGCTGCTTCTTTCTTCTCTTCTGCCTGAGCAGGTGCAGCGTCTGCTGCACCGTCGGCGGAATCGAAAATCATAATCAGTGCGCCGGTCTGGGTTTTATCGCCAACAGAGACTTTGATCTCTTTAACGATACCCGCCTGCGGAGACGGAACTTCCATAGAGGCTTTGTCGCCTTCTACGGTGATCAGCGACTGTTCGGCTTCAACTTTGTCGCCCACTTTGACCAGGATCTCGGTGATTTCAACTTCATCAGCCCCGATGTCCGGTACTTTGATTTCGATAGCCATTATTCTTTTACCTCTTACGCCAGACGCGGGTTAACTTTATCTGCATCGATGTTGAATTTGGCGATTGCGTCAGCAACCACTTTCTTATCGATTTCGCCACGTTTAGCCAGTTCGCCCAGCGCCGCTACAACCACGTAGGAAGCATCAACTTCGAAGTGGTGACGCAGGTTCTCACGGCTGTCGGAACGACCGAAGCCATCAGTACCCAGTACGCGGTAGTCGTCAGCCGGTACGTAAGTACGGACCTGCTCAGCGAACAGTTTCATATAGTCGGTAGATGCCACTGCCGGAGCGTCGTTCATCACCTGAGCGATATACGGAACGCGCGGAGTTTCCAGCGGGTGCAGCATGTTCCAGCGTTCACAATCCTGACCATCTCGCGCCAGTTCGGTGAAGGAGGTCACGCTATAAACGTCAGAACCTACGCCGTAATCTTTCGCCAGGATCTCTGCCGCTTCACGGACGTGACGCAGGATGGAACCGGAGCCCAGCAGCTGAACTTTACCTTTGCTACCTTCAATGGTTTCGAGTTTGTAGATACCTTTACGGATACCTTCCTCAGCACCTTCCGGCATTGCCGGCATGTGGTAGTTTTCGTTCAGCGTAGTGATGTAGTAGTAAACGTTCTCTTGTTTTTCACCGTACATACGCTCCAGACCGTCATGCATAATGACAGCAACTTCGTAAGCGTAAGCCGGGTCGTAAGAGATACAGTTCGGGATAGTCAGCGACTGAATGTGGCTGTGACCATCTTCGTGCTGCAGACCTTCACCGTTCAGGGTGGTACGACCGGAAGTACCGCCGATCAGGAAGCCACGCGCTTGCTGGTCGCCAGCCGCCCAGCACAGATCGCCGATACGCTGGAAGCCGAACATCGAGTAATAGATGTAGAACGGAATCATCGGCAGATTGTTGGTGCTGTAAGAGGTCGCCGCTGCCAGCCAGGAACAACCTGCGCCCAACCTCGTTGATCCCTTCCTGCAGAATCTGACCTTTCGTCTTCTTTATAGTAAGCAACCTGCTCGCGGTCCTGCGGGGTGTACTGCTGACCGTTCGGGCTGTAAATACCAATCTGACGGAACAGACCTTCCATACCGAAAGTACGCGCTTCGTCGGCGATGATCGGTACCAGACGATCTTTGATCGACTTGTTCTTCAGCATTACGTTCAGGGCACGAACGAAAGCGATAGTGGTAGAGATCTCTTTGCTCTGCTCTTCCAGCAGCGCGCCGAAGTCTCTTGCAGGCTCGGCAGCCAAGCTTCGGTGAAGTTCGGCTGACGGCTTGGCAGATAACCGTGCAGTTTCTGACGCTGTGCGTGCAGATAGGTATGCTCTTCAGAACCTTCCGGGAAGGTGATGTACGGCAGTTTTTCGATATCTGCATCAGACACCGGCACATTGAAACGGTCGCGGATGTGACGCACGCCGTCCATGTTCATTTTCTTAACCTGGTGCGCGATGTTTTTACCTTCAGCCGCGTCGCCCATGCCGTAACCTTTAATGGTATGAGCAAGGATTACTGTCGCTTTGCCTTTGGTTTCCTGCGCTTTCTTGAATGCAGCGTAGATTTTCTTCGGATCGTGACCACCACGGTTCAGTGCCCAGATCTGCTCGTCAGTCCAGTCTGCAACCAGTGCTGCGGTTTCAGGATATTTACCGAAGAAGTGTTCACGAACGTACGCACCATCTTTCGATTTGAAGGTCTGGTAGTCGCCGTCAACGGTTTCGTTCATCAGCTGGATCAGTTTACCGCTGGTATCTTTACGCAGCAGTTCATCCCAACGGCTACCCCACATCACTTTGATCACGTTCCAGCCAGCACCTTCGAAGATGCCTTCCAGTTCGTTGATGATCTTGCCGTTACCGGTGACCGGGCCGTCAAGACGCTGCAGGTTACAGTTGATAACGAAGACCAGGTTATCCAGTTTTTCACGGGTAGCGATGGTGATCGCACCTTTGGATTCCGGTTCGTCCATTTCACCGTCGCCGAGGAACGCGTAAACGGTCTGTTTAGAGGTATCTTTCAGGCCACGGTGTTCCAGATATTTCAGGAATTTAGCCTGGTAAATAGCACCAATCGGCCCCAGACCCATAGATACGGTCGGGAACTGCCAGAATTCCGGCATCAGTTTCGGGTGCGGATAGGAAGAGAGGCCATTGCCGTGAACTTCCTGACGGAAGTTATCCAGCTGCTCCTGAGTCAGACGACCTTCCAGGAAAGCACGAGCGTACACGCCCGGGGAGATGTGGCCCTGGAAGTAAACCAGGTCGCCGCCATCCTGCTCGTTGCGTGCACGGAAGAAGTGGTTAAAGCACACATCATAAATGGTTGCGGAAGACTGGAAGGACGCCATATGGCCGCCCAGTTCGAGGTCTTTTTTCGACGCACGCAGCACCGTCATGATGGCGTTCCAGCGGATAGCTGAACGAATACGGCGTTCCAGTTCCAGATTACCCGGATACTCCGGTTGTTCTTCAACGGGGATGGTGTTGATGTAGTTGCTGATACCTGTGCCTGCGGCTACGTTTACACCGCCTTTGCGGGCTTCAGCAAGCAGTTGGTCGATCAGATACTGAGCACGCTCAACACCTTCTTCACGGATGACCGATTCGATCGCCTGGAGCCAGTCGCGAGTTTCGATCGGATCCACGTCATTTGGGAAACGTTCTGACATGGGTTATTCCTTATCTATCTAATAACGTTGAGTTTTCTGGAACCTGTCCCATTGAACTCTCGCCGGAAAGCTCAATAAGACAGGTTCTACGTTTAGTTGCCGCGCTTTTATATGCGCTTGATTTACAACATCTTCTGGATAATTTTTACCAGAAAAATCACTAATTCTTTCGTTGCTCCAGACGACGCAGAGAACGCTCACGGCGGCTCTCTTCACGACTTCTGTCGAGCAAAATTTCTTCGATAAAGGCCAGATGGCGATGCGATGCTTCGCGCGCTTCTTCCGGCTTACCGGCCATAATCGCTTCAAATATGCGGGTGCGGTGACTACTCACCAGCGGCAGCATCTCGCGACGCGAATAGAGCAATTCGAAGTTCTGGCGGACATTCTGGGCCAACATCGGCTCCATACACCTTAGCAGATGAAGCAGAACCACATTGTGGGCCGCTTCGGTGACGGCAATCTGATACTGGAGTACGGCGTTTGATTCCGCGTCCAGATCGCCAGACTGCTGCGCCAGCTCTATGGCGTGGTGGAGTTCACGGATGCGTTCCTTGTCTTCATCGGTACTACGCAGCGCGGCGTAATAAGCGGCGATACCTTCCAGGGCGTGTCGTGTTTCGAGCAAGTCATACTGTGACTCAGGATGGTCGGAGAGCAGCTCCACCAGCGGATCGCTGAAGCTTTGCCATAGGCTGCTCTGGACAAAAGTGCCGCCACCCTGGCGACGAAGCAACAAGCCCTTCGCTTCGAGACGTTGAATCGCCTCACGCAAGGAGGGACGGGAGACGTCAAACTGTTTTGCCAGTTCGCGTTCCGGTGGGAGTTTTTCGCCCGGGCGGAGAGTGCCTTCGAGGATCAAAAACTCCAGTTGCTGCTCAATCACATCGGAGAGTTTTGGTTGGCGGATTTTGCTGTAGGCCATGAGTTCCTGTCTTAAGCCACTTGCCGAAGTCAATTGGTCTTACCAATTTCATGTCTGTGACGCTAAAGTAACAAAGTATTCACCTTATGTCCATACAGGTTTTGATTGAAATCATGAAACTGTGCACATTTTAACAACTTGACATATATAACGTTTCAAAGTTGTAACTATGCACAAATGTAGACTTTACGTAGGAAAGGAGTTTTTTTAACGATTATTAAACTATAAAAATCCGAATTGAACCGATTCACTTACCAATTTTGTGTTTTTTAATTCAATTAAAACGAATTTAAATTCATTCTACATATTGAGAGGGGTTGAGGCTGAGCTTTACAAACGGTTTCTTTTTAAGCAACTCATCTTCAACCATGCATAAAGCGGGTGCATTCGCTGCCGCATACCATTATTCTTGATCTGACGGAAGTCTTTTTGTAACAATTCAAACTTCTTTGATGTAAACAAATTAATACAACAAACGGAATTGCAAACTTACACACGCATCACTGCGTAGATCAAAAAAACAACCACCGCACGAGGTTTCATGATGGAAGGTCAACAGCACGGCGAGCAGCTAAAGCGCGGCCTTAAAAACCGCCATATTCAGCTTATCGCGCTGGGTGGCGCGATAGGGACCGGGTTATTCCTGGGTAGCGCCTCCGTAATACAGTCCGCAGGGCCAGGGATTATCCTGGGTTACGCCATTGCTGGTTTTATCGCCTTTCTGATCATGCGTCAGCTGGGTGAAATGGTGGTCGAAGAACCTGTCGCAGGCTCCTTTAGCCACTTTGCTTATAAATACTGGGGCAGTTTTGCCGGTTTCGCCTCTGGCTGGAACTACTGGGTACTGTACGTTTTAGTTGCCATGGCTGAGCTGACTGCCGTGGGTAAATACATTCAGTTCTGGTATCCGGAAATCCCCACCTGGGTTTCTGCCGCCGTATTCTTTGTGGTGATTAACGCCATCAACCTGACCAACGTTAAAGTGTTTGGCGAGATGGAGTTCTGGTTTGCCATTATCAAAGTTATCGCGGTGGTAGCGATGATCATCTTCGGCGGCTGGCTGCTATTCAGTGGCAACGGCGGCCCGCAGGCGACCGTTAGCAACCTGTGGGATCAGGGTGGTTTCCTGCCGCACGGCTTCACCGGGCTGGTGATGATGATGGCGATTATCATGTTCTCGTTCGGTGGTCTGGAACTGGTGGGGATCACCGCAGCAGAAGCTGATAACCCGGAGCAAAGTATACCGAAAGCAACTAACCAGGTTATCTACCGCATCCTGATTTTCTATATTGGTTCGTTAGCCGTTCTGCTCTCACTGATGCCGTGGACCCGCGTTACCGCCGATACCAGTCCGTTTGTGCTGATCTTCCACGAGTTAGGCGATACCTTTGTGGCGAATGCGCTGAACATCGTGGTACTGACTGCGGCGCTCTCCGTGTACAACAGCTGCGTATATTGCAACAGCCGTATGCTGTTTGGTCTGGCACAACAGGGTAATGCGCCAAAAGCGCTGGCGTCTGTCGATAAACGTGGTGTACCAGTAAATACCATTCTGGTGTCTGCACTGGTAACGGCGTTGTGCGTACTGATTAACTACCTTGCCCCAGAGTCCGCTTTCGGACTGTTAATGGCGCTGGTGGTATCTGCACTGGTAATCAACTGGGCGATGATTAGCCTGGCGCATATGAAATTCCGTCGCGCCAAGCAGGAACAAGGCGTGGTAACTCGCTTCCCTGCTCTGCTTTATCCGCTGGGTAACTGGATCTGCCTGCTGTTTATGGCGGCGGTACTGGTGATTATGCTGATGACCCCAGGAATGGCGATTTCGGTATACCTGATCCCGGTATGGCTGATCGTGTTAGGTATCGGCTATCTGTTTAAAGAGAAAACCGCCAAAGCCGTAAAAGCGCATTAATCTCTCTACGCCCTCACCCGTACAGGGTGAGGGCAATAATCTTTACACCAACGCCCCGTAAATCGTCAGTAGTGCAATCACCACCACGACCACGAACGAGGTTTTCTTCGCCATTGAAACCGCTGCCTTCGGCGTCTCCACCTTATCGACATGCGGTTCACGCGCCAGAGAGAACTGCGCCAGACGCGTTAACACCTGATACTGCGAAGTACAAAATCCTTAGCCGGCAAACGGGCCGGTAACGCTTTCTCACCATGACCGATCAAGGCATATACCACACCCGCAAGACGAACCGGCACCCAATCCAGTACATGAAGCACGGCATCAATGCCGGACTGTAAACGATGATGCGGCGTCTGATATCGCGCCAGCCAGTATTGCCATGCACGCAAAAACGCATACCCCATCAGCGTAACGGGTCCCCAGGTTCCCCCCACAATCAGCCAGAACAGCGGTGCAAGATAAAAACGAAAGTTAATCCACAGCAATGCATTTTGCAGCTCACGCAAATACTCACGTTCGTCGCAGCCTGCCGGGACGCCGTGAATCATGGTGAGTTCGCCAGCCATCGTGGCACGGGCATGGCTATCATTACGTGAAGCAGCTGTCAGATAAGCATGATAATGAAGACGAACTTTACCTGCGCCAATACACAGCAAACCAATCAGCAGCCACACCAGTAGCGTGGGAACGTTGAACAATACTCCCTGCAATGCGCGTAACAGTAAAAAAGTCACGCCCATCGCAATAATGGTCATGCCTAACGTGCGCCCGAGAGAAAAATGTTTCACCCGCCGAAAGAACGCTTCAAGACGATGATCAAGCTGCCAGTGCTCGCCCAACTTAAACAGGCGCTCGAAAATTAACACCAGTAAGGTTGTAAATAGCGTCATGTTGTCTCCTTGCTGACCAGCACACGAAACCGTGCCCAATCAAATGCAGGACCGGGATCGGTTTTCCGATCCGGCGCAATATCACAATGGCCCGTCATGTTTTTAGCGATATCCGGATAGCAATCAATCAGTGCCCGCGTAACCGCCGCAAGCTGTTGATACTGCGCATCGGTATACGCCAGCGTATCGGTGCCTTCAAGCTCAATCCCAATAGAAAAATCATTGCAGCGTTCGCGCCCCTGATACTGAGAGACTCCCGCATGCCATGCACGTTTATCGAAAGGAACATACTGGACTATTTCACCATCACGGCGAATCAAACAGTGAGCGGAGACGCGCAAATGGGCGATCTCAGCAAAGAAAGGATGTGCCTGCGGATCAATAGTTCCAGTGAATAATGCGTCGATCCACGGACCGCCAAACTCGCCTGGCGGCAGGCTAATATTGTGCACCACCAGCAGGGTGGGTGTTTCGTCATCCGGGCGGCAATCGTAATGTGGTGAGGGAACGCGGCGCGCGCCAACCAGCCACCCCTGTTCTAACAACATGCAGGATCTCCTTATATGTGGTGCTAATACCCGGTTCAGAGTAGCATGTTTCTACCTTATGATTCGTTAGCTATCTGGAGTTTTAACATGCCGCCTCGCCGCTATAACCCTGACACCCGACGTGACGAGCTGCTGGAACGCATTAATCTCGATATCCCCGGCGCGGTGGCCCAGGCGCTGCGGGAAGATTTAGGCGGAACAGTCGATGCCAACAATGATATTACGGCAAAACTTTTACCGGAAAATTCTCGCTCTCATGCCACGGTGATCACCCGCGAGAATGGCGTCTTTTGCGGCAAACGCTGGGTTGAAGAGGTGTTTATTCAACTGGCAGGCGACGATGTCACCATAATCTGGCATGTGGATGACGGCGATGTCATCAATGCCAATCAATCCTTGTTCGAACTTGAAGGCCCATCCCGCGTGCTGTTAACGGGCGAACGCACTGCGCTTAATTTTGTGCAAACCCTTTCAGGAGTTGCCAGTAAGGTACGCCACTATGTCGAATTGCTGGAAGGCACCAACACGCAGTTGTTGGATACGCGCAAAACCTTACCCGGCCTGCGTTCAGCTCTGAAATACGCGGTACTTTGCGGCGGCGGAGCGAATCACCGTCTGGGGCTTTCTGATGCCTTCCTGATCAAAGAAAACCATATTATTGCCTCCGGCTCAGTGCGCCAGGCGGTCGAAAAGCGTCCTGGCTGCACCCGGATGCGCCAGTAGAAGTCGAAGTAGAGAATCTGGAAGAACGTTGATGAAGCCCTGAAAGCAGGAGCCGATATCATCATGCTGGATAACTTCGAAACAGAACAGATGCGCGAAGCCGTCAAACGCACCAACGGCAAGGCGCTACTGGAAGTGTCTGGCAACGTCACTGACAAAACACTGCGTGAATTTGCCGAAACGGGCGTGGACTTTATCTCCGTCGGTGCGCTAACTAAACACGTACAAGCACTCGACCTTTCAATGCGTTTTCGCTAATAGTTGACAGATTTATCCGCTCCATCGCGGGCGGATAATCTCCCCTTCCCCAACTTTCTTCGTAACGCCTCGCAAATTTCTTGTCTTTCGCTGCAACGAAATAAAAAACCTCGGAATCTGCTTTCCCGTTTCGTTTTTTGCCCCTCGCCTGTGCTGATGGCGTTTGCCAAAGTAGCGCCAACCAAATCAAGGAGCGAAACAGATGGACAAGCAACGCGGTTTTACACTTATCGAACTGATGGTGGTTATTGGCATCATTGCCATTTTAAGCGCCATTGGTATTCCCGCTTATCAAAACTACCTGCGCAAAGCCGCACTCACCGACATGCTACAAACCTTTGTGCCTTACCGTACCGCCGTAGAGTTGTGCGCGCTGGAACATGGTGGATTAGATACCTGCGACGGTGGCAGCAATGGCATTCCCTCGCCTACCACCACCCGCTATGTTTCAGCCATGAGTGTGGCAAAGGGCGTGGTGTCGCTGACCGGGCAAGAAAGTCTCAATGGGCTAAGCGTCGTCATGACACCGGGTTGGGATAACGCAAACGGCGTCACCGGCTGGACGCGCAACTGCAATATTCAAAGTGACAGCGCATTGCAGCAAGCCTGCGAAGATGTCTTCCGCTTTGATGACGCCAACTAAGGAGCGGCAATGAATATTCCACAGCTCACTGCCCTGTGTCTGCGTTATCATGGAGTCTTGCTGGATGCCAGCGAAGAGGTGGTTCATGTTGCGGTAGTCGATGCACCTTCGCATGAGCTACTGGACGCATTGCATTTCGCTACCACCAAACGTATTGAGATCACCTGCTGGACGCGCCAACAAATGGAAGGTCACGCCAGTCGCACACAACAGACATTGCCCGTAGCTGTTCAGGAGAAGCATCAGCCCAAAGCAGAGTTGCTGACTCGAACGTTACAATCTGCGCTGGAACAACGCGCGTCTGATATTCATATCGAACCAGCGGACAATGCCTACCGCATCCGCTTGCGTATCGACGGCGTATTGCATCCTTTACCGGATGTTTCACCGGATGCCGGAGTCGCATTAACCGCCAGATTAAAAGTGCTGGGAAACCTGGATATTGCGGAACATCGCCTGCCGCAGGACGGGCAATTCACTGTCGAACTGGCAGGAAACGCCGTCTCATTTCGTATTGCGACCTTACCATGTCGGGGTGGTGAAAAGGTGGTATTAAGGTTGTTACAGCAGGTGAGTCAGGCACTGGATGTCAACACGCTTGGAATGCAGCCGTTACAACTGGCGGACTTTGCTCATGCCTTGCAACAACCACAGGGACTGGTGCTGGTAACTGGCCCTACCGGCAGCGGCAAAACGGTCACGCTTTATAGTGCCCTGCAAAAGCTGAATACCGCTGACATTAATATTTGTAGCGTCGAAGATCCGGTTGAGATCCCCATAGCCGGACTAAACCAGACGCAAATCCATCCGCGTGCCGGGCTCACCTTTCAGGGCGTTTTGCGTGCGTTATTGCGCCAGGATCCTGACGTCATCATGATCGGAGAGATCCGCGATGGCGAAACAGCAGAGATCGCTATTAAAGCGGCGCAAACTGGTCACCTGGTGTTGTCTACCCTACACACTAATTCCACCTGCGAAACGCTGGTACGTTTACAGCAAATGGGAGTCGCCCGCTGGATGCTCTCATCAGCGCTTACGCTGGTAATAGCCCAGCGTCTGGTACGTAAACTTTGCCCACATTGTCGCCAGCAGCAAGGGGAGCCCATCCATATTCCAGTCAATGTATGGCCGTCGCCGCTGCCCCACTGGCAGGCACCCGGTTGTGTACATTGCTACCACGGTTTTTATGGTCGTACGGCCTTATTTGAAGTTCTGCCCATAACGCCGGTCATTCGTCAGCTTATTTCCGCTAATACCGACGTTGAATCGCTGGAAACGCACGCACGACAGGCGGGTATGTGTACGCTTTTTGAAAACGGCTGCCTGGCCGTGGAGCAAGGCTTAACCACCTTTGAAGAGTTAATCCGCGTACTGGGGATGCCGCATGGCGAGTAAGCAACTCTGGCGCTGGCATGGCATAACCGGCGACGGCAATGCGCAAGATGGGATGCTATGGGCAGAGAGCCGTGCTTTGCTGCTCATGGCACTACAGCAACAGATGGTTACCCCACTTAGCCTGAAGCGAATCGCCATCAATTCTGCGCAGTGGCGAGGAGATAAAAGCGCGGAAGTCATTCATCAACTGGCGACGCTACTCAAAGCCGGGTTAACGCTTTCTGAAGGGCTGGCACTGCTGGCGGAACAGCATCCCAGTAAGCAATGGCAAGCGTTGCTGCAATCGCTGGCGCACGATCTCGAACAGGGCATTGCTTTTTCCAATGCCTTATTACCCTGGTCAGAGGTATTTCCGCCACTCTATCAGGCGATGATCCGCACGGGTGAACTGACCGGTAAGCTGGATGAATGCTGCTTTGAACTGGCGCGTCAGCAAAAAGCCCAGCGTCAGTTGACCGACAAAGTGAAATCAGCGTTACGTTATCCCATCATCATTTTAGCGATGGCAATCATGGTGGTTGTGGCAATGCTGCATTTTGTTCTGCCGGAGTTTGCCGCTATCTATAAGACCTTCAACACCCCACTACCGGCACTAACGCAGGGGATCATGACGCTGGCAGACTTTAGTGGCGAATGGAGCTGGCTGCTGGTGTTGTTCGGCTTTCTGCTGGCGATAGCCAATAAGTTGCTGATGCGCCGACCGACCTGGCTTATAGTGCGGCAGAAATTGCTGTTACGCATCCCGATTATGGGTTCACTGATGCGGGGACAAAAACTCACGCAGATTTTTACGATTCTGGCGCTGACACAAAGTGCAGGCATTACTTTTTTGCAGGGCGTAGAGAGCGTCAGAGAAACAATGCGCTGCCCGTACTGGGTGCAACTTCTGACACAAATCCAGCACGATATCAGTAACGGTCATCCCATCTGGCTGGCGCTAAAAAATACCGGGGAGTTTAGCCCGCTCTGTTTGCAATTAGTGAGAACAGGAGAGGCATCCGGCTCGCTGGACCTCATGTTAGACAACCTCGCCCATCATCATCGGGATAACACAATGGCGCTGGCGGATAACCTCGCAGCCTTACTGGAACCGGCGTTGCTGATCATAACGGGAGGAATTATCGGTACGCTGGTGGTGGCGATGTATCTGCCAATTTTCCATTTAGGCGATGCGATGAGTGGGATGGGATAACGCTGGCGTGTTGCTCCACACCAGCGTTGGAAGATTACAGGTTGTTGAAGATGCGGTTTTCTTGTTCCTGCACACGGATAAATGTGGTGCGCTTGGTCAGTTCTTTCAGGCGTGAAGCCCCAACGTATGTACAAGCTGAACGCAGGCCGCCCAAAATATCACGCGCGGTATTTTCAACCGGGCCTCGCAGCGGCAGCTTAACGGTTTTACCTTCTGCGCGCGATATTCCCAACGCCAACGTGACGTTTCATCGCAGACTCGAGCTCATGCCGTAGAACAGCATAAATTTCTCGCCGTTCTCCTCAACGGCGATGCGTGGCCGCTGCTCTCTCCGCCATGATAATATGCAAACGCTGAAAGGCTGCACGCCATCGCCGGCGTGGTTGCAGCCACCGTCGCTGACGATCATTCCGCCCAGACCGTGCGCCGCATCGGCACATTCGATTACCGCAGAAAGCTGCGGATAACCGACGCCTGTTTTGACGCGAGTTGTACAAACAGAACCTGGGCCAATGCCAACTTTAACGATATCAGCACCGGAGAGGATAAGCTCCTCACACATTTCACCAGTCACTACGTTGCCAGCACAAATGGTTTTGGTCGGCCACGCTTCACGCGCTTTCGCAACGAACTGCACGAAGTGTTCGGAATAACCATTCGCCACATCAATACAAACGAAGTTTAATGCCGGGTTCAGGTCGAGAATCTGTTTAGTTTTTTCGAAATCCGCATCAGACGTACCGGTAGAAACCATCACATGTTTCAGCACATCAGCGGAAGAATTGTTGATAAACGCTTGCCACTCTTCGACAGAATAGTGTTTATGCACAGCAGTCAAAATATCAAAAGAAGCCAGCGCAGAGGCCATAGAAAATGTACCTACGGTGTCCATATTTGCGGCGATAATCGGCACGCCGGACCAGCTCTGACCTGAATGTTTGAAGGTGAATTGACGTTCCAGTTCAACATCGGAACGGCTTTTAAGAGTGGAGCGTTTAGGGCGGATGAGAACGTCTTTAAAACCTAACTTCAGATCTTCTTCAATACGCATGTGCGGATTCCTGGGGTTAATGGCTATAAGGGTAAGAGCGCAACTCCAGTGACGCTATCATACGCACTAATCAATGCGGCGCAAGACTGCGAAATTGTCTTTTTTTACGCTACAATCCCATAAATTTACCTGGTAAATAGTGAGCGAACGTTTCATCAATTTCGCTTTCGTGCACTCATTTTTAACGTTTTGATAATCATGATGAATTCCCGGGAATATAAATTATGAGGTATATAGTTGCCTTAACGGGAGGCATTGGCAGTGGCAAGAGTACCGTTGCCAATGCGTTTGCTGATCTCGGAATTAACGTCATTGATGCCGATATTATTGCGCGTCAGGTGGTTGAACCAGGTGCACCTGCGCTACATGCCATTGCTGATCACTTTGGCGCTAACATGATTGCTGCTGATGGAACATTGCAGCGCCGGGCCTTGCGCGAGCGGATCTTCGCCAACCCGGAAGAGAAAAACTGGCTTAACGCCCTGCTGCATCCGCTGATTCAGCAAGAGACGCAACACCAGATCCAGCAAGCTACTTCCCCCTATGTACTGTGGGTTGTGCCATTGCTGGTAGAAAACTCACTGTATAAAAAAGCGAATCGAGTGCTGGTGGTGGATGTCAGCCCAGAAACGCAACTTAAGCGCACCATGCAGCGCGATGATGTAACTCGCGAGCATGTCGAACAAATCCTTGCTGCTCAGGCAACGCGCGAAGCCCGCCTTGCCGTGGCAGATGACGTCATTGATAATAACGGCGCACCGGATGCTATCGCATCGGATGTTGCCCGCCTGCACGCACACTATTTGCAGCTTGCGTCGCAGTTTGTCTCACAGGAAAAACCGTAATGCAGACCCAGGTCCTTTTTGAACATCCACTAAATGAAAAAATGCGTACATGGCTGCGCATTGAGTTTTTGATTCAGCAACTCACCGTTAATTTACCCATCGTTGACCACGCTGGCGCGCTGCATTTCTTCCGTAATGTCAGTGAATTACTGGATGTTTTCGAGCGCGGCGAAGTCCGCACTGAGCTGTTGAAAGAACTTGACCGGCAGCAACGTAAACTCCAGACCTGGATTGGCGTGCCTGGCGTGGACCAGAGCCGTATTGAAGCATTAATTCAGCAGTTAAAAGCGGCGGGGAGCGTATTAATTTCCGCGCCGCGTATCGGGCAATTTCTGCGTGAAGATCGTTTGATTGCTCTGGTGCGTCAGCGACTGAGCATCCCAGGCGGCTGTTGCAGCTTTGATTTACCTACATTGCACATTTGGCTGCATCTACCCCAGGCGCAGCGCGACAGCCAGGTAGAAACCTGGATTGCCAGCCTGAACCCGCTCACCCAGGCACTTACCATGGTGCTGGATTTAATTCGCCAGTCGGCCCCCTTCCGTAAACAAACCAGCCTGAATGGTTTTTATCAGGATAACGGTGGCGATGCCGACTTGCTGCGCCTGAATCTGTCGCTCGATTCACAGCTTTATCCGCAAATTTCCGGACATAAGAGCCGTTTTGCCATTCGTTTTATGCCGCTGGACACTGAAAACGGACAGGTACCGGAACGTCTGGATTTCGAACTGGCCTGTTGCTAAGGAGTAAAAATGTCAGAAACTATTACGGTGAATTGCCCAACCTGCGGGAAAACGGTGGTGTGGGGTGAAATCAGCCCGTTTCGGCCATTTTGCTCCAAACGTTGTCAGCTGATCGACCTCGGAGAATGGGCTGCTGAAGAAAAACGAATCCCCAGCAGTGGCGATCTTTCCGAAAGCGATGACTGGAGCGAAGAGCCAAAGCAGTGACATTTGTCTGATGCCGCACGTAGGCCTGATAAGACGCGGACAGCGTCGCATCAGGCATCTTGTGCAAATGTCGGATGCGGCGTGAACGCCTTATCCGACCTACAGACGCTTAAGCTTCGCAATTACCGGTTCATTGGCTGGCGGAAAATCATCGGCATTAAGACCGACTAGCGACATCCACTCACCGGGTTGCCCTTCTTTACCCCACGGCTCCCCTTCCCAGCTTTCGACCAGCCAGAACCACAGAGTTATATGCCTGTCCGGGAATTCATATTCCAGTTTTTCAAATAGCGAAAAATGTTGTGGGGTAATCCCGACTTCTTCCTGAAGTTCACGCACCACCGCCTGTTCCGGCGTTTCGCCCATTTCAATTTTACCGCCGGGAAACTCCAGTTTATTCGCCATGTGCGCATCTGCTGCGCGACGCGTTATAAAGATTTCATTGTTCTCGTTGCGAATAATACCTACCGCAATTTGCAGCTTTTTCATTGTCTTAAACCTATAAAAAAAGCGCAGAATCCTGCGCCTTTTACTTCAACTGTTAGCTTTTATTGCAGGCGACCATGGCACTGCTTGTATTTTTTACCAGAACCGCACGGGCAAGGATCGTTACGTCCTACTTTGCGCTCACCGGTTTGCGCCGCCAGTGCAGCTGCGGCTGCAGAGTCGTCATCCTGATGGCTAAGCTGCTGCATTTGCGCTAAACGCTCGGCTTCCATACGACGCTGTTGTTCCAGCTCCTCAACCTCTTCAGGCATACGTACCTGGACTTTGCTCAGCGTGCTGATAACTTCATATTTTAACGACTCCAGCATCGCTGCAAACATGGAGAACGATTCACGTTTGTATTCCTGCTTCGGATCTTTCTGTGCATAGCCACGCAGGTGGATACCCTGACGCAGATAGTCCATCGCCGCCAGGTGCTCTTTCCACAGAGAGTCGAGAGTTTGCAGCATGACGCCTTTTTCGAAGTGACGCATCATCTCAGCACCAACCACTTCTTCTTTACGCTGATACACTTCGATGGACTGCGCCAGAATTCGCTCACGCAGCGTCTCTTCATGCAGTTCTGGTTCTTTATCCAGCCACTCGGCAATTGGCAAATCGAGGTCGAAATCGTTCTTCAGACGTTCCTGCAGCCCCGGAATATCCCACATTTCTTCCAGTGACTGTGGCGGAATGTAGGCATCAATGGTCGCTTTGAACACATCTTCACGAATGCTGTTGATGGTTTCGCTCACATCGCTGACATCCAGCAGTTCGTTACGCTGGGAGTAAATGGCGCGACGCTGATCGTTAGCCACGTCATCATATTCCAGCAGTTGCTTACGAATGTCGAAGTTACGGCTTTCAACTTTACGCTGGGCGTTGGCAATCGCTTTAGTCACCCACGGGTGTTCAATGGCTTCGCCTGGCTTCATACCCAGTTTACGCATCATGCCGGATACTCGGTCGGAAGCAAAAATACGCATCAGCGCATCTTCCATCGACAGGTAGAAACGGGAAGAACCAGCATCCCCCTGACGACCAGAACGACCGCGCAACTGGTTATCGATACGACGGGATTCGTGACGCTCGGTACCGATGATATGCAGGCCACCTGCTTCCAGTACCGCATCGTGACGTACCTGCCAGTCGGCTTTAATTTTTTCAATTTGCTCTACGGTCGGATTTTCCAGCGCGGCAACTTCTGCCTGCCAGCTACCACCGAGCACAATATCTGTACCACGACCCGCCATATTGGTCGCGATAGTCACCGCAGCCGGATAACCTGCCTGAGCAACAATCGCCGCTTCGTTGGCGTGGAATTTGGCGTTCAGGACGTTGTGCTTAATACCGGCTTTGGTCAGTTCGTTTGACACCAGCTCCGATTTTTCGATGGAGATAGTACCCACCAGCACCGGCTGGCCTTTCGCAGTACGTTCTTTGATATCTTCAATGATCGCCTGAATTTTTTCCGCTTCAGTCATGTAGACCAGGTCCGGCAGATCTTTACGAATCATTGGACGGTTGGTCGGAACAACGACGGTATCCAGCTTGTAGATGGAGCTAAATTCGAAAGCTTCGGTATCAGCAGTACCGGTCATCCCCGCCAGTTTTTCATACAGACGGAAGTAGTTCTGGAAGGTGATCGAAGCCAGCGTTTGGTTTTCGTTCTGGATCTGCACACCTTCTTTCGCTTCCACAGCCTGGTGCAGACCATCGGACCAGCGACGGCCCTGCATGGTACGACCGGTGTGTTCGTCAACGATGATAACTTCACCATCTTTAACGATGTAGTCGACGTCGCGGGTAAACAGCGCATGAGCGCGCAGCGCCGCCGTTACGTGGTGCATCAGCATGATGTTGGCCGGAGAGTACAGAGACTCCCCTTCATCCATGATGCCCTCTTTCACCAGCAGTTCTTCAATCAGCACCAGACCACGTTCGGTCAGGTTCACCTGGCGAGATTTTTCGTCCACCGAGAAGTGGCCTTCGCCCTGGAAGGTTTCGGAGTCTTCTTTTTCCTGACGGATCAGGTGCGGAATAATTTTATTCACGCGTTTATACATTTCCGAGCTGTCTTCTGCCGGGCCGGAAATGATCAGCGGTGTACGCGCTTCATCGATCAGGATGGAGTCCACTTCGTCCACCAGCGCATAGTGCAGTTTACGCTGTACACGTTCTTCAGGGCTGAACGCCATATTGTCGCGCAGGTAGTCAAAGCCGTATTCGTTGTTCGTACCGTAAGTGATGTCAGCTGCGTAAGCTTCGCGCTTTGCCGGTGCTGGCATGCCCGGCAGGTTGATACCGACAGTCAGGCCAAGGAATTCAAACAGCGGACGGTTGTTTTCGGCGTCACGTTGCGCCAGGTAGTCGTTGACGGTAACTACGTGCACGCCTTTACCGGTTAGTGCGTTCAGGTAAGCAGGCAGCGTTGCGGTCAGGGTTTTACCTTCACCGGTACGCATTTCGGCGATGCAGCGTTCGTTAAGAACCATACCGCCGAGTAACTGAACGTCGAAGTGACGCATACCAAAGACGCGCTTACTTGCCTCACGTACCACGGCGAAAGCTTCCGGGATCAGATTTTCCAGCACTTCGCCTTTTTCCAGACGTGCACGAAACTCTGCGGTTTTCCCTTTCAGTTCTTCGTCGGAGAGTTTTTCCATCTCCGGTTCCATGGCATTGATGATGTTGACCACTTTGCGCATCCGGCGCAGGGTGCGATCGTTACGACTACCGAAAACTTTAGTTAACAATTTGATTAGCATAATAAAATCTCAAACGCCCCGCGTTGCGGAGTTAATAAAATGAAGTAAAGGTTTATTGTTGTTAGGTGAGGCGTTGAGGGCCAGCACGGATGCCTTGCGCCTGGCTTATCCAGACGGGCGTGCTGAATTTTGCTTGTGGGGTAAAATGCGCATAATCAATGCGATAACCCTTTTCAGACGGCGTGCCTTCCTGGGTCAGCAGCGCGCTGAGCGTATCCAGTAATGCAAGATGTTGCGCCTGAAGAGGCAAAGATTCTTCAGCAACGGGCAGTGTTTGCGGTGCCATTGCGAAAGAAAGATGACGGATTACCGTGCGAATGGCATGTTGATGCCAGTAATCAACGGAATAGTTCGAATTCGGGCGGCGTGTGTTCGCTTCCAGCAAGGCCAATTGACCAAAGTTAACTTTGGCTGAAGGCTCGTGGTTGCGGGTTGTCGCTTTTGCGGGCGCGTTTGGTTCGGCGGCGTTGCTGAGCGCAGGCAAACCTAAACTCGCCGCAACCATCCCTAATAAGAGATGCGGCCAGAAGTAGCGTTTACCAAACTGTCGCCAGCGCGTCAGTATTCCACTCACGTTATTGCCATCCCGATCGTATTCAAACGTATTTAGCGCACAAATCTTATCATTAAAGCCTGCAGTCCACAGCACGAATGAAGATAAGTTGTGCGGAAAAGTGCTTAAGAAAACAGCGTTCGCACCGTTTTTTATAGCTCTTATAAAATTCAAAAAAAAACGACTGGTTCACCTGGCCGGAGAGAGTGCCAGATTTGCCAGTCGAATTTTATACGACAGTATAAATGTCGTTATGCCAGTACAGCTGAAGGCGCTTTGAAGGCCAACGGCAGTTCTGCGTCGTCCTGGAAGGTCACATATTCCCAGGCTTCCTGTTTCGCCAGGACAGCCTGCAGCAGTTTGTTATTCAGTGCATGACCGGATTTATAAGCGGTAAATGCACCAATAATATTGTGACCACACATGAACAAGTCACCGATCGCATCGAGCATTTTGTGACGCACAAATTCGTCTTCAAAACGCAGGCCGTCTTCGTTCAGTACGCGATAATCGTCAACAACGATGGCACAATCGAAGCTGCCGCCCAGGCACAAACCACGGGACTGCAGATATTCGATATCACGCATGAAACCGAACGTACGCGCACGGCTGATCTGGCGCATAAACGCATCAGCGGAGAAGTTCATCGCATAGCGCTGGTTGCTGGAATCAATAGCCGGATGGTTAAAATCGATGGTGAAATCCAGCGAAAAACCATTGTACGGCTTAAATTCAGCCCACTTATCGCCATCTTCGACACGAACAGTCTCTTTGATGCGAACAAATTTTTTGGCGCAGTTCAACTCGTCGATACCGGCGTCAAGCAGCAGGTATACAAACGGAGCGGCGCTGCCGTCCATGATCGGGATTTCCGGCGCGTTAACTTCGATAACAATGTTATCGATGCCCAAGCCCGCGAGAGCAGCATTGAGGTGCTCTACGGTTGAAATCCGTACATCATGCTCGTTGACCAGACACGTACAGAGCATGGTATCACGCACAGATTTGGCATCGGCCGGGAAATCTACCGGTGGATTCAAGTCGGTGCGACGATAGATGACCCCGGTGTTGGCCGGCGCAGGGCGTAACGTCAGGGTGACTTTCTTGCCGGTATGTAAACCGACACCCGTCGCCTGAACGATACGTTTAAGTGTCCTTTGTTTGATCATCGTATTATCTCGCCAAATTACCTATCCAACCGAAGTGTACTATACATTCGGCGGGCCAGTTTAGCACAAAGAGCCTCGAAACCCAAATTCCAGTCAATTCTTAATCAGCTTGCTTACGCAGGAATGCTGGGATATCCAGATAATCCGGCTCTTTCGCAGTTTGCGGCGCATTGTCATTCACGACTTTAGCAACCGGCTTCTGCTCCTGGGTCAGCGGAGCCATCCCATGCTGCTGGTAGCGATCCATCACTGGCTGCTGAACCTGCTTATTGGTCACCAGAGTGATTTCAGGACGTTTGTCCATGCCGATACCTGTCGCAACAACGGTTACGCGCAGCTCGTCATTCATATCCGGGTCAAGAGAAGTACCGATAACCACAGTCGCGTTGTCGGAAGCAAATGCACGGATGGTGTTACCTACCGTTTCGAACTCATCCAGACGCAGGTCGAAGCCCGCCGTGATGTTAACCAGCACGCCGCGCGCGCCAGACAGGTCGATATCTTCCAGCAGCGGAGAAGAGATAGCCATTTCAGCAGCTTCTTCCGCACGGTCTTCACCGCTCGCCACGCCAGAACCCATCATTGCGTAGCCCATCTCAGACATTACGGTGCGTACGTCTGCAAAGTCCACGTTCATCAAACCCGGACGAGTAATCAGTTCAGCGATACCTTGCACAGCGCCTTTCAGTACATCGTTCGCTGCGCCAAACGCATCCAGCAGGGAGATACCGCGGCCCAGAACTTTCAGCAGTTTGTCGTTCGGGATAGTGATCAGAGAGTCCACATGCTTGGACAGTTCAGTGATCCCCTGCTCCGCGAATGCCATACGCTTCTTGCCTTCAAAGTTGAAAGGCTTAGTGACGACAGCAACGGTCAGGATACCCAAATCTTTTGCCACTTCAGCGACGACTGGTGCTGCACCTGTACCGGTACCACCACCCATACCCGCAGCAATAAAGACCATGTCTGCACCTTCCAGCGCCGCACGCAATGCATCGCGATCCTCATCAGCCGCATTGCGGCCAACTTCTGGATTAGCGCCAGCGCCCAGTCCTTTGGTGATACCGCTACCGATTTGAATCGTCTGTCCAACCGCTGTTTTACGCAGCGCTTGTGCATCGGTATTTACCGCGAAGAATTCAACACCTTCAATGCGCTCGCGCACCATGTGTTCAACAGCATTACCGCCGCCGCCGCCGACGCCGATGACTTTAATCACCGCGTCATTGGTAAGTTCCATTGGTTCAAACATAGTTTCTCTCCGATTTGTGCCTGTCGCCTGAGGCCGTAATCATCGTCGGCCTCATAAAAATTAAAACTCTTTTCGCAGCCAACTATTGAGTCGCTTGATCCACGAGCCAACTGATGCTGTAACACGTTTTTCTACTTCAGCTTCACCGTTAAGATGTGACTCTTTCCCATAGTGAAGCAATCCCACCGCCGTCGAATAATACGGCTCCTGAGCATAATCCGTTAAACCGGTAATGTTCAGCGGCGCGCCGATACGCACTTGCGTATGAAACACGCGCTGAGCACAGGCTGCAAGACCTTCGATCTGCGCTGCGCCACCGGTTAATACAATGCCTGCCGCCAGGTGATGTTTAACCCCTTGTTGGCGAAGCTTTTCCTGCAACTGCAATATCTCTTCGTTGACCAGGTTGAGCAGCTCGGTATAGCGCGGCTCGATCACCTCTGCCAGGGTCTGACGTTGCAGACTCCGCGGCGGACGACCACCTACGCTCGGCACTTCCACGCTCTCATCTTTTCCAACGATGGAACCCAGCGCACAACCGTGGCGAACTTTAATCGCTTCGGCGTCGCTTGGCGGCGTGCCAAAGGCGTAAGCGATATCACTGGTCACGACATTGCCAGCATAAGGAATTACCTTAGTGTGGCGCAATGCCCCACCGGTATAAACGGCGATATCCATTGTACCACCACCGATATCGACGACGCAGACACCCAGTTCACGTTCATCTTCCGTCAATACCGAATAACTTGATGCCAGTCCGGCAAATATCAGTTGGTCAACTTTCAGCCCACAACGTTCAACCGCTTTGACGATGTTTTTCGCCATATCGTTGTGACATGTGATCAGGTGCACTTTTGCCTGCATCCGCACGCCCGAAAGTCCTACCGGATTCTTGATCCCTTCCTGATAGTCAATCGCATACTCTTGCGGGATCACATGCAGCACACGATGCTCATCGCGCACACGCACCGATTTCGCGGTATGGACGACGTTTTCCACATCTTCTTGCGTCACTTCTTCTTCAGAAATAGGCACCATACCAATTTCATTCTGGCAGCTGATGTGCTTACCAGAAAGCGCCAGATATACCGAAGAGATCTGACAATCTGCCATCAATTCTGCCTGGTCAATGGCGCGTTGTACGCACTTGACCACGGATTCGAGGTCGTTCACCCCGCCTTTATCCATACCACGTGACGGGCAGCTGCCCACGCCAATGATATTGACCATACCGTCGGGCAGAACTTCCCCTACTAAAGCGGCAACCTTCGCGGTACCAATCTCCAGTCCTACTACCAGTTTTCTGTCCGTCGCCTTGATCATTGTTGTTCTGCCTGTGCCTGATTTTGTTGCTGAGTAGATTCCTCTGGCGGCAAGGGCGCCCAGCCTACTGCCGCTCCAGAGTCATAACGCAAATCAACGTAGCTAATCCGTTTGCCATCGGTTTGCGCCTGCTGCTGTAAAACCGGATAAAGTTCTACAAAGCGAGCCAAACGTTTCATCGTATCGCCCCGGCCAAGATTGAGCTTAATATCGTTATTCAGCGTCAACTGCCAGGAACGCCGCGCGGTCATCGCCGCTTCCTTCAGAGTAAATCTGTCCTTTGCCAGCATCTGCCCCATTTCGCGATAGCCCTGCAACACTTCATTGGCGCTGCCTTCCGGGCCATACAGCATTGGAAGCACCTGCTTGCTGGTGCGATCTGGCGGCACGCTGAAGGTGTTTCCTTCCGCGTCTACCATGTGTTGATCATTCCACCGCGCAATCGGCACATATTCAACCAGATGAATCTTCAATTCATCAGGCCACTGCTTTCTGACGCTCACCTGCTTAATCCACGGCAGGCGTTGTTCTATTTGCGTCTGGATGATGTTGACATCCTGGGTCATAAAGGTACCCGGCTCACCCAATGCCAGGATCGACTGCCGGATATCGTCATTACGCGTGTAATGGCGTTCACCGGTCAACACCAGCTTTGAGAGCGGCAGGCGTTGCGCATCTTCCATCCAGCCCAACACGACCCAGCCGCTCACCAACACTGTCGTTAAAACGGTCAGCAGGAAAAGGATCCCCGCCAGACGCGTTCCATTATTGCGGCGAGAAGAAACCTCTTCTTCGCTATTTCGCGTGTTCAGAGCAGCCTGCGACATATTAGTCCGCCAGTTCCAGAATTCGTACTACCAACTGCGAGAAGCTCATACCTGCCTGACGTGCCGCCATCGGCACCAGGCTGTGGCTGGTCATACCCGGTGAGGTATTGGCTTCCAGCAGATAAAACTGTCCATCGCTGTCCAGCATAACGTCAATACGTCCCCATCCTTTGCAACCTAACGTCGTCCATGCTTTCAGCACTAATGCCTGCAAATTGGCCTCTTGTGACGCTTCCAGACCTGCGGGGCAGAAATACTGTGTCTCATCAGAGAGATACTTCGCCTCATAATCATAGAAGGTTCCGGACGGTTGAATACGTATTGACGGTAAAATTTCTTCACCGAGTATCGCAACCGTGAACTCCGGCCCACTTAGCCATTTTTCAATCAATACTTCTTCATCGTGCTGAAATGCCAATCTTAATGCATCTTGTAGAGCATTTTCTGCTACTACTTTTGACATTCCCACACTGGAACCTTCGCGGCTCGGCTTAACGATAACCGGCAAACCCAGAGCAGAAATTTCTGCTAACTGCTTATCGCTCAGGCCTTTTTCAAACTCTGCGCGGGTTAACGCTACCCACGGCGCGACCGGTAAACCGGCACCTTGCCACAGCAGTTTGCTGCGTAGTTTATCCATTGAAAGCGCAGATGCCATCACTCCGCTGCCGGTATAAGGCAAGCCCATCAGCTCGAGCATGCCCTGCAGCGTACCATCTTCACCGCCGCGACCGTGTAGCGCGATAAACACTTCTCTGGAAGCCCATCGACTTCCAGTTGCGTCACGTCGACTTCTTTCGGGTCGACAGGATGCGTCAATGCACCGCCTTCACGCAGCCGGCTAACACCGCTGCGCCAGAATTCAGAGAAACTTCCCGCTCAGCGGAGGTCCCGCCCAACAGGACCGCGATTTTTCATCAGTGTTGTTCTTCCTCCAGTTTGCGGCTTCAGTTTGATTTCAGCTAAAGAACGGGCAATTTTTCCGATATTACCAGCCCCCTGAACGAGAATCAGGTCGTTACCGGTTAATACCGGTGCCAGCATCTCGGCTACCTGCGCCGGGTCCGGCACCAGAATGGGATCAATTTTCCCACGTCCACGAATTGTGCGACACAGCGAACGGCTGTCCGCTCCCGGAATTGGCGCTTCGCCAGCCGGATACACTTCCAGCATCAACAGGGTATCAACCTGCGTCAGCAATATGCATCATCATTTGGAGTCGCGCTGTACGGGTAAAACGGTGCGGCTGAAACAGCATTACCAGGTTTTTATCCGGCCAGCCTGCACGCGCTGCTTTAATAGTGGCGTCCACTTCCGTCGGGTGGTGGCCGTAGTCATCGACCAGCATTGCCGTACCGCTTTTACCATTCACTGGCTCCAGCGGGAATTCACCGAGGAAATCAGCGCCCAGTCCGGAAAACGTGAAATAGCCTCGTAATTCCCTCTCCCCAAAGCAACCCAACCGCAATACTGCTGCGGCGTTCAGCGCGTTATGACGACCTGGCGCATTCAGGGTGACGCATCAATCTTTAATCCACGGCGCAGCAGCGTAAAGTACCTGCAGATCAATCTGCTGATAATCTTCTACACGCACGTCGGCATCTTCGTTGAAGCCGTAAGTCGTGGTCTGACGTCCCACTCGCGGTAACAATTCGCGGATCACCGGATCATCAACACACATCACCGCACGACCGTAAAACGGCAGGTTGTGCAGAAAATTAATAAAAGTCTGTTTTAAATTCTCAAAGTCGCCCTGGTAGGTATCCATGTGGTCGGCTTCGATATTGGTGACAATCGCCACCATCGGTTGCAGATGCAGGAACGATGCATCACTCTCATCTGCTTCGGCAATCAGGTACCGACCATGCCCCAAACGCGCATGAACCCCCGCCGCTTTTACCAGCCCACCGTTAACGAAGGTTGGGTCGAGTCCCGCTTCTGCGTAGATGCTGGAAACCATCGCGGTGGTTGTCGTTTTGCCGTGCGTTCCTGCAATGGCGATGCCATGACGAAAACGCATTAACTCAGCCAGCATTTCGGCACGACGGATCACCGGAATACGCGCTTCATGAGCTGCGACAATTTCCGGGTTATCGGCAGAAATCGCGCTGGAAACAACGACCACGCTGGCATCACGTACGTTTTCCGGGCGATGGTTGAAATAAATCGTCGCCCCAAGATTCATTAACTGTTGCGTGACCGGATTTGGCGCTAAATCGGAACCACTGATCTGATAACCTTCATTGGCCAGAACTTCGGCAATACCGCCCATACCGGCACCACCGATGCCGACAAAATGTATGTGCCGAACGCGACGCATTTCGGGCACGATGGAACGCAGTTTTGCCAATTGTTGTGTATTCATTCTTTACGCCATTAACTTCTTAAATTCATACGATGCAAAAGGCATCGCTACAATTACGCCCGGGCAGCCCGGCTCACTTCATTTGCCACTCGCTCGGTGGCATCCGGAATGGATGCAGCGCGGGCGCGTTCTGCCATGGTTAATAAGGTTTCTCGCGACCACCCGGCCAGGGTGTTGGCGACAGCATCCACGCTAAGCTGTGGCTGCTCGATAATTTTGGCTGCGCCCGCTTTTTCCAGCGGTAGCGCATTCCAGTATTGCTGGCGGTCTTTATGTTGAAACGGCACAAACAACGCCGGTAGTCCTGCCGCGGCGATTTCACTCACCGTTAAAGCACCGGAGCGGCAAACGACGACATCCGCCCACGCATACGCCGCCGCCATATCATCAATAAATTCCGTCACTTTATGCTGCGGTTGCCCCGCTTCGGCATACGCCTGTTCAACGGATTGTTGCGAACCTTTACCGCTCTGATGCCAGATAGTGACTGAATCACCCAGTTTCGCAGCAACCTGCGGCATTGTCTGGTTAAGAATGCGTGCGCCGGGAACCACCCACTACCAGCACACGAACCGGACCTTCACGTCCAGCCAAACGTTGCTGCGGCAACGGCAGCGCCAGCACATCGGTACGCACCGGGTTACCCACCACTTCCGCATTAGGGAAAGCGCCTGGAAACGCCTGCATCACTTTGGTGGCAATCTTCGCCAGCCATTTATTGGTTAAGCCCGCAATACCGTTTTGTTCATGAAGTACAACCGGAATGCCTAACGACCACGCGGCCAGACCACCTGGACCTGATACATAGCCGCCCATACCGAGTACCACGTCAGGTTTGTACGCTTTCATAATCGCCCGCGCCTGACGCCAGGCGTTGAAGATACGCAGCGGCGCAGCTATCAGTGCTTTTATACCTTTTCCACGCAGACCAGAGATACGAATGAAATCAATTTCGATGCCATGTTTTGGCACTAAGTCCGCTTCCATACGGTCGGCAGTCCCCAGCCAGCGAACTTGCCAACCCTGAGCCATTAGATGGTGCGCAACCGCCAGTCCCGGGAATACATGTCCACCGGTTCCGCCTGCCATCACCATTAATCGCTTTCCTTGACCACTCATCGTGAACCTCGTACAAACGCCTGCGCTTTCTCCAGACGCGTTTCATAATCAATACGCAACAGCATCATGATGGCTGTCGACATAATCAGTAAGCTCGAACCACCGTAACTGATCAGCGGCAATGTCAGACCTTTGGTCGGTAACATCCCCGCCGCCGCGCCAACGTTAACCAGCGCCTGGAAGCTAAACCAGATGCCAATAGAACAGGCGAGAAAACCGGAAAAACGGTGGTCAATTTCTAACGCTTTGCGGCCAATCGACATCGCGCGAAAAGCGACGAAGAATACCATTAAAAGTGCCAGCACCACACCGACATACCCCAGTTCTTCGCCGATAATGGCGAAAATAAAGTCAGTGTGCGCTTCCGGCAGATACTCCAGTTTTTGTACCGAGTTACCTAAACCTTGTCCCCAAAGTTCGCCGCGACCAAACGCCATCAGCGATTGCGTTAACTGATAGCCGCTGCCAAAGGGATCTTCCCACGGGTTCCAGAATGCGGTAACACGGCGGATACGGTACGGTTCGGCGAGTATCAGCAACACAACCGCTGAAATGCCCATACCGATAATGGCAATGAACTGCCACAATTTCGCTCCCGCCAGGAACAACATCGCCAGCGTAGTCACAAACAACACCACCACCGTACCAAGGTCTGGCTGTGCCAGCAGTAACACTGCCAACACCAGAATCACGCCCATCGGTTTCAGGAAGCCGCGCAGGTTATTACGTACTTCGTCGCCTTTACGCACCAGATAGTTGGCGATATAACAAAACAGCGACAGTTTTGTCAGCTCCGCAGGCTGGATACGCAGCAAACCGAGATCGATCCAACGCGATGCCCCTTTAACCGAGCTACCCACTACCAGCACGATCATCAGCAGGATGATAGATCCGAGCAGCATCGTGGCACTGTAGCGTTGCCAGAACTCCATCGGCAGACGCAGCGTAATGATCGCCAGAATGAATGCCAGGATCAGATAGACGCCATCACGCTTCGCGAAGAAGAACGGATCGTTGGTTAAGCGTTGCCCTATGGGCATTGACGCCGAGGTCACCATGATAAAGCCAATCGCCGCAAGGCCGAAGGTCAGCCACAGTAAGGTGCGATCGTACATGATCAGGCTGTCGGTATCTTTTTCCCGCGAGCCCATCACCCAGCCTTTTAGCGCCGTGGAAATCCAGACCAGGATACTGAATCCTGGCAGGCGCGGCATTTTCAGGCGAGGGAGAGATAAACGCATCAACCTAACTCCTTCGCCAGACGGGCAAACTCATTGCCTCGTTGTTCAAAGTTCTTGAACTGATCAAGGCTGGCACAGGCCGGGGAGAGCAGAACCATATCGCCCGGCTGAACACGCGGAGCCAGCAAGCGCATCGCCTGTTCCATAGTTTCGGTTTGTTCTGCCACTTCCGGGCGTAGCGCCGCCAGCTGCGCACCGTCACGACCAAAACAGTACAAACGCACGTTGTCGCCATTCAGATAGCGCGCCAGTGGACTGAAGTCCGCCGATTTACCATCGCCGCCCAGCAACAAATGCAGCGTGCCGTCTACCTGCAAGCCATTCAACGCCGCTTCCGTACTGCCGACGTTAGTGGCTTTCGAATCGTTAATCCAGCGTACGCCATTGTGCTCCAGCACCACTTCAAAGCGATGCGGCAGACCGGTGAAGGTGGTTAACGCTTTCAGGCTGCTGGCGCGCGGCAAACCAGCTGCGTCTGCCAGTGCCAGTGCTGCCAGCGCATTGGTGTAGTTATGCTGCCCGGAAAGTTTCATCTCTTTCACGTTCAGCACTTTCTCGCCTTTCACTCGCAGCCAGGTTTCTCCCTGCTGATGATTCAGGTGATAGTCACCCATGTTGACGCCAAAGCTGACGCAGCGTTCATCAGCACCGCGAATCGGCATTGTTAAGGCATCATCAGCATTGACGACACAAACTTTCGCATTTTCGTAAATACGCAATTTTGCCGCACGGTATTGCTGCAAACCAAACGGATAGCGGTCCATATGATCTTCAGTCACGTTCAGAATGGTCGCCGCCACCGCCTGTAAGCTGGAAGTGGTTTCCAGCTGGAAGCTCGACAGTTCCAGCACGTACAGTTCGCACTCAGCATCAAGCAGCATCAACGCTGGCAGGCCAATATTGCCACCCACACCAACGTTAACCCCCGCCGCTTTCGCCATTTCACCCACTAGCGTGGTGACCGTGCTTTTGCCGTTAGAACCGGTAATCGCCACAATCGGTGCTTGTGCTTCGCGGCAGAACAGCTCGATATCGCCAACGATTTCGATTCCGGCATCAGCGGCAGCGCTTAAGGATGGATGCGCCAGTGCAATACCGGGACTGGCGACAATCAGATCTGCCGCCATCAGCCATTCATCATTCAGACTGCCCGTGTGGCGTTCTACGGCTTCGGGTAATTTATCCAGGCCAGGCGGTGTCATACGCGTATCCATAACGCGCGGCGTCACACCGCGAGCGAGGAAAAAGTCCACGCAGGAAAGCCCAGTGAGGCCCAGGCCGATAATGACGACATTTTTACCCTGATAATCAGCCATGATTAACGTACCTTCAGCGTTGCCAGACCAATCAGAACCAGCATCAGCGAAATAATCCAGAAACGCACAATGACGCGCGGTTCCGGCCAGCCTTTCAGTTCATAGTGGTGATGAATCGGTGCCATGCGGAAAATACGTTGTCCGCGCAGTTTAAAGGAGCCGACCTGCAGGATGACAGAAAGCGTTTCTACCACGAACACGCCCCCCATAATCACCAGCAGGAATTCCTGACGTAGCAGTACGGCGATAATGCCTAACGCACCACCTAACGCCAGCGAACCTACATCGCCCATAAAGACCTGCGCCGGATAGGTGTTAAACCACAGGAAGCCCAGTCCTGCCCCGACTATCGCCGTGCAGACAATGACCAGTTCCCCTGCGTGTCGCAGATACGGTATATGCAAGTAGCTGGCAAAGTTCATATTGCCGGTCGCCCACGCCACCAGCGCAAAACCACCGGCGACAAATACGGTCGGCATAATTGCCAGGCCGTCGAGACCATCGGTCAGGTTTACCGCGTTGCCAGTACCCACAATGACGAAGTAAGCCAGCAGAATGTAGAACAGCCCCAGCTGCGGCATCACATCTTTAAAGAATGGGACCACCAGCTGCGTTGCGGGCGTGTCTTTGCCGGCAAGGTACAGGGCGAAGGCGACACCCAGCGCAATGACCGACATCCAGAAATACTTCCAACGAGCGATCAACCCTTTGGTGTCTTTACGCACCACTTTGCGATAATCATCAACAAAGCCAATAACACCGTAACCTACCAGCACCACCAACACGCACCAGACGTACGGATTGGACGGGTAAGCCCACAGCAGTACGGAGATCACTATCGCCGTCAGGATCATAATCCCGCCCATGGTCGGCGTACCGCGCTTGCTGAAGTGTGATTCAGGACCGTCGTTACGCACCACCTGACCAAAGGAAAGTTTTTGCAAATGAGCAATCATACGCGGGCCCATCCACAATGAGATGAACAGCGCGGTCAGCAGGCTGACGATGGCGCGAAACGTCAGATAGGAAAAGACGTTAAAGCCGGAATAATATTTGACCAAATGTTCGGCCAGCCAAACTAACATGTCCCATTCTCCTGTAAAGCGCGTACTACCTCTTCCATGGCGGCACTACGTGAACCCTTAACTAAAATCGTAATTACCTGTTGCTCAGCAATCAGTGATTTAAGACGCGTAATTAACGCAGTTTTATCAGCAAAATGTTCGCCAACGCCGCTGACGGTGCTGATAGCATGGCTTTGTTTACCCACGCTTAACACGCGGTCAATACCAGCAGCTTTTGCCGCCTCGCCCACCTGTACATGGCAGGCTTCGCTTTCAGCGCCCAGTTCCGCCATATCGCCCACCACCAGCACGCGGTAGCCCGGCATTTCAGCCAGTACCTGAACAGCGGCGGTCATTGAACCGACATTGGCGTTGTAGGAGTCGTCGAGCAGCAACTGGTTTTCTGCCAGTTGGATGGGGAACAGACGGCCTGGAACAGCTTTCAGATTTGCCAGCCCCGCTTTGATAGCATCAAGCGTTGCGCCCACGGACATGGAGAGCGCAGCGGCTGCCAGCGCATTCGCAATATTGTGACGCCCCGGCAACGGCAGCAGAACATCGACGCTACCGGTTGGGGTTTGTAGGGTAAATTCCGTACCGTGCGAGGTCACATGGATATTGGTGGCGGTGAAATCGCTGTTGGCGGCATTGGGTGAGAAACGCCACACTTTGCGTGAGCCAATTACGCTCTGCCAGTTCAGCCAGTCGTTGTTGTCGGCGTTCATAATGGCGATACCGTTTTCCGGCAGGCCGCTAAAGATTTCACCTTTCGCTTTCGCGACACCCGCAAGCGGAGCCAAAACCTTCAGATGCGCCGCTGCGGTTGTTGACCAGCGCAGCTTCCGGGCGAGTCAGACTCACAGTCCAGGCTATTTCGCCCTGATGGTTCGCGCCAAGTTCAATAACTGCGTAATCGTATTCCGGCGTTAAGCGCAACAGCGTCATCGGTACACCGATGTCGTTGTTGAGATTGCCTGCCGTATAAAGCGTGTTGCCGCACTGGCTTAAAATCGCCGCCGTCATCTCTTTAACGGAGGTTTTGCCGGAGGACCCCGTCAGAGCAACCACGCGCGCCGGAACTTGCTGGCGAACCCATGCAGCCAGTTCACCAAACGCCAGACGCGTATCCTTGACGATTAACTGCGGCAGGTCGATGTCCAGCGGACGGCTAACCAGTAGTGCGCCTGCGCCGCCAGCTTTCGCCTGGTCGGCAAAATCGTGGGCATCAAAACGTTCGCCTTTCAGGGCAACAAACAGGCAGCCCGGCGTCAGTTTTCGGGTATCAGTGGTTACAGCATCAAGGGTGATATCTGCACCTTGCAGTTCACCGTTGAGAATGTCGGTAAGTTGGCTAAGGGTTACGCTAATCATGCAATCACCCCCAGCAGACGCGCCACCGTGACGCGATCGGAGTAGTCCAGACGCTGATTGCCAACAATCTGGTAATCTTCATGGCCTTTGCCCGCGACCAGTACCACATCATTCTCTTTAGCCTGCATAACGGCGCAAGTCACCGCTTCAGCACGGCCTTCCATCACTTTGGCATGTCCGGCATCTAACATTCCCGCCAGAATATCGTTGATGATGGCACGCGGTTCTTCGGTACGCGGGTTATCGTCCGTCACCACCGCCACGTCAGCAAACTCTTCGGCAATTGCGCCCATCAGTGGACGCTTACCTTTATCGCGATCGCCACCACAGCCAAAGACGCACCACAGCTTGCCCGCACAGTGCAGGCGCGCCGCCTGTAAGGCTTTTTCCAGTGCATCCGGCGTATGCGCGTAATCCACCACCACCGTCGGTTTGCCTGGCGCAGTGAACACTTCCATACGTCCGCAAACCGGTTGCAGACGCGCGGCGGTTTTCAGCAGATCAGCCAGTGGATAGCCGAGTGCCAGCAGTGTCGCCAGCGCGAGCAGCAGGTTGCTGACGTTAAAAGCGCCCATCAGATGGCTTTCAATTTCGCCATCGCCCCAACTTGAGCTAAAGCGAATCGTCGCACCGCTGTCGTGATAGTTCACGTCGATCGCTTTTAACCAGCGTCCGTGACAGTTCGGATTGATATGATCTTCCATTGATACCGCAACCGCGTCCGGCAGTTTTGCCAGCCAGCGGCGGCCCACTTCATCGTCGGCGTTAATAATCGCCTGACCGCAATGATGTTCAGAATAAAGCAGCCATTTCGCAGCTTCGTAGTGTTCCATATCACCATGATAATCAAGGTGATCGCGGCTTAAGTTGGTAAAGACCGACGCCGCAAATTTCAATGCCGCCACACGGTGCTGTACCAGCCCGTGGGAGGAAACTTCCATTGCGCAAAACGTCGCGCCCTGCTCCACCAGCCCCGCCAGCTCATGCTGAACATCGACTGCGGAACCGGTAGTATTTTCTGTCGGGATCACTTTCCCAAGCAGACCGTTACCAACGGTGCCCATTACCGCGCTGGTTTCGCCAAGCAGTTGGCTCCACTGCGCCAGCAGCTGGGTAGTCGTGGTTTTGCCGTTGGTGCCCGTTACGCCTACGAGACGTAAATTGTCAGAGGGTTCATGGTAAAAGCGGCCCGCCAGTGCAGATAAACGCTCGTTGAGCTGGCTGAGATAGATGACCGGTACGCCGTGCATTTCACGGATTTCACCATCGGTCGCCTCATCTTTCGCCTCTGCAATAATGGCAGCCACACCTTGCGCTATCGCCTGCGGGATATATCGACGCCCGTCCGCCTGATGACCTACTACAGCTACAAAGAGATCGCCCGCCGCAGCCACACGGCTGTCGAGTGTCATCTCTCGCAGTGCTCGCGAAGGTGCGTCTGGCACCCACGGAGCAAGAAGGTCGCGCAAATTACGATCTGCCACCTGTCCCCTCGCCTTGATTAATCACAAATTCATTTTTATCGCCCGTTGTCAGCGCATCCGGCTCGATGTTCATGGTACGCAATACGCCGCCCATGATGGCACCAAAGACCGGCGCGGAAACGGCGCCGCCGTAGTATTTACCCGCCTGCGGATCGTTGATAACAACAACCAGCGCGAAGCGCGGCTGACTCGCAGGCGCAACGCCTGCGGTATAAGCAATATATTTATTGATGTAGCGACCGTCCGGCCCGACCTTTTTCGCGGTACCGGTTTTAATGGCGATACGATAGCCTTTAATCGCCGCTTTCACGCCGCCGCCGCCTGGTAGCGCCACGCTTTCCATCATATGCACCACGGTGCGAACAATGGATTCCGGGAAGACACGTTCACCGGGAACCGGGGGGTCAACTTTGGTAATCGACAGTGGGCGATAAATGCCGTAGCTGCCGATAGTTGCGTAGACTCGCGCTAACTGTAACGGTGTTACCATTAGCCCGTAGCCGAAAGAGAAGGTGGCCCTCTCTATGTCAGACCACCGTTGTTTTTGAGGATATAAGCCACTGCGTTCTCCGACCAACCCCAAATTGGTCGCTTTTCCCAGTCCAAAACGTGAGTAAGTATCTACTAACGCTGAGGACGGCATCGCTAACGCCAGCTTGGAAACACCGACGTTACTCGACTTCTGTAATACCCCGGTCAGGGTTAATTCGCTGTAGCGTGCCACGTCTTTGATTTCGTGGCCGTTAATTCGATAAGGAATGGTATTGAGTACCGAGTTTTCCCGCACCACGCCACGTTGCAACGCGGTCATTACCACCATCGGTTTAACCGTTGAGCCCGGTTCAAACACGTCGGTGATGGTACGGTTACGCATCGCCTCTTTCGGCGTGCCGCTCAGATTGTTAGGGTTGTATGACGGGCTGTTAGCCATCGCCAGCACTTCACCGGTGTTGACATCCACCAGCACGGCGCTACCGGATTCAGCCTTGTTAAAGGCCACCGCGTTGTTCAGTTCGCGATAAACCAGCGCCTGCAAGCGTTCATCAATACTCAACGCCAGGTTGTGCGCCGCCTGGCTGTCAGTAGAAGAAATATCTTCAATTACGCGACCATAGCGGTCTTTACGCACAATGCGCTCACCCGGCTGCCCGGTAAGCCATTTATCGAAACTCTTCTCAACGCCCTCAATCCCTTGACTATCGACGTTAGTAAAGCCGATGAGGTGAGCAGTCACTTCGCCGGACGGATAGTAACGGCGAGACTCTTCACGCAGATGAATCCCCGGCAGTTTCAGTTTTTTGATGTAGTCCGCCATGTCAGGGTTCACCTGACGCGCCAGATAAATAAAGCGCCCTTTCGGGTTGGCGTTAATGCGGGCTGAAAGCTGATCCAGCGGAATATTGAGCGCGTTAGCCAGCGCCTTCCAGCGGTCACCGACGCTGATACCGCCAGCGTCATGCACTTCTTTCGGGTCAGCCCAAATCGCTTTTACCGGCACGCTCACCGCTAACGGGCGACCAGAACGGTCAGTAATCATGCCGCGGGAGGTGGAAACTTGCTGAACGCGAAGAGAACGCATGTCGCCCTCTTTCACCAGCATATCCGGGGAGATAACTTGTAACCACGCTACGCGTCCGAGCAGAAAAGCCAGCGCCAGGAGAATACAGCCGCATAACAACGCAAAACGCCAACTGATAAAGTTGGCATGTTCTTCCTGACGTTTTGGTTTCTGCGTTTTCGCCGCTGCTTTCATGCGTCGCGTTTATCCTTATTTTTGCACTACGATATTTTCTTGTGACGGATCAACATGCTGCATTTGCAGTTTTTCCGTGGCGATCCTTTCCACCCGGCTATGGTCGCCGAGCGCATTCTCTTCAAGGATCAGGTTGCGCCATTCAATGTCTAAAGCATCTCGCTCCAGCACCAGTTGTTCGCGCTGAGCGGTCAGTAAACGGGTATGGTGCGCCGTGGTTACCACGGTCACCGCCGTCAAAATAATGCAAATGAACAGGCAGAGTGGCAGCTTCCCAAATCGCAAAAGATCGTCACCGATAACACCAGGCAATGCATGGCGCTCGTGGCTTCCCATCGATCCTTTAACTTTGCTTAGAGCTTCTGTCACTCTGCTGATCATGCGTTCGTCCTCTCTGCGATACGCAGAACTGAACTACGGGCACGAGGATTCTCAGCCACCTCTTCTTCGCCCGGCATTAACTTGCCTAATGCTCGCAGCTGACGGCCACCCAGTTTTTTGAGCTGCTCTTCAGTCATCGGTAACCCTGCCGGAACTTGCGGACCGCGGCTGTTTTCACGCATAAAACGTTTCACAATACGGTCTTCCAGCGAGTGGAAGCTGATGATCGAAAGCCGCCCACCCGGGGCCAGCACGTTGAGCGAGCTTTTAGCGCCTGCTCTATCTCCTCCAGTTCACTGTTTACCAAATGCGCACCGCACTGGAAGGTACGGGTCGCGGGATGTTTAAACTTATCTTTCACCGGCGTTGCAGCAGCCACGACTTCCGCCAGTTCTTTGGTGCGGGTCATCGGCTGTTCGCGGTTACACTCGACAATGGCGCGGGCAATGCGTTTGGCAAAACGCTCTTCACCATAGGTTTTCAATACCCAGGCGATATCGGCTTCTTCTGCGGTTTGTAGCCATTCAGCGGCTGACTGCCCACGGGTTGGGTCCATACGCATGTCCAGCGGACCATCGCGCATAAAGGAAAAGCCGCGCTCAGCATCATCAAGTTGCGGTGAAGAGACGCCAAGATCGAGGAGAATGCCGTCGATCTTGCCGATAAGATCGCGCTCGGCAACGTATTCGCCCAGCGCGGAGAAAGGTCCGTGGATGATGGAGAAGCGCGGATCATCAATAGTCTTCGCAACGGCGATAGCCTGCGGGTCGCGATCGATCGCCAGCAAACGCCCCTCTTCGCCGCTGCGAGAGGATCAGACGTGAGTGACCACCGCGACCAAAAGTCCCATCAATGTAGATGCCATCAGGACGGATATTGAGGCCATTAACGGCTTCATCCAGCAGCACCGTAGTATGTTTATAGTTTTCCATCATTTTATAGAGACAAGTCCTGCAGTCGCTCCGATAAGTCTCCGGTAGCCAACTGCTCTGCGTCGATATCTTCCTTGACCTGTTGATGCCAGGTTGTTTCATCCCACAGCTCAAACTTGTTGAACTGTCCAACCAGCATCACTTCTTTTGTCAGCCCGGCATGTTGCCGCAGTACTGGCGCGATTAACAATCGACCTGCGCCATCCATCTGACATTCGCTGGCATGACCTAACAGTAGGCGCTGCACACGGCGCTCAACCGGGTTCATGCTCGACAGACGCGATAATTTTTGCTCGATAATTTCCCATTCAGGCAGGGGGTAAAGCAGCAGGCACGGGTGATGAATGTCAATGGTGCAAACCATTTGACCGGCAGCGTTCTCAAGCAGCTGTTCCCGGTAACGGGTAGGCACTGATAAGCGCCCTTTGCTGTCGAGATTGACTAACGTTGCTCCCCGGAACATGCCAGCCTCACCCCTTATTCCCACTTTGCCCCACAATTTCCCACTGAAAGGAGTTTACGGAGCGGAGGAAAAGCTTGTCAAGCCAGTCACAAGGCATACCGAGGTAAAAAACCCGATGTTTACGGCTAATATCAGCGTTGTTTATTTTACGTCCAACGTGCGCAGCAAATTAACGTTATGAATAGCTGTAAGAAAAAATCCCTCATCGTCATCACCGTTTTAAAATGACTCACTATTTTCCACAGCAAATATAAAGTGTCAGTTTGCGACGCGAGCGGCATTTTAGGACATATCTTCCCCGGTTAACAGTCCCTGTTGCGTCTGTGTGGCGCTTGATGCCAGCGGGTTTGCGCAAAAGCAAAGAAAAGTGCTTGTTAAATCGGCAATTCATCTCTGCATGTAACAAAATAATGCAAAAACGCGCTGTCGATATCACTTAATTATTGTGAATTTCAGCTGGTGAGTTAATTAACGGGCGGGTTTAAAAGAACTTATCAATAATAGTCAGGAATAGTCTTATTTACTTTAAGGATATTGATGTCCATTCCCGTACTCTACGCGCCAGAGGGAAATTCACCGGCGCGTTTTTGTTCGCGGCTTAGCTACGGCTGAGCACACCGCGGCGATAGAGATTACGTTTAATGCGCGTTAAACCAGGTTTTGGCTTACGCGGTTCGTCCAGGCTTGCCAGGACAATCTCCAGCACACGCTCTGCGACATCGCGGTGACGTTGAGCCACTGCCAGCACCGGGCACTGTAAGAAGTCGAGCAGTTCGTTATCGCCAAAGGTGGCAATTGCCAGGTCAGAAGGCAGTTTACCATCGCGACGTAGCGTGACATCCATCACCCCTTGCAACAACGCAAACGACGTTGTGAACAGCGCCTGCGGCATCGGATGCGTTTCCAGCCATTTTTCGAATAACTGGGCAGCCGCCTCCCGCTCATAGCTGTTGGCATACAGGAAATGCACTTCGCGCGGATCATCTTTCCAGGCAGTACGGAAACCTTGTTCACGCAGGAAGCTGACAGAAAGCTCCGGCAGCGCGCCAAGATAAAGCACCGTCTCGGCGGGAAACTTACGTAACTCTTCCGCCAGCATTTCGGCATCATCCTGATCGGCACCAACCACGCTGGTGAAGTGTTCACGATCGAGGGCGCGGTCCAGCGCGACAATCGGGAACGGGTCGTTAGCCCAGCGTTGATAAAAAGGATGCTCAGGAGGCAACGACGTCGAAACAATAATGGCATCGACCTGACGCTGTAAAAGGTGCTCAATACAGCGCATTTCGTTGTCTGGCTGATCTTCTGAGCAGGCAATTAGCAGTTGATAACCCCGTTGCCGCGCCTGGCGTTCAAGATAGTTAGCGATGCGGGTATAGCTGGTGTTCTCCAGATCGGGGATCACAAGACCAATAGAACGTGTGCGTCCAGCACGAAGCCCAGCTGCCACGGCGTTCGGGTGGTAATTGTGCTCACGCACCACAGCCATGACTTTTTCAACGGTTTTGTCGCTCACACGGTATTGCTTCGCTTTGCCGTTAATAACATAGCTTGCAGTGGTCCGCGACACTCCCGCCAGCCGAGCGATTTCATCCAGTTTCACAATTGCCCCTTGCGTAAAATGTAAAAACCATAGCCATTGTACTGGTATGGGTTAAATTCATTAACATCTAAGCGCAGAAAATTAACTGCGGCAACTGCTTTTATTCCAGGTTCCCACTGATTTCGCAAAAAAAGCCCAACGTGACATGTTGGGCTGCAAATTGCGCACTGAGATCATTCTCAACGCATTATTTTATCGCCGCGCGAAAGTCCGACCACACCAGAGCGAGCAACTTCCACAATTTTCGCCACATCGCGAATCGATGCTAAAAATGCATCAAGCTTATCGCTGGTGCCTGCTAATTGAACGGTATAAAGCGAGGGGGTGACATCGATAATTTGCCCACGGAATATTTCCGTATTACGTTTCACTTCGTCACGCCCGTAACCGCTGGCCTGAATTTTCACCAGCATGATTTCCCGCTCAACATGCGCGCCCTGCCCCAACTCACTCACGCGCAAGACATCGACCAGCTTGTGTAATTGCTTTTCGATCTGCTCAAGCACTTTTTCATCGCCCACGGTCTGGATGGTCATACGCGATAATGTCGGATCGTCGGTTGGCGCAACGGTCAGGCTTTCAATGTTGTAGCCACGCTGGGAAAAAAGGCCAATCACGCGGGATAACGCGCCTGATTCATTTTCGAGTAAGACTGATAATATCCGGCGCATAATCAGGTTCTCTCCGTTTTGCTTAACCACATTTCATCCATTCCGCCCCCGCGAATCTGCATCGGGTAGACGTGCTCACTGCCATCGACGGTAACATCAACAAACACCAGGCGATTATTGCGCACCTGTTCCAGCGCCTCGCTAAGTTTGCTTTCCAGCTCATGCGGATGAGAGATCTGGATCCCGACGTGACCATAGGCTTCCGCCAGACGGACGAAATCGGGTAGTGATTGCATATAAGATTGTGAATGACGGCCGGAATAGATCATGTCCTGCCACTGTTTCACCATCCCCAGATACGGTTATTGAGATTCACCACCAGTACCGGCAACTCGTATTGCAACGCGGTAGACAGTTCCCTGGATGTTCATCTGAATACTGCCGTCGCCAGTGACGCAAACCACGGTTTCTTCTGGCAACGCCATTTTGACGCCCAGTGCCGCAGGTAAACCAAAACCCATCGTGCCGAGGCCACCGGAATTGATCCAGCGACGCGGTTTGTCGAATGGATAATAAAGTGCAGCAAACATCTGGTGCTGCCCGACATCGGACGTCACGTAAGCGTCTCCCTTCGTCAACCGCCAAAGAGTCTCGATCACCGCCTGCGGTTTAATCTTTTCACTGTGAGTGTCATATTTCAGGCACTGACGAGCGCGCCACTGTTCAATTTGCTGCCACCAGTCGCGGATCTCATCCAGTGGTTGATGGGCGGATTCTTGCGACAAGAGTTCAAGCATTTGTTCGAGGACCTGGCGAGCATCCCCCACAATCGGGATATCCGCAGTCACGGTTTTAGAAATGGAAGTAGGATCAATATCGATATGCAGAACAGTGGCATTTGGGCAGTACTTTGCCAGATTGTTCGTCGTTCGGTCATCAAATCGTACCCCGACGGCGAAAATCACATCCGCGTTATGCATCGTCATATTGGCTTCGTAGGTACCGTGCATTCCCAGCATGCCCAGTGCCTGACGATGCGTTGCCGGAAACGCCCCCAGCCCCATCAATGAGGAAACAACGGGCAGATTCAACGCCTCCACCGTTTCTTTCAACTGCTGATGGCAGCCCGCCATGATTGCCCCACCGCCTACGTAGACAACCGGTTTTTTTGCCGCCACCAGCGTTTGCAGAGCACGCTTAATTTGCCCTTTATGTCCGGTAGTAGTGGGATTGTAAGAACGCATACTAACCGACTCCGGCCAGACATAGGGTAATTTGTTCGCCGGATTAAGAATATCTTTCGGTAAATCAACGACTACTGGTCCAGGACGACCACTTGCCGCCAGCCAGAAAGCCTTTTTCAGCACCTGCGGAATGTCTTCCGTTTGCTTAACCAGAAAACTGTGTTTAACCACCGGTCGCGAAATCCCCACCATGTCGCACTCCTGAAAGGCATCGTAACCTATCAACGAGGTCGCTACCTGCCCGGAAAGGACAACTAATGGAATGGAATCCATATAAGCGGTGGCGATGCCGGTAATCGCATTGGTCGCCCCTGGACCCGACGTTACCAGCACGACGCCGACTTCCCCGGTCGCACGCGCCAGGCCATCGGCCATATGCACCGCCGCCTGCTCATGACGAACTAATACATGATCAATACCACCCACGGTATGCAATGCATCGTAAATATCAAGGACTGCGCCTCCGGGATAACCGAATACTTGTTTAACGCCCTGATCGATAAGCGATCGGACGACCATCTCGGCTCCAGACAACATCTCCATGGCCTGCCTCACTGTTTGACGGAAAAAATGTGTAAAACACATTAACCGTCCGATCTTGCTTAAGCAATTGGCAGCCAGAGACATAAACGCAGGGTAATAAGAATAAACAGGAGGAAAGGTGAAAAGAAACGATAAAATCCTCCATTACGAAGGATTAAATTGACAATAAATCGGCTGAATCCCACAACTTACAGCAATTTCTCTATTTTTTTAATTAATCCTAAAATAGAGAGCACACACATTCAGAATAAAATTCTACATTCAATAAAAAATGCAGAATAAACCAGACATTCATGTCTGACCTATTCTGCATTCAGTTAGCGTTTGCAAATTGAGACTAATTGTTCTTCCATCCACTGATGGCCTTTATCGCGCCCGGCAGCTTCATGCCAGGAGAGATAACAGGTTCTGCTGTTTTGTTTTAACGGCAGCGGTAATACCTGTAATTCTAAGGATTCAGCGAACTCTTCAGCCAGCCAACGCGGCGCAATAGCGACCAAATGCGTTTGCGACACCACGCTAAGTACGCTCATCATTGCCATGCCCTGATACGCGATACTGGCTTGCTTATCTACCGTGTCATACCAAGGTTGACTAAATGACGCGAAACGATCGAGCGAAACCGCCGCATGTTGTTCGTTATAAACATCATGTTTCAGTAACGGGCCTTTAATTGTTGGATGATTTTTGCTGGCTACCAGCACCATTTCATCTTTAAATAATGGCACGCTGGTAAATTCAGGACGATGGAAGTCTTCATAACTAATCACAAACTCCGTTTCCTGATAACGCAGCTGATGTTCAGTGTTCTGATTTAATGAAGACTTGAACATAACATGTATATTTGGCGCAATCTGCTCAATGTGATTATAAATCTGCGAGGTCAGAATGCTGTCTAACGGGCTGCAAACACAAAGATGAAATACACGTTCACTGCTCGCGGGTTCAAAACCTGAACCAGGCAATTCATTTTGTACTAGTTGCAATGCCTGACGAACTGAGCCAAAAAGTTGAAATGCGCGAGCAGTCGGTTGAATACCACGGCCATAACGAACAAAAAGCTCGTCATTAAACATCACCTTCAGGCGTGCAACAGCGTTACTGACCGCAGGTTGCGACATACCCAGAACATGAGCGGCACGGGTAATGTTTTGCTCCTGCATCACGGCATCGAAAACGGTTAATAAGTTGAGATCGACCATGCGTAGCTGTGGCTTGCTTAACTCCGCCGTCTCTGAATGATCTGTTTGTACCTCTGGCATACTTAACTCCACTGTCACACTTAACTCCCTTTCCCTTATTGGAATGCAGAGAAATAATCCTGAAGAATATGATTTATCATGCATATAAAATAAGAAAAAGCAAAATGAGTAAAATTCGGAAAACATAAAGATACGGGTTCTGATAAAAACAGAATCCATTGCCGTGGAATGAGTCATTTACCACAGCATAATAATCCATAATGTTTTTGTTGCGAAAACAATCTAATCATAACTACCGCGAATACTCAATCATCTACAAAATGGATTAAATGTGCTTATTTAATAATTAATTTATATATTTAATGCATTAATTCTTAACATTAATTGATCAATAATATTCACCAAATCAATATCAAAAAAAATCGCAAAACATATAATTCAATACAAATCATCAGGATAGGTTTTGCAACGCGTGCATTTTGTCCCCTTTTTCCTCGTTGATTAGATGCAAAAATTTATGCTGAAATATGTCAACCGATGAAAAGCGTCGGTAGTTAAGCAGAAATTAATATCGCTTACTTTAACCACCGCAGCACAATTAGCTAATTTTACGGATGCAGAACTCACGCTGGCGGGACGTTTTTATTGCGTCAGGGTTGACATCCGTTTTTGTATCCAGTAACTCTAAAAGCATATCGCATTCATCTGGAGCTGATTTAATGACTCACATCGTTCGCTTTATCGGTCTACTACTACTAAACGCATCTTCTTTGCGCGGTGACGAGTGAGCGGCATCCAGCATTAAGCCAGCATCGCAGTCAAAAAAACCCGCGCCATTGCGCGGGTTTTATGCCCGAAGCGAGGCGCTCTAAAAGAGACAAGGACCCAAACCATGAGCCAGCAAGTCATTATTTTCGATACCACATTGCGCGACGGTGAACAGGCGTTACAGGCAAGCTTGAGTGTGAAAGAAAAACTGCAAATTGCGCTGGCCCTTGAGCGTATGGGTGTTGACGTGATGGAAGTCGGTTTCCCCGTCTCTTCGCCGGGCGATTTTGAATCGGTGCAAACCATCGCCCGCCAGGTTAAAAACAGCCGCGTATGTGCGTTAGCTCGCTGCGTGGAGAAAGATATCGACGTGGCGGCCGAATCCCTGAAAGTCGCCGAAGCCTTCCGTATTCATACCTTTATTGCCACTTCGCCAATGCACATCGCCACCAAGCTGCGCAGCACGCTGGATGAAGTGATCGAACGCGCTATCTATATGGTGAAACGCGCCCGTAATTACACCGATGATGTTGAATTTTCTTGCGAAGATGCCGGGCGTACACCCATTGCCGATCTGGCGCGAGTGGTCGAAGCGGCGATTAATGCCGGTGCCACCACCATCAACATTCCGGACACCGTGGGCTACACCATGCCGTTTGAGTTCGCCGGAATCATCAGCGGCCTGTATGAACGCGTACCTAACATCGACAAAGCCATTATTTCCGTACATACCCACGACGATTTAGGCCTGGCGGTCGGCAACTCACTGGCGGCGGTACATGCCGGTGCACGCCAGGTGGAAGGTGCAATGAACGGGATCGGCGAGCGTGCCGGTAACTGTTCGCTGGAAGAAGTCATCATGGCGATTAAAGTTCGTAAGGATATTCTCAACGTCCACACCGCCATTAATCACCAGGAGATATGGCGCACCAGCCAGTTAGTTAGCCAGATTTGTAATATGCCGATCCCGGCAAACAAAGCCATTGTTGGCAGCGGCGCATTCGCTCACTCCTCCGGTATCCACCAGGATGGCGTGCTGAAAAACCGCGAAAACTACGAAATCATGACACCAGAATCTATTGGTCTGAACCAAATCCAGCTGAATCTGACCTCTCGTTCGGGGCGTGCGGCGGTGAAACATCGCATGGATGAGATGGGGTATAAAGAAAGTGAATATAATTTAGACAATTTGTACGATGCTTTCCTGAAGCTGGCGGACAAAAAAGGTCAGGTGTTTGATTACGATCTGGAGGCGCTGGCCTTCATCGGTAAGCAGCAAGAAGAGCCGGAGCATTTCCGTCTGGATTACTTCAGCGTGCAGTCTGGCTCTAACGATATCGCCACCGCCGCCGTCAAACTGGCCTGTGGCGAAGAAGTCAAAGCAGAAGCCGCCAACGGTAACGGTCCGGTCGATGCCGTCTATCAGGCAATTAACCGCATCACTGACTATAACGTCGAACTGGTGAAATACAGCCTGACCGCCAAAGGTCACGGTAAAGATGCGCTGGGTCAGGTGGATATTGTCGCCAACTACAACGGTCGCCGCTTCCACGGCGTCGGCCTGGCCACCGATATTGTCGAGTCCTCCGCCAAAGCCATGGTGCACGTACTGAACAATATCTGGCGTGCCGCAGAAGTCGAAAAAGAGTTGCAACGCAAAGCTCAACACAACGAAAACAACAAGGAAACCGTGTGATGTCGAAGAATTACCATATTGCCGTATTGCCGGGGGACGGTATTGGTCCGGAAGTGATGACCCAGGCGCTGAAAGTGCTGGATGCCGTGCGCAACCGCTTTGCGATGCGCATCACCACCAGCCATTACGATGTAGGCGGCGCAGCCATTGATAACCACGGGCAACCACTGCCGCCTGCGACGGTTGAAGGTTGTGAGCAAGCCGATGCCGTGCTGTTTGGCTCGGTAGGCGGCCCGAAGTGGGAACATTTAGCACCAGACCAGCAACCAGAACGCGGCGCGCTGTTGCCTCTGCGTAAGCACTTCAAATTATTCAGCAACCTGCGCCCGGCAAAACTGTATCAGGGGCTGGAAGCATTCTGTCCGCTGCGTGCAGACATTGCCGCTAACGGCTTCGACATCCTGTGCGTGCGCGAACTGACCGGCGGCATCTATTTCGGTCAGCCAAAAGGCCGCGAAGGTAGCGGACAATATGAAAAAGCGTTTGATACCGAGGTGTATCACCGTTTTGAGATCGAGCGTATTGCCCGCATCGCGTTTGAATCTGCTCGTAAACGTCGCCATAAAGTGACGTCGATCGATAAAGCCAACGTGCTGCAATCCTCTATTTTATGGCGTGAAATCGTCAACGAGATCGCCACGGAATACCCGGATGTCGAACTGGCGCATATGTACATCGACAACGCCACCATGCAGCTGATTAAAGATCCGTCACAGTTTGACGTTCTGCTGTGCTCCAACCTGTTTGGCGACATTCTGTCTGACGAGTGCGCAATGATCACTGGCTCGATGGGCATGTTGCCTTCCGCCAGCCTGAACGAGCAAGGTTTTGGTCTGTATGAACCGGCGGGCGGCTCGGCACCAGATATCGCAGGCAAAAACATCGCCAACCCGATTGCGCAAATTCTGTCGCTGGCACTGCTGCTGCGCTACAGCCTGGATGCCGATGATGCGGCTTCCGCCATTGAACGCGCCATTAACCGCGCATTAGAAGAAGGCATTCGCACCGGGGATTTAGCCCGTGGCGCTGCCGCCGTTAGTACCGATGAAATGGGCGATATCATTGCCCGCTATGTGGCAGAAGGGGTGTAATCATGGCTAAGACGTTATACGAAAAATTATTCGACGCTCACGTAGTGTACGAAGCCGAAAACGAAACCCCGCTGTTATATATCGACCGCCACCTGGTGCATGAAGTGACCTCACCGCAGGCGTTCGATGGTCTGCGCGCCCACGGTCGCCCGGTACGTCAGCCGGGCAAAACCTTCGCCACTATGGATCACAACGTCTCTACCCAGACGAAAGACATTAATGCCTGTGGTGAAATGGCGCGCATCCAGATGCAGGAGCTGATTAAAAACTGCAAAGAATTTGGCGTCGAACTGTATGACCTGAATCACCCGTATCAGGGGATCGTCCACGTAATGGGGCCGGAACAGGGCGTCACCTTGCCGGGGATGACCATTGTCTGCGGCGACTCGCATACCGCCACCCACGGCGCGTTTGGCGCACTGGCCTTTGGTATCGGCACTTCCGAAGTTGAACACGTACTGGCAACACAAACCCTGAAACAGGGCCGTGCGAAGACCATGAAAATTGAAGTCCAGGGCAAAGCCGCGCCGGGCATTACAGCAAAAGATATCGTGCTGGCAATTATCGGTAAAACTGGCAGCGCAGGCGGCACCGGGCATGTGGTGGAGTTTTGCGGCGAAGCAATTCGTGATTTAAGCATGGAAGGTCGTATGACCCTGTGCAATATGGCAATCGAAATGGGCGCAAAAGCCGGTCTGGTTGCACCGGACGAAACCACCTTTAACTATGTCAAAGGCCGTTTGCATGCGCCGAAAGGCAAAGATTTCGACGACGCCGTTGCCTACTGGAAAACCCTGCAAACCGACGAAGGCGCAACTTTCGATACCGTTGTCACTCTGCAAGCAGAAGAAATTTCACCGCAGGTCACCGGCACCAATCCAGCCAGTGATTTCCGTGAACGACAATATTCCCGATCCGGCTTCGTTTGCCGATCCGGTTGAACGCGCGTCGGCAGAAAAAGCGCTGGCCTATATGGGGCTGAAACCGGGCATTCCGCTGACCGAAGTGGCTATCGACAAAGTGTTTATCGGTTCCTGTACCAACTCGCGCATTGAAGATTTACGCGCGGCAGCGGAGATCGCCAAAGGGCGAAAAGTCGCGCCAGGCGTGCAGGCACTGGTGGTTCCCGGCTCTGGCCCGGTAAAAGCCCAGGCGGAAGCGGAAGGTCTGGATAAAATCTTTATTGAAGCCGGTTTTGAATGGCGCTTGCCTGGCTGCTCAATGTGTCTGGCGATGAACAACGACCGTCTGAATCCGGGCGAACGTTGTGCATCCACCAGCAACCGTAACTTTGAAGGCCGCCAGGGGCGCGGCGGGCGCACGCATCTGGTCAGCCCGGCAATGGCTGCCGCTGCTGCTGTGACCGGACATTTCGCCGACATTCGCAACATTAAATAAGGAGCACACCATGGCAGAGAAATTTATCAAACACACAGGCCTGGTGGTTCCGCTGGATGCCGCCAATGTCGATACCGATGCAATCATCCCGAAACAGTTTTTGCAGAAAGTGACCCGTACGGGTTTTGGCGCGCATCTGTTTAACGACTGGCGTTTTCTCGATGAAAAAGGCCAACAGCCAAACCCGGACTTCGTGCTGAACTTCCCGCAGTATCAGGGCGCTTCCATTTTGCTGGCACGAGAAAACTTCGGCTGTGGCTCCTCGCGTGAGCACGCGCCCTGGGCATTGACCGACTACGGTTTTAAAGTGGTGATTGCGCCGAGTTTTGCTGACATCTTCTACGGCAATAGCTTTAACAACCAGCTGCTGCCGGTGAAATTAAGCGATGCAGAAGTGGACGAACTGTTTGCGCTGGTGAAAGCCAATCCGGGGATCCATTTCGACGTGGATCTGGAAGCGCAAGAGGTGAAAGCGGGAGAGAAAACCTATCGCTTTACCATCGATGCCTTCCGCCGCCACTGCATGATGAACGGTCTGGACAGTATTGGGCTTACCTTGCAGCACGACGACGCCATTGCCGCTTATGAAGCAAAACAACCTGCGTTTATGAATTAATCCCCTTGCCCGGTCAAATGACCGGGCTTTCCGCTATCGTCCACGTCATCAAACGTCTTTAACCTTTGCGGTTAAAAATAATGCGACAACAGAAATAACCGCAATTACCCAGTAGACAGCAAAGTGCCCCCAACTTTGTGCAATTGCTCCCTGAATAACGCCAGCCAGAATTACCCCGGTAGAAATACTGTTAGTAAATAAGGTGGTAGCTGCCCCCGCTCTTCCAGGCATTAAATCCTGAAACCATAGCATCCCAATACCCGCAACAATGCCGATAAATACAGCGTTAAAAGTTGCAGCGTCATCAACGCCATACGGCTATGAAAGAAAATCAATCCGGTAAAACAGCTACTCCTGCCGCCACCAATGCGACCACATTCGCCGCTTACCATAACGTTTGACATAGTAGCCAGCCAGAATCATTGCTGGTATTTCCAGTCCAGCTGCCGTCCCCATCAGGAAACCCGCCAGTTTGTCTGGCAACCTAACTCGCTACTGATCCACAACGGCATATCAATAATGACATGGTGGTGTTGCAGGTCCACATTAACGTCGAGGCGACAAATAACATCCGTACGTTACTATCCGCCAGCCACCTTGCATTGATAAAGCATTTTCCGACGGCAGTTCTACCCGCGCCACAGACGGAAGCTTATAAATGCAACTCAATACCAGACTGAGTGTGAATATCCGGCGGCAATCGAAAACATCACCGTAAAGCCGTAATTCAACGCCAGCATAAAAGGCCAACGGTGGACCGATAACCCATGCCAGAGAAAGCTGCGCACGCATCACCGAGCTAAACATCACCACTTCTCGCGCCGAGTTATCCGCATATTCCCGCGCCAGAGCAAATAACTGTGGCATTGCCGTATTGGCCAGAGATGCCAGAAGCACACCACAGGTGATAAGCGTCAGATAATGACGATTAAATGCAAACAATAGCGCATTGCCGATAGCCATCAAACAGCAAAATATAATCAGTTTTCGCCGATCGCCCTGACTGTCAGAACGTTTTGCCAACCAGAGGCTTACGCCGATCCCAGCAATAGCATTCACCGTATAAAAGAGTCCGATCCAGAAAGGTTGCGCGCCAACCTCACGACTCAGAAATAAGCTCAATGTAGGAGCCTGTAGCGCCCCGGCCACCCCCATCATAAAAGCGACCAGCATAAATGCCGCGTAAACACCGTTCATACGGCGAGCCATCGTCATTATCCAGATCATACGTTCCCTTTTTAGCGCGGCGAGAATAAAAAAAACCAGCAGGTATAATCTGCTGGCGGGTGATTTTACACCAATACTCAGTCACACATGATGCAGGCAAGTCAACTTTCAGAATTGCGGTCATCCCACTGCATCAGTCCTTCAAGCATGGTTAATCGTTGTGGGACGCTTAACCAACGCAACCAGCACAACTTCGCTGTCGCGGTAAAATAGTGCTGATAAAACTGACGCATGGGGCACCTCCTTGCTTCATCGTTAGGAATTATTGACTTAATATAGGGAAAATAAAATTGCTGTCTTTTGCGCAGGAGTTCCCCTTTTATGCCATCTGCTCGTCTGCAACAACAGTTCATCCGCCTGTGGCAATGCTGCGAGGGTAAATCGCAGGACACAACGCTCAACGAACTGGCAGCGTTATTGAGCTGCTCGCGTCGTCATATGCGTACCCTGCTCAACACCATGCAGGATCGCGGGCTTTTATCGCAGTGGAAGTCGGGGCGCGGTAAACGCTCGCGTCTGACATTCCTCTATACCGGGCTGGCGCTTCAGCAACAGCGGGCGGAAGACCTGCTGGAGCAGGATCGTATCGACCAACTAGTGCAGTTGGTTGGCGACAAAGCGACTGTGCGGCAAATGCTGGTTCTCATCCGCTGCGCTTCCGCCTGGCGGTACATCCCTGCGCTCTACTATCGTCCGTTGCGTAATCTGCTACCTGGCAGCGCATTGCGCCGTTCCGAAACCCATATTGCCCGGCAAATCTTCAGTTCGCTAACGCGCATAAATGAGGAAAATGGGGAACTGGAAGCAGACATCGCCCACCACTGGCAGCAAATATCACCGCTTCACTGGCGTTTCTTTTTGCGTCCAGGAGTCCATTTTCATCATGGTCGTGAACTGGAAATGGACGACGTGATCGCCTCTTTAAAACGAATCAATACGCTGCCGCCTCTATGTCGCATATTGCGGACATTGTGTCGCCGACGCCCTGGACGCTGGATATCCATCTCACGCAACCGGACCGCTGGTTACCGTTACTGCTGGGACAAGTTCCGGCGATGATCCTGCCGCGCGAATGGGAAACCCTCAGTAACTTTGCCAGCCATCCCATCGGCACCGGTCCGTATGCGGTGATCCGCAACACCACCAATCAACTGAAAATTCAGGCATTCGATGACTTCTTCGGTTACCGGGCATTAATCGATGAAGTTAACGTCTGGGTTCTGCCGGAAATTGCCGACGAGCCAGCTGGAGGTCTGATGCTAAAAGGTCCACAGGGCGAGGAAAAAGAGATTGAAAGCCGCCTGGAGGAAGGTTGCTACTATTTACTGTTCGACAGCCGCACCCATCGCGGGGCGAATCAGCAAGTCAGGGACTGGGTAAGCTATGTGCTTTCTCCAACTAATCTGGTCTATTTCGCTGAGGAACAGTACCAGCAACTGTGGTTCCCGGCTTATGGACTGCTCCCCCGTTGGCACCATGCCCGCACCATAAAGAGCGAAAAACCGGCTGGCCTGGAAAGCCTCACCCTGACCTTTTATCAGGATCACAGTGAGCATCGGGTGATTGCCGGGATCATGCAGCAGATTCTGGCAAGTCACCAGGTCACGCTGGAAATCAAAGAGATCAGCTACGATCAGTGGCATGAAGGAGAGATCGAGAGCGATATCTGGCTTAATAGCGCCAACTTTACGCTGCCGCTGGATTTTTCGCTGTTCGCGCACTTGTGCGAGGTGCCGCTGCTCCAACACTGTATTCCGATCGACTGGCAAGCCGACGCCGCCCGCTGGCGCAATGGCGAAATGAACCTGGCGAACTGGTGCCAGCAACTGGTCGCCAGTAAAGCAATGGTGCCGCTTATCCACCACTGGCTGATCATTCAGGGACAACGCAGTATGCGCGGCCTGCGTATGAATACCCTCGGCTGGTTCGATTTTAAATCAGCGTGGTTTGCGCCGCCGGATCCATGATTGCTGGTAGATAACAAAATCACTACACTAACGCCGTTCTCAACGGGGTGCCACGCAAACGCGTGCGCTGAGAAAATACCCGTCGAACCTGATCCGGATAACGCCGGCGAAGGGATTTGAGGCTCCTTCTCAAGTCCTTTGCCACTCTTTTTTGAGGTGCAAAGTGTTAAAAAAATGTCTTCCCCTGCTGTTGCTGTGCACAGCGCCCGTTTTCGCTAAACCCGTTCTGACTGTTTATACCTACGATTCCTTCGCCGCCGACTGGGGGCCTGGTCCAAAGATCAAAAAAGCTTTTGAAGCCGACTGTAACTGCGAACTGAAACTGGTGGCGCTGGAAGATGGCGTTTCGCTTCTCAACCGTCTACGGATGGAAGGCAAAAATAGTAAAGCCGATGTGGTGCTGGGGCTGGATAACAATCTGTTAGACGCCGCCAGTAAAACCGGACTATTTGCCAAAAGCGGTGTGGCAGCGGATGCCGTTAACGTTCCCGGCGGCTGGAATAATGACACTTTCGTCCCGTTTGATTACGGCTATTTCGCCTTCGTCTATGACAAGAACAAACTGAAAAACCCGCCGCAAAGCCTGAAAGAATTGGTTGAGAGCGATCAAAACTGGCGGGTGATTTATCAGGATCCGCGCACCAGTACGCCGGGGCTGGGCCTGCTGTTGTGGATGCAAAAAGTCTATGGCGATGACGCCCCACAAGCCTGGCAAAAACTGGCGAAGAAAACCGTCACGGTCACCAAAGGCTGGAGCGAAGCCTACGGCCTGTTTTTAAAAGGTGAAAGCGATCTGGTACTGAGTTACACCACCTCTCCGGCTTATCACATTCTCGAAGAGAAAAAAGATAACTACGCCGCCGCGAACTTTAGCGAAGGTCACTATCTGCAGGTGGAAGTCGCCGCCCGCACCGCTGCCAGCAAGCAGCCGGAGCTGGCGCAAAAATTCCTCCAGTTTATGGTTTCTCCGGCTTTTCAGAATGCGATCCCAACCGGTAACTGGATGTATCCGGTGGCAAATGTCACGCTGCCTGCCGGGTTTGAACAATTGACCAAACCGGCCACCACGCTGGAGTTCACACCAGCTGAAGTGGCTGCACAACGTCAGGCATGGATTAGCGAATGGCAACGCGCCGTCAGCCGTTAATTCCCGGCTGGTTAATTCCAGGTGTAAGCGCCGCCACGCTGGTGGTAGCGGTTGCGCTCGCGGCGTTTCTCGCCCTGTGGTGGAACGCGCCGCAGGGTAACTGGGTGGCAGTCTGGCAGGACAGCTACCTGTGGCATGTGGTGCGCTTCTCCTTCTGGCAGGCGTTTCTCTCGGCGCTACTCTCTGTCGTACCCGCGATATTCCTCGCCCGCGCCCTCTATCGCAGGCGCTTTCCGGGTCGGCTGGCGCTGTTGCGTCTGTGCGCAATGACCTTGATCCTCCCGGTGCTAGTTGCTGTTTTCGGCATTCTTAGCGTCTATGGTCGTCAGGGCTGGCTGGCATCGCTCTGCCAATCGCTCGGTCTGGAGTGGACCTTTTCGCCCTACGGCCTGCAAGGTATTTTGCTGGCGCACGTATTTTTTAATCTGCCGATGGCGAGCCGCTTATTACTCCAGGCACTGGAAAACATCCCCGGCGAACAGCGTCAACTTGCCGCCCAGCTTGGGATGCGTAGCTGGCATTTTTTCCGCTTCGTCGAATGGCCGTGGTTACGGCGACAAATCCCGCCGGTTGCCGCGCTTATCTTTATGCTCTGTTTCGCCAGCTTCGCCACCGTGTTGTCGCTGGGCGGCGGTCCGCAAGCGACGACTATCGAGCTGGCTATTTATCAGGCGCTGAGTTACGACTACGATCCCGCCCGCGCGGCGATGCTGGCGCTGATCCAGATGGTGTGCTGTCTCGGTCTGGTGCTGCTGAGTCAGCGATTGAGTAAGGCCATTGCGCCCGGTACCACGCTGCTGCAAGGTTGGCGCGACCCGGACGATCGTCTGCATAGCCGCATTTGCGACACGGTGTTGATTGTGCTGGCGCTGCTGCTGTTGCTGCCACCGTTACTGGCGGTGATCGTCGATGGGGTAAATCGCCAGTTGCCGGAAGTGCTGGCACAACCGGTGCTGTGGCAGGCGCTGTGGACCTCGTTGCGTATTGCGCTGGCGGCAGGTGTATTGTGCGTAGTGCTGACCATGATGCTGCTATGGAGCAGTCGCGAACTGCGGGCGCGGCAGAAAATGCTGGCGGGTCAGGCGCTGGAGATGAGCGGCATGTTGATCCTCGCCATGCCGGGGATTGTGCTGGCTACCGGCTTCTTTTTACTGCTCAACAACACTATCGGCCTGCCACAATCTGCTGACGGCATTGTGATTTTCACCAATGCGTTAATGGCGATCCCTTATGCGCTGAAAGTGCTGGAAAACCCGATGCGCGATATCACCGCCCGCTACAGTATGTTGTGTCAGTCGCTGGGCATTGAAGGCTGGTCGCGCTTAAAAGTGGTCGAGCTGCGCGCCCTGAAACGTCCACTGGCGCAGGCGCTGGCTTTTGCCTGCGTGCTGTCGATTGGTGATTTTGGCGTAGTGGCGTTGTTCGGTAACGATGATTTCCGTACCCTGCCGTTTTATCTCTACCAGCAAATTGGCTCCTATCGCAGCCAGGACGGCGCGGTCACCGCGTTAATTCTGCTGCTGCTCTGTTTTCTGCTGTTTACCGTGATTGAAAAACTACCGGGGCGAAATGTTAAAACTGACTGATATCACCTGGCTTTATCACCATTTGCCGATGCGTTTTAGCTTAACGGTAGAACGCGGCGAGCAGGTGGCAATCCTCGGGCCAAGCGGCGCGGGTAAAAGTACCCTGCTGAATTTGATCGCCGGTTTTCTGACGCCAGCCAGCGGTTCGCTGACTATCGACGGCGTTGATCACACCACGACGCCGCCGTCACGCCGTCCGGTATCGATGCTGTTTCAGGAAAACAACCTGTTCAGTCACCTGACGGTCGCGCAGAACATCGGGCTGGGGCTTAATCCGGGATTGAAGCTGAACGCGGCGCAGCAGGAGAAAATGCACGCTATCGCCCGCCAGATGGGGATTGATAATTTAATGGCGCGGTTACCGGGCGAGCTTTCCGGCGGTCAGCGACAGCGCGTGGCGTTAGCGCGTTGTCTGGTGCGCGAACAGCCGATTTTATTGCTCGATGAACCGTTCTCTGCGCTCGATCCGGCGTTACGTCAGGAGATGCTGACGCTGGTGAGCACGAGCTGCCAGCAGCAAAAAATGACGCTATTGATGGTGTCGCACAGTGTGGAAGATGCGGCGCGGATCGCCACACGCTCGGTGGTGGTCGCCGACGGGCGCATCGCCTGGCAGGGTAAGACCAATGAGTTGTTGAGCGGTAAGGCGAGTGCTTCGGCACTATTGGGGATTACGGGTTAGTATGCACTGTCGGATGCGGCGTGAACGCCTTATCCGACCTACGGGTAGTGCGTTTTGTAGGCCTGATAAGACGCGGTCAGCGTCGCATCAGGCAACCCGCACAAGACTATCTCCTAACCCCAACCA
>SCPN01000280.1_pt1 | contig 84403 bp, 97 predicted proteins | sample 6106831 | NCBI WGS metagenome assembly SCPN01 (sample SAMN10720447, study PRJNA508395) | human gut metagenome | isolation source: Participant 1, 0 month
GGCGTTGTGGGCTTCAAAAGTCTTAATAGCCATTGTTCAATCTCCTCCTTACACCATACCCTCGAAGAACTCGATGGTCTTGGAATCGGCGGTCAGGGTGACCATGGCCTTCTTCCAGCTGGGACGGCGGCCGGCGGGCCGGGCACCCATGCGCTTCATCTTGCCCTGCATATTCAGGGTGTTGACCTTGGCGACCTTCACACCGAAGATCTCCTCCACAGCCTTGGCGATCTCGATCTTGTTGGCGTTCTTGGCCACCTCGAAGGTGTAGCGCTTCATCTCGGTATCAGCCATGGACTGCTCGGTGATGATGGGGCGCTTGATGATGTCATAAGCGGTCATTACGCGAACACCTCCTCGATGATGGCCAGGGCGGCCTTATCGACCACCAGGCGCTTGGCGTTTACGATGTCGTACACGCTGAGGACCTTGGCGGTGGTGGTGACCACGCCGGGGATGTTCCGGGCGGACTTGACGACCACCTGATCGACCTCAGGAGTGATGACCACGGACTTGCCCGCCTCGATGGCGTTCAGGAAGTCGCGCATGGTCTTGGTCTTGATCTCATCCAGCTTCAGGCCGTCCACCACCAGGATGTCGCCGGAGGCGGCCTTGGCGGACAGGGCGGACTTGAGGGCCAGACGCTTGACCTTCTTGTTCAGAGTGTAGCTGTAATCCCGGGGCTTGGGGGCGAACACGATGCCGCCGTGAGTCCACTGGGGGGCGCGGGTGGAACCCTGACGGGCGTGGCCGGTGCCCTTCTGACGCCAGGGCTTCTTGCCGCCGCCGGAGACCTCGGCACGGGTCAGCGCGCTCTGGGTGCCCTGACGGCAGTTGGCCAGGTGGTTCTTGACCACCTCATGGACCACAGCCTGGTTGGGCTCGACGCCGAACACAGCCTCGGAGAGCTCGATCTCGCCGACCTGCTGGCCGGCCATGTTGAATACATTCGCTTTTGCCATGATTTACACTCTCCTTTCCTTACTTGTTGCGGGCGGAAGCCTTCTGCGGGTTGCGGCCGGAAGCCTTCTGCGGGTTGTTGGAGATGCCGGCGGCGCCCTTGGGCTCGACGTACTTCTTCACGCTGTTGTGCAGGAACACCACGCCGCCCTTGGGGCCGGGGATGGCGCCGCGCACGGCGATGATGCCCAGCTCGGGATCGACCTGGACCACGTCCAGATTCAGGACGGTGACCTGCTCGTTGCCCATCTGACCGGCGCCGTCGCGGCCCTTGTAGATGTGGCCGGGGGTGGTGCCGGCGCCCAGGGAGCCCTGATGACGGTGGACAGGGCCGCCGCCGTGGGTCATGCGCTTGATGGCGGCGCCGTGGCGCTTGACAACGCCCTGGAAGCCGTGGCCCTTGCTGATGCCGGTGACGTCCACGCGGTCGCCCGCGGCAAAGACGTCGGCCTTCAGCTCGTCGCCCACCTCGTACTTGGAGCAGTCCTCCAGAGCGAACTCCTTCAGGACCTTCTTGAACTCGGTCAGACCGGCCTTCTTCTGATGGCCGACCTCAGGCTTGGTGAGCTTGCGCTCGGGAACAGTCTCATAACCCAGCTGAATGGCCTCATAGCCATCCTTCTCGGCGGTCTTCTTCTGCACCACGGTGCAGGGGCCGGCCTCGATCACGGTCACAGGGACCACGCGGCCAGCTTCATCGAAGATCTGGGTCATGCCGATCTTTTTGCCGATGATCGCTTTCTCCATGTTGGATTTTCCTCCTATAAAGGTTATTGGTCGGGAGAGTTACCCATTGAGCTGGTATTGCTCTCGCGACTTGACCCGTCCGCCTCAAAATGCGGCGGACTGCGGTACAACAAAGGGATAAGGTGAAATCAATCTGACCTCACGCCCTGCCTGATCGCTGCGCGCGGCTCACGACGGCTCAGACGCTGGATTACAGCTTGATTTCGATCTCCACACCAGCGGGAAGCTCCAGGCTCATCAGGGCCTCGACGGTCTTGGGGGAGGGCTTGACCACGTCGATCAGGCGCTTGTGGGTGCGGCGCTCAAACTGCTCACGGCTGTCCTTGTACTTGTGGACGGCCCGCAGGATGGTGACGACTTCCTTCTTGGTGGGCAGGGGGATGGGGCCGGAGACAGTGGCGCCGGTGCGCTTGGCGGTCTCCACGATCTTCTCAGCGGACTGGTCGATCAGCTGATGATCGTAAGCCTTCAGGCGGATGCGGATCATTTCTTTCTGAGCTGCCATGGGTTGTTTCCTCCTTAAATACATACGAAGTGAATTTCTTTGTCCTTCACGCTCCGTACGGTGAAGTTCCTGTCCACGTTCTCGTGCGTATCACTCCGTGGCATGAAAGAAACCGGCGCGACAAGCAGGCCGGTTCCACCCAACCACAGCGATATACGCCGTGCCCAGGTCCTTCAGCCGCCCGATTCTAGCTCGGACATACTCCGCGGAAGTTACCTCGTTTCCGAGCAATCTCCCGCATCATCGCAGTTGTCCCATACAGGGACTTTGGTATCATACATCAACACCCCCGTGTATTGTGTCAAGGGTATTTTCAAATTTTTCAGCGGAGCTCTGCCAATTTTCCCGGTTTCCGTCTGTTTTCTTTGGGCACCCTGCTAAGGCAGTATCTTTCAGCGCCGGACGGGCCCGGTCTTCGTCGCAGGATGTTTTCCGGTCGTGCTGTAGGGGAGGGGCTTGCCATCCCGGTGTTCCGTTTTGCTGTAATCTGCCTGAGACGTTGTAGGGGCGGGTCTCAGACCCGCCCGCTGTTTTTCGGAATGGCTTCGTTCCACGCTGAGAGAAACCCTTCTGAAACCTGGCGGGAGGGGCAAGCCCCTCCCCTACGGCATAACAGGAAAAACATTCTATCACAAAGGGCGGGCGTGGCTTACCCTCCCGTCCATGGTCCGCCACCCTCCTCCGTGGTAGCCAGAACTGCCCGCTCCAGTTCCCGGCCCTCTGCATCATAAAACACCGCCTCCATGGCGCAGTCCACGCCTCTCCGGTCCGGTCCGCTCCAATAGAGATCCCACTCATCGGTGTCGCTCAGGATCAGGTCCTCCGGGGGCCCGCCTTCATCCTGATCCTCCTCCACGGCGATATGGAACAGAACCGCCCCGTCCTTCATCAGCTGTCCATCTGCAGAGTAGGTCTTTTCCCACCACTGGGTCAGCGGCGGCATATCCCCGGGCTGCTCCGGCTGGCTGCTGAAGGTCCAGCCGGAGGGCTCGTTTTTCCGGTACCAGCAGCCCACTGTCAGTTCCAGCCCGGCGGAAACTGTCCCTGCTGGCACATCCGCCGCCGCCACCCAGATTTCTCCCTGCGCCGTCCTCATCTCCGGCACGGGGACCAGCGTTGCCCCATTCGGATTCCGGGGCCAATACTCCAGGCCGTCCCGCCCATCCTGCCACAGGATCACCTGATCCTGTCCGGCGGCCAGCACCCAGCGCCGGCTGTCACACAGAAGCACACCCTGGATCTCCAGCGAGTCCGCCCAGTTGGCCTGGGCGACCCTGCGGAATCTTCCCCGCAGAGTGGGGGAGGAGAAGCCCAGCAGACCCCAGATAAACACCACCAGGACACAGAGCAGGACCAGATTCAGGGCCAGCCTGCCCCCCCGGCTCATCCGATATTTTTTCTTCATGCCTCCGCCTCCTTGGTCAGATCGACATTTAGGGAGAAGCTCCGCCCCAGCAGCCGGTACTCCAGGCGGATCCATTCCGCCTCCGGAGCGATGCCCCTCACCTGCACGCGATAGTTTTGATAAAACGGCCCCCAGCCGTCCAGATACACATAAATATGTCTGCGAAAGTCTGCCGCTTTCATGCTCCACTCATATTCACTGGCGTAATGGGACCCTAAATCGTCTGTGGCGGTGATATGCTCAAACTGACATCCGCCCTTTTCCCAAAAGCGCAGAGTTTCCGCCCGCAGACAGAGCTCCATGCTCCGTTCCCCAACTGGACCGGACCAGAGGACCGCCCCATCCAGGGACAGGGTACAGCCCTCCAGCTCCACGGTTTCTTCTTCCGCCGCCAGCAGGATGATCCCGTCCTGACTGTCTCTCCGGCTGCTCTCCCGGCCATACCACCCCCCAAGAGTGGAACTTCCGCCTATGACGTTGATCCCCACCAGCACCAGTACCAGCAGGGCTGCCGCCAGTGCAGCCTGACTGGCCCGCCATAAGTAGCCCAGCCAGGGCCTGTGGATCTTTGCCAGCTCCTTGCCCAGCGCTCTGGGGTCGCCCATCTCTTTCAGCGTCCGGTCCCACACCTCTGACTCCGTCATGTCCGGGAAGATCCGCTGAAGGTCGGCGGTTTTATCCTCCAGGTGGGCGGCCAATTCCTCCGATACCGCCCGCCGGTCCGGACCGAAGCGGATCCCTGCTGTGGCCGTGTCCAGCCACCGCTCCTCCCGCGCTCTGTTGTATTCCTCCACGACGCGCCACCTCTTCTCTCCCGCAATGGAACAACAACGCTTTTTCCAAATTGTCCTCTTTATGTGAAAGAAAGGGCATTTGCCCCGCCGGACAGCACATCCTCCACTCCCTGGTGGAACCTGGCCCACTCTGTTTTTTTATCGGCCAGCAGTTCCCGCCCCCGGCGGGTCAGCCGGTAGTATTTCCGCATCCGGCCCGTAGGGGCCTGTTGCTCATAGGAGGAGAGGTACTTGCCCTTCTCCAGCCCGTGAAGAATGGGGTAGAGGGTTCCCTCCTTCATCTGAAAGACGTCATTGGAGCGCCGGGCCAACTCCTCGATCATCTGATAGCCGTACAGATCCGTGTGCTCCAGCAGAGAGAGCACCAGCAGGGTGCTGCTGCCCGCCACCAGTCCTTTATCCAGCTTCATGGCTGTCCATCCTTTCCCGGGAAAGCTCCCGCTCAGATCATACCTTGTTCTTCTAGGCATAGAATACCTTGTAGTTCTATGTATTGTCAAGAAAATTTTTGCCCTTAACCTGTACACACCGGCGTTCCATGCTTGTGACTTTGGTCCGTACGCATTATAATAGGGATATCTCCAAGGGCGGCGCGCTGCTCCGCAGCCGCAGTCCCGGCGTTGTTCCCGGGAGCGCCCATCATCACAAGGAGGTTATGGCTATGAAAAAGAAGATCATCACCGTCAGCCGCGAGTTCGGAAGCGGCGGGCGCACCATCGGCAAGACGGTCGCCCAGCGGCTGAACATCCCCTACTACGACAAGGAGCTGGTGAAGCAGGTGGCGCTGGAGAGCGGCTTCGACCCCAAGTTCATTGAGGAGCAGGGGGAGTTCGCCCCCAGCAGGAACCGCTTTGCCTACGCCTTTCTGGGCCACGGCGTCCCCGGGTCCATGGGTGGGATGTCCACCTCTGACTTCCTGTGGACCATCCAGTACCGGGTGATCCGGGACCTGGCGGACAAGGGCCCATGCGTCATTGTGGGCCGGTGCGCCGACTACATCTTGAAGGACCGTGACGACTGCCTCCACACCTTCATCCACGCCAGTATGGAGTTCCGGGCCGACCGCATCGTCCGCCTGTACGGCGAGTCGGAGCAGTCCCCGGAGAAGCGCCTGACGGACAAGGACACCCGCCGCCGGGTGAATTACAAGCACTACACCGACCGGGAGTGGGGCACGGCTCAGAACTACCACATCACCCTGGATTCCGGCCTGATCGGCATTGAGAAATGCGTGGACATCATCCTGGACCTGGTCCGGGATGAGAACGACGGCTGAGGGCAGGTACATCCAAACAGGGCGGCTGGGGAGACATACGCTCCCCCCGCCGCCAGTGTCCTCAAAGCCGTTTCCACATTTTCCGAAAATTTTGTGGAAAACACGCCGGTTTTCTCCTGTATCCCGTTCCGCTTTCCCATTACAGGCCGAAAAAGGCGCAAAAAAGCTCTGCATCCTGTGGAAACAGGATGCAGAGCTTTTCTCATTTCAGGATACGCTCAGCAAGCGCTGGGACTCAGCCCTTCTTCCGGGAGGCCAGCTTCATCCGCTCACCGTGGTCCAGCACCCGCTTGCGCAGGCGCAGATTCTCCGGGGTACACTCCAGCAGCTCGTCGTCCGCCAGGAACTCCAGGCACTGCTCCAGAGAGAGGGTGCGGGGGGTGGTCAGGCGCAGGGCGTCGTCGGAGCCGGAGGCACGCATATTGGTCAGCTGCTTCTTCTTGCACACGTTGACCGAGATGTCCTCCGCCTTGGGGGTCTCGCCCACGATCATGCCGGCATACACGGGGACGCCCGCGCCGATGAACAGGATGCCGCGCTCCTGGGCGTTGAACAGACCGTAGGTCACCGCCTCGCCGGTCTCAAAGGCCACCAGGGAGCCGGTGCTCCGCCGCTGGATCTCGCCCTTCACGGGGGCGTACTTCTCAAAGACGGAGGCCATGATGCCCTCGCCCTTGGTGTCGGTCAAAAACTCGTTGCGATAGCCGAACAGGCCCCGGGAGGGGACCAGGAACTCCAGCTTGGTGCGGCTGCCCACCGGGTTCATGGACAGGAACTCGCCCTTGCGGGAGCCGATCTTCTCCATCACCGCGCCCACGCAGTCGTTGGGCACGTCGGCCACCAGGCGCTCCAGAGGCTCACACTTCACGCCGTCGATCTCCTGATACAGCACACGGGGAGGGGAGACCTGGAACTCATAGCCCTCGCGGCGCATGGTCTCCATAAGGATGGACAGGGACATCTCACCCCGGCCGGCCACGCTGAAGGAGTCGGTGGAACTCTCCACCTCGTTCACCCGCAGGGACACGTCCTTCAAAGTCTCCCGGAACAGGCGGTCCCGCAGCTGGCGGCTGGTGACGAACTTGCCCTCCCGCCCGGCGAAGGGGGAGTCGTTGACTGAGAAGGTCATCTCAATGGTGGGGGCGGAGATCTTCACAAACTCGATGGGCTCCACGCAGTCGGGGACGCAGATGGTGTCGCCGATGGTCACATCGCCGATGCCGCTCATGGCGATGATATTTCCGGCGGATGCCTCTGTGACGGGGACCTTGGCCAGGCCGTCGAACTCATACAGCGCGGTGGCCTTGGCCTTCTTGGGGGCGGCGTCGGGGGCGTGATAGTTGCACACCGCGATCTCCTGGTTCTGCTTGATTGTGCCCCGCTCGATGCGGCCGATGGCGATGCGGCCCACGAACTCGCTGTAATCGATGGAGGAGACCAGCATCTGGAAGGGAGCCTCCACATCGGCCTCCGGGCCGGGGATATACTCCAGAATGGTGTCGAACAGGGGCTTCAGGTCGCTGCCCGCCACATCGGGCTGGACAGAGGCGGTGCCCTGCCGGCCGGAGCAGAACAGCATGGGGGAGTCCAGCTGCTCGTCAGTGGCGTTCAGATCCATCAGAAGCTCCAGCACCTCGTCAATGACCTCGTACACCCGCTGGTCGGGGCGGTCGATCTTGTTGACCACCACGATGACCCGGTGGCCCAGCTCCAGTGCCTTGGACAGGACGAAGCGGGTCTGGGGCATGGGGCCCTCTGCGGCGTCCACCAGCAGAATGACGCCGTTGACCATCTTCAGGATGCGCTCCACCTCGCCGCCGAAGTCGGCGTGGCCCGGGGTATCCACAATATTGATTTTTACATCGCCGTACTGAATGGCGGTATTCTTGGCGGTGATGGTGATACCGCGCTCCCGCTCCAGGTCGTTGGAGTCCATCACGCGGTCCACCACGGTCTGGTTCTCCCGGTACACGCCGGACTGCTTGAGCATCTCATCCACCAAAGTGGTCTTGCCATGATCGACGTGGGCGATAATGGCAATATTTCTCAAATTCTCATTTCGCATATACAAAGCTCCTCCTACTATCTCCGGCAAGACCGCTGGGGTCCTGGGCATCTTAAACAAGGGGCCTGTCTTTTATTCTGACAGGTCTGGACGCAGTATTATACCGCTATTTGGGAGAAAAATCAACGCTTCCCCGAAAAAACTCACACAAAATTGCATCTTCTCCCACTGGGGAAGTTCCGGCAAAAAGGCGGAGAGCATCCATCCACGGGTGTGGAAAACTATGTGGATAATGTGCAAAACCGAAAAAATGTTCGACTATTCTTGACAAATTCGAACATTTGTTGTATTCTTAAAATAGAACATCAGTTCTGCTTTCTATGCGCCAAGAACGGGACACCCGGACCTGAATCAGCTTTCCCCGTATCTCCCGGGGAAATTGGAGGGACATTTTATGCAGACGCTCTATTACAGTACCTCGAATTGGATCCGCCACACAGATAATATTGTTGATCTGGAGCAGTACCGCCGGAAACTCTCCCAGGCTGAAGACCACCAGCCGGCGGAGGGCCCTGAGCTGATCGTTCTGCCCCAGCCCTCCGCCCCACGCACCCGCCGCAGTCAGAGGCTGCGCCGGCGCGCCCTCCTTCTGGACGCCTGGGCCAGCATGGGGGTCCTGGTAATGACCCTCACCTTTGCCCTGCGGGCGCTGGCGGTCTGATCCGGCGGAGAATACGATTCTCCCGCACTCTCCCCGCCGCACTGGACCAAACGGGCGCGCCTGATGGCTCGGCTTCTAATCTCTGCGGAGGAGCACCGGCGGGCGTGTCAGGAGACCCGCCCGTTCCCCGCCGAGGGACGTTTCCCCTGCCATCCCGTAGGGGAGGGGCTTGCCCCTCCCGCCAGTTTTCGGAATTTCTTTGGTCAACGCTGGGGCTTTGCCCTGCGGGGCGGCGCGCCGAGTCGTCGCGCCCTACGGGTGTCATGGTCCACGAAGGGCGGGCGGCCACATGGGGCCGCCCCTACGGGGCAATTTCGGTCCTGGGCGATGCGATGGCCACCGCAGCCATGAAACCGCGCCTGTCCCTTCGGAACCAAACGGGGCTGTTAAAAACGCCGTAGAGGTGGGACACTGGCCCGCCCGTCTTCTGCTGAGGATCGCTTTTCCTGTCATTTCGTAGGGGAGGGGCTTGCCCCTCCCGCCGGTTTTCGGAACGGCCTCGTCCGGCGCACCTCCGATCCCGCACCCTCTGCCACGGCTGGTCGGAACCAGGCGCGGCGGTAAAATGGCACAGGCCAAAATTTTGCACCACACCAGGGCCCAGTGGCCCGGGAGGAATCATACCCGGAACCATATTTTGCGCGCCGGAAATTTTGCGGAAAGGTATAGGGGTATCTCCCGTAAACGGGGGACTGGGGGAGAACGAACTGGAACCGGAGGGAACTTGTTTCCGACGGCGATGTGAGTCTCCCCCGGCGATCCTTTGGTTTCTTTCCCATCGCTGGGAAAGAAACTCGCCCAAAGGGCGAAACCCTCCGCGTGGAATGAAACCCGTCCCGAAACCGGCGGGCGGGTCAGGAGACCCGCCCCTACGGTGTTTCAGGCAGATCACAGCAGAACGGGACAACGGGAGGGGCAAGCCCCTCCCCTACAGGGTGGATGGGGAGATATTCCGTGGAGGAGAACCGGCGGGCGGCTTTCAGAATTATTTTCTTTGACAATCAATTTCGCCCCAGCAGAACCTCCATCCCAAAATTCGTATGGAGGGGTTTCCAGTTTTTTATATTTCCATAGTGACAGGAGCCTAACGAGCACGTTCAGAGACAGATTTTCCTTCCTCAAGAGGCTCAAGCCCTACTTCTTCAACGCTGTCCTTCCGCCAAACCGATCAACTTGATCTCCTCCCGCAGGATCGCCAGCAAATGGGGATGATAACAGGGGGACACCCCCCGAAGCAGAGACTCCATCTGCCGGGCTGTGATTCCCGGCTCCGGCTGTCTGCCCAGAAGAAGCTGGTCCGTCGTAATACCCAGAACCTGACAGATCCGGCAGATCGTCTCTACGGAGGCACCCATTCTGCCCCGTTCCAAATCCGATGCAAACTGGCTGGAGATGCCAACGGCCTCTGCAAATTCGTCCCTCGTCATCCCATGGGTCTCCCGTGCAGACCGGATGCGGCCGCCGATTTCGATATTTTCTGGTTTATACATCTGCCTCATGCCCACCGCTCCCTCATTCTGTTATGTCCAGAATATCCAAAGTGTATTGTCGCAGACGGCCTGTTCTGTCGTGAAATAGACGGGCTGTTTTGTCGGTCATCGCCGGACATCATTGTCCGGCGCCGGTGCGTTTTGCATAAGAGAAGGGATGGCTCCAGCCATCCCTTCTTCCGGTATTCAAGAAACCTCGCCCTCCAGGACGAGTTGTACCATCCGGTCATCAATAATGGCCCGGCGGTTTTGGTATGCGTAGACAAGAGACTGGGTACAGGCCCGGTTAATCAGTCTCGGGATGCCGGATGAGAAAGAGTGGACTGCTTTCATGGCGTCCTCAGAGAAGATTGCGTTGGGGTGTCCAGCATAGGTCAGTTGCTTCTCAATATAGGCTTTCGTCTGAGCGTATTCGTAAGGCATCAGAAAGCACTGAATATCAACCCTGTGGAGGATCGCTCTGTACGCTTGCAGCCGTAGTTTCTCCCATAGCTCCGTCTGGCCAGCCAAAATGAGTGCGAGGGGATTTTCAGAATCCATTTTGTAGTTGAGTAAGAAGCGGATTTCCAGCATTTCCTTAGAGAGTAGATGCCCTTCATCCACAATCACAACCAGTTTTCGGTGTCCAACTCCACGCATAATTTCAATTTCGTGGTGCAGTAGATTCCTTGCGTCACCTCGGTAGAACCGTGTTTCACACCCCAGCTGCTCCAGAAGACCGTTGTAGAAGTGTCTCGGGGTAAGTTTAGATTCAGAAAGGTAGAGTACGGTGTAATCTTGCCCATCTAAGACGCTTTTCAGGCGGCGCAGAGCCGTTGTCTTCCCCGTGCCCGCATCCCCAACCACAAGAGCAAAAAGCTGGCGGCTGGCAGCATAGAGCAGACGGTTATAGACTTCTTCGGTATCCTGGTCTTCATAGAGATTGTCAACAGGAATGCCCCGTACAAAAGGGGTATGTGTCATTTCAAAAAATTCCTCGTACATGCTTGTCACCCCTTTTCAATTTCTGTGGTGTAGGAAATCGCCCTCCTGCGCTGCTTGTCTTGGTATGGTTCCGTTATGGCATCCAATAGACGGGAATGGTCAACGGGAATACGCTCAATCTCTTTTCGTTTTGGCTTCGGTGCAACTTTTTCGCCAACTACAATCTGCCGCACTTGAAACGGCTCATGGTCTGGTGTCTCAATCGTAAGGATCTCTGTACAGATTGGGTCATAGACTACAACCCGCTTGCCGGCAAAAGCAATGCCAAGGTCATATCGTTTTCCGCCAAAACTAATTACACCACTCTTGTCGGCCTTACGGGATTCACAATGCAAAAATGCTCGTGCCATCAGAGCCTTGTCCACAAATCGTGGAGGCATGGAATCGGACTTAAATGCAATTTCTGGCGTTGTGCCAAGAGCACTATGCGGTTTGAGTGGTAACATTCATGTAGCCATGCTTGGAATTTTGTGTTCAATTCTTGCAGGCTCTCTGGTGGATGTAGACTTACCTCTGCTAAAAAAGCATCCATCGTTTGGTTAAATCGCTCCTGTTTGCCTTTGCCCTGTGGATTTCTGGCTTTGCATAGATCAGCCGGATACCAAGCAAATCGCAGGCGCGCTTCATCCAGCGTGTTCGGTACTGCGTCCCATTGTCAAAATAGAGTCTCCGTGGAAGCCCAAATTTCAGCATGGCTTTTTGCAGGGTGTCTTCTACAATACCTTGCTCCATCGTCCCGTAAAACTCACCGTGGAGAATGTATCTGGTAGCATCGTCAATCAGGCAGGAGTGTAGGTGTCTGTACACCGCCAAGATTGAGCACAAGTCCATATTTAATATCTCCTTGCCACAGGTCATGCCGGTGCAGCCGTTGAAATCGTTGGGAAGCGTAATAAAGCTTCATCATTGCGGTGGAATACCCTGCACGGCTCAAAGCATCCTGGTTCAAGGCTTCAGAAATCCAGGAGCCTTCTTCTCCAACTCCAGGATTTTAATAATTGTAGGGATGCTCCTGCTGGGAAGTTCCCTGCGTAGCTGGATTGCCTCATCCAGTAGCTCTTGTGGAATTTTGTAGTTACTTTGGCTGCTCCTGCTCTGCGGTTTCAGTGCTTCAAAACCTCCATTCAAATATGCGCAGAGATACCGTTCCAGAGTTCGTTGGGAAATCTGGTTTCGTTCGCATATCTCCTGTCGTAGCTGTTCCACCCGTCTGCTATCCATGTTTTGGGACAGCAGCGGTGCAATCATAGACATTCGCTCCTCTGCAATCTCTGCGGCGAGCTTCCTGTTTTTCATTTCCATGCTGGAATCGCCTCCTGTTTTATTGGCATGACACCAGTATAGCCGGAGGAAAATCCATTGTCATGGCGGAACGGTGCTGTATCCAATTTCCGCTGTTTGCTACCAGCCGGACAATGCACCGTTCGCTGGCGCAGAGTGTAGCCGAAATGTCAAAGGAGGTTGGCTGCAATCAATCCGGTTGCAATATTTTGGGCATAACAGATGAACCACGCAAGCCAGGATCGGATGCGCAGCCAGGTAGATGTTTTCAGGTATGTCGGGCTTCTGTAGATTCGGCAATCTCACAGAATGCTTCCACCCATATCGCTTATATGGAATGAGGCTATCCGGTAACTCTCTGTGTGTTTTCTCCCACAGCACTGGCACTTTAATACTCTGAGATGGTATTTGTGTATGCAGTCTCCATATCGGACTTTCCGCGTACAGGTTCCATGAACTTTAAGTGCTCCTCCACAGATTGGACATAGGCTGCTCTTTGCTTAAAATTTTGGTAGTGTCCCCGTTGCAGGACAATTCATACTGTGCTATACTAATCATGGTTTGTGAGCATTGAGTCGTTGTAATTATTGGAAATGTGCTTGTTTCCAGTGATTGGACTCATTGCTTCCTCTTGCATCATTTTTTGTGCTGTCATAATAATAGCATATCCAACTAAAAACAAGAAGCAAAACCGAAAAAATATATGCAAAACACAAAATTTAGGTTGCCATATACGAAATTATTCAGTATAATGAAGATGGTAGCTACCTAACAAGTATCAACGGTTCCAAGAAAAGGAGGAAAGTACCATGAAGAAAGTCCTGTCGGCTGTGTTAGCTCTCGCAATGGTGTTCTCCTGCACGGCTTTTGCTGTTGAAGAAGTCCCGTATGAACCGGTAGCCACGGAACCAATATCGTGCCGAAGTCGAGCCTGTCTCTTTCGTTCACCTCTTTGGGTTCCGGTTCCAGAAAGACTTCCAGCGAAACATACTACATTTCTGGTGAAGATGCTGTACTTACTATCAACTCCTGCACATGGAGTCCCTCTTCTCAGGATGTAAAAATCGGCTGGTATAATGTGGACACCCGGGTAACATACACTGTTACCTATGAAGGTGGAGATATTAACAGCAAGAGAGTCAACTCCAGTGGTGTTCCAGATGGAGATTATAAGGTTTGCATTGTGAATGGCGGAAGTAAGAGCATCACCGGAGCTATGCAGTACGAGGTAAAATAACCATGAAAAAGGGAATTCATCGAGGATTATTGTTAGCAATCGTGGTGGTTGCCATGTTAGCTGCTTGTTCTACTAAGGATTCTGTATCGGAGGTTCCAGACAAGGATGACAGCGATGCCATCGTTCCTCCGGCTTCTGTTCTTCCATTTGCTGATGGTGGATTTAAGTGAATACTTTGTAGATGAGCCTGTGGAATTCTCTGAGAGTACGCCAAAGGAGAACTTGTGTGCGTCAATATTGATGAATCTCAATATTCAAAAGCAGACGATACCATTCTGTTGCCCAATGAAAAAACAAAGGCAATGGCCGTTCATTGCACTTGGGCCTCTGCTTCCAGAACAATCTATATTGGATTTATCGATGAGGTGTCTGAAGAGGTGTATACCCTATCTGCCGTTGGTGGTGCTCTTACAGGAACGCTCGATCTGAGTTCCCTTCCAGAAGGTGAATATCGTCCCATCATGTACAGCAGCGACAACCAAAATATCAATGCTGTTATGCTGTATCAATTCCAATAGTTTGAAGAGAGGTGCCCTACCAAGAACGGCACCTCTTTATGATATAGCGATGCCAAAACAGACCGGCTTCAACGACAGATTAGCTCGGCTGTCGTGACAAAACAATCCGGCTATGCGACAAAACAGACCGGCTATTTCTGGACAAAACAGCTTGGCCTTAACAGTGTATCTTCTTTCGCAGTCGGCATTGCACTCAAATTATATTGTGCATTACACGCAATTTTGTTATACTCAATGCAGTTCAGGAGGTGGGTTTGATTGCAGGATGAATTTGAGATCCGTTCCGAAATTGCGCTTCGGATCCTCCGGGAAACCCTGATCGATCTGAGGCGGATCGCGCGTTGGACGGGCCTGACCCAGGAGCAGGTCCACGTCCTCAGTCAACAGGTGGGACGGCTGTCCGCTGTTCCTGGTTCACATACACCGTAGGAACTGCTATGAAAAAACCGTCTGGAACAGTCAAACAAAAGGCTGTTCCAGACGGTTTTCTGCTTTTTCAAAAAGACGATCAATACGCCAGCTTCTTCTCCAGCCAGCTCTTCAGCTCGCTGATGGGAACACGCACCTGCTCCATGGTGTCGCGGTCCCGGATGGTGACCGCGTTGTGCGGGGGTCTTGTCGTCGCCCGCCCACGGTCCACGGATGCAGGGCGTGCCGATCCGTCCTCACGGCGGTAGCGCTTGCCGATGGAGCCGGCGTCGTCATAGTCCACCATGAAGTACTTGGACAGCTCGGCCTGGATCTCCCGGCCCTTTTCGCCCAGCTTCTTGGACAGGGGCAGCACGGCGCACTTGAAGGGGGCCAGGGCGGGGTGGAGGCGCAGGACGGTGCGGACGTCGTTCTTCTCAGCGTCCACCACCTCCTCGTCATAGGCGTCCACCAGGAAGGCCAGACACGGTCAGCGCCAGGGAGGGCCCACAGGGAGTGCTCGCCGCCTCCTGATCGAAGCGTAGTCTGATCCTTGCCGGAGGTGTTCTGGTGGGCGGTCAGGTCGAAGTTGGTGCGGGAGGCCACGCCCCACAGCTCGCCCCAGCCGAAGGGGAACACAAACTCAAAGTCGGTAGTGGCGTTGGAGTAGTGGCTCAGCTCCTCGGGGTCGTGATCCCGCAGGCGCAGGTTCTCGTCCCGGATACCCAGGCCCAGCAGCCAGTCGTGGCAGAACTTTTTCCAATAGGCGAACCACTCCAGCTCGGTGCCCGGCTTGCAGAAGAACTCCAGCTCCATCTGCTCGAACTCGCGGGTGCGGAAGGTGAAGTTGCCCGGGGTAATCTCATTGCGGAAGGACTTGCCGATCTGGCATACGCCGAAGGGCAGCTTCCGGCGGGTGGTCCGCTGGACATTCTGGAAGTTGACAAAAATGCCCTGGGCGGTCTCAGGGCGGAGGTAGACAGTGTTTTTGGCGTCCTCGGTGACCCCCTGGAAGGTCTTGAACATCAGGTTGAACTGCCGGATGTCCGTCCAGTTGAACTTGCCGCAGGTGGGACAGCAGATATTGTGCTCCTCCACAAAGGCCTTCATCTCCGCCTGGCTCATAGCGTCCACGCTGTGGCCCAGGTCGAAGCTGTTCTCCTGGCACCAGTCCTCAATGACCTTGTCGGCGCGGAAGCGCTCCTTGCACTCCCCACAGTCCATCATCAGGAGAAGCCGCCCACATGGCCGGAGGCCACCCACACCTGGGGTTCATCAGGGATGGCGGCGTCCAGCACGTTATAGGGTTCTCCTGGACAAACTTCTTCCACCAGGCCTTCTTCACATTGTTTTTCAGCTCCACACCCAGAGGGCCGTAGTCCCAGGTGTTGGCCAGGCCGCCGTAGATCTCAGAGCCGGAGAAGATAAATCCCCGTCCCTTACACAGAGAGACGATTTTTTCCATGGTCTTTTCGCTGTTTTTCATGATGCTTGCTCCTTTTTCTTTGATTTTTTGTTGAGAAGAAGCCGGTAGGGCGGGGGCTTGATCCCTACCCCCTTTGTCTCGCTATGCTCGACATTTCCCCCTGATAGGGCCCCGCCGTTCTATCGGTCCATATCCTGTGCCGGCGGCGGGGGCAAGCCCCCGCCCTGCCAGGACCATAGGTTCTTCTCATGGCCCAGAGCAAACAAAAACGCCCTGAGCCGCCTGTCGGCTAGCAAGCGAACAAAACGTCCGTTCACCCTGGAATTCGTGGTGTCTGGCTGACACGCACTTCGTTCCCGGTAACGGCGGGGGCCGGCGGGCCATTTCCTGCCCGCGCTCCAGAGTGCCTTCCCGCCCCACCGATTCTGCACCACCTTCTTGCTCCGCGGTGGGTACCATACTGTTCTCTGTCTCTGCTTTGAGTGACATTGTAATATACAAAACCCAGGTTGTCAAGGGATGCTTTTCCGCCAGAAGCCGGAAGTTATCCACATTTTCTGTGAAGAATGTGGATCAATCATCGAAATTTTCTGCTCTCCGCCACCGCCAGCTCGTCACAGCGGTTGTTGTATGGGTTGCTGGCATGTCCCTTTACCCAGTGGAGGTTGACGGTGTGATATTCACACAGCTCCAGCAGCTGCTGCCACAGGTCGGGGTTGAGGGCGGGCTTCTTGTCCCCCTTGACCCAGCCTCTGGCCCGCCAGCCCTTGGCCCAGCCCTTCTCCAGGGCGTCGATGACATACTTGGAGTCGGAGTACAATTCCACCTGACAGGGCTCCTTCAGGGCCTGGAGGGCGGAGATCGCCCCGGTGAGCTCCATGCGGTTGTTGGTGGTCTGCGCCTCTCCGCCGGACATCTCCTTCTTATGGGGGCCGTACATCAGGATGGCGCCCCAGCCCCCGGGTCCCGGATTGCCGGCAGGCGCCCGTCGGGTAAATGGTGACTGTTTCAGCTCCAAAGCCTTCCCACTGGGGAAGGCTTTCCAAACACAATGGTCTGATAAAATCCCCAAACCCACCCGCACAAAATCGGCGTCTGGTCATAACTGTCATTAGTCACGGTGCCCGTGTCACTGTACCGGACATAACAATACCCGGGGGTCGAACCCAGCGCATGGTCCCGCGCGTTACCATAATCGCGTGCCTATCTGCTCCGGCACAAGGAGCTTGACGCCCGCCTTCTGTGCTGCCAAAGCGTTTGGGTGGGGACATGGTTCCCCGCCCCAACGCATTTTTTGCTGTCAGTGCTCCATCAGCTCTGTGGTCCAGTTTGTCTCCTGAATGGCAGCGTCCAGCTCCCGCAGGCTTTTGGCCTGCTGATCCACCTGCTTTTGCAGCTCCCGGACGTTGACGGTGCTGTGGATCCGGATCTCGCCCACTGTCCGGCGGTTGACCAGGCTGCTGGCGCTGCTTAAAAATCCGCGGAGGATCCCCAGGCGGCCTGCAGTCCCGGCGGGCCAGCAGGTCAGACAGCGGGACCCCATCCACCAGGGTAACGCTGTTGGTCCGGTTGAGCGATCAGAGCCTCCAGCTGGGCGTAGTCCTCATCCAGCTCCCGAAGCTCCATGGGATCCTCCGCGGGATCCCCCCCTTGCGCATTGTTGTTCAATCGCTCCTCCAGCTGTCGGATGCGGGTCTGCAGCTCAGCGCGCTGGGAGAGTGCGTTTGCCAATTTCATGGTTCTGTCCTTTCTGCTCTCTGACTGAGCTCAGCCGGTCAAGGCTCCTCCGCGGAGTCCTGCTCCGGCGCTTCCATCTCATCCTGCTCAGGATCCGGTAAGTTTTCCACAATTTCCTCTGAAGTTGTGGATTCTTCCTCCCGGTCGGCCAGGGCCAGGGAGATCACTCTGTCTCCCTCCTCCTTGAAGCGCATGACAATGACGCCCTGGGTGGCGCGGCCGGCGGTGCGGATGGTATCCACATGGGTGCGGATCAGGATGCCCGCCTGGGTGACCAGCAGCAGGTCCTCGCCGCCGTTCACCACCTTGATGCCCACCACCGGGCCGGTCTTTTCAGTGACCATATAGTTCTTTATGCCCAGGCCGCCCCGGTTGGTGATCCGGTACTCCTCCACGGGGGTGCGCTTGCCGTAGCCGTTTTCTGTGATGGACAGCACGGTCCTGCCCTCGGCAGCCCGGCCGGCCCCCACCACATAGTCGCCCTCCCGCAGGCGGATGCCCCGGACGCCCACCGCGGTCCGGCCCATGGGCCGGACGTCCTGCTCATCAAAGCACACGGCCATTCCGTCGTGGGTGGCGATCAGGATCTTCTGGGCCCCGTCGGTCTCCAGGACGCAGACCAGCTCGTCGCCCTCGTCCAGGGTCAGGGCCCGGATGCCGCTGGCCCGGATATTTTTCAGGGCGGAGACGGCCAGGCGCTTGACCGTACCCTGACGGGTGACCATGAACAGATAGAACTCCTCCTCCCCGGTCTCCCGGAAGTGGAGCATGGTCTGGACCCGCTCTCCCGGCTCCACCTGGAGGATATTCACCAGGTTGGTCCCCTTGGCAGTCTTTCCGCTCTCCGGGATCTGATAGCCCTTTTTCCGGTACACCTTGCCGGTGTCGGTAAAGAACAGGAGGTAGTCATGGGTGGACGCGGTGAACACATCCACCACGGTGTCCTCCTCCCGGGTGGTGATGCCCTTCTTGCCCATACCGCCCTTGGACTGGGCGGCGTATTCGCTCACCGGGGTGCGCTTGATGTAGCCGGCCTGAGTCAGGGTAAAGACGCACTGCTCCTCCTCGATCAGGTCCTCGATGTCGATCTCGTCCTCCACGTCCTGGATCTCGGTGTACCGCTGGTCGCCGTACTTGTCCCGGATGGCGGTGAGCTCCTCCTTCAGTACGCCCCAGCATCTCTCCTCACTGGACAGCAGCTGGTTGAAATAGGCGATGCGCTCCTCCAGCTCCTGGTACTCCTTCTCCAGCTTCTCCCGGTCCAACCCTGGAGGGCCTTCAGGCATATCCAGAATGGCCTGGGCCTGATCTCATCCAGGTCAAAGGCTGGCAGGCGCTGCCTGGCGTCGTCATAGCTGGTGCGGATGATGTGGATGACCTCGTCGTTGTCCTGGGCCAGCAGGCCCTCCAGCAGGTGGGCCCGCTCCTGGGCCTTTCAGGTCAAAGCGGGTGCGGCGGATGAGGACCTGCTCCTGATAGGCGATGTACTCATCCAGGATGTGCCGCAGGAGAGGATCTTGGGCTGGAGCTTGTTGACCTCCACCAGGCCAGCATATTGATGGCAAAGGTGGTCTGAGCTGAGTCTGGGCAAACAGGCGGTTGAGCACCACCTGGGGATTGGCGTCCCGCTTCAGTTCGATGACGATGCGCATACCGTTCCGGTCGGTCTCGTCCCGGATGTCGGAGATGCCCTCCAGGCGCTTGTCCTCCACCTGGTCGGCCATATTTTTGATGAGCATCCGCTTATTCACCTGATAGGGGATCTCGGTGATGATGATCCGGGTGCGGTCCTTGCCGAACTCCTCAAACTCGTGACGGGCCCGGACCGTGATCCGGCCCCCGGCCGGTGGCGTAGGCCGCCCGGATGCCGCTGCGGCCCATGATGATGCCCCGGGTGGGGAAGTCGGGGCCGTGGATGTGCTCCATCAGATCGGGAAGGGTACACTCCGGGTCGTCCAGCACACAGATCACAGCGTCAATGACCTCGGTGAGGTTGTGGGGCGGGATGTTGGTTGCCATGCCCACGGCGATGCCGCTGGAGCCGTTGACCAGCAGGTTGGGGAACCGGGAGGGGAGCACCTTGGGCTCCTTCCGGGTCTCGTCAAAGTTGGGGTCCCAGTCCACGGTGTCCTTCTCAATGTCCCGCAGCATCTCATCGGAGAGCTTGGACAGCCGGGCCTCGGTGTAACGGTAGGCGGCGGGGGGATCGCCATCCACCGAACCGAAGTTGCCGTGGCCGTCCACCAGCATATACCGCATGGAGAAGTCCTGGGCCAGGCGGACCAAGGCGTCGTAGACGCTCTGATCCCCGTGGGGGATGGTAGCGGCGTCCCAGCACGTCGCCCACGCAGGTGGCCGACTTTTTGAAGGGCTTATCTGAGGTCAGATTGTCCTCGTACATGGCGTAGAGGATGCGGCGGTGGACCGGCTTCAGTCCGTCCCGCACGTCGGGCAGGGCCCGGCCCACAATGACGGACATGGCATATTCGATATAGGATTGTTCCATCTCTGGAACCAGAGGGGATATTTCGATCTTCTGGTTCGGGTAGCGGATCTCCTCAGGATCGTATTGGGGTTTTTTGCTCATGAATTTACTTCCTCCTTGCTAGAGGCTCATTTTTTCCTTCTCAGCCAGCCGCCGGCCGCCCCTGCTAGGGAGCCCATCAGAGCAGCCAGGGCACAGAACATTGCAAATCCCGCCTCATAGGGATGATGCAGATTGATGACGCACAGCAGAAACGCCGCTGACAGCCCGCCCGACGGCCACAGAGGCGCCAGGCGGAGCCCTATGTGCTCCGCCCTGTCCCACAGCAGGGCCTGGAGGGCGAACAGCAGCTCCATGGCGCTCCTCCTTCCCGGGATGTGTTCCCGGTTCCAACGGGCGGATGGGGACATCCGCCCCTACCATCAGCGGAAGCATTCGCCTCCAGCGAATCGCTCAAATTGTCCGGCTGTGCCGGACATGGGGGCGAACAGCAGCTCCATGGCACTCCTCCTTCCCGGGATGTGTTCCCGGTTCCAACGGGCGGATGGGGACATCCGCCTCTACCATCAGCGGAAGCATTCGCCTCCAGCGAATCACTCAAATTGTCCGGCTGTGCCGGACATGGGGGCGAACAGCAGCTCCATGGCGCTCCTCCTTCCCGGGATGTGTTCCCGGTTTCAACGGGCGGATGGGGACATCCGCCCCTACCATCAGCGGAAGCATTCGCCTCCAGCGAATCGTTCAAATTGTCCGGCTGTGCCGGACACCGCAATTCCTAACTCCTAATTTCTCATTCCTAATTCTCAGTAGTCCAGGTTGACGGCGTACTTGGCGTTCTTTTCAATGAACTCCTTCCGGGGCTCCACCTTCTCGCCCATGAGGATGGTGAAGGTCTCGTCGGCCCGGACGGCGTCGTCCAGCTCGATGCGCCGCAGGGTGCGCTTCTCCGGGTCCATGGTGGTCTCCCACAGCTCGTGGGGGTTCATCTCGCCCAGGCCCTTGAAGCGGCTGATGTCGATTTTCACATTGGGATTGCCCCCGCGCATCTCGGCGGAGATGGCGTCCCGCTCCTCTTCGGAGAAGGCCAGGCGGGTGGTCTTGCCCCGGGTGAGCTTGAACAGGGGAGGCACGGCGGAGTACACATAGCCCTGTTCAATAAGGGGCCGCATGAAGCGGAAGAAGAAGGTGAGCAGCAGGGTGCGGATGTGGGCGCCGTCCACGTCGGCATCGGCCATGATGATGACCTTGTGATAGCGCAGCTTGTTCAGGTCGAAGTCGTCCCCGATGCCCGCGCCCAGAGCGGTGATGACCGGGGTCAGCTTATCGTTGCCGTATACCTTGTCCGCCCGGGCCTTCTCCACGTTAAGCATCTTGCCCCACAGGGGGAGGATGGCCTGGAAACGGCTGTCCCGGCCCTGGGTGGCCGAGCCGCCGGCGGAGTCGCCCTCGACGATGTAGAGCTCTGTCAGCTCCGGGTTGGCCTCGTTGCAGTCCCGCAGCTTATCGGGCATGGCGGCTCCGCCCAGGGCGGTCTTGCGGCGGATGGACTCCCGGGCCCGCTTTGCGGCCTCCCGGGCCCGGTTGGCTGTGAGGGCCTTGTCCAGAATGGCCCGGCCCACGGCGGGGTTCTCCTCCAGATAGATCTCCAGTTTTTCGCTGACGATGTTGTTCACCAAGGTGCGGATCGCGCTGTTGCCCAGCTTGGCCTTGGTCTGGCCCTCAAACTGGGCGTCGGTGAGCTTGACGGAGATGACCGCGGTCAGGCCCTCCCGGCAGTCCTCGCCGGACACCTTTTCGTCGTCCTTGAGCAGCTTGATCTTCCGGCCATAGGCGTTCAGGGCGTTGGTCAGGGCCCGTTTGAAGCCCTCCTCATGCATCCCGCCCTCCGGGGTGTGGACGTTGTTGGCAAAGGAGACCATGACCTCGTTATACCCGTCGTTGTACTGCATAGCCACCTCAGCCATGGAGTCCTCCCGGTTGCCGGACATATAGATCACGTCGCTGTGCAGAGGGTCCTTGCTCTTGTTGAGGAAGGTGACAAACTCCCGGATGCCCCCCTCATAGCACATATCGTCCTCCTGCTCCCGGCCGGGGCGCAGGTCCACGGTCTGGATGCGCAGGCCAGCATTGAGGAAGGCCTCCTCCCTCATCCGGGTGTGGAGGGTCTCATAGCTGTACACCAGGGTGTCGAACATCTCCGGGTCTGGCTTGAAGGTGACGGTCGTGCCCGTGTGGTCGGTCTTTCCCACCACCTTCATCTCCTGGGTGATCTGCCCCGGGAAAACTTCATCTCATAGATCTGGCCGTTCTTATGGACCTGGACCTCCAGCCACTCGCTCAGGGCGTTGACCACTGACGCGCCCACGCCGTGCAGGCCGCCGGAGACCTTGTACCCGCCGCCGCCGAACTTGCCGCCGGCGTGGAGGATGGTGAACACCACCTCCAGGGCAGGCTTTCCGGTCTGGGGCTGGACGTCCACCGGGATACCGCGTCCGTTGTCGGTGACCGTGATGGTATTGCCGGGGTTGATGGTCACCGTAATGTCGGTGCAGTGGCCGGCCAGAGCCTCATCGATGGAGTTGTCCACGATCTCATACACCAGATGGTGCAGGCCGGACTCCGAGGTGGAGCCGATGTACATTCCCGGACGCTTCCGCACCGCCTCCAGCCCCTCCAGCACCTGGATCTCAGAGCCGCCATATTCATGCTCCACCTGGGTGGAGTTCAGTTCCAGTTCTTCAGCCATAGTAACCTCCGTTTGGTCATGGGGCCCGGAGCATCCGGATGGTCCGCCCGGCCCCTCTTTCTGTCTTGTTTCGATGGGAACGCCAATCGGTCTGCTGTCCCGGCGCGGCCCGCGGGCCGCATATCATTCAAACCGGTTCTCCTCCGCCCGCTTCAGCAGGGTTGCGGGGGAGAGCTGGGAAATATAGATCATGGGAGGGCCGGCCTCTCCGCCCACCACCACAAAGGACCGCGGCAGGTCATCGCCCAGCCAGACCACTCTTCCGGCCTGCTCTGCGCGCTCCAGATACTCCCGGGTCTTATAGGCCCAGCTGGCGTTGTCCAGGTCGAATACTCCAAGGATCTGACTGTGGGGCACCACCACCGACTGGCCCAGGTGCAGATACACAGCTCCCGCCTCCTTTCCATCCATTGTCCACATTCTCCCCGCCTGATGTGGAAAAAACCTGGTCACGGCCCGTCCAGCACTCTGGGTCTCCAGATCCGCCGCCACAGCCGCCAGCCCAGCCAGCAGCCCAGCAGGAGGGCCGTCCCGGGCACACCGGGGAAGATCAGAAGCTGTGTCACCGGAGAGACCGTCTCCGATTCCCACAGGCTCCACCGGCCCACCCCCACCAGAACGGTGAGAACGACCCCCAGAACAGGGGGGAGGGCACGCCAGATCCGCCGCCGGGGCAGGCGGCAGCACAGGTACTCCAGCACCAGCCCCAGCAGCAGGGGAAGCAGGAAAAACATTCCGATCACAATGGGCATAAAAACTCCTTTTGACGGCGCGAGCCGTCCCGCTTCTCCACGGCGTTAGATGGTCTGTCCGGCACCGTAGAATTGCTTCTGTTTGGCGCTATACCAGAGCGCCCCCGTGGATATGAAAGGCCGCGCCCCCCTCCAGGCCCTCCAGCTTCTCCTCCTCACAGCAGGTGATGAAGATCTGTCCCCCCTGGATGTGGTTGAGGACGAAGGCCTGCCGCCGGGCATCCAGCTCTGAGAGCACGTCATCCAGCAGCAGCACGGGGTACTCCCCGGTCTCCTGGAAGAAGATGTCCCGCTGTGCCAGCTTGAGGGACAGGGCCGCCGTCCGGGTCTGCCCCTGGGAGCCATAGGTCTTGGCCGAGCGGCCGTCCAGCTCCACCAGAAGGTCGTCCTTGTGGGGGCCGGACAGGCACTGCCTGGAATCCAGCTCCGCCTGACGGTGGCGCTCCTGGTGGTCCCGCAGCTGCTCCAGGATCTTCTGGGGCGCGGCCGTGGGGTCTGACACGGAGGACACCGTCTGATAGGTCAGGGAGAGCTCCTCCCGCCCGCCGGAGAAGTCCCGGTGCACCGCCGGTGCCGCCTCCTGAAGCCGCCGGACAAAATACGCCCGGTAGCGGATCACCAGCGCCCCTGTCTGGGCCATGCGCACATTGAAGTCCTCCAGCGTCTCCAGAAGGGAGGGGTTCTCCGGCCAGTCCCGGAGGATGCGGGTCTTGTGCTCATACAGGCGGTTGTACTCCGCCAGCGCCTGGGCATACCGGGGGCGCAGCTGGCAGATGGCGCAGTCCAGAAAGCGCCGCCGGGCGGCGGCCCCCTCCCGGATGAGGAGCAGGTCCTCCGGACAGAAGAGCACTGTGTTCAAAATGCCGGACAGCTCCCCCGCGGTCTTCAGACGGACCCCATTGGAGGACAGCTGCCGCCGCCTGCCCCGGGCCAGCCGGGCCTCCAGCAGGAATTCCCGCCCGCGGCTCTCCACCGCGCCCCGAATCAGGGCGTCCTCTCCGTCCAGCCGGATCATCTCCCGGTCATACCTGGCCCGGTGGGACCGGGCGGAGGAGAGGTAGGCGATGGCCTCCAAAAGATTGGTCTTTCCCTGGGCGTTCTCCCCATAGATCAGGTTCACCCGTGGGTGGAACTCCGTTTGAAACCGGACATAGTTGCGGAACCGCTCCAGCTCCAGCGCCTTGACGATCACTGTACGGACAGCTCCAGCTCGCCGTCGATGACCGCCCGGTCACCGGGGCGCATTTTCTTGCCCCGCATGGTGCAGACCTCTCCGTTGACAGACACCCGGCCCTCCTGGATGATGAGCTTGGCGTCACCGCCGGTCTCCACTGCTCCGGCGAATTTCAGCAGATCCTGCAGCTTGATGAACTCTGTGCGGATCTGAACGGTTGCTTTCTCCATAAAACCTTCCCACTTTCCAGTCCTGTTTCCAGCTGCTGTCCACACCGCAAGGACAGTTTATTCGGTGTGGACAGTCTCCTGCAAGCCGCCGTCAGTTTGCCTTCAGGCGGACGGGCAGAACCATATAGATAAAGTTTTCTTCCCCCTCGGCAGGCAGGATGACGCAGGGGGCCACGCCGGAGGAGAACTCCAGGCGCAGGCGGTCCGCTGGCGCCGCCTTCAGGGCGTCCATCAGATATTTGTTGTTAAATCCGATCTCCAGTTCCTGTCCATCTCCGGTGATGGGACACTGGTCGGCGGCGTCTCCGATCCCCGTTTTGGTGGTGATGGACACCAAACCGTCGCCGAACACACAGCGCAGGGGACTTTTCAGCTTTTCACTGATGATGAGGGAGACACGGTCGATAGAGGCCAGCAGGGTGCGGGCGTCACATTCCACATGAATAGGATTGTTCCGGGGAATGGCGTTGCGGTAGGCCAAAAATTCCCCCTCCAGCCGGCGGCAGACCAGCACCGTGTCCCCGGTCTGGAACAAGATGTGGCGGGCGCCCTGGTTGACCGTAACGGGCCCCTCTCCGGAGCATATCTTTTCCACCTCACTCAGGGCGGAACCGGGAACTACAAAGGAGAAGGACTTCGCCCCCTCGGTTCTTTCCACAGCCTCCCGGCGCAGCGCCAGACGGTAGCCGTCCACCGACACCAGGGTCAGGCCGGTCTGGTCCACTTCAAAGAGGGAACCGGTGTGGATGGGGCGGCTCTCATTGTCACTGACGGCGAACAGGGTTTGGGCGATCATGGAGCGCAGCACGCTCTGCTCCATAGTCAAAGAGTTCTGCTGATCCACAGCAGGCAGCTCGGGGAACTCCTCCGGGTCTGTCCCCAGGATGTTGAACTCAGACAGGCCGCATTTGATGTTCACCATATAGTGATTGGCGGTAAATACTACTACATCATCCGGCATTTTCCGAATGATCTCGCCGAACAGGCGGGCAGAGAGCACCAGAGAGCCGGGTTCCTGGATCTCCGCGGGCACGGTGGCTTGGATCCCGGTCTCCAGGTTGTAGCCGGTGAGACGGAGGCGGGTATCCGCCTCGATCAGGATGCCCTCCATGGCGGGAATGGAGCTTTTGACTGCCACAGCCCGGGAGGTGGTTGCCACCGCCGCGGACAGGAGCGCCTTTTCACAGGAAAATTTCATGGGTGTGCCTCCTTGCGTTCCTCCCGCGCTCTCTGAAAGAGAGGAGAGGATATATTTTTCGTAACAGTAGTCCGTAGGGGGAAAAAATGTGGAAAAACGCCGCAAGCCTTAGAGACTCTAAGGGAAAAGCGTCCACAGGGGGTGTGGAGGAATTTTGACCGCTTTCCACAGGCTGGGCGTGGAAAACAAGTTATCCACATTATGCAACGAGTTATCCACATTTAAGTGTGGATAACAATGGGTCAAAAGAAGCAGGCCGGAAAAGCCCGCTGGGGGCGTCTGGCCTGGATCTTTTGGGGAGAGGCGGTAAAAGCCGCGCTCCGGTCACTCATATCGGATGTTGATGTTGGAGGTGATGTCTTTGATGATCTCCGCCTTTTCCGGGTCCACCTTGATGAGGTCCTCAATGCGTTCGATGGAGTGGAGGACGGTGGTGTGGTCCCGGTTGTCGAATTCCTTGCCGATCTCCTTCAGGGAGAGGTTGGTCATCCGGCGGATCTGGTACATGGCGATCTGCCGGGCCAGAGAGATGTCCTTGGCCCGGCCCTGGCCCCGGAGGGTGGCCGGCTCGATATTGTAGAATTTGCAGACCTCATCGATGATGACGTCTGCGGTGGGGACGATGTCAGATTTCTCCTTGAACATATCCTTGACGGCCCGAACCACGGTCTCCTTGTCCACGGAGTCCCCCATCAGCTGTTGATAGGCCATGATCTTGTTGACAGTGCCCTCGATCTGCCGCACATTGGCGGTGATGTTTTCCGCGATGAGCTGGAGCAGGAACTCGGGCAGCTCCACCCCCATGCGGATGGACTTGTTTTTGATGATGGCCATGCGGGTCTCGTAGTCTGGGGGCTGAATATCGGCCAGCAGGCCCCACTCGAACCGGGTCTTCAGGCGGTCCTCCAGGCGGAGCATCTCCTTGGGCGGCCGGTCAGAGGTGAAGACGATCTGCTTTTTCAGTTCGTACAGGGTATTGAAGGTGTGGAACATCTCCTCCTGGGTAGAGTCCCGGCCGGCGATGAACTGTACGTCGTCCATGAGGAACACGTCGGCCCCCCGGTATTTTTCCCGAAATTCGGCGTTGCGCCCCTCCCGAATGGCCTGGATCAGTTCATTGGTGAAGGTATCTCCCTTGATGTAGACAACTTTGTAATCCGGGTGGTTTTTATGGATGGTGTGGGCGATGGCGTACAGAAGGTGGGTCTTGCCCAGGCCGGACTCGCCGTAGATAAACAGTGGGTTATAACTCTGTCCCGGATTGTCGGCCACCGCCCGGGCGGCGGCATGGGCAAATTTGTTGGAGGAGCCCACCACGAAGCGCTCGAAGGTGTACTCCTCGGTGCCGGGGAAGAAGTCGTTTTTTTCCGGCTCCTGCTGATACTGATCCAGTTCTCCCTCGGTAAGAACAGTCACCTCCATATCACAGGAGAACAAGTCCCGCAGGGCGGTCTGGATTTTGGAGACATAGCGGGTGGCGATGATGTCCCGCTTGAAGCGGGTGGGGGAGTAGAGGACGAAGCGGTCATCCTCCAGCGCCACGGCGGTGGCGTCGTCAAACCAGGTATTGATGGTGGTGGCGGTCATGTCGGGCTGCATCAGGCTGATCACCTTGGCCCATACATCTGCGGCAGGATTCATGGGAAGGAAAACCTCCTTGAATGAAGTGGCGGATAAAGGAGCGCGCGGAGTCCGGCCGCGCGGGGTGTAAAACAAAAGAAAGGCCCCTGCGCCAGATCCGGGCAGGGGACCCGTCAGACGATGGAACGGCTCCGCAGCCCGGAGCAGGGGCGGCGGAGCAGGAAAAGCATATTTCTTCCCCCGTTATTATACCAAAAAAGCGCCTTGGCCGCAAGGATTTCCCGGGTATTTTTTATTTTATAGGTATGAAAAATTCTGTCCCTGAACACAGAGGGCGGCTGGGATGTGGAAAAACGAGCGCTTCCTATGGGAAAAGGGGGCCGGGGACACAAGATGTGGGATTTTTCTGAAAAATATAGAAACTTTGTGGAGAAAATGAAAAAAGTAGTTGACAGGGAGAAAATACATCCGCTATAATGGGTGTCGCTGTTCCAGAAGAAAAGGGGTTTTTGTACCCTTTTGCGGAATGGCCGGAGAAAGTCCGAACGACCAAGTGAACCGCAGCCGGAGACGGCTGTTGTTGGGCCGGTCCGCCGGCTTGAGATCAAATGAGGAGGTGTCCCCCATGCTTCGTACCTATCAGCCCAAGAAGCGCCAGCGTTCCAAGGAACACGGTTTCCGCAAGCGTATGGCCACCCGCAATGGCCGCAAGGTGCTGGCCCGCCGCCGCGCCAAGGGCCGCGCTCGTCTGACCCACTGATCCGTGGACAGGACGGGTCCTGTCCTGCCGCGGGCCTTATCCTGCTGAGCCCGAAGCCGGACGCGACAGGATCATTCCATGAGATACGACAAAAGGACACTCAAGACATAGCGCGTAGTTAGGGGCGTGGGAATGATTCCCCCGCCCCTGCGGTGCATACAGAGAAGCGCGGAGGATCGGCGCGCAGGGGAGACAGACTCCGGAGTCAGAGGAGTTGTCGACCTGGCCGCGCGCCCAATCCGCAGCGTGACAAAGAGAAGCGCGGAGCGCCTAAAAGCGCCCCGTTCCCCCTGTGCACCCTCTCTTTTGCCGTATCTTCAAACAGTCGGAGGAAATTTCATGAAGCATACCGTTGCGCTGAAACAAAATCACGAGTTCCGCCGGCTTTACAGCAAGGGCAAGAGCGCCGTCTCCCCCTATTTTGCCATCTACTGCCGCAAGACCAAGCGGCCCAACAGCCGGCTTGGCATCACCACTGGGCTGAAGCTGGGCAACGCGGTGAAGCGCAACCGCGCCCGCCGCCGTATCCGGGAGCTCTACCGCACCAATGAGAGCCGGCTTCTGCCGGGCTATGACATTGTGGTGGTGGCCAGGACCCGGGTGATTTACGGCAGCTATGGCGAGCTGGAACGCAGCTTTTTGCAGCTGATGCGGAAGCTGGGGATCTGCCCGCCCCGGGGGAGCGCGGGATGAAGGCCCTGCTGCTCTGGATGATCCATTTTTACCGACGCGAGATCTCGCCTCTGCGCCCGCCCTGCTGCCGATTCATCCCCACCTGCTCCCAGTATGCCCTGGAGGCGGTGGAGAAGTACGGCGCCTGGAAGGGGGGCTGGCTGGCGCTGCGCCGTATCCTGCGGTGCAACCCCTTCCACCGGCAGAAATCCATCCAGTACGACCCCGTGCCGTGATGGAGGGCCGGAACCAATTTAACAATGTGGAGGTACCATTGTGGGTATTTTTCTGATGCCTTTTGCCCTGCTTTTGAAGTTTTTCTATGACTTCTTCCAAAGCTACGGCATCGCCCTGATTTTATTTGCCCTCATCATCAAGCTGGTGCTGTTCCCCTTCAGCCTGAAGGGAAAGAGAAGCATGATCCAGATGAATCTGCTCTCCGGCAAAATGCAGCAGCTGCAAAAGCAGTACGGCAAGGACCGGGAGCGCTATAATCTGGAGGTCCAGAAGCTCTATGAGAAGGAAAAGGTCAACCCCATGAGCGGCTGCCTCTGGTCCTTCATCCCCATTTTGTTCCTGATGGTGCTGTACGGGATCATCCGTGAGCCACTGACCTACTTCATGGGGCTGACCATGGAGCAGATCCAGCTCATCGCCCAGGAGCTGGATTGGCAGACCGTGGCTGTGAGCAGCGGCTGGGTCACCCCGGCCGCCATGGAGAAGCTGGTCCAGCAGGTGGCCGACGGGAAGCTCACCTCGGTGTTCCAGAACGGCGCCTATAACCAGATGTACCTTGCGTCCATGATCAACCCGGACAACCTGGCCGCCCTCCAGGCCCTGCTGGGCGACGCCGGCTCCAAGCTGTTCGTGATGGACTTCTCCTTCCTGGGGATCAACCTGGCCAACATCCCCAAGTGGAATTTCTGGACCGCTGGCTTTAGCTGGGCTTCCATTGGACTGTTCCTGCTGCCCCTGGTGTCGGTGGGCATCTCCCTGCTGTCCATGCAGGTCAGCCTTAAGACCAACCAGATGAACAACCAGGCGCAGGATGAGACCATGGCCAAGACCAACCGCACCATGATGATCATGATGCCTCTGATGTCCCTGTGGATCGGCTTTACCGTCCCCGCCGGTCTGTCTGTGTACTGGATCGCCCAGTATATCTTCACCATTTTCCAGGAGATCATCTGCGGAAAGCTGCTGAAGAAGGACTATGAAGCGGCCCGGGCCGCCGCCGCGGAGCGGGAGCGCCAGGAGAAAGAAGAGGAGAAGCGCCGCAAGGAGGAGGCCCGGCTGGAGCGTCAGCGCCGCCTTGAGGAGGAGAAGAAGAACCGGGGCAAGAAGCACGTCAAGAAGGACGAGCCCACTGAGCCCGGCGTCAACAAGGATGACAGCCGCATCGGCATCCGCGCCTATGCCCGGGGCCGCGCCTATATCCCCGAGCGCTTTGGCGGCGTCACCGAGTACCGGGACATGAGCGACCTGCTCCAGGCCGAGATAGACGCGGAACAGCAGAAGAAGGGCAAGAAGAACAAGAAGGCCGCTCCCGCCCAGGAGAAGAAGGAAGAGACCGCTCAGAAGCCTGAGACGGAGGCCCTTCCGAAGCAGGAGACGGCCCCGGCGGAGCAGCCCGCCGTCCAGCAGTCCGCCCCCGAGACCCCCGAGGAGCAGCCTGCCCCTGTTCAGGAACCCGCGGAGACCGAGGAGGTCGAGGTGGAAGTGGAGCAGATCGAGGTGGAACTCCCTGAGGAAGAGGACGACAAAAAGGAAGGTGTCTGAGGATGAGAAAGTGGATCGAGACCACCGGCCGCTCTGAGGAGGACGCCATCGCCGCCGCCCTGTTCCAGCTGGGTCTGGACCGGGACGACGTCTCGGTGGAGGTGCTGGAGCGGGCCAAATCCGGTTTTCTGGGCTTCGGCGGGAACCCCGCCAAGGTCCGGGTGAGCTATGAGGTCCCGGACGGGGACGTCCCCGCCGCCCCGGAGCAGTCTGAGCCTGCCCCCAAGGCGGAGCCCGTTCCAGCCCACCAGCCCGAACCAAAGGCGGAGCCTGCCGGCGGGCAGCTGGAACCCGGCGATGAGCTGCTGATCGGCCGGGACGATGCGCAGTCCGCTCCCGTTCAGGAGGAGAAGGCTCAGGACGGCCTGGAGCCCGCCGGGATGGATGACCCCAGAGCGGCCCGCATCCGGGAGTTTCTCACCGGCCTGATGGAACACCTCCATGTACAGGCCGTCCCGGAAATTTATGTCAGTGAGCGGGGCTATCAGGTGGTGCTCCAGGGACACGGCCTGGGCGCTATCATTGGCCGCCGGGGCGAGACCCTGGACGCCATCCAGCAGCTGACCAACTACTCAGTGAACCGCAGTCAATCCAAGCGGGTGCGCATCCATGTGGATGCCGAGGGCTATCGTGCCAAGCGGGAGGAGTCCCTCCAGCGCCTGGCGGTCAAGGTGGCCGGAAAAGTGGTCAAGTACCGGAAGAATATGACGCTGGAGCCCATGAATGCCTATGAGCGCCATGTGATTCACGCCGCCCTTCAGGACTACCCCAATGTGACCACTTACTCCACCGGAGTGGAGCCCAACCGCCGCACTGTGGTGGCCTACGCCCCCGGACAGAAATAAGGATTCAGCCCTGACGCGGCGGGAAGATGCAACGATCCTCCCGCCGCGTTTTTATTTTACTTCACCCAGGAGGGAACACGATGACACCGCTCTATGACGCCATCCGCGCCTTTTCGGCCCAAGGTCCCGTCCGGCTCCATATCCCGGGCCACAAGGGGAAGCCTCTGCCCATCCCGGAGTTAACGGGGGCGGCCGCCCTGGATGTGACTGAGCTGGGCCCCACCGGGGACCTGTTCCATGGCGGGGAGCCCTTCGACTCCGCCCAGCGGCTGTGGGCGGAGGACTTCTCCATGGACTGCTGTCAATTCCTCACCGGCGGCTCCACGCTGGGGCTCCACACCGCGCTGGCCCTCTGCTGCCGCCCCGGGGACCGGGTGCTCATCGACCGGGGGTGCCACCGGGCGGTGTACAACGCCCTGGCCCTGCTGGACCTGGACCCGGTCTACCTCCCACGGCCCTGGTGGGAGGAGGAGCGGCTGACGTCCACAATTTCCCCGGAATCTGTGGAAAAAGCGCTGACAGAACACCCGGAAATCAAAACGGTTTGTATTACATCGCCGAGTTATTGCGGATTGTTGTGTGATGTCAAGGAAATTTCCCACATGGTACACCGAAATGGGGGACGTCTTATTGTGGATGGGGCTCATGGGGCACACCTGCCCTTCCTGGGGGTGGACGCCTTCGCCGGGGCAGACGTGGTGGTCTGCTCCGCCCACAAGACCCTCCCCGCCCTGGGGCAGTCCTCCCTGCTGTTCGCCAACGGCTTCGAGCCGGAGCAGGTGCGCCGGATGACCTCGGTGTACGGCAGCTCCAGCCCGTCCTACCCCATGATGATCTCCATGGACGGGGCCCGGGCCTGGATGGAGGGGGAGGGGCAGAGGCTGTACCGCCGGACCGCGGAGCGGGCCGCCGCACTGCGGGAGCGCTTCCCCAGTCTCCGGGAGGGAGCGCTGGACCCCACCCGCCTGACGCTGAACGCGGTGGACGGCCCCGCCCTGGCCCGGGCGCTGGAGGCCCGGGGTCTGTGGCCTGAGATGGAGGACGGCGGCCATGTGGTGCTCATTCTCACGGGGATGGACAGTGAAGAGGATCTGGACCGGCTGGAGCGTGCGCTGGAGGAGGTCCCTGAGCTGCTTGGCCGCTGCCCGCCCATCCCGGCCCCCCCCATGCCGGAGCGGGTCCTGTCCCCCCGGGAGGCCCTGTTTGCCCGGACGGAGCGCCTTTCTCTGGAGGACTGCGCCGGGCGGGTGTCCGCCGTCCAGCTGGCCCCCTATCCCCCCGGGGTGCCGGTGGTGGCGCCCGGCGAACGCATCACGGAAAAAGAACTGGCCTATTTGCGGGAAATAGGATATAATAACCACGAAGTGTCAGTGATACTTTGAAACGCCCCTTTGGGGAGAAGCGAGGAATGTTATGGAACTGTCGGCCCTGGCGGGCAACGCCCATGTGAAGGCGGTCCTCTCCCAGCAGGAGGGGGGCCGGGGCCTGTCCCACGCCTATATCCTCTCCGGCCCGGCGGGGTTGGGGCGGCATACCCTGGCCCGGCTGCTGTGCGGGGCTATGCTGTGTGCTGACTCCGGCGGGGAGCGTCCCTGCGGCCACTGTGCCCCCTGCCGGAAGGTGTCCTCCGGCGTCCACCCGGATGTGACGGTCATCTCCGGTCCCGGGGAGGGAAAACCCATTACAGTGGACCAGGTGCGGGCCCTGCGTTCGGACGCCTACATCCGTCCCAACGAGGGGGAGCGGAAGATCTATCTGCTGGAGCAGGCGGACCGGATGAACCAGAGCGCCCAGAATGCCATGCTCAAGCTGCTGGAGGAGGGGCCGGCCTATGCGGTCTTTCTCCTGCTGGCAGAAAACGGCGGCGGCCTGCTCCAAACGGTGCGCTCCCGGTGTGAGGAGCTGGATCTGGTCCCCGTTCCTCCAGCGGAGGCGGAACGCTGGCTGTCCGTCCGCTTCCCGGACCAGGATCCGGCGGCTGTCCGGCGGGCGGCCCTGGAGTGCCAGGGCCTGCTTGGCCGGGGTGTGGAGCTTCTGGAGGGGGGCGGCGAGGCGGCGGAGACCCGCCGCCAGCAGGCGGATCAGCTGGTCACAGCCCTGGATGGGCGGGACGAGCTGGCTCTGCTGGAGGCCTCCATGCTGTTGGAGAAGGTCCCCAAGGAAGAGCTGCCCCGCCTGTTGGATCAGGTGACCGCCGTTCTGGGGGACCGTCTGCCCCGGTCAGAGGACCCGCGCCGTCTGCTGAGGGCGGAGGAGCTGGTACGGAAGCTGCGTGGGGGGGCAGAGCTCAACGCCAACCCGGGCCAGCTGTCCGGCTGGCTGTGCGCAGGTATGTTTATTAAGCATTAAGACCGGGAGGAGCCATGCCGGTCCCTTTCGGATGGATCATCAGGAGGAATTATGGTCGAGATCATCAGTATCCGCTTCAAAGAAGGCGGAAAGCAGTACTATTTTAACCCCAATGGGGAGCTCTTCCGCCTGGGGGAGGGGGTCATCGTCGAGACCGCCCGGGGCGTGGAGTTTGGAGAGTGTACCCAGGAGAATACGGAGGTGGATGAGATGGAACTCACCGCCCCCCTGCGCCCGGTGCTCCGCCGGGCCACCCCGGAGGACCAGTTGACCCGGGAAAAGAATAAGGAGAAGGAGGCCCGGGCATTCCAAATCTGCCAGGAGAAGATCGCAGAGCACGGCCTGGAGATGAAACTGGTGGAGGCGGAGTACAGCTTTGAGGGGAACAAGGTGCTCTTTTTCTTCACCGCCGAGGGCCGGGTGGACTTCCGCGCCCTGGTGAAGGATCTGGCCAGCGCCATTCATGCCCGCATCGAGCTGCGGCAGATTGGCGTCCGGGACGAGGCTAAGATGCTGGGCGGCCTGGGCATCTGCGGGCGGCCCTTCTGCTGCTCCCAGTTCCTGGAGGAGTTCCAGCCGGTATCCATTAAGATGGCAAAGACCCAGAACCTCTCCCTCAATCCCACCAAGATCTCCGGCACCTGCGGGCGGCTGATGTGCTGCCTGAAGTATGAACAGGAGGCCTATGAGGACCTGGTAAAGCACTCCCCCAAGCAGGAGTCCTTTGTGGAAACCGCCGGACGGGGCGGGGACGGTATCCTCGGTGAATCTGCTGCGGCAGACGGTGCAGGTACGGCTGGAGTCCGCCCCGGAGACCCCAAAGTGCTACCACAACTGTGAGCTGTGCATCATCCGAAATGGAAAGGGAAAGCGGCCGGAGGGCTATGTGGAGCCCCCTCTGGAGGAGCTGGCCAAGCTGAGAAAGCCGGAGGAGCCGGAGGAGGTCCCCGATCTGAAGGGGGCGGCCTCCCCGCTGGCGGCCGCTCTGGAGGCGGTGTTTAACGGTGAGACGCCTCAATATGAGGGGGTGGGAACAGAGCGTTCCTCCGAGGGAAACGGCCGGAGCCGGGACCGCCGCCGGTCCAGCCGGAACCGCCGGAGCGGCGGACGTCCCCAGGAGGGGGAGCGGCCGGCCCGGGAGGGCGGCCGGCCCAAGGAGGAGCAGCAGTCCCACAGAAGTGAGCAGCGGAAGCCGCGGCCGGAGCGGCAGCCCAAGGGCGGGGAGAGCCGGGAGAAGGCCGGCGGAAAGCCCGCTCAGGAGCCTGGAGAGAAGCGCAGCCGTCCCCGCCGGCGCCGTCCCCGTGGCGGAGGGGGCGGAAAGCCTCAGGGAGGCTCCGCGGGACAGGAGTGACCGGACAGGGCCCCGGGGCGTACGGCCTCGGGGTCCTTTGCTTCGATTTGGAAGAGGAGAGAGGAGCGGTTTTATTTGGACGGTTTTTTCAATGCCATGTCTGCCTCCCTGGTCCTGCTGATGCTCATGTCTGTGGGCTATTTTATGGGAGCGCGGGGCTGGATGAACGCCTCGGAGAAGAAATTTATCAGCAAGTACATCGTCAATATCGCGGTACCCTGTAATTGTCTCACCGGACTGCTGAACAACCTGGACCATGACAGCCTGCTGGAGGCGGGTGTCATGGTGGTTGCCGCCATGCTGGGGGTCCTGATGACCCTTCTGCTCTCTTTGGCGCTGGCTGCTCTGCTCCGGCTGCCCCGGGAACGGTGGGGAGTCTTTGTGGCCATGACCGCCTTTTCCAACACCCTGTTTATCGGCCTGCCCGTCTCCACCCAGCTGTTCGGAGATGCCTGTATCCCCTATGTGATGCTCTATTATCTGGCCAATACGGTCTTTGTGCAGTCGGTGGGCTTTCTGCTCATCGAGCGGGCGGGAACGCAGGGACGGGGAAGTGTGACCCTCTCCTCCTTTTTGAAAGGCGTCTTTAGCAAGCCGCCCATCCTGACAGTCCTCTTCAGCCTGGTCCTGCTGGCTCTGAATGTGGGCCTGCCCTCCCCGGTGATGAAGTGGGCGGGATACATCAGCGGGTCAGTCTCCCCGCTGGCCCTGATCTACTGCGGCTACATCATCTATGAGCTTGGGCTGAAAAATCTGCGCCTGATGCGGGGCCTGCCCACTATGATCGTAGTTCGGCTGGGGGTGGCTCCGGTGGTCTGTTGGCTGTTCTGCCGTCTGTTCGGGATGAGCGGCCTGCCCATGAGTGTGTTCATCGTGGAGAGCGCCCTGCCGGTGGTCAGCCAGGTCACCGTGATGGCGGGGGCCTATGGGGCGGATGAGAAATATGCGGCGACGGGAGCCGCCCTGTCCACTCTGTGCAGCTTCATCAGCATCCCGATTCTGATGCTGGTCCTGGGGTAAGTATCCACATTTTAGACAAGCGGTGTGGAACACAGCCCGCCGGAGAAGCCGTTTTGGCCTCTCCGGCGGGCTGTGTTTCCAATCAGGAAAAATTGATCCACAAAAAAGAGGCGGTCTGTGGAAAAGTCCACAGACCGCCTGAATATTTCAGGATCAGATGGATGGGGAATCAGTTGCCCAGCAGACCCAGCTCATACTTCCAGTTCAGAACCCGGGTGACCGCCTGGTCGATCTGGCTCTCCGCAATGACGCCGCTCTGAACAGCGTGGATGACCTGGGGGATCTGGGTCTGGAAATCGGTGGTGACCACCATGTCGTTCCCGGCCTGAATGGCCAGCACCGCGGCGGAGCCGTTCTGAGCGTACTCCATGACGGCATCCATGGCCAGATCGTCAGTCAGCACGACCCCATCGAAGCCCAGCTCCTCCCGGAGGACTTTGTGGACCGTGGGGGAGAGGGAGGCGGGGAGGCTCTCGTCCATGCTGGCGGCGATATTGTGGCTGACCAGGACCGCGTCCGCCCCGGCCTGGATGCCCGCCTGGAAGGGCAGGAAGTCGGAGGTCTGGAAGGTCTCATAGGGGCGCTGATCCAGGGCGATCCCCGTGTGGGTGTCCACATTGTTCCCGTATCCCGGGAAATGCTTCAGGACGGAGCCGATCTGTTCCCCCCATGACGCCCACCACCTGAGCCACATAGTTGGCGGTGGCCTGCGCGTCCTGTCCGAAGGAGCGGGCATAGATGAAATCCGCGGGATCGGTGGATACGTCGGCGACCGGCGCAAAGTTGACATTGACCCCCAGGTCCAGAAGGGTCATGCTCTTCTGTCGGGCGTCCTGAAGGATCAGGTCCATCCCGCCCTGGGCGAACAGGGTCTGGGGAGCGGGCTCCCGCTGGGGAAAGAGGTCCGGATTGCTGCTGGCCCGCACCACCGTGCCGCCCTCCTCGTCGGTCCCAATGAGCAGGGGGATGCCGGAGGCGTCCTGATAGCTTTGGATGTCATCCCGCACCTGCTGGGCCGTCTTGTCCTTAAAATCCCGGCCGAACAGCAGATAGCCCCCCACCTTGTACTGTGCGGCCAGCTCGGCCCCGCCGGTCTCGGGGCAGCGGACAAAGAACATCTGCCCCACCTTTTCCTCCAAGGTCATGGCGGACAGCAGCTCCTGAATGATCTGCTCCTGGTTTTGGGGGCCCAGAGAGGACTCAGAGGGCTCCTGGCTGGCAGAAGGGTTCTCTGCGGTCTCCGGATCGGTCTCCGGGGAAGCTTGAGGGGTCCCGCTCTCTCCGTTGGGCGCAGAGGAGGCAACGGGAGAGGGCGCAGGGATGTCAGGGGATACAGAGCGGTCTGGGCCGGAGCCATCAGAAGGCGCGGGAGCGGCACAGCCGGTGAGCATTAGGCAGAGCACAGCGATCAAAAGCTTTTTCATGGTTTCCTCCCGGAAAAACAGCGTGGAGAGAGAAGTCTCCACGCTAAAAGTTTGATTTGATCTCTTATAGTTTATGCAGTATATCACTTTGCGGCTTCCCTGTCAAATTTTTTGCGGATTTTATGGGATTTTAAAGATTTTTTCTTGAAATAGTGTACGAAAGAAACTGACTGCTGCGGCAAGACAAAAGAGAAAAGGGCCTGCCGCAGAATTTTTATCCTGCGGCAGGCCCGTCCTGTTGATTTAGAAAGCTTGGGCGAAATGAATTCGCCCTGCGCCCAAGGTTTTGGCCTTCGGCCAAAACGCTTGTACGCGCCGAAAGGCGCGCCCCATCTGTGATGGGGCCCCCTTCGTGGCCGACGGGGAAAGTTTACTCTTCGTCAGAAGTCTCTTCTCGGCGGGTGACGTTCAGACTCAGCTCGTCCAGCTGCTTGTCGTCCGCCCCACAAACGCAAAGCGTTTGAGGGGACCCCGTTGCTTTCAAACGCTTGGGCGAAGTAAATTCGCCCTGCGCCCAAGGTTTTGGCCTTCGGCCAAAACGCTTGTACGCGCCGAAAGGCGCGCCCCATCTGTGATGGGGCCCCCTTCGTGGCCGACAGGGAAATTTACTCTTCGTCAGAAGTCTCTTCTCGGCGGGTGACGTTCAGACTCAGCTCGTCCAGCTGCTTGTCGTCCGCCCCACAAACGCAAAGCGTTTGAGGGGACCCCGTTGCTTTCAAACGCTTGGGCGAAATGAATTCGCCCTGCGCCCAAGGTTTTGGCCTTCGGCCAAAACGCTTGTACGCGCCGAAAGGCGCGCCCCATCTGTGATGGGGCCCCCTTCGTGGCCGACAGGGAAATTTACTCTTCGTCAGAAGTCTCTTCTCGGCGGGTGACGTTCAGACTCAGCTCGTCCAACTGCTTGTCGTCCACGAAGTCGGGGCAGCTGGTCATGGGCTCGGAGGCGTTCTGCACCTTGGGGAAGGCGATGACGTCCCGGATGGACTCAGCGCCGGCCATGAGCATACACATCCGGTCCAGGCCATAGGCCAGACCGCCGTGGGGAGGCGCGCCGAACTTGAAGGCGTTGATCAGGTGGCCGAAGCGCTCCTGGGCGTCCTCGTCGGAGAAGCCCAGGGCCCGGAACATGGCCTCCTGGGTCTCAGGGACGGAGATGCGGATGGAGCCGCCGCCCAGCTCAGTGCCGTTGAGCACGATGTCGTAGGCCTTGGCCCGACAGTTTTTCTTGTCGGTCTCCAGCTTGTCCAGATCTTCGTCCATAGGCGCGGTGAAGGGGTGGTGCATGGCCACATAGCGGCCCTCCTCCTCGCTGTACTCGAACATGGGGAACTCCGTCACCCACAGGAACTTGAAGTCCATGGGGTCCAGGATGCCCAGCTGCTTGGCGCACTCACACCGCAGGGCGCCCAGGGCGGCAAAGACCACCTCGTCCTTGGCATCACCCACGATGAGGACCAGGTCGCCGTCCTTTGCCCCGGCCCGCTCCAGGATGGCCCGGTTCTCCTCCTCGGTGAGGAACTTCTGATAGGAGGTGGTCACCTGGCCGTCGTGGAGGCGGGTCCAGGCCAGACCCTTGGCCTTATAGGTCTTGACGAAGTCGGCCAGCTTGTCAATCTTCTTCCGGGGGAAGTCGGCGGCGTGGCCGTCCACGTTGATGAGCCGCACGGAGCCGCCCTCGGCCACAGGGCTGGAGAACACGCCGAAGCCGCAGTCCTTCACAATGTCGCTGATATCCTTCAGTTCAAAGCCGAAGCGCATGTCTGGCTTGTCGGAGCCGAAGCGGTCCATAGCCTCCCGCCAGGGCAGGCGGAGGAAGGGGGTCTGGACGTCCACATCCAGCACCTCTTTGAACACCCGCTTCAGGAAGCCCTCCTGTATGTCCATCACGTCGTCCTCGTTGACAAAGGACATCTCCAGGTCGATCTGGGTGAACTCGGGCTGGCGGTCTGCCCGCAGGTCCTCATCCCGGAAGCAGCGGGCGATCTGCATATAGCGGTCAAAGCCGGAGAGCATCAGCAGCTGCTTGTACTGCTGGGGGGACTGGGGCAGGGCATAGAACTTGCGGATGGACCCGGGAGGGACCAGATAGTCCCGGGCGCCTTCGGGGTGGATTTGGTCAGCATGGGGTCTCGATCTCTAGAAGCCCTGCTCGTCGAAGTAGTCCCGGGCCACCTTGGTCACCTTGTGGCGGGTGGCGATGGCATGCTGCATATCCGGGCGGCGCAGGTCCAGATAGCGGTACTTCAGGCGGAGCATGTCGTTGGCCTTGGAGTTCTCCACGATCTCGAAAGGGAGGGGTCTCGGCCTTGGCCAGCAGCCGCAGTTCACTGACATAGACCTCAATGTCGCCAGTGGCGATCTTGTTGGTCTTGCTCTCGCGCTCCCGCACCAGGCCGGTGGCGGCCACGACGTACTCAGAGCGCAGGGTGGAGGCCTTTTCAAAAATATCCTTGGCAGTGCTGTCATCAAAGGACAGCTGCACCAGACCGGTGCGGTCCCGCAGGTCCACAAAGATCAGGCCGCCCAGGTCCCGCTGACGCTGGACCCAGCCGCACAGGGAGACGGTCTTGCCCGCGTCGCTGAGACGCAGCTCGCCGCAGTAGTTGGTGCGGCGGAAGTTCTTCAGATTGTCCATAAAATCAACTCCATTTTGTAATAGTAAGTGAGAAAATAGTGAATTATTTTAGAAAAAATACTAAGGATCGCCCGCTGCTCCATGTTGCTGAATAAAGTCTGCCAGGGTTTCGTTCAGCTCCCGGGCAGAGATGGAAAAGGCCAGGGTACGGCTGTGCGCGGGGGAGATCCATACCTTGCCCGGGTAGTCGGCGTGTACTGTCACCAGTTCATCCCCCAATGCAAAGGCTGCCATAGCGGTGACGTGATCGGCGGAGTGGGACGAGGACGGCGGCAGAAGGTTTTGCAGGCTGGCGCGGTAGGTGGTGTCCTCCAGCAGCGCCAGCAGGCCCTTATAGTCCTCCTGGCAGGGAGTCAGGTTATCCAGCATCCAGATCTGCTGGCTGGCTGTTCCGTCTGTGACAGAGCCCTCAATAGCATAGCCTGATGCGCCGGTAATTTTGTCCCGGTCCATACCTGTGGCATCCCAGAAGGTTTGGGGACGGGTATACCACAGCCCGCTGCCCGCCAGAAGAAAGGCAATCAAGGTTACCCCGACAGCGATTTTCTTCTTCACTCAAATTCCTCCCGTTCCAGCCGCCGGGCCGGGTTTTCGGCGATATACCCGGCGGCCTCGTCAAAGTCCTGCTGATTGCGGAGGATGTGTTCGTAGGCAGAGCGTTGCCAGAGTTTTTGACCTGGTGTTCCAAGCAGGCGATTGGTTTCAATTGTTGTAATAGATTTAAAGGAGCCAAGTATTTGATGGAGGGTAGGGGAGGGGCTTGCCCCTCCCGCCGTAATTTGCAGAATCCCATGGATGTGGTCAGGCATAACCACAAAAATGGATTGAGAAATTGCGTCAAGACACGGAAAACGCTGGGGAAGGGAGTACCACACATCAGAAACAATTTTTCCAATCGAGGATAACACGACCTGAGGAGAGGAATCTATTTTTCCCAATATAGGCCGTCGCTTCTCTACACAAAGGGTAATAAAATAAGCACCAGGTTGAGAGTAGTCATAATGGGGGATCGCGGTAGGTTTGCGTTTCGGAAGCATAAGCAGACCTCCAGCGGGCGGGAGGGGCAAGCCCCTCCCCTACGGGTTTTCAGAAATCGTTCTGAATCTCTGGGCAGGGAAGCCCCAAGGGGCTTCCGCTGTCTCTCCATTGGGCAAAGTGTTGTTCTGTTTATTCCCCCCGGTCCAGAATGGGCGTACCCTGGTTCCGCTTCTCCAGCCCGGCCTGGATGTGGGCGATGGCGTCGGCGGGGGAGAGCTTCACCTGTTCGCCGGTGGCCAGGTCCTTCACGGCGCACACGCCGGAGGAGATCTCATCCTCCCCAGGAACACGGCGTAGGGGATGGACAGCTTATCGGCGTAGGAGAGCTTCTGCTTGAACTTCTTCCGCTCCGCCTGGATCTGGGTGCGGATGCCGGCCTCCCGCAGCTGGGTGGCCAGGGCAATTGCAGGGAGAGGTCGTCGGTCATGGGCAGGATGAGCACATCGGCGGGGGCGGTGTTCAGAGCGTCGTTGAGGTAGCCCTGGTCCTCCAGAACGAAGAACAGGCGGGTCAAACCGATGGAAATGCCCACTCCGGGGAGTTGTTTCTTGGTGTAATATTCCGCTAAGTTATCATAACGGCCGCCGGAACAGATGGAGCCGATCTCCGGATGGTCCAGCATGGTGGTCTCATAGACGGTGCCGGTGTAGTAGTCCAGTCCCCGGGCGATGGTCAGGTCCACGGCAAAATGGGTCTCCGGCACACCGAAGGAGGCCAGATATTTCACCACGGTGTTCAGCTCGTCCAGGCCGGCGTCAAACACCTCGCTGCGGCCCCGGTAGCCCTCCAGGGCGGTGAGCACCTCCTGGTTGGAGCCGGTGATGGCGATGAACTTCAGGATCTCCTCCGCCTTTTCGGCGGCCACGCCGCCCTCGATCAGCAGCTCCCGGACTTTGTCGGGGCCGATCTTGTCCAGCTTGTCCACCGTGCGCATCACGTCGCCGGACTGCTCCGTCAGCCCCAGCATGGAATAGAAGCCGTTCAGGATCTTCCGGTTGTTGACCCGGATCTGGAAGCGCTTCAGCCCCAGGGCGGTGAAGGCCCGATAGATGATGGAGGGGATCTCCGCCTCGTTGCTGATGTCCAGCTTTCCGTCCCCGATGACGTCGATGTCCGCCTGATAGAACTCCCGGAAGCGGCCCCGCTGGGCCCGCTCGCCCCGGTAGACCTTGCCGATCTGGAAGCGACGGAAGGGGAAGGTGAGCTGGCCGTAGTTCAGCGCCACATACTTGGCCAGGGGGACGGTGAGGTCAAAGCGGAGGGACAGGTCGGTGTCCTCCCTTGAGAAAGCGGTAGATCTGTTTCTCTGTCTCGCCGCCGCCCTTGGCCAGCAGGACCTCGCTGGCCTCGATGAGGGGGGTGTCCAGGGGGGTGAAGCCGTAGAGACCGTAGGTACGGCGGAGGATCTCCACCATCCGGTCAAACTGGGCCTGCCGGGCGGGGAGCAGCTCCATAAAGCCGGACAGGGTGCGGGGCTGTACTTTACTCATGGGTATCAAAATCCTTTCTTTGGGGTTCTTTCTGGAAGAGTTCCGCCCTGCGGGGCGGAAGGGCGGGCGTGCCTTTCTGCTCGCACAGAAAGGAAACAAAGAAGCGCTGGGGAGATCTGCCTGGGGGCTGGGCACTTTCATCCGGTGGGTAAAATCTCCAGAGGCGAAGCGAAGCTTCGCATAAAGCTTTTTTGTCTACTTTTTTCTCTGAAAAAAGTAGACGCTCTCGTCCCGGGATTGGGACGAGAGCGCCTGAAAACGCTTCGTGGTGCCACCCAATTTCAGAACAGCGGGGCTGTTCCCTTTGGTCCCCGTGGTGCGGCGGGGCGGCCGCGCCTGTCTCCAGGCCCGCTGCTGGCGCTGTCTTGGCCGGTCCCTGTGCCGCGGGGCCCTTTCAGCCGTGGAGCCCTTCTCTGTCCGGCGGTGTTCCGGTTACTCATGCGCCGTCATGGCGGTGAACAAAGCTATGCTATCCCACTTTTGAGATAAAGTCAAGGAAAATGCCGGGCCTTACAGGGCAAAGGGCACCCGGTTGGGGTTCATGCCGATGCGCCAGTCCAGATCGCCCCGGGCCAGGCCGTGGATGAGCATTTCCGCAGTGGCCACATTGGTGGCCATGGGGACCGAGTGCTGGTCGCACAGGCGGGTGATATACATGACGCTGTCATCCATGTCGGTATCCTGGGGATAGTTGAAGAAGAGGACCATATCGATCTCATTGTAAATGATACGCTGGCCGATCTGCTCGATTCCCCCGTGTTCGTGGGACAGGAACAGATTGACGGGCAGGCCGGTGGCCTCCGCTACCATTCGGCCGGTGGCGTTGGTGGCGCATAGGGTGTGCTTGGACAGCAGTCCGCAGTACGCGGTGCAGAACTGGACCATCAGCTCCTGCTTGCGGTTGTGACACATGATAGCAATATTCATGGCGGCGTTTACCTCCTTTTATGCAGTTGAACGTTACCGGATCCGCATGACGGGGACCCGGTAGCCCTCCAGGCGTTTGGCGATATTCAAACAGGCGTTGGCGGCGCCCTGGCGGCCCTCCAGGATCAGGGGACGCCCCAGGTTGGCCGCCAGGATGACGCGGCGGTCCTCCGGGATGACCCCAATGAGAGGGAGTCCGGCGGCGTCCATGGCGTCGTCGATGGTGGTGCGCAGCTGCCGCAGCAGCCTGGGCTGGATGCGGTTCATGACCAGATGGACCTGACGGATCCGGTACAGCTCCTCCACAGTCCGCTGGGCGTCCCGCAGGGAGGAGGCGTCATTGGTGGCCACCACCAGGGCGCGGTCCGCGCCGCAGACGGCCAGCTGGAAGCCGGGACCCAGCCCGGCGGGGGAGTCGATCATAATATAGTCATAGCGGTCCCGGGCGGTGCGCAGCAGGGCCCGGATCCGGGTGGCCGTTACATCGGGGGACAGAGACATGGGGGCGGTCAGCAGGGACAGGTTGGGCAGGTCCGGATGGGTAACTGCCGCCCGTGCCAGGGGACAGCGCCCCTCGGCCACGTCGGAGAAGTCCATCAATGCCCGGTCGCTGAGGCCCAGGGAGATGTCCAGATTCCGCAGGCCGATATCCATGTCGATGCACAGCACCCGCTTGCCCAGCCGGGCCAGACAGGAGGCGACCCCGCCGGTGACTGAGGTCTTGCCCGTCCCCCCCTTTCCAGAGGTGACGGCGATGACAATTCCCATGGAATTCCTCCTATCTCACCAAAATAAGTCTATCACAAATCTTGGGTTCGTCAATGGTTTTTTTGTAATATGGTGTGAATTTTCTGTATATTTTGTGTTTGAATTTGAAGTGCGGGCCGGATATGGGACAGACCGCGCCCTTACAGCGGAGCCTTCTGGATCTTGGCCCACCGGCGGGGATAGCCCTTCAGGGTGGGGCCGCCTTTCGGATGGGGATGACCCGGTGGGTGACGCCGGCGCCGGGATGGCGTAATCAAAGGGTTCCTCCACCCGGCCGCCCAGCAGCTTGATGCAGTGGGCGGCGTCCTCCAGCTCCTGGGCGCTGTCGGTGGATTTCATGGCCAGGAACAGCCCGCCCACCTTGACGTAGGGCAGACACAGCTCACACAGCAGGCGCAGGTCAGCCACTGCGCGGGCGGTGGCAAAGTCGAAGCTGTCCCGAAAGCCCTTGATCAGGGCCTGCTCCTCCGCCCGGGCGTGGATGGCCCGGATGCCCTCCAGACCCAGCTGGGCGCACACCTGCCCCAGCCAGTCCACCCGCTTGTTCAGGCTGTCCAGCAGGGTGACCTGGAGGGATGGGACCAGGATTTTCAGAGGAATGCCGGGAAAGCCGGCTCCGGTGCCCACGTCGATGAGGGTCTTGTCCTGAAAGTCCGCCCCCTTGAGCAGAGCGGCGCTGTCCAGCATGTGGAGCTGGGCCACCCGCTCCGGCTCTGTGATGGCGGTGAGGTTCATTACCTGATTTTTTTCCAGCAGCAGCCGCCCATACTCCGCCAGCTGCGCCGGAGCGCGGTCAGGCGTCTGGGGGAGGAGGTCCATCGCCTCCAGGCCGTTCCGAATGAGTTGTTCCATATCCGATCCTCCCAGGCGGTTATACGGTAAAGACTACGCCGAAATTGGACAGCAGGCCCACAAGGCCCATGGGCAGAGAGACCAGGGCGGCGGCCCAGCACAGCAGGGCCAGCAGCCAGGCGGCCCCCTTTTTGGGCCGTCCGGTGGTCCTCCAGCTGACCAGAGACAGAGCGCCCAGGCCGATCAGGCCGGGGACAGCCAACAGGGGGCCCAGGTTCCCCAGCATGGAGCCGGTGTAGAAGTAATAGGTGGTCAGCGCCAGGAACAGCAGGGCATAGGCCAGGCCGATCCAGGCCAGAGTACGCTTCACCGGAGAGGCGGGGGTATAGCCCTTCTCCTCCTGAGGCGTCTCGTCAGGTCGTTCCTTGGGCATCGTGCGCCTCCTTCAGCAGGTCGCGGATCTCGGTCAGCAGCTTCTCCTCAGCGCTGGGCTCGGGGGGAGCGGGCTCCGGTGCGGGCTCCTCCGCCTTGCGATGGAGCCTGTTGATGGCCTTGATCATGCAGAAAATGACAAAGGCAATGATGAGAAAGTCCAGCACCACAGCGATCAGGTTGCCGAAGTTGATGGCGACCTCGGGGGTCTGCACCTCACCGGCGGCGGTGACCACAGCCTGCTGGAGCACCAGCTTCCACTGGGAGAAGTCGATGCCGTTGGTGAGCAGTGAGACCACAGGCATGATGATGTCGTTGACCAGGGAGGTGGTGATCTTGCCGAAGGCGCCGCCGATGACCACGCCCACGGCCATATCCAGCACATTGCCCCGCATGGCGAAGGCCTTAAACTCTTCTATAAATTTTTTCATGGTAAAATCCTCTGAATCTTATATTTTGAGAGGGATGGGACGCCGCGCCCGTGAGAGCATCCATTGCCAAGCCATAGCGCCCAAAAAGGTAAGGGTGTAGACAGTGACCACCCGCAGCAGAAACTGGACGGACACCCGACTGATCCCAAGCTGCCAGGCCAGGTCATTGAACCAGGTGATGACCAGGGAGTGGTACAGATAGACCAGAAAGCTGGCCCGGTCCATCCGCCGGGCCAGGGGGGACAGGGTGACCGGATGGCGCACCACCAGGGCATACAGGGCGGGGATAGCGGTGAGCTGGTACAAGGTGTGGATCATTTCCAGGAAGGGTACGCTCTGTCCGCCCACAAAGAATTTCCAACTGAAAAACAGGTCGGCCCCGGCGAAGATCAAAGCGCAGGTAGTCAGAAGGGGACGGTTCCGGTCCAGCAGTTCCAAAAAGCGCGGATAGTTCTGCCCGGCGCAGCAGCCCCCTACATAGTACACCAAATAGGTGGTGAACAGGCGGTCGTTGTAGGAAAAGTGCGCACCTGGGATCAGCAGACCCAGGATCTCATTGCAGTACAGGGCGCTGAGCCAGGTGATCCCCAGGGAGATGGGGAGCAGGACTGAAGGCGACCACCGGCGGGGCAGCCACCGGAACAGGGGGACCAACAGCACGAACTGCGCCAGGGCGATAACGAAGTAGAAGGGGCTGGAAAGATCGCCCCGAATCATGTACCCGGCCAGATCCCGCAGGGAGAAGGAGAAGTAGCCGTGGCTTACGAAGTAGACATAGTAGACGGCTACCGCCAGCAGATAGGGCAGGAAAATGCCCTTCCACCGCTTGGCCCAGTACCGCCCCAGCGGGGGAGGGGGGGCGCTGGCGCTGTTCAAGGTGAGCTTCACACCGCTGAGAAAGAAGAACCCGGAGACAGAGACAAAGGTGAGGCGCTGAAGGGAGATCATCAGGCCGTATTGCCAGCTGCTGTGGTCCAGCACAGTGATGGGGTGCCCGGAGCAGTGGCTCCACAGGACCATGAGGCAGAAGAGCAGGTTCAGCGTGGTGAGTTCCTCCCGCCGTTTTTGGACGGACATGGGCCGTCTCTCCTTTCCAGAAAAAGCAGCGTCTCAAACCCCTTGGGGCTCAAGGGATTTGAGCGTTTTCCGTTTTGGAGCGTTTTGGAGCGGGCAAAATGACTCAGACCTGGTGCGGGAGATCCGCAGTTGGCTGGAAAACGGTAAAACAATTTGTATTATTATAGAGAAAAATTGTATTTCGTATAAATACGGAAGCTGAGGTCCTGAAATATAGCAGGGGAGGGGAGGGGGGCAGGCGCCGCCCTCCCCTCCGTCTGGAACTTACTTCTTGGGGACCAGGACCTCCATACCGCCCACAGGGACGCAGGGCGGCGGGAATCTTCACACTGCCGTCGGCCTGGAGGTTGTTCTCCAGGAAGGCGATGAGCATCCGGGGAGGAGCCACCACGGTGTTGTTCAGGGTGTGGGGGCAGATACATCTTGCCATCGCTGCCCTTGACGCGCATCTTCAGACGGCGGGCCTGGGCGTCGCCCAGATTGGAGCAGGAGCAGACCTCGAAGTACTTCTTCTGGCGGGGGGACCAGGCTTCAATGTCGCAGGACTTGACCTTCAGGTCGGCCAGGTCGCCGGAGCAGCACTCCAGCTGGCGGACCGGGATATCCAGGGAGCGGAACAGCTCCACGGAGTACCGCCACATCTGCTCATACCACTTCATGGAGTCCTCTGGCTTGCAGACCACGATCATCTCCTGCTTCTCGAACTGGTGGATGCGGTAGATGCCGCGCTCCTCAATGCCGTGGGCGCCCTTCTCCTTCCGGAAGCAGGGGGAGTAGGAGGTGAGGGTCTGGGGCAGGCTGTCTTCCGGGATGATCTGGTCGATGAACTTGCCGATCATGGAGTGCTCGCTGGTGCCGATAAGATAGAGGTCCTCGCCCTCGATCTTGTACATCATGGCGTCCATCTCGGTCTGGGACATGACGCCCTCCACCACGTTGCCGTGGATCATGAAGGGGGGAATACAGAAGGTGAAGCCCTTGCCGATCATAAAGTCCCGGGCGTAGGCCAGTACGCCCTCATGGATGCGGGCGATGTCCCCCATGAGATAGTAAAAGCCGTTGCCGGAGACCCGGCCGGCAGCGTCCATGTCGATGCCGTTGAAGGACTCCATGATCTGGGTGTGGTAGGGGATCTCAAAGTCGGGGACCACCGGCTCACCAAAGCGCTGGACCTCCACGTTGCAGCTGTCATCGGGGCCGATGGGCACGGAGGGATCGATGATGTTGGGGATCTGGAGCATGATCTTGCGGATCTTCTGGGCCAGCTCGCCCTCCTTGGCCTCCAGCTCAGAGAGGCGGTCGGCGTTGGCCTTTACCTTGGCCTTGGCCGCCTCGGCCTCCGCCAGCTTGGAGGGGTCCTTCTTGGCCTGCCCCATGAGCATACCCACCTGCTTGCTCAGGGTGTTGCGGGAAGAGCGGAGCTCCTGGGCCTCGGCCATGACGGCGCGGTTCTCGCTGTCCAGGGCGATGACCTCGTCCACCAGAGGCAGCTTCTGCTCCTGGAACTTCTTTTTGATGTTCTCCTTGACAACTTCGGGGTTCTCCCGGATGAATTTGATGTCCAGCATAGCGGAACACTCCTTTAAATATAGTAAATACGATAACGGGTCAGCGGGATCGGGGGAGAAGCGCGGGGGAGGGGAGCGGCGGCTGTCTCTTCTGTTTCACGTGAAACAGGGGAGCTGCCTCAGTACAGGGCCTCCCGGATCTCCTGATAGCGGAGCGCCGGGGAGAAGCGGCCGTTGTCGGTGGTGCTCTCCTGGGGGAGGCGCTCTGACAGGCCGCTGTCCTCCAGGGACTGGATCAGCTCCCGGCACAGGGAGTAGCGGCCCAGGACGTATGCCTCGTCGATCTGCCAGAACCAGTCCATGGCCTGACGGGTCTGCTCCGCCTGCTCCAGCTCTGCGGCATGGGCGCTGTCCTGGCGTTCCAGTTCGTCCACCTGGTCCTCCAGACGGTCGATCTCCTGAAGCAGAGACTGATTTTCCTCATAGATGTCCTGGACAGACTGCATATTGGAGAGGGACTCCCGCAGACCGGACACCGACTGGTTGAGACTGTCCACCACCTCCTCGTTCTGCCGCCGGTCCATGAGATAGGTCATCAGCATCAGCAGAAAGGCGGCGGCAAAGAGGATGGCGATGTAGTGGACCACGGAGCGCTGCCGCTTTTCCTGAGTGGGAGGGGGGATATAGGCGGGGGGCTTTTCAGCCGCCTTCTCCTCCGGCTGCCCCTTGGGGGCGGGGGAGGAATGCTTGGGATCGCTCACAGGTGTTCTACCCCCTCTCCGTGCAGAGTATTCAGCAGAGACAGCAGGGCTTCCAGATCCTCATTGTTATAGTATTCCAGCTGGACCCGGCCCTTCTTTCCGTGGTGGGAGATGGTGACCTTCCGGCCCAGCTGGCCGGAGAGGGACTTCTCCAGTTCACCCAGATAGAGGGCGATCTCGTCTGTGGAGCCGCCCTTCCGCGTCTCCTCCGGCTGCTTCTGGAGGAGCTTCACCAGCTGCTCGGTCTGACGGACGGAGAGGCCCCGGGATACCACCTGCTTGGCGGCCTCCCGCTGGAGTTCTGCGGTGGGAGCGCCCAAGATGGCCCGGGCATGGCCGGCGGAGAGGGTCCCCTCCTCCACCAAAGTGAGCAGATCCTCCGGCAGGGCCAGCAGACGCAGGGTGTTGGCGATGGCCGGGCGGGATTTGCCCATCCGATCTGCCACCTGTTCCTGGGTGAGGCCGTACTCCTCCATCAGGGTCTGGAAGCCCCGGGCCTCTTCGGCCGGGTTCAGGTCCTCTCGCTGGAGGTTCTCGATCAGGCCCAGCTCCATGACCTTGCGGTCGTCCGCCTCGATGATGACGGCGGGGACCTCGTCCAGGCCGGCCTGCTTGGCAGCCCGCCAGCGGCGCTCCCCGGCGATGATCTGGTAGTAGCCGGAGGCCAGACGGCGGACGGTGAGGGGCTGGATGATGCCGTGGATTCGAATGGACTCCGCCAGATCGGCCAGGGCCTCCGGCTCAAAGCGCTTACGGGGCTGGTTCAGGCCCGGCTCCACCTGTGAGATGGGGAGGGAGACGGAGCCCTCGCCCCCGGCGGTCAGGTCCGGGTCGCCCAGCAGGGCATTGAGCCCCCGGCCCAGACCCATCTCTGTTTTTCGTTTCGCCATAGTACACTCCTTTTCCAAACGTGTGGAGTCAGGAGGGGGAGGGGAGGGCGCCGCCTCCGTCCCTCCGGGCTCATTCATGCTGCGCGGAGATCTCCTCGGCCAGCATCCGATAGGCCTCGGCCCCGCGGGAGTAGGGGTCGTAGTCCAGTACGGGCATTCCGTGGCTGGGGGCTTCGGACAGGCGGACGTTGCGGGGGATCACCGTGGCATAGACCTGGCCGGGGAAGTGGCGCTTGACCTCCTCCGCCACCTGGAGGGACAGGTTGGTACGGCTGTCGAACATGGTCAGCAGCACCCCCTCAATGGACAGCTTGGGGTTGAGTCCCCGCTTGACCAGCCGCACCGTGGCCAGCAGGTCGCTGAGGCCCTCCAGGGCGTAATACTCGCACTGCACCGGGACCAGCAGGGAGCCGGCGGCGCACAGGGCGTTGACGGTAAGCATCTCCAGAGAGGGGGGGCAGTCGATGAAGATGTAGTCGTAATTGGGCACCAGCTGCTCCAGGGCCTTCTGCAACAGGTGCTCCCGGTCTGGAATGGCGATCATTTCGATGCTGGCTCCGGCCAGGGCCTTGTTGGAGGGGAGCACATCCCCGTACTTTGTGGAGACCACCGCCTTTTGAGGCTCCGCGCCGTTGATGAGCACATCATACACATTGGGGGAGGCGGTGTTCTTGTCCACTCCCATGCCGGATGTGGCGTTGGCCTGCGCGTCAAAGTCGCACAGAAGCACACGCTTTCCCAGGGCGCGGAGGGCGGCTGTGATGTTCACCGTCGTCGTGGTCTTGCCCACGCCGCCCTTCTGGTTGACGACGGCAATGATATTCGCCATAGAATACCTCCTGAACAGGGAAAATCCAGTTCGCCGCCTGATCCTGCCGCGGCGGAGGACGATCCAGACGCCGGAGTGGGATGAGGTGTGATACTAGACCTTTATTATATCAACCTGCCGCAGACGTTGCAACTCTTTTGCCTCTTTTTTTCGTGCCTCCGCCCGGAAATCGGGAAAGAGTGATGTTTCACGTGAAACAGCTGCAGAGAAAGGGCGGGCCACAACCCGGCCCGCCCAGTAATCTATGGAATTGTTTCACGTGAAACATCAGTGGGAGACGCTCCGAGGAATGCGGATGGTGAGGCAGATCTCATCCTCATGGTCCTCCCGCTGGCATTTGGCGGCCACCCCGGCGGAGCGCATCAGGGCCATCCCCCGGTCCAGGGTGTTGAGAAACAGGCGGACGTCCTTGACCACAAAGGTCCGTCGGGGATGGGGGGCGGTGGGTGTTTTCAGGGGGTGGAGGAGCTCCTGGACCAGCGCCTCTGTTTGGGCGACGGTAAGCCTGCCTTCCAGGATAGCCTGGGCGGCCCGGGCCTGCAGGGAAGGATCCTCCAGGGGGAGCAGGGCACGGGCATGGCGCTCTGTGGCTCCACCGTCCCGCAGGGTCTCCAGGACCGCGGCGGGCAGCTTCAGCAGACGGAGCTTGTTGGCTACCGCCGACTGGCTCTTTCCGATGCGCCTGGCCGCCTCCTCCTGGGAGAGGTGATAGGTGGAGATCAGCTTCTCCAGAGCCAGAGCCTCCTCCCAAAAGTCCAGGTCCTTCCGCTGTAAGTTCTCCACCAGGGCCAGCAGAGAGGCGCGCTGGCTGTCGATCTGGAGGGAGAGGCAGGGGACCTCCTGAAGACCGGCCAGCCGGGCGGCCCGGAGCCGGCGCTCCCCGGCCACCAGCTCCCAGCCGCCCTGGGCGGAGCGCCGGACGGTGAGAGGCTGGAGCAAGCCGAGGGCCTGGATAGAGTGGGCCAGCTCGTCCAGCTCCTGCTGCGCAAAGACCCGGCGGGGCTGGTCCGGGTTGGGAGCGATGGCGTCTACCGGGAGAAACAGGATCCGGGTACTGTCGAAGTTCCCCTTTTTCCGAAGCAGCTGCATGAGAAAGACCTCCTTAGTATCTGTTGTGCCGAGCAATCGGAGCCGATACCTATAGTTTACCATATTTTGGAATATAAAAAGCCGAACAACGTCGAGAAGTACAAGAAATTTCCGGGGAAATTTCGATGGGAGGAAGACCATCGCTTGCAAGAGGTGAAAAAGGAAGATGCACTATGCTCCTGGCTGTGAAGAGAAGAACCCTGCATAGGATGTAGAAAAAACAGGGGAAAAATTGTGGAAAAAGATAAAAAATAAGAAATAATAAATTATGAGTTGAGAAAATACTGGGAGATGTGTATACTGATAACAAAAGCGGAAAGGCCGTTGTTTGCAAGTGAGTAGAAAATAGCGTGCGTTTCCGCATTTGAAAGGAGTGTGTGATATGGAAAGTAAGAGGAAGCTGCCGCTGGCATTTTGGATCTTTGTCGGTCTGCTGGTGGGAATTGCCGCCGGTATGGCACTGATGAATATCAGCGTGGGCGGCATCGAGGGCAAGGACTTCGCCAAGGCCTACATCAAGCCCTGGGGAGATATTTTCCTGAATCTGCTGAAGTTCGTTGTGGTCCCCATCGTGCTGTTCTCCATCGCCGCTGGGGTGATCTCCATGAAGGACATCAGCAAGGTTGGGTCCATCGGACTGAAAACCATCGTCTACTATATGTGTACCACCGCCTTTGCGGTGATCCTGGCCCTGATCCTGGCCAGCGTAGCCAAGGGGATGCACTGGTTTCCCCTGCTGGAGACCAGCGGGCTGAGCTATGAGGCCCCGGCGGGGCAGTCCTTCATGGACACCATTGTATCCATTTTCCCCTCCAACGCCGTACAGCCGCTGGCCAGCGCCACAATGCTCCAGGTCATCGTGATCTCCCTGTTCCTGGGTTTCGGCGTGCTGCTGGCCGGGGAGAAGGGACTTGCCACGGCACAGATCATCGACAGCCTCAATGAGGTGTTCATCAAGATCATGGACGTCATCATCCGCCTGTCTCCCATCGGCGTGGCCTGCCTGATCTGCCCAGTGGTGGCGGAGAATGGACCGAAGATCCTGAGCAGCCTGCTCACGGTGCTTCTGGTGGCCTATGGCGGATACATCATCCATGCTGCAGTGGTCTACTCCTCCACGGTCAAGGTGCTGGCCGGCATCTCGCCGGTCCAGTTCTTCAAGGGCATGGCCCCTGCCATGATGATGGCCTTCTCCTCCGCATCCTCGGTGGGGGCGCTGCCCTTCAATATGGAGTGTACCGAGCGGCTGGGGGCCCGGCGTGAGGTGTCCTCCTTTGTCCTGCCCCTGGGGGCCACCATCAACATGGATGGCACCGCCATCTACCAGGGCGTGTGCTCCGTGTTCATCGCCAGCTGCTTCGGCGTGGACCTGACGCTGGGCAACATGGTGACCATCGTGCTCACCGCCACCCTGGCCTCCATCGGCACTGCCGGAGTTCCCGGTGCGGGGATGGTCATGCTGACCATGGTGCTTCAGAGCGTCAATATCCCCATCGAGGGCATCGCCCTGGTGGCGGGCATCGACCGGCTCTTCGACATGGGGCGGACCACCATCAACATCACGGGGGATGCGGCCTGCGCCCTGATCGTCTCCAAGATGGAGGACCGGAAGGAGGCCCGCACCCGCGCCGTCCGGGGCTGACGGCAGATCTGAGCGTTTTCAACAGGCTGAGCCAGCCGGAGCACATCCTGCTCCGGCTGGCTCCTTGTTCTTCCTGTAAAGTGAATGACTTTACAGATGGAGGGGACGGCGGCATGAGAACAGGAGAAAAAGAGGGCCGGGGCGCCCTGCGGCAAAAAAATTCCCATAAGAACGGGAAAAAGGGATTGCAGAACGGGAAAATATTTTGTAGAATAACACTGTATCGCCATCGACCGTGGCCCGTTCACTCCGGGCCACGCCGTTCTTTTCCGGGCGCTCCCCGGAACGGGCGGCCACATAAGAAAAGAGGAAGGGTGGAGGAGGACCGATGGAGCTTTTGAAAGAGCGTATCCGCCGGGACGGCAAGGTAAAGGGGACCGACGTGCTGAAGGTGGACAGCTTTCTTGAACCACCAGATGGACGTGGAGCTGTTTGCTGAGATTGGCAAGGAGTTCAAGCGGCGGTTTGCCGGCTGTGAGATCAACAAGATCCTGACCATCGAGGCCTCCGGCATCGGGATCGCCTGCGTGGTGGCCCAGTACTTCCACTGCCCGGTGATCTTCGCCAAAGAAAAGCCAGACCAAGAACATCGCCGGCGAGGTCTACACCGCCAAGGTGGAGTCCTTCACCCATGGCCGGGTCTACGATATCATCGTGGCCAAGGAGTTTCCTGGGCCCCGGGCGACCGGGTGCTGCTCATCGATGACTTCCTGGCCAACGGCGCGGCCCTGGAGGGGCTGGCCCAGCTGGTGAAGGACGCCGGGGCGGAGCTGGTGGGGGCCGGCATCGTCATTGAAGAAGGCCTTCCAGCCCGGCGGCGACCGCCTGCGGGCGAAGGGGCTGCGCATCGAGGCTCTGGCCCGCGTCCAGTCCATGAATGAGGAGACCGGCGTGACCTTTGCGGACGACTGAATCCACAGGATGAGGGATTAAGACCGCCCCAGGCGGTTTTAATAGAAGTAAGGATGAAACGAACGATTCAGAAGGAGGAACTTTGCATGAAGAAAAAGATTCTCGCATTGGTCATGGCCGCGGCCATGACCCTGGGCCTCACCGCCTGCGGCGGCGGGGACTCCAGCAGCGCCGGTTCCGCTGCCAGCACCGGTTCCCAGAGCGCCGGCTCCGCCAGCAATGTGAGCGCGTCCGACTTTAAGGTGGGCGCCATCTACATCAACAAGAAGAGCGACACCGCCGGCTACACCTATGCCCACCACACCGGTATCACTAAGGCCATGGAGGCCCTGGGCATGGATGTGGACAAGCAGCTGTTCATCGTGGACGAGGTCCCCGAGGATGACACCCAGGTGGGCGCCGCCGTGGACACCCTGGTGGGTGAGGGCTGCAACATCATCTTCGGGATCTCCTTCGGTTACCTGAACGAGATGGAGGTCAAGGCGGAGGAGTACCCCGACGTGATCTTCTCCCACGCCACCGGCTTCAAGAGCAATGAGACCAACTACAACAACTACTTCGGCCGCATCTATCAGGCCCGCTACCTGGCCGGCCTGGCCGCCGGCCTGAAGAGCCTGGAGACCGGCAACAACAACATCGGCTATGTCTCCGCTTACGACACTGAGTACGCTGAGACCTGCTCCGGCATCAACGGCTTCACCCTGGGCGTGCAGGCCGTCAACCCCGACGCCACCGTGTACGTCAAGGAGCTGGGCGCCTGGACCGACGAGGTCAACGAGTACGCCTTCGCTGAGGAGCTTATCAACAGCTACGGCTGCGGCGTCATCGCCAGCACTGCGACTCCGCCCAGCCCCAGCTGGCTGCGGAGAAGGCCGGTGTGTTCGGCTGCGGCTACAACTCCGACATGACCGCTGACGCTCCCAAGGCTCACCTGACTGCTCCCGTGTGGAACTGGGACGTGTATTACAAGCATGCCATCGAGACTGCGATGTCCTGTGAGTCTGCAGATCAGTTTGTGACCGCCATGGAGGGCCCTGCTTACTACGGCGGCCTGAACGAGGGCATGGTGGACGTGTCCCCCCTCAGCGAGAACTGCGCCGCCGGCACTCAGGACGCCATTGACCAGGTCAAGGCCCTGATCGGCTCCGGCGAGTGGGATGTATTCTCCGGCGTGAAGCTGAATATCACCATCACCGACGGCAAGGCCGCCGTGGAGAAGGTGGACGCCCCCCTGATGACCAACGACGGCACTGAGATCGTGGCCGCCGGCGGCCCCTCCGTGGAGGACAGCGTCATTACCGGCAGCATGAACTATCTGGTGGAGGGCGTGAAGAACGCCTGATCCCAGGGCAGCGCTTGACTGAATGACCCGCAAGACCGGGCCGGCCTACCGGCCGGTCCGGTCTTGGTAGCTTATGAAAAAGCCCTCCTGCAAGGAGTTCCGTCGCCTGGAGGCGACGGAATAAAATTGGATCCCGTCATTTTCGGGGGCGTGTACCTCGAAAATGACACTTCTCACGAAAGATTCCCCGACAATTTCACAAGAAATCGAGGGGAATCTTCAATACCATCTCGAAAAAGTGGCGCGGCCACTTTTTCGACAGTCTCGCAAGACCGGGCCGGCCTACCGGCCGGTCCGGTCTTGGCCTTTGCTCCCTGGGCCGGAAAAGCGCCGGCCCGGGGAGGAGAGACGATACAAAGAGTAATATTTGGTTACAATATTGCTCTTAGAATGATGACCAGAGAGGGAGCGTGGTTCCATGGCGGCGGAATACGCCATTGAGATGCGGGGCATCACCAAGACCTTCGGCAGTGTGGTGGCCAATAAAGATGTGGATCTCACCCTGCGGAAGGGGGAGATCCTGGCCCTGCTGGGAGAAAACGGCTCGGGCAAGACGACGCTGATGAATATGCTGTCCGGCATCTACCAGCCGGACAGCGGCGAGATCCTGGTGGACGGAGCGCCGGTCTCCATCCGGTCCCCCCAGGAGGCCAAGGCCCTGGGGATCGGCATGGTCCACCAGCACTTCAAGCTGGTGGACGTGTTCACCGCCGCGGACAACATCTGGATGGGCCGGGAGAAGCCGGGCTTTGCCCTGAAGCGGGGCCGCTACGACGAGATCCGGGAGATGGCCCAGCGGTTCGGCTTTGACATCGACCCCCGGAAAAAGGTGGCCAATATGGCCGTTTCGGAGAAGCAGACCCTGGAGATCATCAAGGTGCTGTACTACGGGGCCAAGGTCATCATCCTGGACGAGCCCACCGCGGTGCTCACCGTTCAGGAGATCGACAAGCTGTTTTCCGTGCTGCGGAGGATGAAGGAGGACGGACACTCCATCATCATCATCACCCACAAGCTCAACGAGGTGATGGACATCTCCGACCGGGTGGCCATCCTGCGCAAGGGCGAGTATATTACCACCGTCAACACCGCGGAGACCAACGAGCAGGCTCTCACCGAGTGGATGGTGGGCCGGAAGATCGACCTGAACATCGAGCGGCCCGCAGTGGAAAAGACCCGGCCCCTGCTGGAGATCCGGGACCTGACCATCAAAAACGATGAGGGCGCGGTAGCCATCGACAAGGTGAGCTTCTATATCCGGGGCGGCGAGATCCTGGGCGTGGCCGGCATCGCGGGCTGCGGCCAGAAGGAGCTGTGTGAGGCCATCGCCGGCCTGCGGCCCATCCAGTCCGGACTGATGATCCACAAAGGGGACAACATCGTGGGCCTCGCCCCCCAAGGCGATCCTGGACAAGGGCATCTCCATGTCCTTCATCCCGGAGGACCGGCTGGGCATGGGCCTGGCCCCCTCCATGTCCATTACAGACAACATGATCCTGAAAAACTACGGAGAGACCAAGGGCCCCTTCGTGGACCGGAAGGCCGGCCGGGCCGCCGCCCAGCAGGTGATCGAGCAGCTGGGGGTGGTCACCCCCTCCACCGAGACCCCGGTGCGCCGCCTGTCCGGCGGCAACGTGCAGAAGGTGCTGCTGGGCCGGGAGATCAAGGCGGGGCCCAACGTCATCGTCACCGCCTATCCCGTCCGGGGCCTGGACATCAACTCGTCCTACGCCATTTACAACATCCTCAACCAGCAGAAGAAGGACGGGGTTGGCATCCTGTTCGTGGGCGAGGATCTGGACGTGATGCTGGCCCTGTGCGACAAGATCATGGTGCTGTGTCACGGAAAGGTCATGGGCGTGGTCCACGCCCACAAGACCTCCAAGGAGGAGCTGGGCCTGATGATGACCGGCGCCCTGGACCTGACCTATAAGTACGAGGACAAGCCCGCCGGCATCGCCCGGGACACCAACATCAGCGCCCAGGAGCTGCTGGAGCTGGAGCAGCAGGAGAGCGGCAGCCAGGAAGGAGGGGACTGACCATGCGTTTCCATATCGTAAAGCGGGACAGCTGTCCTTTCTGGAAGAAGCTGTGCCTCTACCTGGCCGCGGTGGCCGCCGCCCTGGTGCTGGGCGGGCTGCTGCTGATGGTCATGGGGGTGGACCCCATCGCCTATTACCAGCGGATGTTCACCATGGGCATGGTGGGCAACAAGATCGCCTATAAAACCTTTGAGAACTATCTGAAGGTGTTCGTCCCCCTGGTGCTCACCTCGGTGGCCCTGTCCTGGCCTTCAAGATGCGTTTTTGGAACATCGGCGGCGAGGCAGTTCATCCCATGGGGGCGGTGGCCGCCGCCGCCGTGGCCCTCAAGCTGAAGCGACGGCCTGCCCCAGGGGGTGGTCCTGATCCTCATGTGCCTGGCGGGTATGGCCGCCGCCGGGCTGTACGGCGCTCTGGCCGCGGTGCTGAAGGTGAAGTTCGGCACCAATGAGACCCTGATGACCCTGATGCTCAACTATGTAGCCCTGTATTTCCTCATCTTCCTGGGGGAGACTCAGGCGGAGTGGAACTTCTTCCTGGATACCTCCTCCGCCCGGCCGGTGTTTTTCAACTTCGGCAAGGAGGTGGCCTTCCCCAGGATCATGATCGGCAAGTTCGGGCTGAACGTGTGCGTTCTGCTCACCCTGCTGATCGGGGTGCTGGTCTACTGCTATCTGAAGTACTCCAAGCACGGCTATGAGATCGCCGTGGTGGGGGACAGCGCTGGGACTGCCCATTACGCCGGGATGAAGGTGAATGCCATCGTCCTGCGCACCGTGTTCCTGTCGGCCTGCCTCATCGGCCTGGCTGCCGCCTTCAAGGTGGGGACAGTGGGCATCCTCTCCACCTCCTTCACCGACGATGTGGGCTGGACGGGGGTCATCGTGGCCTGGCTGGCCCAGTTGAACACCGGGATCATCTTTGTGGTGTCCGCCCTGATCTCCATGCTTCAGCACGGGTCCACCGTGGCCGCCGCCACCTTTGCGCAGGTGGACTCCAGCTTTGCGGATATGCTCCAGGGGGCCATCCTGTTCCTGGTGCTGGCCGCTGATTTCTTCATCCGCTTTCAAGTTGTTCGTGCACAGAAGGGGGGCAGTGTCAATGGAAATGGATAAACTCGGGGTGGTCACCACCTTTATCCACAACATCGTGGTCTATAACATCCCCCTGCTCTATGGCACGGTAGGGGAGATCATGGTGGAGAAGTCCGGCAGCCTGAACCTGGGCGTGGAGGGCATCATGGCCGTGGGAGCCATCTTCGGCTATATCGTCGGCTGCTATGCCAACAGCCTGGGGATCGGGATCCTGACCGCCTTCTTGATGGGGGCCCTGTGCGGCCTGCTGTTCGCCGCCCTCACCGTGTCCCTCCAGGCCAACCAGAACATTACCGGTCTGACCCTGACCACCTTCGGCCTGGGGGTGTACTTCTTTGTGGGCAACGGCGTCAAGGCGGTCAGCTGGCCGGTGATGAACGACTATGAGAACATCAAAAATGGCTTTGCGGACCTGGCCATTCCCGGCCTGTCCCAGATCCCGGTGCTGGGCCGGGGGCTGTTCGACCACAACATCATGGTCTATCTGGGCGTTGTCATCGCCCTGGTCATGTGGTGGTACCTCAGCCGCAGCGCCCCCGGCCTGCGCCTGCGGGCGGTGGGGGAGAACCCCGGCGCCGCCGACTCGGTGGGTGTGAATGTGAAGCGGTACAAGTATATCCACATCTGCGTCGGCTGCGGCATCATGGGCATCGGCGGCTACTATATGGGGCTGAATATGTCCGGCTCCTTCAACAGCAGCTGCTGGATCAACGGCTATGGCTGGATCGCGGTGGCCCTGGTCATCTTCGCAAACTGGAATCCCGCGCTGGCGGTGCTGGGCACCTTTGTGTTCGGCTTCTTCAACACCCTGCGGGTGTCGGGCTCCAGCCTGGCCGCCGCTTTCCCGGAGGGGCTGGGCTGGCTGGCCGCCGTTCCCACTCAGCTGTACCAGGCGCTCCCCTTCCTGATCACCGCCATCGTGCTGGTGGTCTCCTCCATCCGGCAGAAGGGCAGCGGGCAGCCCGCCGCCCTGGGTCTGAACTACTTCCGGGAGGAGCGGTGAGCCTCCCACCCCATACGCTCCAACGGCCCCCGTCCGCACAGGCGGACGGGGGCCGTTTTCCCTTCTAAAACAGGGGAGAAGAGTAAATTTTACTTGTAATTCCGGGTGAAATAGACTACAATATAACCTGTATCAATACACTCAGCGGCAGAAATCCGCTGATTGCTGTGGTGATCTACCCTATCCTCAGCGAAAGGAAGGTAATGACTTATGAAACTGCAAAACGATCTGGGCGAGATCCGCATCAGCAGCGAGGTGTTCACCGCCGTGACCGGCTGTGCGGCCACCAACTGCTACGGCGTAAAGGGCATGGCGGTCCGCTCCAAGACCGACGGCCTGGTCCATCTCCTCAAGCGGGAGTCCATGGCGAAGGGCGTCAAGGTATATTACAACGAGGACGGGACCGTCTCCATCGAGCTGCACATCATCGTGGAGAACGGAGTCAACCTGGTGGCGGTCTGCCGCTCCATTATGAGCGAGGTCCGCTATGTGGTCAGCAAGACCACCGGGGTGGAAGTGAAATCGGTGGACGTCTGTGTGGACTCCATGCGGTTTTAAGGACATTTGTAGAAAGGAATTTGGGCCGATATGAGACAAACCATTGATGCGGCGGCCTTTCAGCAGATGGTCATCCACGCCGCCGCCGCCATTCGCGCGGAAAAACAGCGCATCAACGATCTGAACGTGTTCCCCGTCCCTGACGGCGACACGGGCACCAATATGAGCCTGTCCATCGGGGCTGCCGCCGCGGAGATGAAGAAGCAGTCCTTCGACACCGTGGGCAAGGCCGCCCAGGCCACCGCCTCCGCGCTGCTGCGGGGGGCCCGGGGCAACTCCGGCGTCATCCTGTCCCTGCTGTTCCGGGGCTTTGCCAAGGCCATCAAGGAGCGGGAGACCATGGACGGCCGGGATCTGGCCATCGCCCTGGATTTCGGCGTAGCCGCCGCCTATAAGGCGGTGATGAAGCCCGCCGAGGGCACCATCCTCACCGTGTCCCGCCTGGCCGCGGCCCGGGCTGCCGGCGCCGCCCGGGAGGACAACTGCTTCGAGGCAGTGCTGGAGGCCGCCATCCAGGAGGGACAGCTGGCCCTGGCCGACACGGTCAACCAGAACCCGGTGCTGAAAAAGGCCGGCGTGGTGGATGCCGGCGGCGCGGGCTTCCTGCTGATCCTCCAGGGGATGCTGAACGAGGTGCGGGGCGAGGAGATGCCCGCGGATGAGGAGCCCGCCCAGGCGGAGAAGGCTGATTTCGGGGCCATCCCTGCCGAGGACATCACCTTCGCCTTTGACACGGTGTTCATCGTGCGCAAGCCCTCCCCCAATGTGAACCTGGAGCCCTTCCGCACCTACCTCAACGGCATCGGCGACAGTCTGGTCATCGGCGAGGATGACGAGGCATTTAAGGTCCACGTCCATACCAATATCCCGGGCGCGGCTCTCACCGAGGCCCAGAAGTACGGCACGCTGGAGCTGGCCAAGATCGAGAATATGCGCACCCAGGCCGAGGACCTGGCGGCCGGGAGACACGTCCAGAGCACCGACGACCTGGACGCGGTGGAGCAGGAGCTGGAGCGGGGCGCGGCCATGCCGGAGGAGCCGGTGAAGGCGGCTCCGGAGAAAAAGTACGGCTATGTGGCCGTGTGCGCCGGCGCGGGGCTGGAGGCCGTGTTCAAGGACCTGGGTGTGGACGGAGTGATCTCCGGCGGCCAGACCATGAACCCCTCCACCGAGGACATTTTGAGAGAGATCGACCGCACCCCGGCGGAGATCGTCTTTGTCCTGCCCAACAACAAGAACATTATCATGGCGGCGGAGCAGTGCGTCCGCCTGTGTGAGGACAAGAAGGTGGTGGTCCTGCCCTCCAAGACCGTGCCCCAGGGCATCGCCGCCATGATGGCGGTGGATCCCGAGATGGAGCAGGGAGAGCTGACCGAGATGATGACCGAGGCCCTGGGCCGGGTCCGCACCGCCGAGATCACATACGCGGCCCGGGACTCCGACTTCGGCGGCTTTGCCATCAAGGAGGGAGATTACCTGGCCCTGCTGGAGCACCAGCTCTTTGGCACGGACCGGGACCTGAACGACCTGATGGACCGCCTGGCCAAGTCGGAGGCCCTCCAGGAGGCGGAGTTCATCTCCCTGTTTTACGGGGAGGACGTCACCGAGGAGCAGGCCGGGAAGGCGGCGGAGCGGTTCACAGCCGCCTGCCCCAACGCAGAGGTGAGCGTGATGCCCGGCGGACAGCCTGTTTATTACTATATGATCTCCGCAGAATGAGCGGAGCGGCGAACGGAGGCCCGGATGGGCCTCCGTTTTGCGCTCTGACAGGAGAAGGGGCCGCAATCCTTTGCCGCAGAGTGTTTCCCCACCCATCCCGCAGGGGAGGGGCTTGCCCCTCCCGTCATTCCGTTGCAGGAGGACCTTCTTTTCATACCGTAGGGGTGGGACACTGGCCCGCCCGTTTCCTGTTTTCGGGGTAGTTCCGATCGACGCATCTCCGACCCTGCGCCCTCTGCCACGGCTGGTCGGAACCAGGCGCGGCGGTGAAATGGAACAGGCCGAAATTTTGCACTGCATCAGGGCCCGGTGGCCCGGAAGAAATAAAACCCCGGAACCGTATTTTGCGCGCCGGAACTTTTGCGGAAGAATATAGGGATAACCCCCGTAAACGGGGGTCCGGGGGTGGCTCCGCTGGAGCCGTGAGGCGACCGCGGGACACCCCCGGCGGCGTTTTGGTCCCTTTGCCGCCGCGGGCAAAGGGACTCGCCCCGCAGGGCGAAACCTTCAGCGTAGAATGAAACCGATCCGAAAACCAGCGGGCGGGCCGGAGACCCGCCCCTACGGCGTCTCAGGCGGACCACAGCAGGAGGGGACCGCGGGAGGGGCAAGCCCATCCCCTACGGGCTGGAAGGACAAGCGTCCCTTAGCGGAGGACGGGCGAATCACAGCAGGACAGGATGGTGGGCGGGTCTGAGTACCCCCGGGAGAAGACGGGAGAGAGGAGGGAAAGCAAAACAGCCAGAGACCTGCATACACCGCGCAGGCCCCTGGCTGTTCTGTTATGTGAAAATAATGTGAATAAAAGTTCAGGAGCCGGAGTTCTCCTTCTCCTCCTCCTGCTGTTCCAGATATTCCTCCATGACCTTGAGGATCAGGTTGGAGACGCTGCGGCGCTCCCGTTCCGCCTGACGCTCCAGCCGGGCTTTGAACTGGCTGGTTACACGCAGACTGATTTGTGTATCGGTTTTCGCCATGAAGCATCCCCTTTCTTTGTATAACATAATACAGCATTGTTTTACACCCTTGTTGACAGTCTTTGTATTACTTTGCTATACTAAACAAAGCTATTATTTACAAAAGGGGGAATTTTTATGTATCTGACTGGAGGCATCCCGCCTCAGCCCATGGTCTACCGCTGTACAGTGGACGAGGAGTGGCGGATCTGCCTGCCTGTGGAGGTGCGGCAGGCTCTGAATGTGCGCCCCGAGCACCGGGTGGACCTGACGGTCAAGGGAAACAAGGTGGAGATGGCCCACGCCTGGCCCTGCTGCCAGCTGTGCGGCGGATCGGAGGGACTGCGCCGCTTCCGCCGGAGCGTCTTTCTGTGCGAGCCCTGTTTGAAGCAGGTCCGGGAGCAGGATCTGGACCGCCTGCCGCCCCTGCCGGAGGACGCGGGCCTGTGGGAGGGCTAGGGAGGCTGGAAAAAAGATCACAAAACAGGTCTTTTTTCTTTGACAACGGGGAAAAATTGTGATATAGTTACCCAGCATAAAAATGCACAGACCGCCCATCCGCTTCGTTGCGGGACACAGCCTGTCCAAATGGACGGGGCTTCACCCGCCTGCTACGCAGCCCTTTGGGTAGAATTTTTGAAAGGTGGAATTTCCCATGATCCGTAAGGACGAAAAGACGGCCGTGATCGAGGCCAACCGCACTCACCCCACTGACACCGGCTCCCCCGAGGTCCAGATCGCCATTCTGACCGCCCGCATCAACGAGCTGACCGAGCACCTGAAGGTCCACAAGCAGGACAACCACTCCCGCCGCGGCCTGCTGAAGATGGTCGGTAAGCGCCGCAAGATGCTGGATTACCTGATGGCCAAGGACATCGAGCGTTACCGTGCCATCATTGCCAAGCTGGGCATCCGTAAGTAATTGTTTGCCTTCATAGGGCGGCGCAAATCGTGCCGCCCTATGTTCGCATATAAATCGAACCTGTTTTCGGAGCGCCGATGCTTTTTTAGCAGTTGAATATGGGCCTGAAGCCGGCTTCGTCCGCCCGTGGCCGCGAAGCATTTTGCACAGCCGTTTGCGCAGGGGCGCACACTGCGCGCCCCTGTCGATTCTCCGGCCCGCATTCGGACCCGTATTCAAGTGCTAAAGGGTGTTGTCCGCTTGGAAAACGAGATCATTTTTCAAAAAAGGAGGACAACCCATGTCAACCATCATTAAGCACAAGGAATTCCCCAAGTTCAAGAGCTGGACCATGGACCTGTGCGGCCGTCCCCTGACCATCGAGGTGGGCAAGGTGGCCGAGCTGGCCAGCGCCTCCGCCATGGTCAAGTATGGCGAGACCACCGTCATGGTGGCCGTCACCGTCTCCCCCCGTCCCCGGGACGGCATCGACTTCTTCCCCCTGTCTGTGGAGTTTGAGGAGAAGCTGTATGCCGTGGGCCGCATCCCCGGCAGCTTCATGCGCCGTGAGGGCCGCCCCTCTCTGCCCGCCGTGCTGGCCAGCCGCCTGATCGACCGGCCCATGCGCCCCCTGTTCCCCTACGACTTCCGCAACGACGTGTGCATCCAGTGCACCGTCATGAGCGTGGACTACGACTGCTCCCCCGAGGTGGCCGCCATGATCGGTGCCTCTGCCTGTGTGAGCTATTCCGAGATCCCCTTGCCGGCCCCATCGGCTGCCTGGAGGTGGGCTACTGCGACGGCGAGATCGTCCTCAACCCCAACCAGGAGCAGCGCAAGACCAGCCGCATGGACGTGACTGTGGCCGCCACCGCTGAGAAGGTGGTCATGATCGAGGCCGGGGCCGACGAGATCCCCGACGAGATCATGTACGCCGGCATCGTGAAGGCCCACGAGGAGATCAAGAAGCAGGTGGCCTTCATCAACCAGATCGTTGCCGAAATCGGCAAGCCCAAGATGGAGTATGAGCACGCTCAGTTCAACCAGGAGCTGTTCGACAAGATCGTGGCCGACTTCATGGACGAGGCCAAGGCCGCCATGGATACCGACGACAAGAATGTCCGGGAGACCCGCTGGAACGCCATGATCGACCACTGGCACGAGAAGTATCTGGAGGAGTATCCGGATATGGACCAGTACCTGGAGGAGTTCACTTACAAATTCCAGAAGAAGATCGTCAAGGCATGGCTGCTGGAGGGCCACCGTGTGGATGGCCGCGCCAAAAACGAGATCCGTCCCCTGGCCGCCGAGGTGGGCGTGCTGCCCCGGGTCCACGGCTCCGGCCTGTTCACCCGCGGTCAGACCCAGGTCCTGTCCGTGTGCACCCTGAACACCCTGGCCGCCTGCCAGAAGCTGGACACTATCTGGGAAGAGGAAGAGAAGCGGTATATGCACCACTACAACTTCCCCCCCTACTCTGTGGGCGAGGCCCGCGCGCCCCGCTCCACCAACCGGCGGGAGTACGGTCACGGCGCTCTGGCCGAGCGGGCCCTGCTCCCCGTGCTGCCCAGCCTGGATGAGTTCCCCTATGCCATCCGCGTGGTCTCCGAGGTGCTCTCCTCCAACGGTTCCACCTCTCAGGGCTCCATCTGCGGCTCCACCCTGGCCCTCATGGACGCCGGTGTGCCCATCAAGGCCCCCGTGGCCGGCATCTCCTGCGGCCTGATCCAGGACGATGATGGCTCTTTCCAGACCTTCATCGACATCCAGGGCGTGGAGGACTTCCACGGCGAGATGGACTTCAAGGTGGCAGGCACCAAGGCGGGCATCACCGCCATCCAGATGGACCTGAAGAACGACGGCCTGACCCACGAGATCATCAAGGAAGCCCTGGACATCACCCGGGATGCCCGGTACGCTATTCTGGACGAGATCATGCTCCCCTGTATCGCCGCCCCCCGGCCCGAGGTGAGCAAGTATGCCCCCAAGATGATCACCATCAAGATCGACCCCGACAAGATCCGGGAGGTCATCGGCAAGGGCGGCTCCGTCATCCAGAAGATCACCGCCGAGTCCGGTGCTCAGGTGGACATCGAGGATGACGGCACCATCCACATCGCCTCCCCCAACGCCGAGGCCTGTGACGCCGCCAAGAAGATGATCGAGACCATCGTCTTCGTCCCCCGAGGTGGGCCAGCTGTACTACGGCAAGGTGGTCCGCATCCTCCAGTTCGGCGCTTTTGTGGAGCTGGCTCCCGGTAAGGACGGCATGGTCCACATCTCCAAGCTGGCCGATCACCGGGTGGAGAAGGTGGAGGACGTGGTCAACATCGGTGATATGATCTGGGTCAAGGTCACTGAGATCGATGACAAGGGCCGCGTCAACCTGAGCTATAAGGACGCTGTCAAGGAGATCAAGGCCAAGAAGGCCGCCGGTGAGAGTGTCAAGTAAATACAGAGCCTGACCCCGCTTCCGGCGGGGAGCGGCGGGTCCCCCCGGTCAGTGGGCCGTGGGGACCCGCATTTTTTATGCGGGGAGGCAGGAGCGGGAGCATGGAAGGGACATTCTGTTACAAAAATTTCATTGCTTTTTCCGGTGTGATTGAGTATAATCAACCCAAGAGCGGAGATCAGGCGCCCTTGTGACGCCAATACACTTTTTTGGAGGTAACACAGAATGAAAGAAGTCTATGTTGTCAACTGCTGCCGTACCGCTATTGGCTCCTTTGGCGGAAGCCTGAAGGACACCCCCGCCGCAGAGATGGGTGCCGTTGTCATCAAGGAAGCTCTGAACCGCGCTGGTGTGAAGCCTGAGAACGTGGATGAGGTCATGTTTGGCTGCATCCTGACCGCTGGCCTGGGCCAGAACCCCGCCCGCCAGGCCGCGCTGAAGGCCGGTGTGCCCATCAGCGTGCCCGCTTACACTGTGGGCATGGTGTGCGGCTCCGGCATGAAGTCCGTGATCGAGGGCGCCCGCGCCATCCTCACCGGCGACGCCAACATCGTGGTGGCCGGCGGCACCGAGAATATGTCCGCCGCCCCCTATGCCATCCCCGCCGCCCGCTGGGGCGCCCGCATGGGTGACAATAAGATGGTGGACACCATGATCAAGGACGGCCTGTGGGACGCCTATAACAACTACCACATGGGCACCACCGCCGAGAACATCTGCGACGTGTGGGGCATCACCCGTGAGGAGCTGGACGAGTTCGCCGCCTCCTCCCAGAACAAGGCTGAGGCCGCTCTGAACTCCGGCCGCTTCAACGACGAGATCGTCCCCGTGATGATCAAGAAGAAGAAGGAGATGGTGGAGTTCAAGGTGGACGAGTTCCCCCGCCCCGGCGTCACCGCCGAGGGCATCTCCAAGCTGCGCGGCGCTTTCCCCGTGGGTCCTGAGGGCGTTGAGGAGACCATCGAGCATACCTTCCTGTCACCAAGGTCCATGAGGCCGACGCCAAGAAGCACGTCCAGCGCGTCACCGCCGCCAACGCCTCCGGCATCAACGACGGCGCTGCCGCCATCATCCTGGCCTCTGGCGAGGCCGTGGAGAAGTACGGCCTGAAGCCCATGGCCAAGCTGGTCAGCTGGGGCCAGGGCGGCGTGGACCCCAAGATCATGGGCGTGGGCCCCGTGCCCGCCTCCCGCCAGGCCATGGAGAAGGCCGGCCTGAAGATCGAGGACATGGACCTGGTGGAGGCCAACGAGGCTTTCGCTGCCCAGTCCATCGCCGTGGCCCGTGAGCTGGGCTTCGATATGAGCAAGGTCAACGTCAACGGCGGCGCCATCGCCCTGGGCCACCCCGTGGGCGCTTCCGGCGCGCGCATCATCGTCACCCTGCTCCACGAGATGGCCAAGCGCCCCGAGGCCAAGAAGGGTCTGGCGACTCTGTGCATCGGCGGCGGCATGGGCGTTGCCACCATCTTCGAGAAGTGCTGAACCTGATCTGCTGAACTGGTTCCCGCCCCCTGCGTCACCGCAGGGGGCGGGTTTTTTGTCGCCTGTGGGACGTTCCGGGGAACAATCCACAGAATGCGGCAGAATTGTGGAAAACTTTTGGGCCTGTCCTTCTAAGCTGTCCCTCCGCCGCATACAGTGGGGGAGAGGCACACAGGATAAGGAGGGACCGGCATGAGGGAGAGACGGCGGGGACGGGACAGGCTCCGGGTGCTCCGGCGGGGCGTGGGTCTGGGGTTGGCACTGGTGACCGTCTGGGGCGTGGGGCTGACGGCGGACCTGTCCGGCGTGGGGGAGGCGGTGCGGGCGTGGTCCGCCGACTCCCAGGCGGTGGTGGGTCTGCTGGCGGAGCAGCTGGGTCAGGTCCCGGAGGAGACCGCCCTGGCGGGGATGGACGGCCTGGGCCGGCTGATGGTGGAGCAGTCCGCCCTGCTGTCCGCCGGGCTGGAGGCGGTGGATGCCCTCCGACAGGAGCAGGAGGGCGTGGAGAGCACGCCCCCCACGGAGGAGCCTCCGGAGGTGGAGGACAACGATGACCAGACGGTCCCCCAGCTCCAGCCGCCGGCGGAGCCGGATGACGTCCGGGAGATGACCGGCGTGGGCCGGGAGGGAGGACAGTATTTCAGCCGGAACGGGGTCTATCTGTATGACCGGACCAACAAGGGGCTGGATCCCTCAGTATTTGACGCGGGGGCGGTCCACTTTGGGCTGGGGGAGGGGCCCCAGATCCTGATCCTCCACAGCCACGGCAGTGAGGCCTACTCCCAAAACGATGGGGACCTCTACCAGGAGAGCGACGCCTACCGCACCACCGACTGCACCCACAACGTGGTCCGCGTGGGGGAGGCCATGGCGGAGGTGTTCCGCAGCCAGGGCCTCCAGGTGATCCACGACACCAATCTATATGACTACCCCGCCTATAACGGCTCGTACGACCGCTCCAAGGCGGCGGTGCGGGACTGGCTGGCCAAGTATCCCACCATCCGGATCATCCTGGACGTCCACCGGGACGCCCTGGTGGGCAGCGACGGCTCCATCTATAAGCTGGTCACCCAGGAGAATGGGAAAAAGACCGCCCAGGTCATGCTGGTGGTGGGCACCGACGGCGGCGGGGCGCAGCACCCGTACTGGATCGACAATCTGGCCCTGGCCGTCCGGTTCCAGCAGGAGCTGGTCTCCGACTATGTGAGTCTGGCCCGGCCCATCGTGCTGCGCAACAGCAGCTATAACCAGCAGCTATCGCCCGGCTACCTGCTGGTGGAGGTGGGGGGGCACGGGAATACTCTCACCGAGGCGGTGGACGGAGCCCGCCTCTTTGCCCAGAGCGTCAGCCAGGTGCTGAACACCATGTGGGTGAAATAGCGCAGGAAAATGACAGGTCCCGGGACGCTGCTCCAAAGCGCCCGGGACCTGTCACTGAAAAAGAGGATTAAAATGAAACGAACTTGTCTCTTGCAAGTCTTATCCTATCAAAGAGTTGTTACAAAAGGAACGAAAAAGTATTACATAACCTTTAAATTTTCCGGGGACGGGACCGCTGTCCTGCTGGAACTTGGAGGGGCCCGCCCTTGACGCAGAGGAGAAAACCGGGTAAACTGGGGAAAGATCCGACCAACACCTACCCCCTATCCCGCGGGACAGGGGGCATTGGTGCGTTTTGGTTTCCATATCATGGAATATATCGGTACGAGGAGTGATATTTGATGGAGATACTCCGCTCTGTTTTGCAGCAGCTGCCGGAATTTCAGCAGCTGCTGGCGGCGCTGGACAGCGGACAGTCCCCGGCGGCGGTGTCCGGCCTGGCGGCGGTCCACCGGGCCCACTTCGCCGCCTGCCTGGGGCAGGAAAGCGGCCGCCCGGTGGTGGTGGTGTGTGCCGACGAAGGGGAGGCGGAGCGGATGGCCCGGGACCTGTCCTTCCTCACCGGAGGGGAGGTTCCTGTGCTGGCCGCCCGCTCCTTCCTGTTCCACAACATCGCCACGGTCTCCCGCCAGTGGGAGCACCGGCGGCTCCGCCTCCTCTACCGCCTGACCCGGGGGGAGGTCCCCTGCCTGGTGGCCACCGTGGAGGCCCTGCTCCAGCGCACCCTTCCGCCGGAGGCGCTGGAGCGTGCCTGCACTGTACTGGCGGTGGGGCAGACCGCCGACCTGGAGGAACTGACCGCACATCTAACGGAGGCGGGCTATGTCCGCTGTGAACAGGTGGAGGGGCCGGGACAGTTTGCCCTCCGGGGCGGCATCCTGGATGTGTACTCCCCAGCCATGGAGGCCCCGGTGCGGGCCGAGTTTTTCGGAGACGAGGTGGACGCCCTGGGGATCTTTGACCCAGTGACCCAGCGGCGGACGGCCAACGTGGAGCAGGCCGTGCTCCTCCCCGCGGCGGAGACCCTGCCCCACCTGGCCCCCGGCGGCCTGGCCGGACTGCTGAAGCAGCTGGACCAGCGCTCCGCCGCCGCCGTCCGGGACGGCCTGGAGGAGCTGGCGGCCACCCTCCGGCAGGACCGGGAGGCCCTGGAGGAGGGGCGGTCCTTCCCAGCGGCCGACCGGTATCTCCCCCTGATCTATCCGGAGCTGGCCACCGCGGCAGACTATCTCCCCTATGACGCCTGCGTCCTCTTCTCGGAGAGCAGCCGGGTGGGGGAACGGGCCAAAACCTGGCAGTGGCAGCTGGAGGAGGACGTCAAGACTCTGCTGGAGCGGGGAGAGCTGGACGGGGCCTGCGGGGCGCTGTCCCGCTCCTATGACCAGCTGTGCCGCAGGCTGGAGGATTTCCCCTTCGCCTATCTGGACTCCTTCGCCCTGTCCGCCTATCCGGCGGCGCCCCGGTGCGTGCTGTCCCTGATGGCCAAGCAGCTGCCCTCCTTCGGGGCCAGCCTGGAGACTGCGGTGCAGGACCTGAGCCACTATCAGAGCGCCGGGTTTTCCGTCCTGGTGCTGGTGTCCAGCGAGCAGCGGGCCCTGAACCTCCAGACCCTCCTCCGGGAGCAGAAGGTAAAGCCGGGGTGGACTTCGCCCTGAAGGCCCTGCCCCGGCCGGGGCAGATCTTCCTCACTGTGGGAGGGCTGTCCGGGGATGGAGTACCCGGGCTGAAGCTGGCAGTTATCACCGAGGGCCAGTCCGGCGGCGTTCGAAAGCGGCCCCGCCCGGTCAAAGGAGGCCACCAACCGGCAGAAGCTGAAGTCCTATGCAGATCTGTCCCCCGGGGACCTGGTGGTCCACGAGCACCACGGAGTGGGCCGGTATGTGGGGATGGTGAAGATGCCCGCCGACGGCATCGAGAAGGACTATGTAAAGATCGCCTACGCCGGGACGGATGTGCTGTATGTCCCCGCCACCCAGCTGGACCTGGTTTCCAAGTATATCGGCGGCGGCGAGGACGCCCAGGAGACGAAAAAGCTGTCCAAGCTGGGGGGGACGGACTGGGAGCGGGCCAAGACCAAGGCGAAAAAGGCGGTGGCCGACCTGGCCAAGGGGCTGATCCAGCTGTACGCCCAGCGCCAGCGTCAGCCTGGCTTTGCTTTTTCGCCGGACTCTCCATGGCAGCGGGAGTTTGAGGAGCAGTTTGAATACTCCGAGACCGACGACCAGCTGCGGTGCATCGGGGAGATCAAGCGGGACATGGAGCGCCCTGTGCCCATGGACCGGCTTCTGTGCGGCGACGTGGGGTACGGCAAGACGGAGGTGGCCTTCCGGGCCATGATGAAATGCGTGCTGGACGGCAAGCAGGCCGCCATCCTGGTGCCCACCACCGTCCTGGCCCGGCAGCACTATCTCACCGCCCTGCGCCGCTTTGCCAAGTATCCGGTGAACATCGACGTAGTCTCCCGCTTCCGCACCAGCCCCGCCCAGATGAAGGAGACCCTGCGGCGGGTGGAGAGGGGCGAGGTGGACATCCTCATCGGCACCCACCGCCTGTTCAACCGGGACGTGCGCTTCAAGGACCTGGGTCTGCTGGTGGTGGACGAGGAGCAGCGCTTCGGCGTCCAGCACAAGGAGAAGCTGAAGGAGCGCTTCCGTCAGGTGGATGTGCTCACCCTGTCCGCCACCCCCATCCCACGCACCCTGAACATGGCCATGTCGGGCATCCGGGATATGTCCACCCTGGAGGAGCCGCCCGCCGACCGCCTGCCGGTGCAGACCCATGTGCTGGAGCACGACTGGGGGGTGCTGGGGGACGCCATGCGCCGGGAGCTGGAGCGGGGCGGGCAGGTGTACTACCTCCACAACCGGGTGGAGACCATCGACCGCACCGCCGGCCGCATCCAGGCCATGCTGGGGGAGGATGCGGCGGTGGGGGTGGCCCACGGCAAGATGACCCAGGAGGCCATCGACGATGTGATGAGCCGCATGACCGACGGGGAGCTGAACGTGCTGGTGTGCACCACCATCATCGAGACGGGCATCGACCTGCCCAACGCCAACACCCTCATCATCGAGGACGCCGACCGCCTGGGCCTGGCCCAGCTCCACCAGATCCGGGGCCGGGTGGGGCGGTCCAGCCGCCGGGCCTACGCCTACCTCACCTACCGCCGGGGGCAAGGTGCTCACCGAGGTGGCCGCCAAGCGGCTGAGCGCCATCCGGGAGTTCGCCGAGTTCGGCTCCGGCTTCAAGATCGCCATGCGGGACCTGGAGATCCGGGGTGCGGGCAACGTGCTGGGGCCGGAGCAGAGCGGCTTCCTGTTGTCGGTAGGCTACGACATGTACTTGAAGCTGCTGGAGGAGGCGGTGCTCACTCAGCAGGGCCAGCCGGTTCCCAAGCGCACCGAGTGCGCCGCCGATCTGGCGGTGGCCGCCTCCATCCCGGACCGGTATGTCCCCGCGCCGGAGCAGCGGATGGACCTGTACCGGCGCATCGCCGCCATCCGCAGCGAGGCGGAGGCGGACGACCTGGTGGATGAGCTCATCGACCGGTATGGCGAGCCCCCCCGCACGGTGAACAACCTGATCTCCGTGGCCCTGCTCCGGGCGGCGGCGGCAGAGGCGGACATCACCGACATCGCCCAGAAGAACGGGCAGCTGATCTTTACCCTGGAGCAGTTCCGGCTGGAGCCCTTCTCCCTGCTGTGCGGCGGGGAGCGCTATCGGAACCGCCTGCTCCTCATCCCGGGGGACGTGCCCCGGTTTACCCTCCGCCTGCGGAAGGGGGACGACCCGCTCCGCTGTGCCCAGAACCTGGTGGAGGACTATGCGCGGGCCTGCGGGGAGGCAGACTGAGAAAAAGTTCCACAATTTCGGGCCGGCGTGTGGAAAAACGCCCGCCTTGCGGGAAAGAGGAGGCTGTACCCATGGATCATAAGGACTATATGCGGCGGGCGCTGGAGCTGGCCGCCCAGGCCGGGGCGGAGGGCGACGTGCCCGTGGGCTGCGTCATCGTCCGGGACGGGGCGATCGTGGGGGAGGGGCGCAACCGCCGGGAGGAGAACGGCGACGCCACCGCCCACGCGGAGCTGGAGGCCATCCGGGACGCCTGCCGCCGCCTGGGCAGCTGGCGGCTCCACCGGTGTACCATGTACGTCACCCTGGAGCCCTGCCCCATGTGTGCCGGAGGGATCATCAACGCCCGGGTGGATACGGTGCGCTATGGGACCCGGGACGACAAGGCGGGGGCCTGCGGCTCGGTGCTCAACCTGTTTGAGGAGCGCTTCAACCACCATCCCCGGCTGTACCGCGGCCCGCTGGAGCGCGAGTGCCAGGAGATCCTTCAGGACTTTTTCCAGGGCCTGCGGGAGGACGGGGCCGGGGAGAATGGATAAAGGAAAATGTTTAATCCTTTTGTAACAACTTGCGCTGGTTTTATTCATAAAAATCGGGTATCCTAAGGATGCAAGGCAAGAGCACAACTCTTTTTCATCTGAATCCTCCATCCTTTTTAGAACGCAGCCGGTTTTCCCGGCTGCGTTCTCCTTTGTCCCGGAGCAGGGTAAAAAAAGTGCGCCCCTGGGGGCGCACGGAGGGTCAGACCAGCAGATCGTAGATCAGGCGGACGGTGAGGATGGTCAGCACCACAAAGAACATGGGGCGGATGACCTTGGCCCCGCCCCGAAGGGCCAGGCCGGAGCCCACATACCCCCCGGCCAGGCCGCACAGGGCGGCGGGGATGCCCACGGCCCAGACCACCTCGCCCGCCAGGGCGAAGGTGACCAGGGAGGCGGCGTTGGAGGCGGCGTTGGCCGCCTTGGTGTTGCCGGAGGCGGTAAGCAGATCGAACTTGCAGAGGCTGGTATAGGCCAGCATGAGGAAGGTGCCCGCTCCGGGACCGAAAAATCCATCGTAGCACCCAATCGCCAGGCCGATGCCCAGGGAGAGCAGGGAGAGGCGGAGGGGAGAGAACTGGCCGGAGCGGTCCTCCGTCCCGAAGTCCCGCTTCAAAAGGAGAAAGACGGCCATCACCGGGACAATGACCAGCATGATGTAATAGAGGAAGCGATCCGGCAGGATGAGGTTCAGCTGTGCGCCCGCCCAGGCCCCAACCAGGGCCCCGGCCGCGCCCCAGGCGGCGCTGGGCATCCGGATCTCCCCCCGGCGCCAGAAGCGGTAGGCGGAGAGCAGGGTGCCCCATACGTTGCCGCATTTGTTGGTGGCGGAGGCCGCATGGGGGTCCAGTCCGGCCAGCAGATAGGCGGGGAGGGTGATCAGCCCGCCGCCGCCGGCCACCGCGTCCACGATGCCCCAGGAATACCAGGGGACACACGATCAGCAGGATGTGCAGCAGATCATTCCATTCCATTGATAACGCCCTCCTATTTGTGCGGGAGCAGATAAAATGCGTCCGGCAGGCCGGACGCGGACAGGAAATGTGGTGAGTTTTATTATTCTATCATACCAGAGGAGGAAAAGCTACCCGCTATTTCCACAAAATCCGGCGGAAACTCTCGTGGAACTCTTCGGCTCAAAAGCCTTGACGGTGTCCGGTGGGTTGCGTAAAATAAAAAGGAATGAATTTGCACAGGATCTGCAACGATAAGATAAGGAGTGAGGGCATGGCCAGACAGGGGTTCGATAACGACCAGTATCTGAAGCTCCAGTCCCAGCACATTCGGGAGCGTATCGCCCAGTTCGGGGGCAAGCTGTACCTGGAATTTGGAGGCAAGCTGTTTGATGATTTCCACGCCAGCCGGGTGCTGCCCGGGTTTGAGCCGGACAGCAAGATCCGGATGCTGGCACAGATGAAGGACAGCGCGGAGGTCATCATCGCCATCAATGCCGCCGACATTGAGAAGAACAAGGTGCGGGGGGACCTGGGCATCACATACGACAGCGACGTCCTCCGCCTCATCGACGCGTTCCGCTCCATGGAGCTGTATGTGGGCAGTGTGGTAGTCACCCAGTATTCCGGGCAGCCCGCCGCCGACGCCTTCCAGGCCCGGCTGGAGCAGCTGGGGGTCCGGGTGTACCGCCACTACCCCATCGCGGGCTATCCCCACAACATTGCCCATATCGTCTCGGACGAGGGGTTTGGGAAGAACCAGTATATCGAGACCAGCCGCCCCCTGGTGGTGGTCACCGCCCCCGGCCCCGGCAGCGGCAAGATGGCCACCTGTCTCAGCCAGCTCTACCACGAGCATAAGCGGGGCATCACCGCCGGCTATGCCAAGTTTGAGACCTTCCCCATCTGGAACCTGCCTCTGAAGCACCCGGTGAACCTGGCCTATGAGGCGGCCACCGCCGACCTGGACGATGTGAACATGATCGACCCCTTCCACCTCCAGGCCTACGGCGAAACCACGGTGAACTACAACCGGGATGTGGAGGTGTTCCCTGTCCTGGCCGCCATGTTTGAGCGGATCACCGGCGTCTGCCCCTATAAGTCCCCCACAGACATGGGGGTGAATATGGCGGGCAAGTGCATCTATGATGACGAGGCGGTACAGGACGCCGCCCGGCAGGAGATCACCCGCCGCTACTACGACGCCCTGTGTGAGCGCCGCCAGGGCAGAGGCTCCGACCACACGGTTTATAGGCTGGAGCTGCTGATGCAGCAGGCGGGGGTCACCCCGGACATCCGGCCTGTGGTGGCCGCCGCCAACGAGGCCGCCCGGCGCACCGGCGAGCCTGCCATGGCCATCCAGCTCCCGAACGGAGAAATGGTCATCGGCAAGACCTCTGAGCTGATGGGCTGCTCCGCCGCCGCCCTGCTCAACGCCCTGAAGGCGCTGTCCGGCGCGGGAGGGCACGGTGTCCATCTGATCAAGCAGTCGGCCATCGAGCCCATCCAGACTGTCAAGGTGAAGTACCTGGGCTCCAACAACCCCCGGCTCCACAGCGACGAGGTGCTGGTGGCCCTGGCGGCCTCCGCCAACCTGGACGCCAAGGCCCTGGCCGCCCTGCGGTCCCTGGCCGCGCTGAACGGCTGTCAGGCCCACTGTTCGGTCATCCTCTCGCCTCCGGACGAGAGCACCTATAAGAAGCTGGGCCTCCAGCTCACCTGCGAGCCCCAGTATCAGACCAACAATTTATATCACCGGTAAGCGGTTTTGAAAAACAAGACGCGCCCCTGGAGAAGAAATTCCTTCCCCAGGGGCGCGTTTTTTCGATGCAGGGGCGCACAGTGCGCGCCCACGTGGCGGTCTGGAACCGGCCCTTGCGGCATGACCGAAGGGGCCGCGCAATCCGCAGGGGAGGAGCTTGCCCCTCCCGCGAAGCCTTCCCCTGGGCAGATGAGGGGGTTATCCACCTGCCTCCGGAGCGGGAGCCATGGCCCGGGAGAGCTGCCACAGCCGGAGCAGGATGTAGGCACGGGCGCAGCTGCCGGGGGAGGGGCGCGCCGGGGAGCAGGTCCTCCGCCAGACCGGCCAGATCGGTGAACAGCTGAAAGTCGGCGTACATCCGGACCAGAGCGGCCAGAAGGGAGAGCGCGCCGGGGATATGAGGGGAGAGGCCGGGGAAAAACTGCTGAAGGGACCAGAGCCCCAGGGCCAGCCAGAAGGGGCCCAGCAGGCCCAGACTGGGCCGGTCGGCGGCCAGAGACCGGGTCCCGCGGGCCACCAGCCAGAAGCCGATACAGTTGGGGAGCAAGGGGAGCGTGAAGGAGAAGCCAAAGCGGAAATTCAGGTCAAAGTCCAGGAACAGGAGCAGCGTGCCCCAGAAAATGGACCGGAGGGCGGAAAAGCGGATGTGCTGACGGGTCATGGGAGGACCTCCTCTCGCCCGGGGGTGAGGGGACGGAGAAGGTCTCCCCGGGCGTTGATCACACAGGCGGTAAAGCCGTCCGGGCGGTGTACTGGCGCAGATCCCCGTCCAGCAAGCTCATGGAACGTGATCTGTTCGCCGGCCTCCAGGGTATGAAATTCATACCGCTGGTGGAAGGAGGCGCGGTTTTCCACGGTGGTCTCAGGCAGTGCTTGCGCGTTTGCATGATCATAGGTCGTGTGAATGTCCACAATGTCCGGGTCATTCCAGTATGGGACGATGTCCACCATGTAGGAGCGCTGCTGGCCGCAGGTGTTCTCCCGGGTGACCACCATCCCACTGTATAGGGCGGAAAAGCCGGGGAGACGGGGCATAGGGGCGGGGGAGAGGGCGTCATCCTCCTCCGTCTCCCCAATCGTGAAGGGGAAGGAGGACGGATCATGGAGGGTGCGGAGCCGCTCGCGGCCCAGGAAGCCGTCCCCGGTCTCCAGAATCTGGGCGGCGGATATCTCCAGACGCAGGCCGTCGGCCTCACCACTCCAGGTGACCGGACCGCAGAGTGGAAGATCCATATCATAAAAGTCGTCCTCCAGAAGACCTTCCGTCTCCGCCAGCTTCTCCACCGTCCAGTACGGCCCGTCGGGCAGGAGATGCACCGTATGGCACAGGTACTCCACCGGCCAGGGGGCGCCGTCCTCCCGGGGGTAGACGTCCCCCACTTGCATCTCCTGGTCCCGGAACCAGAACACCTGACACAGAAAGCCGCCGCCGCCGTCGGAGACCAGCCCCCGGAACACCGGGCCGGACCGCCACCAGCGGAGGAGCTGCTCCGGATGCTCCTCTGACAGGCGCAGGGCCTCCCGGTACTGCTCCAGCACCTGGGGCAGGTCCTCCTCTGGAACGGTCATCCCCCGGCACAGAAGGGCCAGGGCGGGCTGGTGGAGGCGGTGGAGCATGGCCTTGCCATAGGAGTCCAGCGCCCCGGCCACGGTGGCGGCCCGGCTGCGCTCCGCTGTGGCCAGGATGCCGGGGACGCTGCAGCCCTGGGGGGATACCGTGACCGGATCGGTCTCTCCGCCCGGAGCGGGGCCTCCCACAGCCAGGGCCATGACCAGCGCCGCCCCCATACAGCCGGACACCAGGGCCATTCCCCGGGGAAAGCGCTTGAAGCGGGCGATGGCCTGGATGCGGGCCTGGATGGCCCGGGCCCCGTTGGCCATAGTGGTGGCCCCGGGGACGCGCACCGCCCGGCTGTCCGCCATAGACAGGAGGACGCGGCCGTAATCCCGGCGGTCCTCCCCCTCCAGACGCTCCAGCACGCGCTGGTCGCACAGGGCCTCCCGGTCGTTGTCCGCCTTGTCAAAGGCCAGCCACAGAAGGGGATCGCACCAGTGGAGACAGCGGAGGGCGGCGGTGAGCCACCCAGCCCACAGGTCCCGGTGCTTCAGGTGGAGGAGTTTGTGCAGGATGACCGCCTCGTCCGGCTCCCAACCCATAGGCAGGACCAGAGCGGGAGCAAAAAATCCCGTCAGGAAGGGACTTCGCTCCCAGCGGCACTCCACCACCCGCCGGGGGCGGGGCAGCTGGTACCGTTGGGCCACAGCGTCGATGGCCGCCCGCCGGGGGCCCTCCACCGGGACGCCCCGGGAGACCCGGAGGGATAGGCGCAGGGCGCACCCCAGGTACCACAGGGCCAGGCCCAGCGCCCCGGCCAGGTAGAGGAGGAACAGCCAGTCGGTGAGGGACCGGGGGGGCTCCGCCGGGAGGATGGGGAGCGGGCCCCGGGGGAGGGAGAGCGTCCAGGGGGAGCTGTATGCGGAGTCCAGAGCCAGCTCCGCCCCCGCCCGGGCCGCCTCCAGCCAGGGCCACACATCCAGAACGGTGGAGCGGCCCCGCGCCCCCACGGGGATCATCAGCCGCAGGACCAGCACCCCCCAGATCCCGTACTGCCACCGGGGGGAGAGCAGATTTCGGAAGATCCGCTGGAGCAGAAGGAGAAAGAGGGCGCACAGCCCGCCCGCCGCCGTCTGCTGAAGGAACATCCAGATATTTTCCACCGGCTACACCTCCATCTCGTCCAGCAGGCGGCGAAGCTCCGCCCGCGCCTCCCGGTCCAGCTGCCCGGAGCGCACGAAGGCGGCCACCAGCCGCCCCGCCGAGCCGCCGTAGGCCCGGTCGGCCAGGGAGCGCTCCTCCTCCGCCACACAGTTCTCCCGGGAGCGGGCGGCGGAGTACCGCCGGGGGCTTTGGGCGTCGGCGGTCACCAGGCCCTTGGCCATCATCCGGGTCAGATAGGTGTGTACCGTGGTGCGGCTCCAGCCGGTGTCCTCCTCCAGCCGTGCCAGCGCCTCCCCCAGCGTCTGGGGGCCGCCCTGCCACAGGGCCTCCATCACCTTCCACTCGCTGTCTGTCAGCCGTGCCATATCCATTCCTCCTACTTGTGTAGTATCTAAGAATATACTACATGAGTAGAAGAAAGGTGTCAAGTGATTTTACCTGTGTTCCGAAGGGGGAAGCAGGGATAAACACCGCCCGGGCGGCAGATACTACCGGGGAGAAGGGAGGGGACGCGATGGGCATTCTGGAGCCGGAGCGGACGGACACCGGGCCGCATCCCAGAAAGGAGCCCCGCTTTGACGGGCCGCTGACGCTGGAGTCACTGGGGCGGGTGTTTGAGGGCTGTGTGGACTATATGGAGCGGCAGGTATACCTCCATGGGGACCGGGAGCGCACGGTGACGGTGTGCTATCTGCTGGGTATGACCCGGAACGAGCGGCTGAGCGACTATATCCTCCGGCCCCTGGCCCAGGACCCCGCCCTCAGCCGGGCCCCGGAGGAGGAACTGTTTTCCCTGCTCCAGTACGGGGCGCTGTACAACCTGGCGGCCAACCGGAGGACCGCCCTGGAGGACGTGGTCAACGACCTGATCCTGGGCAGCTGCGCCCTGTTTTTCCCCGGGCGGGCCGATGTACTCACCCTGCCGGTGCCCACCGAGGAGAAGCGCTCTGTGGGGGAGCCGGAGAACGAACCCGCCCTGAAGGGGGTGCGGGAGTCCTTCGTGGAGTCGATCCGCACCAACACGGCCATGGTCCGCCGGCATCTGAAGGCCCCGGAGCTGAAGATCCGGGAGCACATCGTGGGCCGCCGGTCCCGGACGCAGGTGGATGTGCTCTATCTGGAGGGGATCGCCGACCCGGAGACGGTGGAGCGGCTGCGCCGCCGGCTGGACAACATCGACATCGACGGGGTGGAGGCCGCGGGCAACCTGGAGGAGTATCTCGTGGACCATCTGAACACCCCCTTCCCCACCATGCCCTACACGCAGCGTCCTGACCGCTTCTGTCAGGGACTGCTGGAGGGCAGGGTAGGGCTGATGGCGGACGGGCTCCCCTTGCCTGGATGCTTCCCGGGACCATCGACCAGTTTTTCAAAACAGGGCAGGACCGGGCCTTCCACTGGATGACTGCCTCCGTCCTCAACCTGGTGCGGTGGTTCTGCGCCCTGGTGACCGTGCTGCTGCCCGGGCTGTATATCGCCCTGGTGACCTTCCACCCGGAGGCCATCCCGGTGAAGCTGGCCCTGTCCATCGTGGCGGCCAAGCAGGAGGTGCCCTTTCCACCGTATTTGAGGTGCTCATTATGCTCCTGGCCTTTGAGGTGCTTCAAGAGGCGGGCTGCGCCTCCCCAGCCCCATCGGGGCCACGGTGTCCATCCTGGGCGGGCTGGTGGTGGGCAACGCCGCGGTGGAGGCCCACATCGTCTCTCCGGCGGTGCTCATCGCGGTGGCCATTGCAGGGGTGGCGGGATACACCATGCCCAGCCAAGACTTTGCCGCCGCCTTGCGGCTGTGGCGCTTCCTGCTGGCCATCCTGGCCAGCGCCGCGGGCTGTTTGGGCTGGCGGCGGGCTGCGCGGGCTCATCTATCACTTAGCCAGCCTGGAGACCTTTGGGTGCCCTATCTGGCCCCTTTACCGCCGGGGCGGGACAGCCCCAGGGACATCCCAACCTGCTGCGGCCTCCGCTGCCCCGGATGAAGTGGCGGGACGGGGCCAGACACACCGAAAACCGGAGGAATCAGCGATGAAGAAACGATTGGCCCCTGCCGCACTGGCCGTGGCGGCGGCGTTGCTGGCGGGCTGTGGAACAACCGCCCTGCCCTACGCACGGGAGATGGGGACATGGCCCTGCTGCGCACCATGGGGGTGGACGCCGGAGAGAAGGAGGGACCTCCGGGTGACGGTCTCCACGGGAAAGCGGGCCGCAGGGCTTCAGGGAGAGGGGCAGCCGCCCCTGATCCTGTCGGCGGAGGGCGGCTCCCTCAGTTCGGCCTGCCTGGCCATGCAGGGGCTCAGCGACAGCTATGTTTTTATGGCTATGTGGACCAGCTTCTCCTGGGGAGGAGCTGGCGCTGGAGGGGGTCCAGACGGTGCTGGACTACTTTGCCCAGGATGTGGAACTGGGCCTGGGTACACAGCTGTGGCTGATCCGGGGGGACACCGCCCAGGGGGCCGTACAGGCCGGAGAGAAGACCGGGGTGGACAGCCGCCTGTCCACCCTCCAGACGGACAGTGAGATGGGGGCGGCGGGCGTCACCCGCACAGTGGGGGAGACATCCGCCAGCCTTCTGGAGTGGGGGAGCGCCTATCTCCCTGCCCTCCGTGCGGTAGAACAGGAGCGGGAGGGGGAGACCGCCCTGCTGGAAGCTGGGTACGGTGTGCTCCGGGACGGGCGTCTGGTGGGCTATCTGGACGGGGAGGGCGCCCGAGGGCTGGAACTGCTCACCGGGCGGACCGCGGCGGACATTTTGGAGATCGAGCTGCCCTCCGGCCGGACCGTAGTGCGGCTCACCGGGGCGGCGGTACAGTGGAGCCCGGAATTTCAGGGGAACGATCTAAAGAGACTTCATCTCACCTGCCGGGTGACCGCCGCTCTGGCAGAGGGACGGCGGCAGCTGGAGGAGCAGGAACAGGAGCAGCTGCGCCGCGCCCTGGAGGCGCGGGAGGAAGAGAGGCTGCGGCGGGTGCTGGACCAGCTGCGGAGCTGGGGTGCGGACTGTGCCGGGGTTGGCAGTCAGGTGGGCCGGGCTGATCCGGCCCGCTGGGAGAAGCTGAGGGACCGGTGGACACGGCTGTTTTCCACGGTGCCGGTGGAGATCTCAGTGGAGGTCTCCCTGGGAGCCCGGTGAGCCGCCCGGCCGAATGGGAGGAACGGAGAGGAGGGTCCCGTTGAAACAGGACCGTATTTCAACGCGCCAGCTGGGCGCACTGCTGTGGGCCGGGCTGATGGCGCCGGCGGCAGAGCTGCTCCCGGCGGTGACGCTTCCGCTGGCGGGGCGGGCAGCCTGGCTGTCCGCTTTGGCGGCCCTGCCGGTGGTGCTGCTGATCGGGTGGACGCTGACCAAGCTGGATCTGAGCCGGGACGGCCTGGCCGGAGCGGTCTGCCGGGGGATGGGGCCGTGGGCAGGCAAAGGGGTGCTCCTTCTTTATATGATATGGGGGGAGCTGCTGCTGGCCCTGCGCCTGCGCCTGTGCGCCCAGCGTCTGCTGACCGCTGGGGAGCGGGACGGCTCCCTGTGGTTTTTTCTGCCTGCGGCGGCGGCGCTGGTTTTATGGATGGCCCGGGGGAAGCTGTCGGCCTTTGCCCGGGCGGGACAGGTTTTTTTGGCGGTGCTGCTGATCGTAGCGGCGGCCGTACTCCTCCTCTCCCTGCCTCAGACGGAGGGGGAACATCTGCTGCCCATCTGGTGGGGGGATCTGCCCAATGCAGCCAGGTCGGCGCTGCCCGTGCTGGGTGTGCTGGGCTATGGGGTGTTCGCTGCGTTCCTGACGGGAGATCTGGAGACGGCGCGCCCCGGACGGAATTGGTGGGTCCTGTGGAGCACAGGGGGCTGTGCCCTTCTGGCGCTCTCGCAGGCGGTGGTGATCGGGAATCTGGGACCGGCCCTGGCCGGACAGTTGGACAGCCCCTTCTTCGCGCTGGCGAAGAGCGTGGGGGTGGAGGGGGCATTCCAGCGTGTGGAGAGCATCGTTGCAGCGGTTTGGACCTTCGCCGACCTGACGCTGATGGGACTGTTGACCTTCGCCATTTGGCGGGCCGCCGCCGGAGTGAACCCCAGACTGAGACAGAAACCGGCGGTGACTGCCGTAGTACTCATAGCTGCGGTATTGGGGATCGCGGCCTTTCCCGACGGCATCTCCGCGGAGGAGGTTGGGCGCGGGATCGCACTGTGGGGCAATCTGATGGCCGGAGTCGTTCTTCCGGTGTTGGTCCTTCTGATTAGCTGGGGGAGAGAAAAGATGCAAGGCTGAGCACATTTTGTGGTGCAGGGGGCTCCGACCCCGCAGATATAGGAGGGAGGACAGGAATATAGAAAAGCAGAAAAAACTCGAAAAAAGTTCTTGACAAAGGAGGCAGGATTTGCTATGATAGCTGAGCGCTTGCGGGACAGGTCACTGGACAGCAGCGTAGGTACTTCTGAATCAGAGTTCTGAATGAGGGAACAGAAACAGGGCGAAAAATTCCTGAAAAAAGTTCTTGACAGAGCGGACAAGAAGTGCTACAATAAGAGAGTCGCCTGCTGAGGCGGCGAGCAAAATAGGGAGCAGCCCGCCGGGGCGTCTGAGAA
>SCPN01000570.1_pt1 | contig 84200 bp, 76 predicted proteins | sample 6106831 | NCBI WGS metagenome assembly SCPN01 (sample SAMN10720447, study PRJNA508395) | human gut metagenome | isolation source: Participant 1, 0 month
GTGAGATCATTCGCTCGATCAAGAAAGAATATCCGGACTGTGCAGTGACGCTCTCGCTTGGCGAACGTTCAGAAGAATCTTACCGTGTGATGCACAAAGCAGGGGCAGACCGCTATCTTCTGCGAGAAGAGACATCCGTTCCGGAGCATTATGCGATGCTGCATCCAAAGCAGATGAGCCTGGAAAACCGACTGCACTGCCTTGAAATATTAAAAGAAACCGGTTATCAGACCGGATGTGGATTTATGGTGGGTTCACCGGGCTGGCAATTAGAATATCTGGCACGGGAACTGTGTTATATCAAAAAACTGAGGCCGCATATGATCGGCATCGGACCGTTTATCCCACACAAAGACACGGTATTTGCAAAAGAAACAGGAGGCAGTCTGGATCTGACTCTGAATCTGGTTGCCATGTTGCGGCTGATGAATCCAAACGCTATGATTCCGGCGACAACAGCGGTTGGCACGATCGATCCGAGAGGGCGTGAAAAGGCAATCCTTTCCGGGGCAAATGTCGTGATGCCGAATCTTTCACCGGTATCTGTGCGGAAAAATTATATGCTCTATGACAATAAACTGTGTACCGGGGATGAGGCGGCAGAATGTCGGAAATGTCTTGATGCGAGAATCCGCAGCATCGGCTATGAGATCGTCACAGACCGCGGTGATTACCGGGAATTTTAAAAGACAGGAGAAAAATTTTGGAAAACGTAAAAAGCTGCTCCCTTGCGGAGCTTGAAAATATGGAACAGGAAACATATCAGCTGCTGGATATCCGAAGCATGGAAGCTTTTGATCATGGACATTTAAAAGATGCCCTCAATATTCCGGCAAATGAGCTGATTGAGCGAAAAGACGAACTTCAGACAGAAAAAAAGATCATTGTATACTGCCAAAGCGGTGTGATCAGTACCGATCAGGCAGAACTGCTTTCCGGGTTTGGGTTTGATGCCTGCAGTCTGGAAGGCGGTTATGATAAATGGCTGTTGAACCATTTTCAGGAGACAGCCAGAAATGCGGATATTGAAAAGAGCATCCGCAAAAAATTCCATAAATCTATTTTCAGCAAATTTACAAAAGCAATCAATGAATATCAGCTTGTCCGGGAAGGAGATAAAATTGCTGTCTGTATTTCCGGCGGAAAGGATTCCATGTTGATGGCAAAACTGTTCCAGGAACTTCAGCGTCATCACAAATTTCCATTTGAAGTGGTCTATCTTGTGATGGACCCGGGCTATAACGAACGCAACCGTCAGATCATCGAGCAGAATGCAAAAATCTTAAACATTCCGCTGACGATTTTTGAAACGAACATTTTTGAAGCAGTTTATAATATTGAAAAATCACCGTGCTATCTCTGTGCAAGAATGCGGCGCGGTCATCTTTACAGCAAAGCAAAAGAGCTTGGATGCAACAAGATTGCACTGGGACATCATTTTGACGATGTGATTGAGACGATCCTGATGGGAATGCTCTACGGCGGTCAGGTGCAGACCATGATGCCGAAGCTTCACAGCATTCATTTTGAGGGCATGGAACTGATCCGCCCGCTTTATCTGATCCGGGAAGAGGATATCAAACACTGGAGAGACTATAACAGCCTGCACTTTATTCAGTGTGCATGCAGATTTACAGACACTTGTACGACCTGCAGGCCAAATGGGGAAAGTGCATCGAAGCGTATGGAGATCAAGCATATGATCGCAGAAATGAAAAAGGTCAATCCTTATGTAGAAACCAATATTTTCCGCAGTATAGAGAACGTAAATCTGGACACCGTTGTGGCATATAAGAAAAACGGAGTCAGACATTCATTTTTGGAGGATTATGAATCATGTTAAATCAGTTTTCGAGAACAGAGCTTCTTTATGGAAAAGAGGCAATGGAACGCCTGGCAAATGCGAGAGTTGCAATTTTCGGACTGGGCGGTGTCGGCGGTTATACAGCAGAAGCACTGGCACGAAGCGGAGTCGGTACTTTTGATCTGATCGATGACGATAAAGTCTGCCTGACAAATCTGAACCGTCAGATCATTGCGACCAGAAAAACGGTCGGAAAACAAAAAGTAGAAGTTATGCGTGACCGTATTCTGGAGATCAATCCGCATGCCAGGATCCATCTGCATAACTGCTTTTATCTGCCGGACCAGCGTGATCTGATTGATTTTGCGTCATGCGCTTATGTGGTAGATGCCGTTGACACCGTGACGGCAAAAATCGATATTGTCATGGCGGCAAAAGAAGCAGGAGTACCTGTTATCTCCGCAATGGGAGCCGGAAACAAGATCCATCCGGAACTGTTTGAAGTGGCAGATATTTACGAGACATCCGTCTGCCCACTGGCAAAAGTCATGAGGCGGGAATTAAAGAAACGTAAAGTAGACAGTCTGAAAGTGGTGTATTCCAAAGAGAAGGCACGCACGCCGATCGAAGATATGTCGATCAGCTGCAAGGCACACTGCGTCTGCCCGCCGGGTGTACAGAGAAAGTGTACAGACCGCAGAGCAATCCCGGGAAGTACGGCCTTTACACCGTCTGTCATGGGACTGATCATGGCAGGTGAGATCGTAAATGACATCGCACTTGGCGAAGAAAACAGACGCAAAAAGAAGTGAAAAAGATTATCAATACCAAAGGTTCCTTTTTAAAACAGAAACGTGTATGATGATGCCAGGGATGCTTTGCAACGGAGCAATTCGTGGCATCATCTTTATTATTTTGAAAAAAGCGTTACGTCAGGAGGGATGTATATGTCAACCATTATTATCTGTGCTATTTTAGTTGTGATCTGTTTCTTCGGAATCCGCAGTTCCATGAAACGTGTTTCAAACGGCTGCTGCGGAACCGGTGATGATGTGAAAAAAGTAAAAGCAGAGGATACCGATGTCTCTCATTATCCATATCATTTTGAAGTGGAAGTGGAGGGTATGACCTGCAGTCAGTGCAAAAAGAGAGTGGAGAATGCTTTTAACGAAAAGAAAGGCTTTTATGCGAAAGTAAATCTGAAACAGAAAAAGGCGGAAGTTTATACAAAGGATCCGATCACCGTACAGGAGATCCGCGATATGGTCAGAAGAAGCGGCTATGATCCTGGAACCTGCAAAAAGATCGAATCCTTATAAAGTTTATCCATAGACAAATCTATTGATAAAAATTATCAATAATAAAAGAAAAAAATAATAGAAAAACACAAATCAGAGTGATATAATGCAAGGAAATTCAAAAATAAAACAAAACCAGGAGGTACAAAAGAATGTTAAAATGTTTAAAAAATGCAGATTGGAAAAAAACAGGAATTTTTGCAGCAGGTGTTGCTTTTGGTACAGCTGGTATTAAAGCACTGTCCAGCAACGATGCAAAGAAACTTTACACAAATGTTACTGCAGCAGTACTTCGTGCAAAAGAGTGCGTTATGCAGACCGTAACGAAAGTTCAGGAAAATGCAGGTGACATCTACGAAGAAGCAAAACAGATCAACGAAGAGCGTGCAGCAAAAGAAGCGGTTTATGATGATGAAGATTTAAAAGAAGTAGAGGATGAAGTGGAAGCAGAGGCTGAAGAAGCAGAAGCTGAAACAGAAGAAACAGCGGCAGAAGAGACAACAGAGGAAACTGCAGAATAGAGGTTTGAGGAAGATTGAAATTCAGAATTAAACACGAAATAAGAGGCAGGATCCGTATCCATATGGAGGCGAAACGCCTGTCTTATAAAGAGGCAGATCTTTTCCAGTATTATCTGGAAGAGCTGCCTCAGGTAACAAAAGCAGTTGTATATGAACGTACCGCAGATGCAGTGATCTGTTATCAGGGAGAACGCAGTACTTTATTAAAGAAGGTAGCTGCCTATCGCTGCAAAGATGTAAAAGTTCCGGATGGCATACTGGAACATTCCGGAAGGAAGCTGAATTCCCAGTATCAGGAAAAACTGGTTAATAAAGTTCTGTTCCATTACGGAAGAAAAGTATTTCTGCCGGCACCGATCGCCGCAGCTTACACCGGTTTCTGCTCAATCAAATACATCTGGAAGGGAATTCAGACACTTGCAAAAGGCAAGATCGAAGTTCCGGTACTGGATGGAACAGCCATCGGAGTTTCTGTACTGCGTGGTGACACGGCGACCGCAGGTTCGATCATGTTCCTGCTTGGCATCGGAGAACTGTTAGAAGAGTGGACGCACAAGAAATCCGTTGATGATCTGGCAAGGACGATGTCACTGAATGTAGATAAAGTATGGATAAAAGAGGCATCCGGCCAGGAAGTACTCGTATCCGCATCCAGGATCAGAGAAAATGATCAGATCGTGGTACATATGGGCAATGTGGTTCCGTTTGACGGAACTGTATCGGACGGAGAGGCGATGCTTAATCAGGCTTCTTTGACAGGAGAGTCTGCACCGGTACGCAAAACAGCCGGGAATACGGTATTTGCAGGAACCGTCGTAGAAGAAGGCGAGATCACGGTTCTTGTCCGCAAAGCAGGCGGATCAAGCCGGTATGAGAAGATCGCAGCCATGATCGAAGAGTCTGAAAAACTGAAATCCGGACTGGAGAGCAAGGCAGAGCATCTGGCAGACAAGCTGGTTCCGTATACACTTGCAGGAACCGCCCTTACCTGGCGCTTTACCAGAAATGTGACCAAGGCTCTCTCAGTGCTGATGGTAGATTTCTCCTGTGCACTGAAACTGGCAATGCCGGTATCCGTTCTTTCTGCGATCCGCGAAGCCGGAAGCTTCAAGATCACGGTCAAGGGAGGTAAATTCCTGGAAGCAGTGGCAGAAGCAGACACAATCGTATTTGACAAGACCGGAACGCTTACCGAGGCGAAACCGATCGTTGCAAAAGTGATCTCCTTTAACGGATACAGTGAAGATGAGCTGCTTCGCATCGCAGCCTGCCTGGAGGAGCATTTCCCTCATTCTATGGCAAAAGCAGTGGTAAATGCAGCCAAAGAGCGGCATCTGGATCACGAAGAGATGCATACAAAGGTAGAGTATATCGTGGCACACGGTATTTCTACTACGATCGAAGGCAAAAAAGCTGTGATCGGAAGCCATCACTTCATTTTCGAGGATGAAAAGTGCACGATACCGGAAGGAATGGAAGACAGGTTTGAAAACCTGCCGGAAGAATATTCCCACCTGTATCTGGCAATCCAGAACGAGCTTGCAGCCGTGATCTGCATTGAAGATCCGCTCCGAAAAGAAGCAGCTCAGGTGGTTGAACAGCTGCGTGAAGCAGGACTTTCTAAGATCGTTATGATGACCGGCGACAGTGACCGTACCGCAAAAGCAATCGCAAAACGTGTCGGTGTCGATGAATATTATTCCGAAGTACTTCCGGAAGACAAAGCAAACTTTGTTGAAAGGGAAAAACAGGCAGGACGCAAAGTCATTATGATCGGCGATGGCATCAACGATTCACCGGCACTGTCTGCGGCAGATGTCGGCATTGCGATCAGCGAAGGAGCAGAGATCGCAAGAGAAGTGGCAGATATCACTGTCGGTGCAGACGACCTCAAAGAGATCGTCAAACTCAAGAGACTGAGTGATGCACTGATGCAGCGTATCCGCAGGAACTACCGGATTATCGTCGGATTTAATACCGGACTGATCGTATGCGGCGTGACAGGCGTACTTCCGCCTACGACATCCGCACTGCTGCACAATACATCTACGCTGGTGATCGGACTGCAGAGCATGAAGAATCTGCTGGATGAATCGGAATAAAAGAAACAACAGCTGAAAACAAGAAACAGAATACATGGCAGTTACATTTTCTATATCAAAAGATATAACGGCCACCGTGTTCTGTTTTTTTAGTCGAAAATCTCGTAGTATTCGTTATTTTGAGAAATAAATATTAATAAAAGTGTTTAATGAGAAAATGTATCAATAAAACTAAAAAGTTGTTGACAGCTAATGAACATTAGCATATACTAACCATGAAGAAAAAAAAAGGAGCCTGTTTTGAGCTTACTTTATAAAAAGGGAGGTTGCAAATGATGCCTTTAACGATGGTGAACACAGGAGAACCGAGTGTGATCAAAAAGGTCGGTGGCAAAGAAGAAACCAGAAGATTTCTGGAGAAACTTGGATTTGTGCCAGGCGGAACTGTGACAGTTGTTTCTGAAATAGAAGGAAACCTGATCGTGAACGTAAAAGATTCCAGAGTTGCCATTGGCAAAGATATGGCCAACAAGATTATGGTCTGATGAAAAATGCTATCTCCGGAAAAATCAGAAAACAGAAAGGGTAGGCAAAGATGAAAACATTAAGAGAAGTTGCCTGTGGACAGACTGTCACAGTGAAAAACTGAGCGGTGCTGGTCCGGTCAAAAGAAGGATCATGGACATGGGAATCACAAAAGGTGTCAGCATTTATGTAAGAAAAGTTGCACCACTTGGTGATCCGATCGAAGTAACCGTTCGTGGTTATGAATTATCTCTTAGAAAAGCAGATGCGGAAATGATTGAAGTAGAATAATTTTTTTACTCATGGATTAGATAATGCTAACATAAATAAGAGATGCGAAATATAAATAAGTAAACACAAATAAAAATAAGCTGTGTAAATCAGCTCCCGGAAAAATGAGCCCGAAGGGTGATTGTTTTTTTTTGAGAAAGAGGAGGAAAGTATGTCAATTAAAATTGCATTGGCAGGAAATCCGAACTGTGGTAAGACTACACTGTTTAACGCACTGACAGGGTCTAACCAGTTCGTGGGAAACTGGCCTGGTGTAACCGTTGAGAAAAAGGAAGGTAAGCTCAAAGGCCATAAAGATGTAACCATTATGGACTTACCTGGTATTTATTCTCTGTCTCCATATACACTGGAGGAAGTGGTTGCCAGAAATTATCTGATCAATGAAAAACCGGATGCGATCATTAATATCGTAGACGGAACCAACATTGAGCGTAACCTGTATCTGTCCACACAGGTTCTGGAACTCGGTATTCCGGTGATCATGGCGGTTAACATGATGGATATCGTTGAAAAATCCGGCGATAAGATCTATGTTGACAAACTGAGCAAAAAGATCGGCTGTGAGGTAGTTGAAATTTCCGCACTGAAAGGTACCGGAATCCAGAAAGCAGCAGAAAAAGCTGTCGCTCTGGCACAAAAGAACAAAACTTCCATTCCGGTTCATGAATTTACAAAAGATGCAGAGGACATCATTGAGAGAGTAGAAGACAAACTGGTCGGTGTTGTACCGGATGCACAGAGAAGATTCTTTGCGATCAAACTTCTGGAAAAAGATGATAAGATCCAGGATCAGATGAACACCAGCGTGGATGTATCCAAAGAGATCGCTGAGATGGAAGAAAAATTTGATGATGATACCGAAAGTATTATCACAAACGAGAGATATACTTACATATCTTCTATTATCGGAGAATGCTTAAAGAAAGACAGAAAAGAAAAACTGACTACTTCCGATAAGATTGATAAGATTGTAACAAACCGCTGGCTGGCACTGCCAATCTTTGCGGCAGTTATGTGGCTGGTATACTTTGTATCGGTAACAACCGTTGGTGACATCGCAACAGGCTGGGCAAACGATGGTGTATTCGGTGATGGATGGCATCTGTTCGGTATCGGAACAGCGTCCTACACAGAAGTTGCAGATGAATACACAGATGCAGAAACGATAGTAAATGGTTTCCTGGATTATGAAAGCGAGCAGGGCGTAGACGTAGAAAGCGTTCAGACAGCTCTGGATTCAGAAGCAGATGATTATGATCCGGCAGCAGCAAAAGCAGCTCTGACAGAGTTTGCAACAACCATTTCTAATGCAGATACAGCAACCTATTCTGTAGTAGATGAAGAGACAATGGCAGACGAAGAAGTAACTTCTACCGGTGCAGATTTCCAGGAAGCAGTAGCAACCATGGATAAATATGATTACACAGCTCCGGATCCGGCAGACTACGGCGTATGGATTCCAGGTATTCCGGTTCTGGTTGAGAATGTACTTGACAAAGTCGGCTGTGCAGAATGGCTGAGAGGTCTGATCCTGGATGGTATCGTAGCAGGTCTTGGTGCGGTTCTCGGATTCGTTCCGCAGATCCTGATCCTGTTCATCTTCCTGGCATTCCTGGAAGGATGCGGATACATGGCACGAGTTGCCTTCATCATGGACCGAGTGTTCCGTAAATTTGGTCTTTCCGGTAAGTCCTTTATCCCAATGCTGATCGGCTCCGGCTGTGGCGTTCCGGGTATCATGGCTTCCCGTACGATTGAAAATGAAAGAGACCGTCGTATGACGATCATGACAACAACCTTTATCCCATGTGGTGCAAAACTTCCGTTTATCGCCATGGTTGCAGGAGCAATCTTCGGTGGAGCATCCTGGGTAGCACCATCTGCATACTTCCTTGGTATCGCAGCGATCATCTGCTCCGGTATTATCCTGAAGAAAACAAAAATGTTTGCAGGTGATCCGGCACCATTTGTAATGGAACTTCCGGCATACCATATGCCGACGATCGGAAGCGTTTTAAGAAGTATGTGGGAACGTGGCTGGTCATTTATCTAAAAAAGCTGGTACAATTATCCTGGTATCTACCATCGCTGTATGGTTCACAACTTACTTCGGTGTCATGGACGGCAAATTCCAGATGCTTTCCGAAGACCAGATCGATTACAGTATTCTGGCTACGATCGGTAAAGCAATCTGCTGGATCTTCATTCCACAGGGATGGGGCAACTGGCAGGCAACCGTTGCATCTGTTACAGGTCTGGTTGCAAAAGAGAACATTGTTGGTACACTGGGTATCCTTTACGGAGGCGGAGACGCAAGCGTTTACGCAACCATGGGAGCAGCTTTCACAGCAGTAAGCGGATATTCCTTCTTGGCATTCAACCTGCTGTGTGCACCGTGCTTCGCAGCTATGGGTGCGATCAAACGTGAAATGAACAATACAAAATGGTTCTGGACAGCAGTCGGATATCAGTGCGGTTTTGCATATCTGGTATCTCTGGTTGTAAATCAGATCGGCGGACTGTTCACAGGAGCCGGATTCAGTATCTGGACGATTGTGGCGATCGCAGTTATTGTAGCATTCATTTACCTGCTGGCTCGTCCTTACAAAGAGAGTCAGACTCTGAACGTATCCGTAAAGACATCCAGGGCAAAATAGAGATTTTGCCGAAAGCCTGAAAGGAGGATTTTTTATGGGAACAGTTGTAGTTGGTATTATTGTGGCAGGAGTTGTAGCACTTGCTGTCCGCAGTATGGTACGCGATAAGAAAAACGGAAAATCCATTCAGTGCGGCGGAGACTGTAAGAATTGTGGCGGTCACTGCCATTAAGGGAGGGACGCTTGTGCCACAGAGAGAATATATCATCCGCAAGCTAAAGGAGCGTGGCTGCAGGATTACAAGACAGAGACTGATCATCCTGGATATCATCCTGCAGGAGGACTGCTCCTGCTGCAAGGAAATTTATTACAAAGCTTCCAGACAAGATACAAAGATTGGATTTGCAACGGTTTACCGTATGGTGAATATGTTGGAAGAAATCGGTGCCATCAGCAGAAAGAACATGTACAAAGTGGCATGTGAAGAACTGTGCGAAAATGGCAGCTGTGAAGCAGAAAAGAAAAAAGCTGCAAACAGCTGTATTGTGGAACTGAGTGACCGCACAACGTACTGTCTCTCGGCAGAGAAACTGGACGCAGTATTTCAGGCAGGTCTAAAAGCGTGCGGATATATTGAAGATCAGGAAATAAAAAAAATAGCCTGGAATTCTGACATGTGTTGTGCCAGATAAAGGTGGAAAACGGACTGTTTCAGGATAGTCTTGGCAGTCCGTTTTTTTAAAATCATAGGTTAGTTAAAACTAATTTAAGGTAGTCGCAAGAAGCATCGGGGGCAAGGATGTCATAAAACCAATCCTGTACAAGCACGTCGTGGCTTCAGGTTTTTGACCCTGGCATCTTATAATTTTAAGAAAGATGGAGAGGATAAGAACATGAGTGTAGTGATTATTGGAGGAAACGAAAGAATGGTCTGTCAGTACGCTGACATCTGCAAATGCCATGGCTGCAAAGCAAAAGTCTTTGCAAAAGAGCATGGTTCAGTAAGAAAAAAAATCGGTTGCCCGGATCTTCTGATCCTGTTTACCAACACGGTATCACACAAAATGGTAAACACTGCGATCCAGGAAGCAAAACGGAACAACATTCCGGTTGCAAGGATCCACAGCAGCAGTGCAAGTGCACTGCACTCAGTACTGGAAGAACACTGCGTGGCAATGTAAAAAGGAGGTTTCTCATGCTGGAACGATATCTGATCGAACACTGTTCGCCGACTCTGGCATCGGTGAAGACGGCAAATTTGTTTACCTGGTCTTTTGCACCGGAGGAAATGCCAGAGCAGCAGGTACGGTACTGGAATCAGGAATTACAGGCGAGGGGGATTTCACTTGTTGTCCTGAGAGTACAGAATCAGAAGGCACTGATGTATGTATGTCGCAAACAGAGACTGCAGGAGCGGCTCGATGATCAAGAAGTGCAGAACTTCCTTGGAAAATACGGCTATGTACAGAAAGATGCCGATTATGCATTGCAGAGACTGAAAGAGCGTCTTGCAAAAGCAGAAGGATTCCCACATGAGATTGGTGTGTTCCTTGACTATCCGCTGGAAGATGTGGTTGGTTTTATTGAGAACGCAGGGCAGAATTACAAATGCTCCGGCTGCTGGAAAGTATACTGCAATGAATGTGAAACAAGAAAACTTTTTGCAAAATACAAAAAATGCAGAGAAGTCTATCGAAGACTGTGGAAGCAGGGGCGGGACATCCGTACACTTACTGTCGCGTCATAAGACTGCAAACATGATTTTGCAGCAGATGCTCCGCAGATATTGTTAAAAAATGTCGGAGGGCAAAAGTCCGACAGCATGAAAAATATAAAGAAGAAAGAAGAGGAATAAAACATGAGCAAAGTAGCAGTTGTATATTGGAGTGGAACAGGAAACACAGAGATCATGGCAAATAAAGTAGCAGAAGGTGCAAAAGCAGGCGGAGCAGAAGTAGGAAGCATTTGAAGGTAGCTGTCTGGGCTGATAAATGGATGAGTTTGATGCAGTAGCATTCGGATGCCCGTCCATGGGATGCGAAGAACTGGAAGATACCATTTTTGAGCCGATGTTTGCTTCCTGCGAATCCAAACTCCAGGGCAAGAAGATTGCACTGTTTGGTTCTTACGGATGGGGCGATGGAGAATGGATGCAGAACTGGGAAGAAACCTGCAAAAACGACGGTGCGTCCCTTGCATGTGACAGCGTGATCTGCAACGAAACACCGGATGATGAGGCAGAAGCAAACTGCGTCAACCTCGGAAAAGCACTGGCATAAGCAGAAACTGAAATTCATAAAACCGCAATAAGAAAAGAATGAAAACCTTCAGGGCAGATGAAAAAACGGATGCTTTGGAGGTTTTTGTTATGGAGGCAAAACAAAGAACTTTGGCGGAAGTTCCCACAGTTGCGATACCGCTGTTTCCTGTGTTAGAATAATAAAATGATGCCAGGGTGCTATGTGCCAGTGGCATATGTTTAGCACCGACCGAAGCGGAGCGTAGAAAGGATTGTGGGAGTACGAAGTACGGAGCACCTGCAAGGCATCTTTATGTGTCACCGGGGATAGCAGTAGAAGAAAGGGGAGCAGGCAGATGCGTCTTGAAAAAATACAGGCTTATTTAAAAGAGAAACAGTGGAACTACGAATACACGGAGGAGGACGGGCTTGGAAGCATTGATTTTGAGCACCGTGGACTGAGCTATCACATCTGGGAATTTGAGGATGGTGGATACGGTGCGGAGACAAATGTGCGTACCGTGGGAAGACAGGAAGACATCATGGGGAACTACGAACAGGAGATCATCGAAATCCTGAAAACCTGGTAAGAGGAAAGGAACGGAAAATGTTTGAAATAGCACGGTAGATGTGCTATCCTACTGTCTATGGAGGTGAAAGCCATGAAATTAACAAAATTACTGGAAAGAGTAGAATATGAATGTATAAATGGCTCTGTAGATGTCGAGGTGGCAGATCTTGTCAATGACTCCAGAAAAGCAAAAGAAGGTTCTCTGTTTTTCTGCATCAAAGGAGCCGTTTCTGACGGACACAAATACGCAGCAGATGTGATCGCCAAAGGAGCAAAAGTTCTGGTCGTGCAGGATGAAGTAGAAGCTCCGAAGGATGTGACGGTGATCAAAGTGGCGGACAGCCGCTATGCGATGGCAATGATCTCAGCAGCATATTTTGATTATCCGGCGGAAAAAATGAAAGTGATCGGTATCACCGGAACAAAAGGCAAGACCACGACCACGTATATGATCAGATCCATCCTGAAAAGTGCGGGACACAAAGTCGGACTGATCGGAACGATCGAGGCGATCATCGGAGAGGAGCATATCCCGGCGGCCAATACGACCCCGGAGTCCTACACCGTGCAGTCTTATTTTGACCGGATGGTAAAAGCAGGATGCGACTGTGTTGTGATGGAAGTATCTTCTCAGGGACTGATGCTGCACAGGACGGCAGGCATTCCGTTTGAGATTGGTATTTTCACGAACATTGAACCGGATCACATCGGACCGGCAGAACACGCAAGTTTTGAAGACTATATGCACTGCAAAGGGCTGCTGTTCCAGCAGTGTAAGCTTGGCATTGTCAATATGGATGACAAACATCTGGAGCAGGTGTTAAAAGGTCATACTTGCAGGATTGAGACATTTGGATTCTCAGAAAAAGCAGATCTTCGTGCCGAAAACACAAAACTGGTATCAAGACCGGGTTATCTTGGTATTGATTACACGGCGGAAGCAAAGGATTTCCATCTGGATGTCGAGATTGATATCCCGGGTAAATTCAGCGTCTACAACTCTCTGACAGCGATCGCAGTCTGCCGTCATTTCGGTGTCTCAAAAGAGGACATCTTAAAGGCACTGGCACAGGCAAAAGTAAAAGGCCGTATTGAGATGATCAAAGTTTCCGATGATTTTACGCTGATGATCGACTACGCCCATAATGCCATGAGCCTTGAGAGCCTTTTGACGACATTAAAAGAATATCATCCAAAGAGACTGGTATGTCTGTTCGGGTGCGGCGGAAACCGTGCAAGATCCAGAAGATTTGAGATGGGAGAAGTCTCCGGAAGACTTGCGGATCTGACGATCATCACATCCGATAACCCACGTTTCGAGAAACCACTGGACATTATTGCGGACATCCGGACCGGCATCGAAAAAACGGATGGTAAATACATCGAGATACCGGATCGGAAAGAGGCGATCGCCTGGGCGATCCACCACGGTCAAAAGGGGGATGTCATCGTTCTTGCCGGAAAAGGACATGAAGATTACCAGGAGATCGAAGGCAAAAAATATCCGATGGATGAGCGTGTGCTGATCCGGGAGATTCTTGCGGAAGATGCAGCGAAAGGAAAGTAAGTGTCAGGAACAGAACAAGTACTTTACGCAAATGTGATCGTAGATATCAGCCACGAAAAGCTGGATAAGATTTTTCAGTACCGCGTGCCGGATGTTCTGCGGATGCAGATTCATCCGGGAACAGCCGTTACGGTTCCATTTGGAAACGGCAACCGCAGGATACAGGGCTATGTGGTCAAACTGACGGACCGGACCGATTATCCGCCGGAAAAGATCAAAGAAATACAGGGAGTCTGTGCAGGTCAGACAGGCGTAGAAGGAAAGCTGATCGCACTGGCTGCGTGGATGCGGGATTATTATGGTTCCACGATGATCCAGGCATTAAAAGCAGTGCTTCCGGTCAAACAGAAAGTGGCACAGAAAGAACAGAAACAGATTCGTCTGCTGCTGCCGGAAAAAGAAGCACGGGAAATGCTGCAGGTTCTGGAAAAGAAAAATCAGAAAGCCAGGGCAAGACTTTTAGATGCTTTGCTGGTGATTGCGAAGCAAAACGAAAAAGGCATGGCAGTTCTTTCCTGGGAGCGGGCAAAGGAGCAGTATGGCGTTACCATGCCAGTTGTACGGGCAATGGAAGAAAAGGGTATCGTAAAGCTGGAAAGCATGCGGATCTACCGCGATCCGCTGGATCTGATGATCTCCCGGTCCAATCAAAAGCAGGAAGAGGTAAAAATGCAGACAGGCAGAGACTTTTTTCTGAACGAAGAACAGCAGCTGGCAGTCCAAACGATTTTAAAAGAGTGGAATCAGAAAGATAAGTCTGTTTATCTGCTGCATGGTGTGACTGGGAGCGGAAAAACAGAAGTCTACATGGAACTGATCGATTTTGTGCGAAAACAGGGCAAACAGGCGATCTTTTTGATTCCGGAGATCGCTCTGACGTATCAGATGGTGTTGCGGTTTTACCAGCGGTTTGGAAGTCGTGTATCCATTCTGCATTCACGGATGTCAGCCGGAGAACGCTATGATCAGTACGAAAAAGCAAAAAATGGTGAAATTGACATTATGATCGGGCCAAGGTCGGCACTGTTCACACCATTTTCAAATCTTGGCATTATTATTATCGATGAGGAACACGAAGAGTCCTACAAAAGTGAGACGGTCCCTCGTTATCATGCAAGAGAAACAGCACAGAGACGGGCCGAAATGGAAGGTGCGAAGCTCATTCTGGGATCGGCAACCCCGTCGGTGGAGTCGTATTACCGGGCAGAAAAGGGAGAATATTGCCTGCTGGAGATGAAGAGGCGGGCGAACAGACAAAAGCTTCCGTATGTCTGGATTGGAGATATGCGAAACGAGATGCGGGAGGGCAACCGCAGTATTTTAAGCCGATATCTGCAAGAGCAGCTTGGGATGTGTCTCGAGAGGGGCGATCAGGCGATGCTGTTTTTAAACCGACGCGGTTATGCCGGTTTTGTGGCATGCCGTTCCTGCGGTACGGTGATCGGGTGTCCGCACTGCAACGTGTCCCTGTCACTTCACAAAAAAAGTACGGCAGGCGAAAAGCTGGTGTGTCATTACTGCGGCTATACACAGCCAAATCCTCGCCTCTGTCCGTCCTGCGGTTCTCCTTTTATCGGAAGTTTTCAGGTGGGGACACAGCAGGTAGTAAGCCAGGTGCAGCGTATGTTTCCGAAGGCACGTATTTTGCGTATGGATGCCGATACGACCAGAGGGAAAGACGGACATCATAAAATTTTAGAGACCTTTGCAAAAGGTGGAGCCGATATTCTGGTCGGGACGCAGATGATTGTCAAAGGGCATGATTTTGCAGATGTCACGCTGGTCGGGGCACTGGCAGCGGATCTGTCGCTCCACATGAGCGATTACCGGGCAGCCGAGCGGACCTTTCAGCTGCTGACGCAGGCGGCCGGACGTGCCGGCAGAGGTGAAAAAACGGGAAGTGTCGTGATCCAGACTTATGAGCCGGATCATTACAGTATAAAAGCGGCGGCAGCTCAGGATTATCAGGCTTTTTATGAAGAAGAGATCCTGTACCGCAGCCTGATGGATTATCCGCCGGTCGGCGGTATGCTTGCCCTGCACGGACAGGGGGAGGATGAAAGTTACCTTCAGATGGCGATGGAATATCTGAAAAAATACCTGGATGTACTGGCGAAGAAAACACAGGCAAGAGTGATCGGACCGGCAGATGAAAGCGTTTCGAAAGTTGCGGATATTTACAGAAAAGTGATCTATGTAAGGCACGGGCGAAAAGAAGTGCTGGATCAGATCAAAGAGCGGACAGAACAATATATTGAAATAAACAGAGGTTTTGATAAAATTACCATTCAGTATGACAGAGATTAGAGAAAGCGGAGGATAAAAGAGATGGCAACCAGAACAATAAGGACAATCGGAGACGATGTACTGACGAAAGTATGTAAAGAAGTAAAAGAAGTAACGCCAAAAACAAAAGAACTGATCGATGATATGTTTGAGACGATGTACGATGCCATGGGCGTCGGACTTGCAGCAAACCAGGTCGGCATGCTGAAAAGAATCGTAGTTATCGACTGCGGGGATGATCCACACGTATTGATCAATCCGGTGATCATCGAGACAGCCGGAGAGCAGAGAGGTTATGAGGGATGCTTAAGTGTTCCGGGAAAAACGGGGGTCGTTACAAGGCCTGATTATGCGAAAGTAAAAGCATATGATGAAGATATGAATGAATTTATTCTGGAGGGCGAAGGACTTCTGGCCCGTGCCATCTGTCACGAATGCGAACATCTGGATGGGCATATGTATGTAGAAAAAGTAGAGGGCGAATTAGAAGATGTCGCTCCTTATGATGAAGAAGAGTGATGAAAATATAGTAAAAAAGAAACAGGAGGCGATAAGATGAAGATCATATATATGGGAACACCGGATTTTGCGGTTGAGGCACTGGAAGCCCTGGCTTCATCCAGACATGAAGTGACCGCGGTCTTTACACAGCCGGATAAGCCAAAGGGACGCGGAAAAGCGATGCAGTTTACGCCGGTCAAAGAAGTGGCACTCCGGGAGAATATTCCGGTCTATCAGCCGAAAAAGGTAAGAGATCCGGAAGTGATCCAAAAGATCCGGGAACTTGCACCGGATGTACTGGTTGTTGTGGCGTTTGGACAGATCATACCACAGGAGATCCTGGACATCGCACCGTATGGCTGCATCAATGTGCATGGTTCACTTTTACCGAAATATCGCGGAGCTGCTCCGATCCAGTGGGCGGTGATCGACGGTGAAAAGGAATCCGGCGTGACAACCATGCAGATGGATGCCGGACTGGATACCGGTGATATGCTGCTGAAAACCGTCGTGCCGCTCGATGAAAAAGAAACGGGAGGAAGTCTGTTTGACAAACTGAGCAAAGCAGGGGCAGATCTGCTTCTGGAGACGCTTGATGCACTGGAAAATGGAACGGTTACCCCGCAGAAACAGGGTGAGTCGCCGACCGCTTATGCAAAAATGCTGACCAAAGATATGGGAGCGATCGACTGGAACCGCCCGGCGAAAGAGCTGGAACGTCTGATCCGCGGACTGAATCCGTGGCCGAGTGCCTATACGAAACTAAACGGTAAGACCCTGAAAATCTGGGCAGCAGATGTATGTGGGCAGACCGGTGAAAAAGCACAGCCCGGAACGGTGCTGAAAGCAGAAAAAGACGAGTTCCTGATCCAGACAGGAGAAAAGATCCTGTCCGTGAAAGAACTTCAGTTAGAAGGTAAGAAACGTATGGACACGGCAGCCTTCCTTCGCGGCTGTCATCTTGAGAAAGGGATGATTTTATAATGTATGGATGGTATTATGATCCGACTTTTATACTTGTTTTTGCGGGGCTGATCCTGACGCTGATCGCATCGGCTGGCGTGAAAAGCACCTTTTCAAGGTATTCACGCGTTCGCTGTATGGCAGGCTATACCGGTGCACAGGCGGCACAGGAAGTGCTCCGCATCAGCGGTATCTATGATGTCCGCATTGAGCGTGTGGCAGGAGAGCTGACTGATCATTATGATCCGAGGGCAAAAGTGCTGCGTCTTTCAGACAGCACCTATGGCTCCAATTCCGTTGCGGCAGTATGCGTGGCAGCACATGAGTGTGGTCATGCAATCCAGCATCAGAAAGGATATGGACCTCTGGTACTTCGAAGCACACTGGTTCCGGCAGCCAACATCGGTTCCAGTCTTTCCTGGCCGATTTTTGTTGCAGGGCTGATTTTCAGCATGCGTCCGCTTCTGATGCTCGGTATTCTTCTGTTTGGACTGGCTGTGATCTTTCAGCTTGTGACACTGCCGGTTGAGTTCAACGCATCCAGCCGTGCGATCAGGATCCTTGAGGGAAACGGAATGCTTGGAGAGAGTGAGATCACAGGAGCAAAAAAAGTGCTCAGAGCGGCAGCTATGACTTATGTAGCAAGTCTTGCATCATCCATACTGCAGCTGCTGCGTCTTGTCATTTTAGCAGGAGGAAACAGAAGAGATGATTAATCTTAGAGAAATTATCCTCGGTGCACTGATGGATATCGTGGAAGAAGAGCAGTACAGCCATATCGTGCTCAAGGATGTGCTGGAAAAATATCAGTACCTGGACAAACGTGACCGGGCATTTATTACGCGTGTGACCGAGGGCACGCTGGAAAATATGCTCCAGATGGATTATATCATTGAGCGTTTTTCAAAAGTAAAAGTGGAAAATATGAAACCGGTGATCCGCAACATCCTGCGTATGTCGGTTTATCAGTTAAAATATATGGACAGTGTACCGGATTCTGCCGTCTGTAACGAAGGCGTGCGTCTGGCACAGAAACGAGGCTTTTATCAGCTCAAAGGTTTTGTGAACGGCGTTCTTCGAAGTGTTGCAAGAAATCTGGACAAAGTGGAATATCCTTCAAAAGAAAAACAGCCGTTGCTTTATCTTTCAGTCACCTATTCCATGCCGGAATGGATTGTAAAGAGCTGGTGTGAACTCTACGGCTTTGATGCCGTGGAGAAGATCTGCCAGGATATGCATGAAGAAAAACCGACTTCGATCCGCTGCAATCTGGATAAAACAGAAAAAGAGCAGATTATCGAGAGCCTCAAAGAGCAGGGGATCCAGGTAGAGCAGAGTCCGTATCTGGACTATGCACTCGGCATCCGCGGCTATAATTACATGAAAGCGGTGCTTGCCTTTAAACGCGGCTGGTTCCAAGTACAGGATGTCAGCTCCATGCTGGTTTCTGAGATTGCAGCACCGAAATGGGGCGACTACTGCATTGATGTCTGTGCCGCACCGGGAGGCAAAAGCCTTCACCTTGCAGATATGCTGCACGGAAGCGGTCATGTGGAGGCAAGAGATATCACCGACTACAAAGTCCAGCTGATGCAGGAAAATATTGAGCGTATCGGCGTGATCAATATGTCTGCGACCCTGCAGGATGCGACCGTTTTTGATCCGGAATCCGTGGAGCGTGCGGATATTCTGCTGGCAGATGTGCCTTGCTCCGGACTTGGCGTGATCGGCAAAAAGGCGGACATCCGCTACAAGATGACACCGGCAAAACAGACGGAGATCATCAAACTGCAGCGTAAGATCCTCGATACGGTCTGGAAGTATGTTAAAGTGGGCGGAACATTGATTTACAGTACCTGTACGATCGGGGCAGAAGAAAATCAGTATAACGTCAAATGGTTTCTGGAAAATTATCCGTTTGTGCTGGAAAGCATTGATCCGTACATCTGCGACGAGCTGAAGGGTAAGACAACCAGTGCCGGATATCTTCAGCTTCTGCCCGGCATACATAAATCAGACGGATTTTTCATTGCACGCCTGAAACGCGTAAAGTAGGAGTGTGGCATGGAAAAAACAGATATCAAATCATTGGATTATGACGAACTGAAAGATTTTTTTGTCAGCATCGGCGAAAAGCCGTTCCGGGCAAAGCAGGTCTACCAGTGGATGCATGAAAAACAGGCGGATGGTTTTGAAGAGATGACCAATCTCTCAAAAAATCTGCGGGAAAAACTGGCAGAAACCTGTGAATATACCTGCCTTGAGAACGTACAGACGCTGGTTTCCGAACTGGACGGAACGAGAAAATATCTGTTCCGCCTTTCGGACGGCTATGTGGTCGAGAGTGTGCTGATGCGTTACCAGCACGGCAATTCGGTGTGCATTTCCACGCAGGTCGGCTGCCGCATGGGATGCCGTTTCTGTGCCTCCACGATCGGAGGAAAGACAAGAGATCTGACGGCGGGGGAGATGCTCGATCAGATCTACCGTATCCAGAAAGACATCGGGGAGAGGGTATCCAACCTGGTGATGATGGGTACCGGAGAGCCACTGGATAATTACGACAATGCGGTAAAATTCATCCGGATGCTGAGTGATGAACACGGACTGAATATCAGCCAGCGAAACATTACCTTATCAACCTGCGGGATCGTGCCGCGGATGCGTCAGCTTGCAGATGAAGGATTTCAGATCACACTGGCACTTTCGCTCCACGCACCGAATCAGGAAAAACGAAAAGCACTGCTTCCGATCGCCGGAAAATATGAGATCCATGAGGCGGTGGATGCCTGCCGGTATTATTATGAAAAGACCGGACGTCGCATCACGTTTGAGTACAGCCTTGTTGGCGGACAGAATGATTCAAAAGAAGATGCAAAGCAGCTTTACGAACTGATCCATGGCATCAACTGCCATGTGAATCTGATTCCGGTCAATCCGGTAAAAGAACGTTCTTATGTGCAGTCGGAACGAAAAGTGATTGTGGAGTTCAAAAATAAACTTGAAAATTGCGGAATAAATGTTACTATTAGAAGAGAAATGGGACGTGATATTGGCGGTGCTTGTGGACAACTTAGGAAAAGTTATATGGATAAAGAAAAAAAGGAGTAAAGGCATGAGATCATGCTGTGTTACAGATGTAGGGCAGAAAAGAACCACGAACCAGGATTTTGTGTTTGCTTCTGACACTCCGGTAGGACCATTGCCGAACCTTCTGATCGTTGCGGACGGTATGGGAGGACATCAGGCAGGCGATATGGCATCCCGCTATGCGGCCGAAGTGATCGTCAGTCATATTAAAAGAAGCAGAGAACGAAATCCGATCCGTGTACTTCGAAGTGCAATTGAAACAGCAAACGAAAGGGTGCTGGAAAAGGCAGCAGAAGACGAAGAACTAAGCGGTATGGGTACGACCGTCGTAGCCGCAACCGTGGTTGAAAATTACCTTTATGTTGCAAATGTAGGAGACAGCAGACTGTATTTGATACGGGATCACATCAGACAGATCACCAGAGACCATTCGCTGGTAGGAGAGATGGTGCGGGCGGGCGAGTTAAGCCCGGAGCAGGCGAGAAATCACCCGAACAAGAATATCATCACCAGAGCAGTCGGTGCAGGACAAAAACTGGAGATTGACTTTTTTGACGAGGACTTAAGAAAAGGAGATATCCTGCTCTTATGTTCCGACGGACTGAGCAACATGGTAGAAGATGAGGAAATTGAAAAAATAATCAAAAGCGGCAGAGAGCTGCCGAAGATCGCCATGGACCTGATTGAACGGGCAAATCGCAATGGCGGCAAGGACAATATCGCGGTTGTACTGGCACAGCCGCTGACAGGTGAGGTGGAGCAATGTTAAAAGAAGGCATGTTTATCCAGGATCGATACGAGATCATCAGCAAGATCGGTTCCGGCGGTATGGCAGATGTATATAAGGCAAAAGACCATACACTGAACCGCTTTGTTGCAGTGAAAGTATTGAAACCTGAATTCCGAAAAGATAAGGGATTTATCACGAAATTCCGTGTGGAGGCACAGTCTGCGGCAGGACTGGCACATCCGAATATTGTAAATGTTTATGATGTAGGTGAAGACAACGGTATCAGTTTCATTGTCATGGAGCTGGTAGAAGGGATCACCTTAAAAGAATATATCGAGAAAAAGGGAAGACTCGCAGTGCGGGAAGCGACCAGCATTGCGATCCAGGTATCAATGGGGCTGCAGGCGGCACACAACAACGGCATCGTCCATCGTGATGTCAAACCGCAGAATATCATTATCTCCACAGATGGAAAAGTAAAAGTCACGGATTTTGGTATCGCAAGAGTGGCGACATCCAATACGATCAGTTCCAATGTTATGGGCTCGGTACACTACAGTTCACCGGAGCAGGCAAGAGGCGGTTACAGTGACTACAAGAGTGACATCTATTCGCTTGGTATCACGATGTATGAGATGCTGACCGGTCATGTACCGTTCGACGGTGACACGACGGTCGCCATTGCACTGAAACATCTGCAGGAGGAGATCCAGTCACCGCGTAAATATGTGCCGGAACTGCCGAAAAGTACGGTACAGATCATCTATAAATGTACGCAGAAAAGCCCGGATCGACGATACAGTGACATGGAAGAGCTGATCAGTGACTTAAAGGAGTCTCTGGTCAACCCGGAAGGTGACTTTGTAAAGATTGCACCGCTTGACAGCCGTGCACATACCGTGATCGTCTCTCAGGATGAGCTGAACAAGATCAAAGAAGGACGCAATGAGATGCAGCAGGCAGAAGAGCCTTATCCTGCAAATCAAGAACCGGTCAATACCGGCATGCCAAATCCTCAGAACCCGCAGAATATGGGAAATCCGCAGAATATGCAGGGCAGAGGACAGCAGTATGCAAACAATGGATATCAGAATCCACAGAATTATGCCGGTGGATATTATCAGCCGGAAGAGCCGCAGGAGCCGGAAGTCAATCCGAAACTGGAGAAATTCATGACGATCGGCAGCATTGTCGTAGGCGTTCTGATCCTGGCAATCTTTCTGGCACTGGTCGGAAGTGCGACCGGATTGTTTGACCTTGGATTTTTGGCAGGCGGAAGCAACAAGAAGCAGACAGAGACAACGACCGCAACTGAGACGACACAGATCTCCGGTCAGGTCGAAGTGCCGAGCATCCTTGGCAAAACAGAAGCAGAGGCAAAAGAAATGCTGGCAGATACTGGTCTTGGGCTTGAGTATGCCGGAGAAGAACCGTCCACCGATTATGACAAGGGTCAGATCATGGCTCAGCAGCCGGCAAAGGGCGAGATGGTTGATAAAAATACGACCATTTCTTACACGGTAAGTACCGGAAGCGACAAGATCACCCTGCCGGATCTGGAGAATGAGTCAGCAGACGATGCGAAAGCAGCACTGGAAAAGCTGGGGCTGAAATGTGACCAGCAGGAAGTGTATGATATTTCCATCGCCCAGGGACATGTCAGTTATACAAGTCCGGGAGCAGGACAGGAAGTTGCCCCGAATTCTACCGTTACACTTTACATCAGCAACGGCGGAGACGGAAGTGTCGACAGTTCCGATCCTGCATCGGACACGGAAACGGATACGGAAACACAGGAGACCGTCAAAGAGACGAAAAAAGAAACGGAATCCAAAGAAACCAGTGCAAAGGCAGAATATTCCACCGATGTAAAGCTTTATGCACCGCAGGACTACAACGATGAGAAAGTCCGCATTGAACTGGTGCAGGACGGCAAGACAACGACTCTGGTGGACGGAGAAGTGGTTGAGTTCCCGTACAGCCTGAAAATGACATCCGATTCCGGCAGCAGTGCAACTGCGTATGTTTATGTGCTGGATGACGATGGAAATATATTGAAAAAAGTAGAATATGAAGGCGTGCCGTTCAGCAAATAGCGGTGTGCAGAATACGGAGTTTTCATGCAGGGAAAGATTATAAAAGGAATTGCCGGGTTTTATTATGTCCATATCGCCGGAAAAGGCGTATATGAGTGTAAAGCAAAGGGTATTTTCCGAAAAAATAAAATAAAACCGCTGGTCGGAGATGATGTGGTGATCGATATCCTGGACGAAGAAAAAAGAGAAGGAAATATCCGGGATATCCTTGCCAGGAAAAATGCACTGATCCGTCCGGCCGTTGCAAATGTAGATCAGGCGATGGTCATTTTTGCAATCAGCAGGCCGGCTCCGAATCTGAGTCTTCTGGATCGTTTCCTGATCTCAATGGAGCGTCAGAATGTACCGGTCGTTGTCTGTTTTAACAAAAGTGATATCGCAGAGCCGCAAGAGGCGGCAAGACTTCAGGAGATTTATGAAAACTGTGGCTGTCAGGTTCTTTTTACCAGTGTAAAAGAGCAGGCAGGGACAGAACAGATACGGGAGCTTTTGAAAGATAAAACGACCGTTGTTGCCGGCCCGTCCGGTGTCGGCAAGTCATCGATGATCAACTTTCTCTATCCGAAGGCAGAGATGATGGTCGGTGAGATCAGTCAGAAGATCGACCGCGGCAAGCATACAACGCGTCATTCTGAACTGTTCTCCATTGGTGACAACACGTATCTGATGGATACGCCCGGATTCAGTTCGTTGTATCTTACCGATTTTGAAAAAGAAGATTTAAAAGAATATTTCGCAGAGTTTCGAAAATATGAGCCATACTGTCGTTTTCAGGGCTGTATGCATTTGAGTGAACCTGACTGTGGTGTAAAAGAAGCACTGGCAGAAGGAAAGATCAGTTCTATACGCTACGAAAGCTATAAAGAACTGTATGAAGAACTGAAACAAAAAAGGAGGTACTGATTTTTATGAAGTACGAATTATCACCGTCTATTCTTTCCGCAGATTTTGCAAGACTGGGAGAGGAAATAAAGGCAGTTGAGCAGACAGGCGTAAACTATCTTCATATTGATGTGATGGACGGTATGTTTGTACCGAGCATTTCATTTGGATTCCCGATCATCAAATCCATCCGGAAAATGAGCAATATGGTATTTGACGTCCATCTGATGGTAGAACAGCCGGAGCGTTATATCGAAGAGACAGCGGCAAGCGGGGCGGATATCATCACGATCCATGCAGAGGCCTGCAAACATCCGGATCGTGCAATCGAGCAGATCCATCAGCTGGGAAAGAAAGCTGGTATTGCACTGAACCCTTCTACTTCTCTGCATGAGCTGGATTACCTTCTGGAGAAAGTGGACATGGTACTTCTGATGACCGTAAATCCTGGATTTGGAAACCAGAAATACATTCCGTACTGCACCGGAAAGGTGAAAGAGCTGCGTACCATGATCGAAGAGCGGGGACTTCAGACCGATATTGAAGTTGACGGCGGCATCAACGCTGCGACGATCGATGCTGTTTTAGAGGCAGGAGCCAACATCCTGGTAGCCGGATCGGCTGTTTTTGGCAAAGAAACGGCAAAAAATGCAGAAAAATACCGGAAACTGCTGGCAGATTATCAGGAGAATCACAAATGAAGCGCAGTGATCAAGCGGCGGGGCAAAATTCAGACTGATTTTGCCCTTGCTTTTTTGAGGACACAGACCTGGGATTACGTGATCGGGGCAGATAAGGGAGTGATCTTCTGTCACAAAAATCAAATCATGCCCACACACATTGTCGGAGACTTTGATTCGGCTGGCGAGACGGAATACGAGTATTTTCAGAAAAATACCGACGTTCCGATCAAAAGGCTCAATCCGGTCAAAGATTATACAGACACCGATGTGGCTCTTCGTCTGGCACTGGAACTTGGGGCAGAAGAAATTACGATCCTTGGCGGAACCGGGGCACGCATCGACCATACCGCTGCCAATGTACGGATCCTGTTTCTTGCTCTGCAAAAAAGTGTGCGGGCATATCTTCTGGATGAACACAACAAAATGTGGCTGACCGATCATGCAGTATCCATAAAAAAAGAGGAACAGTTCGGCAAATATCTTTCTTTGTTTGCCATGGGAGGTGCAGTGAAAGATCTGACGCTGCAGGGTGTTTGTTATCCGCTTGATCATTATCTTCTGGAGGGAATGGATCCGCTCTGCGTAAGCAATGAGATCACAGAAGAGGCATGTCGGATCAACTTTTCGGAAGGGGTTCTGTTGGTGATCGAGTCGAAAGACTGATATCCCTGTCGAAAAAGGTCGAATAACGAAGAAAAACAGTAAAATTTTGTCGATGAGTTCTTTTTCTGGGGACTTGCAATCAGGAGGTTTACTGTGTTACACTGTTGGTGCTGATAAAGAGCAAAATGTCATTTACATAAAGAGAGGAAATTACAAATGAAACTTGGTATTGTAGGATTGCCAAACGTAGGAAAAAGTACACTGTTTAATTCTTTAACAAAGGCGGGAGCAGAGTCCGCAAATTATCCGTTCTGTACGATTGACCCGAATGTCGGTATCGTAACCGTTCCGGATGAAAGGCTGAATCTTTTAGCAGATCTGTATCACTCAGCAAAAGTGACACCGGCTGTGATCGAGTTTGTAGATATCGCAGGTCTGGTAAAAGGAGCATCCAAAGGAGAGGGACTTGGAAATCAGTTCCTGGCAAATATCCGTGAGGTTGATGCGATCGTGCATGTTGTCCGCTGCTTTGAGGATACCAATGTGATCCATGTAGACGGAAGCGTAGATCCGACAAGAGATATTGATACGATCAACCTGGAGCTGATCTTTCTCTGATATCGAGATCCTGGAGAGAAGGATCGCAAAGAGCAGCAGAGGTGCAAGAAATGATAAGAAGCTTGCAAAAGAAGTGGATTTCCTGCAGAGATTAAAAGCATATCTGGAAGAAGGGAATCTGGCGATCGGATTTGAACTTCAGGATGAGGATGAGGAAGCATGGTTTGCAGAGTACAATCTTCTGACTGCAAAACCGGTGATCTATGCGGCAAACGTATCTGAAGATGATCTGGCAGATGATGGAGCATCCAACGCTTATGTGCAGGCAGTCCGGGATTTTGCAGCTAAGAACGGCAGTGAAGTATTTGTGATCTGTGCACAGATCGAGCAGGAGATTTCTGAACTGGATGAGGATGAAAGAAAAATGTTCCTCGAAGATCTGGGATTAAAAGAGTCCGGACTGGAGAAACTGATCAAAGCAAGCTACAGTCTGTTAGGCCTGATCAGTTACCTGACAGCAGGTGAGACTGAGACAAGAGCCTGGACGATCAAAAAAGGAACAAAGGCACCGCAGGCGGCAGGCAAGATCCATTCCGATTTTGAACGTGGATTCATCCGTGCCGAGGTAGTCAATTATCAGGATCTTCTGGATTGCGGAAGCTATTCTGCAGCAAAAGAAAAAGGACTGGTAGGATTGGAAGGCAAAGATTACGTAGTCAAAGACGGAGATGTTGTTCTGTTCCGCTTCAATGTATAATTGGAAAAAATAAAGAGGTGATGTTATGAATACATCCATAAATTTTCCAAATCTTGGGATTCATTTATCAAATGTCGGAAAGTCGATCAGCATCGGTGGCTTTGAGATTGCCTATTACGGTATGATCATCGCATGCGGAATGATTCTGGGTCTGTGCATTGCCATGTGGGTGGCGAAGAAAACAAACCAGAATCCGGATCAGTATTTTGATGTGGCACTCTATGCGATCCCGATCGCACTGATCGGGGCGAGAGCGTATTATGTTATCTTTTCCTGGGATCAGTACAAAGACAATCTGATCCACATTCTGTATTTCCGGGAAGGCGGACTGGCGATATTCGGCGGTGTGATCGCGGCAGTGATTACATTTTATGTATATGTAAAAATAAAAAAACAAAATTTCTGGCTGATGGCAGACACCGCATGTGTCGGGCTGGTTTTGGGACAGATCATCGGTCGCTGGGGCAACTTTTTCAACAGAGAGGCTTTCGGCGGCTATACAAATGGTCTGTTTGCGATGCAGCTGCCACTGAATGCCGTACGCAGTTCCGATGTCACGCAGGAGATGATGGAGCACCTGCAGACGATCGACGGCGTACAGTATATTCAGGTGCACCCGACTTTTTTATACGAAAACATTTGGAATATTGGCGTTCTGCTGCTGCTGTTGCTTTTTACGAAGCATAAGAAGTTTGACGGCGAGATATTTTTACTTTATCTTGCAGGCTACGGAATCGGAAGATTCTGGATTGAGGGACTCCGTACGGATCAGCTTCTGCTTCCGGGGATCAAACTTCCGGTATCGCAGGTGCTTTCCGCAGTGGTAGCCATTGTCTCCATCGCAGTAATATTGATTCAACGAAAAAGATGCACGGCAAAAAAAACCGTGTAAAAGCACAGAAAGATTGAGGGATGTACGATGAGTAAAATGAACGAAATACGCAGCGAAGTGGAAAAAATCAAAGAAAGTATTGAGTGTGAGCGAAGAAAACTGGATGAGATCATCCTGTCCGGAAACGCCGAAGAGATCTATCGTCAGAATATCAAAGTCGATCAGCTGATCGAGCAGTATATTGACCTGGCTCAGGTGTAAGGATAGCTGAAATGAAAAAGATAAGAAAGGCTGGAATATATAAAAGATATTCCGGCTTTTTTGTTTGGTGTACGGAAATGTAAGAAAAATTTTCTGTGCCCCCAACATCATATAAAATGCTAGGCGAAGTATTTCAGGATATTTTCAGCTAAAATTCACATGACAAACAAAAATACCTGTGGTAGAATGAAAATATTAGTAAAAAACAACAAAGAGAGAGTGAAAAATCAGGAGGTAGAAATGAAAAAAGTACAAAAATTGTTAAGGAGGAGTCTTGCGACCGGGCTGGCATTGGTGATGACCGTTTCCAGTATGACGATCGTTCCGGGATCGTGGCAGGTCCATGCGGCAGAAGCATCGGGGCAGATAGGGATTTCAAATGCAGACGAGCTGAAAAAAATAGGCAAAGACAAGGACTATCCGATGGACGGGGACTATGTGCTCACCGATGATATCGATCTTTCCGGCAGTGACTGGACACCGATCGGAGGAAGCGGCGGCAGTCAGTATGCCCTCGTTTCCGGTGAACGTGTTTTTAACGGTACGTTTGACGGAGCCGGTCATGTGATCTCCGGGCTTACGATCCAGTGTGACGGATCAAACAACAGCGGTTACCGCATCAGTCAGTCCGGACTGTTTGCAATGCTCGGAAGTGATGATGCATCGGATTATGCGGAAGTGAAAAATATTGTATTTACAGACGTATCCATCAGCCATAATCTTGGCGGCGGAGATACGATCGGCACGCTGGCAGCAGATGCCGACGGATTTGTAAAGATCGACAACGTTGCTGTGCTGGGCGGCAGCATCGAAGTGACGGCAAACAACGGCGGTGACCTGATCGGCGTAGGCGGTATCATTGGTCAGTCACGCAATAACACGGCAGGTGTACATATGAGCAACCTTTATAATGCGGCTTCTGTCAATGTGACATCTGCAGTTTCCACACCACCGGTGCGGTGTGGCGGCATCATCGGAAGGATTCATCAGGGTGGTGAGATCGGAAGCCTTACTTCCTGTCTGAATATCGGAACTGTGACATACAAAGGTTCCGACGGTTATGCGATCAATGGCTACAGCCAGAATACAGCAGCGTCCTCCAACACAGCAAATATTACAGGCTGTTATTATCTGGAAGGCAGCGGAATTGCCTATACGGAGGGCGGTTCCGTCAGTGAAAGTGACCTGAAAAGTGAAGCACTGGCAGAAAAACTTGGCGCGGATTACTGGTATATTTCCAAATCCGGTCAGGTTATGCCAAAAGTTACGGACGGAAAAGTAGTGGTGCCGATCCCGTCACCGACGTTTGCGGACGGTGACAAAGCATCTTCTGTCACCAAAGATTTCACCCTGCCGCTGACTTACGCAGGAGAAGACGGAGAAGAGACGATCAGCTGGAGCAGCAGCAATCAGGATGTGATCACAATAAACGGAAGCAGGGCAGAGGTAAAAGACGTGCCGGCAGATACCGAAGTGACGCTGACTGCGACCACATCGAAGACACAAAAGACAAAGACGGTCAAAGTAACCGTCAAATCTGATCTGGAGATTGAATTTGACCGGGAGTATGCAAAGCCGGGACAGCTGATGAAAGCTTCTGTAAAAAATGCACCGGCAGATACCGAGTTTACTTATGTATGGCAGAAAGATAAGAGTACTTTATCAGACAGTGACAGTTATACACCGACAAGTGCGGATCTCAATACCTTTATCACAGTGCGTGCGAGCCTGAAAAGTACCGGAGCGACCGTGGCAGAGAAAAAGATCTACTGCAGCAAACTTCCGGTTGTCTATATCAATACGGAAGATGGATATGGCATTACAAGCAAAGAGACCTACAAACAGGCAACCATGAAGATCCAGGGCAATGACAGCTTTAACAGCACGAACACCACGCTTTATGACGGCGGTATTTCCATCCGCGGTCGTGGAAACAGTACCTGGAATATGGGATATTCCAAACTTCCATATAAGATCAAACTGGATTCCAAAACCAATCTGCTCGGATTTGGCAACAGCAAACACTGGGCACTTCTGGCAAACTATATGGATGAGTCTCTGCTGCGTAACAAGACATCCTACGACCTGTCCGGAAAGATGGGTATGGTCTATCTGAAATCCACCAATGTAGAAGTGATCCTGAACGGTGTCTACGCCGGAAATTATCAACTGGTAGGAAACGTAAGGATTGATAAATCCAGAGTGAATATCCACAACTGGGAAGATGTGGCAAGTGATGCGGCAAAGGCGATCGCCAAAAAAGAAGGCATCAAGGGTGACGCAAAGGATGCACTGGAAGATTATATGACTGAACATCTGGAATGGATCACCAGCGGAAGCCCTCAGTTATAATGGAAAAACTTATCAGATTGAAGATTACTACACAGATCTTCCGAAAGATTCCAGCGGAAAGATAGACGTATCCGGCGGATATCTGTTTGAGCTGGATGCATATTATGACGAAGTCTCAAAATTCCATACAAAGAAAAATCAGCCGATCATGTTCAAAAATCCGGAGTTTGCCAATACGAACACCGAGCTGTTTACAGCGGCGCAGAACTATGTACAGGCTGTCGAGGACAGTATCAATTCCGAGGATTATTATACGACCTACAATGGAGAGAAGAAGCACTACACCGATCTGGTGGATCTGGATTCTCTGGTCCGTTATCTGATGTTAAATGAATTTTACTGGAACACGGAAACCATGAAAAAGAGTACCTACATGTACAAAGACCTCGGCGGAAAGCTCTTTATCGGACCGGTATGGGATATGGACTGGACCTCCAACAGCCAGATCAGTGCCGGAGAGACCAGCAATTACCGGGCATGGATGGTCGTGACAAGATCGGCAGAAGCACAGGCAAATTCCTGGTATAAGACGCTGATCGGAGATCCGTATTTTGTAACGAAACTTTACGAATGTTACAAAGAAAACCGTCAGAATTTTGAGGACATTGTAAAGACAGGCGGTATCCTGGATCAGCAGAAAGAATATCTGCTGGAATCCGGAAATGCCAATTATCAGGCGGGATATCTGATGCATCGCTCTACATTTGAGAGTGAAGTGGAACGGCTTCGCACTTTCCTGAAGAACCGTCTGGACTGGATGGATCAGCAGTTCACCAGTGTAGATACGCTGCTTGCTTCTCTTGGAAAGTACAGGGCATCTTCTGCAATCTCTGTGACAGAGACAACTTCAGCAGCAGGAAAAGTACTTCTGACGGCAGAGGTTAAAAACAATAACAGCATCAAAAAAGTCGGCTTCTATGTAAATGGTGTGCTTGGTGCAACCGTGACCGTAGAAAATGGCAAAGCTGTTTTTGAAGTATCCGATGATCTTCTGACCAGGACAGAGGGCGGACTGAACACCGTACAGGTACGAGGCATGGATGCCTCCGGCAATCTGCTTTCCGGCGGATCTTTGAGCAATTATGTTGATTTCACAAAGGCGATCGCCGCAGAAAAACTGACCGGAAAGGTTACGGTCAGCGGAGAAGCAAAGGTCGGTGCCGTTTTAAGTGCTGGCGTACAGGATTCCAATAACAGCGGAACACTGTCTTACCAGTGGATGGCAGACGGAAAAGCAATCGAGGGTGCAAACGGAGAGAACTATACACTGACAGAGGCAGAAATCGGAAAAGTGATCACCGTTGCAGTGACAAGCTCCATAGAAACAGGAAGCCTTGTCAGTGCACCGATCGATGCCGTGATCAAAGAAGAACTGAAAAACGATCATCTGATCATCAATCAGGTATACGGCGGCGGTGCCAATGACAGCACACCGGTAAGCCACAGCTTTATCGAACTTTACAATCCGACGGACAATGCAATCTCACTGGAAGGTTACAGCATCGGATATCTTTCAAACGGCAAGAGTAATACACCGCAGGAAGTAAAACTTGCACTTTCCGGAAGCGTACCGTCCCATACGTCCTATCTGATCCGATGTGAACAGCAGGATACATCCACACCGGATCTGATCAAGTTTACGGTAAGCAAATTTGACCAGGAATGGACACAGACGATTGACAATAAGAGATATCAGATAACGCTTTATAAAGGAAATAAAGTCGAAGATGCCGTTTCCGTAAACGAAGGAAATGTAGAAGGAAGTACACTTTCGGACGGTACGATCAGCAAGCAGAAAGCGATCCGCCGTATCGGATTTGCAGATACGAACAACAATACCGCAGACTTTGAGGTAGTCAGCTACAAAGACGATGCCACTGCTGCAACGGAGAAATATCCGAGAAGCCTGGCAGACGGAGCATGGGGCAGCGGTGAGACACCAAAACCGGACCCGGATCCAACCCCGGCAGAGCTGGCAGGCAGTGTATCCATCCGTGGAAATGCCATTGTCGGAGCAACACTTTATGCAGATGATGCAGGTATCACCAATAATACCGGAACACTGTCTTATCAGTGGATGGCAGACGAAAGAGAGATTTCCGGTGCAAACAGTGCATTTTTAAGTGTGGAGAAAGGACTGACCGGAAAGCAGATTTTCGTGAAAGTGACAAGCAGTGTGGAAACAGGCACACTGACCAGTGAAAAGACGGCAGCCGTTGTGGAAAAAGAAGCCCAGACGACACATCTGATCATCAATCAGGTATACGGAGGCGGCGGAAAAGGCAAAACACCGGTATCTGCAAGCTTTATTGAACTTTACAATCCAACCGCAGAGGATATCGGACTGAGCGGTTATACCATCGAATACCTCAGCGGAAGCACACAGAAACAGCTGGAGCTGACCGGAACGGTCACATCTCACACTTCTTATCTGATCAAAGGTCAGGAAGAGAAGACTTCTGCAGATCTGATCTGTACGATCGAGAAAGCAGATCAGGAATGGGATCTTGCGATCAGCAACAAACAGTACCGCATCCTGCTGAAGAAAGGCGAAGAGCAGATTGACGGTGTCTCTGTCAATGAAGAAGCAGCAGAAGGAACTGCACTGGCAGATCCGGAAAATGATACGATCATCTCCAAGAAAAAGGCGATCCGCCGTATCAGCTTTATCGATACGGGTGATAATGCAGCCGATTTTGAAGTACTCAATTATAGTAAGATCCCATCCGAAATTCTTGTTCAGGTAAAGCCAAGATCAACGGCAGATGGAAGCTGGGGCATGAAAGACATCGTCAAACCGGAAAAATATTATACCGTTACCTTTGATGCGGACGGAGAAAAAGAGAGCGTTTCCGTAAAAGAAGGAGAGAAAGCAAGCGAAAAAGAAGCACCGCAGAAAGAAGGCTATACCTTCCTTGGATGGTATCTGGAAGATCAGAAATATGATTTTGAAACACCGGTTAGCACAGATATCACACTCTGTGCAAAATGGGAGAAGAACGAAACACCAACCCCGGATCCGCTTCCGGACATTGATCCAAAGCCAGAACCAAAGCCAAATCCGACCCCGGATCCGAAGCCGACACCTTCAGAAACCATTCAGGCTCCGCAGATCGTAAGCGTTAAAAGCATTGCCAAGAAAAAGATGACGGCAGTGCAGATCACCGTTGAGGCAGTACAGGTGCCAACCGGCTATCAGATCTACCGCAAAAGGGAAGCAAAGTGACGATGATCGGTCAGACATCCGGAACCGTATTCTTGGATCAGAATCCGGTAAGCGGAACGTCTTCCTACTATGCAAAAGCCATCAAAGGCAGTCTGACCGGCAAAGAGGGCAGTGCAAAGAAGATTACACTTCCAAAAGCGACCACAAAAGTGACGGCAAAAGCCAAAACGGACAAAACCGTAGTTCTGAACTGGAAGAAAGTGAAGGGGGCAACCGGTTATCTGCTATATCGTTCCACAAAGAAAAATGGCAGCTATCAGAGGATCGCAGTGCTGAAAAAAGGAACGAAATGCACATACACCGACAAAAAAGGACTGAAAAAAGGAATGAAATACTATTACCGTATCGTGACAGTGAAAAAGAAAACCTATAGTCCTGCAAAGACAACAAAAGCAGTAAAAATAAAAGCAGCAAAGAAAAAATAATAAACTGAGAAATATTTTCAGAACGGCAGAAAGAAAATAACGACTGCTTTTCCGAAAGCCGAAAAAGAATACCGTCGTAATTCGCAAAAGAATACGGCGGTATTCTTTTACGATTGGTGACATATCTGTGACAAACAACGGTGAAAAAAAGCGGAAATGTACAGAAAAAAATAAAAAATAACGCCAAGAAACACTTGCCTTTTTATGTGCTTTGGGATATTATTAACACATAAGTGGTAAAGAATGGTGCATAGTGGTAAAAAATGGAGTGAAAACCACAGCCACAGCACGAAAGAGGGTGTGCCGTATGTTCATGGGCGAATACAATCATACAGTTGATGCCAAAGGCAGACTGATCATCCCTTCCAGATTCAGAGAAGAACTGAAAAATGAGTTTATCGTTACGAAAGGTTTGGATGGATGTTTATTTGTATTTCCGGGAAATGAATGGCAGATCTTTGAAGAAAAATTAAAAGCATTACCGCTTACAAACAAAAATGCACGGCAGTTCTCCCGGTTTTTTGTGGCGGGAGCTACACCATGTGAACTGGACAGGCAGGGGAGAATTCTCTTACCGTTACCGCTGAGAGAATTTGCAGGTCTTGAGAAAGATGTAGTGCTTGCCGGTATGTTAAACAGGATTGAAATATGGAGCAAAACCAAATGGATGGAAAATAATTCCTGCGATAACATGGACGATATTGCAGAGCAGATGTCGGATTTGGGACTTTGCATATAGCCTGGGGAGGACAATATGGAATTTAAACACAAATCTGTACTACTGAAGGAAAGCATTGAAGCTTTGCAGATCAAACCGGACGGCATATACGTGGACGGCACGTTAGGTGGCGGAGGGCATTCTTATGAAATATGCAGACATCTTTCGGATAAAGGAAGGCTGATCGGCATTGATCAGGATGCAGCTGCGATCGAAGCGGCAAAGGAGCGATTAGGGGAGTTTGGAGATAAAGTTACTATTATTCGCAGCAATTACTGCAATATGGTAAAGGAACTGAAAAGAATTGGCATTTCATCGGCAGATGGGATTATTTTGGATCTCGGGGTATCCTCCTACCAGTTGGATACGGCTGAGCGGGGATTTACATACCGCGAAGACGCACCGCTTGACATGAGGATGGATCAGCGTCAGGATATGACCGCAAAAGATATTGTGAATGGATACAGCGAGATGGAGCTGTACCGTATCATCCGCGATTACGGCGAAGAGAAGTTCGCAAAAAACATCGCGAAGCACATTGTAAATGCAAGGCAGCAGAAAGAAATTGAAACAACTGGGGAGTTAATTCAAATCATAAAAGCAGCCATACCTATGAAAGTCCGAGCAGTAGGCGGACACCCGGCCAAAAAGACCTTTCAGGCAATTCGGATCGAACTGAACAGAGAACTGGAAGTTTTAAGGGATTCGCTGGACAGCATGATCGATTTTTTGAATGACGGAGGAAGGATCTGTGTGATCACATTCCATTCGCTGGAAGATCGAATCGTAAAAAACAACTTCAGAAAAAATGAAAATCCGTGTATATGTCCAAGGGAGTTTCCTGTCTGCGTATGCGGCAGGAAATCCAAGGGCTTTGTGGTCACCAGAAAGCCGATTATACCGGGTGAGGAAGAACTGACATATAATAAACGAGCAAAAAGCTCCAAACTTCGTGTTTTCGAAAGAAGACGGGAGGAAGAGGAGTCATGAAACAGGTAAACAGAGACAAATGTAAGAGACAGGAGGGTCGATATGGCAGAGAGAAATTATCGCAGAGATGATAAGATAAGACAGACAGGTCGATATGCTTATATTGATGGCAGTACCGTTCGCAAATTACAGACTCGCCCTGTACCGGAAAAGAGAGAAACCGAGAGAAGACAGGAACAGCCGCGACGCAGAAAACGGACGAGTGCCAAAACAAGACGCAACCGTGCACGTGCACTGCAGATGCATCTGCGTGACGTTATCTTTCTTGGAATCGCAGGAATGATCGTGGTCGTTTCATGCATCAACTATCTTCAGAAACAGGCATTGAATACATCCTATCGTAATCAGGTGGCGACACAGGAGGCCAAGCTTGCAGATCTCAAAGAACGCAATGATGCTGCCTATGAAAGTGCACTGAAGTCCGTAGATCTGGAGACGATCCGCAATATTGCCATCAACAAACTGGGTATGGTTTATGCCGGAGAAGAACAGGTGAAAACTTACGATGACAAGAGCAGCGACTATGTAAGACAGTATAGTGATGTTCCGACAGAGTGAGTAATCAGACAGGTGGTATAAAGTGGCAGAAAAGAAAAGAAAAAAAAGAAAGCACTTTTCAAAACTAATGCAGAAAAAACTGGTGGGAAGTTTTGCATTAGTTTTGTTTGTGTTACTGGGATTAAATTTAAGAATTGTATATATTACAGCCAAAAACGGCGATAACTATGCAAAACAGGTGCTGTCACAGAAACAGTATGACAGCAGAACGATTCCATACAAACGCGGAGAGATCCAGGACCGCAATGGAAATGTGTTTGCAAAAAGTGAAAAGGTCTATAATGTCATTCTCGACTGTGTAGCGGTAAACGGTGGTGATGAAGAAGAACAGGCAAAGCTGAAAGAGCAGGAAATTGATTATATCGAACCGACGATCGATGCACTTGTGAAAACATTAGGTCTGGATGAAGCAGAGCTTCGTTCAATGATCACGGATCCGGCAACATCCGGGAGTCGTTATCAGGTTCTGAAAAAGGGCATTTCTCTGGAAGAAAAGCAGACATTTGAGGACTATACGGAGATCGATTCTGAAAAGGAGTACACCAAGACAGACCTTGCAAGGCGGAAGTGTGTTCAGGGTGTCTGGTTTGAAGAAGATTACGTCCGGGATTATCCGCTGAAAACACTTGCGAGCAATGTGATCGGAGTCGGAAGCAATTCCGGCGGTGCAAGCGGGCTGGAATCTTACTACACAGATGTCTTGAGCGGAACAGACGGCAGAGAGTTCGGTTATCTGGATGAGAACTCCGACCTGCAGAGGACGATCGTTGAACCGACCAATGGAAATACAATCGTTTCCACCCTGGATATCAACATCCAGCAGGTTGTGGAAAAGTACATCGCTGAATTTGATGCAGAGTACGGCAAAGATGCCGAGGACGGCAAAGGTGCGAAAAACATCGGTGTCATCGTCGGAAATCCGCAGAACGGCGAGATTTATGCGATGGCGAGCAACCACGGATTTGACCTCACGGATCCGGACGATTTAAGCGACAAGTATACGGACGCAGAGCTGAAATCCATGACAGAGGAAGAAAAATCAGATGCTCTGAATGAGAAATGGTACAATTACTGCGTATCCGAAAGTTTTGAGCCTGGCTCTACGTTTAAACCGATTGTGGTAGCATCGGCACTGGAGATGGGTGCGATCACGACAGATGCTACCTACGTCTGTGACGGTGGAGAATTTGTCACCGATACAGAAATCAAATGTGATAATATTTACGGTCATGGAGATGAGACGTTAAGTGATGTTATCAAAAATTCCTGTAACGATGCGATGATGCAGATCGGAATGAAAATGCAGATCACACCATTCCTGAAATACCAGAGACTGTTTAATTTCGGAAGCCGGACAGGGATCGACCTTCCGAACGAAAGTACCGGTGTACTGTATGACAGGGACAGCATGCACGAGGTAGAGCTGGCGACCAATACCTTCGGTCAGACTTTTACCAGCACGATGATCCAGGAATATGCGGCATTTAATGCAGTGGTAAACGGCGGATATTATTATGAGCCGCATATGGTAAAGCAGATCCTGGATGATAACAGCGGAGTGGTAAAGAATATCAATCCGGTCCTTCTGCGTCAGCCGGTATCCACGAAAAATGCAGATTTTGTGTTAAGTGCCATGGAGCAGACTGTTCTGGATGGTACCGGAAAAAAAGCAAGAGTGCCGGGCTACCGTGTGGCAGGTAAAACAGGTACTGCAGAGAAGATCAATCCGGAGACCGGAACACGTTGGGAAGGAAAATATCTGGTATCTTTCATCGGATGTGCACCGGTGGATGATCCGCAGCTTACAGTGTATGTTGTTGTCGATGAGCCAAACGTTGAAAATCAGGAAACTGGTGGTTACTCTATGATCATTTCCAGAAAGATCATGATGGAAGTGCTTCCGTATCTGAACATTCCACAGACGGAAGAGATCACAGATGAGTTGCTTCAGGAGCTGGAACTGACCAGAGAAGATGTGGAAAACGGAAGAAACGCAGCTCTGATCAAAGAAAAATCAGAGACAACGGAGACAGATGAATACGGAAATGTCATCTCTTCCGGAACGACCGCTGAGACGGACGAGTACGGAAATGTCATCTCTTCCGGTACGACCGCTGAAACGGACGAGTACGGAAATGTCATTTCCTCTGGAACGACATCCGGCAGTACATCCTCTGCGACAGGCACAACCGATGCTCAGACATCACAGACGGATGCTTATGGAAATGTGATCAGTGGCAGCGATTCCACGACGCAGGGTACGACGGACGATGAGGGATCGGCGTTTAATTCAAATATACCGGCTCCGCTCCAGTCACAGGACAGTGGTGACGGCGTGAGTACGCAGGACTGGATCACCAACGAAAAGCTTGGTATTGATGAGAATAATAACAGTTATTAGTCAAATGGATATTCGCAATTGAAGCAGGGGACTTCCTTGATTTGGTTAAGATATAAAGATGTGGGTGTCAAAAGTCCTCAACTATGATGCCTACGGATTGTTCCGTGCGTTACACTCCCACAATCCTCTCCAGTATTCGCATATCGTGGGATTATCATCCCACTTTTATGCTCATATCTGGGCGGGTCCCAAGGTCTTTCATCCACTTATGAGCAAGCTCATGTGGATTTAGACCTTTTGACCCTGGCATCATATAAAGAATTTGCAGTTTTAACCTCACAGAAGCAGCGATATAATAATAGAAAGCTTTTGTGAGGTTTTTTTGTATTGTTTGTAAAGATCAAAACATTTCACCGCAAAAAGATCGTGGCTGTTTTTGCACTGTGCATGGCGGCGATGCTTTTTCTGATTGGGCGGCTGGGGTATCTGATGCTGCTTCGGGCAGATTATTACAGCGAAAAAGCACAGGATCTCCATGAGAGGGAGCGAAGTATCAAAGCGGCCCGCGGAAAAATTCTGGACTGCAACGGAAAAGTGCTGGCAGATAATAAGACGGTATGTACGATTTCTGTGATCCACAGTCAGATCAAAGAGCCGGAAAAAGTGATCGATGTGCTGACAGAAGAACTGGGGCTGGAGCGTGACCAGGTCAAGAAACGCGTGGAAAAGAACAGTTCCATTGAGCGGATCAAAACGAATGTGGATAAACAGACCGGGGATAAAATAAGAGAATACGATCTGGCTGGCGTGAAAGTGGATGAAGACTATAAGAGAAATTATCCATATGGAAATCTGGCTTCCAAAGTGCTTGGATTTACCGGAAGTGACAATCAGGGGATCGTGGGACTGGAAGTCAAATATGAGAGCATCTTAAAAGGAACAGACGGGCAGATTCTGACCATGACGGATGCCAGAGGTGTGGAATTATCCGACACCGGAGAAGGAAGAAAAGAGCCGGTTTCCGGGAAAAATCTAATCTTAAGCCTGGATGCAAACCTGCAGGAGTATGCACAGCAGGCGGCTTACCAGGCACTGGAACAGAAACAGGCAGACAGTGTCTCCATTATTCTGATGCGGCCCGGGAACGGGGAGATCCTGGCGATGGTAAATGTACCGGAATACGATCTGAATGATCCGTTTAACCTGAAAAAAAGTACGAATGGCATGTCACAGCAGGAAATTCAGGATGAAAGAAACAAAATGTGGCGAAATGGCTGCATCAACGACACGTATGAGCCGGGTTCGACATTTAAGATCATAACGGCATCGGCAGCTCTGGAAGAGGGCGTTGTAACACCGGAAGATACTTTCAGCTGTCCCGGATTTCGGATTGTCGATGACAGGAGGATACGCTGCCATAAAACGACCGGTCATGGAAGTGAGACGTTTGTGCAGGGGGTCATGAATTCCTGCAATCCGGTTTTTATTGAAGTGGGACAGCGGCTGGGGACAGATGCTTTTTACAGGTATTTTCAGCAGTTCGGTCTGCTCGAAAAGACTGGGATCGATCTTCCGGGAGAGGCAGGGACGATCATGCATCAGAAAAAGGATATCGGGCCGGTGGAACTGGCAACGATCTCGTTCGGACAGTCCTTTCAGATCACGCCGATCCGTCTGGCAGCAACGGTGTGTTCCCTGATCAATGGCGGCCATAAGATCACGCCGCATTTTGGGGTGGAAGTGCGGGAAGATGACGGTACTTTGCTGGAAACACTTTCTTATAAGGAAGGAAAACAGATCGTATCGGAGCAGGTTTCCAAGACAATGAGGATGATTCTCGAAAAAGTCGTTTCCGAAGGAGGCGGCAAAAAGGCCTATATCGAAGGATATCATATAGGAGGAAAGACAGCGACTTCCGAGACACTGCCGCGAAGTGCAAATAAATACATTTCCTCTTTTCTTGGATTTGTTCCGGCAGAAGATCCCAGGATCCTTGGAATCTGTATTATAAACAATCCGCAGGGCGTATATTATGGAGGAACGATTTGTGCCCCGGTCATGCGGACGGTTTTTGAAAATATTCTGCCTTATCTCGGAATCGAAAAAGAAGCTGCACAGGAAACGGATGCGGTCAGAACAATGGATCAAGTCGAACATTTGCTGTCTGCTGAATAAAACAGAAGGGGAGTCTTTTCCGACTAAGATAAAACAGTTGCGAAAAAAGAGGAAAAGTTTTATACTAGCATAGAGTTATGCGTCGCAGACAAGCGGCCTGACAACCAGAAAACGAGGCCGCCGTTATGCGGCAGCAGGAGGTAAATATGAAAATAAGTACAGAAGTAATCATTGCATTGCTGGCATCCTTTGCAATCAGTGTCGTCTTGAGTCCGATCATTATCCCATTCCTGAAAAGACTGAAGATCGGTCAGACGGAACGAACCGAAGGTGTACAGTCCCATCTTGAAAAAGCAGGCACGCCGACTATGGGAGGACTGATCATTCTGATCAGTGTGCTGGTCACCTCTCTTTTCTTTATCCGCAGATATCCGAACATCATCCCGGTTCTGTTTCTGACACTGGGTTTTGGTATCATCGGATTTCTGGATGATTATCTGAAAGTTGTGCTTCGAAGATCCGACGGTCTGCTTCCGAAGCAGAAAATGCTCGGACAGATCATTGTTACGACCATTTTTCTGGCGTATATCCTGATCGTGGACAAAAGTTTCCTGACGATGAGGATCCCGTTCAGCGATCAGTATTTTGACTGCAAATGGATCACGGTTCCGCTGGTTTATCTGGCAGTGATCGGAACAGTCAACGGAGTCAACTTTACCGATGGACTTGACGGACTGGCAACAGGCGTTACGACAATGGTCGCTGTATTCTTTACTGCTGTATCCATCGGGCTTGGCGGCGGCATTGAGCCAATCACGGCAGCGGTTACCGGTGCACTGCTCGGATTTCTGTTATTTAACGTCTATCCGGCACAGGTATTTATGGGAGATACCGGATCTCTGGCACTTGGAGGATTTGTGGCAGGTGCAGCCTATGTGCTGAAGATGCCGTGGATCATCCTGGTTGTCGGACTGATCTATCTGGTGGAGGTACTCTCTGTTATGATCCAGGTCACCTACTTTAAGAAGACCGGCGGAAAACGATTCTTTAAGATGGCCCCGATCCATCATCATTTTGAGCTTTGTGGCTGGTCTGAGACCAGAGTTGTGGCAGTCTTTACCGTTGTGACAGCACTGTTGTGCTTGCTGGGACTCGTTCTGGTATCATAAACAGATATCAAGGTGGAGTATTAAGCCATAGCAAGACATCATAGCTTCAGGTTTTTAATTCTGACAGCATAGTATAAGATACGAACATCGAGGAGGAGAATAGAAGATGGATTTTAAAGATAAAAAGGTCCTGGTATTCGGAAGCGGCATCAGCGGCATCGGAGCCTGTGAGCTTCTGGAAAAAAGCGGTGCAACTGTAATTTTGTTTGATGGCAATGAAAAGCTTCACGAGGAAGCAATCCGCATGAAACTGCCTTCCGCAAGCAAGGCACAGATCCTGATCGGGCAGATCAGTGATGAGCAGTTAAAAGAGCTGGATCTTGTGGTATTAAGTCCTGGTGTACCGACAGATCTGCCGGTGGTAGAAAAAATGAAAGCAGCCGGCATCCGCATCTGGGGTGAAGTAGAGCTGGCATATGAAAACGCAAAAGGCGATGTTCTGGCGATCACCGGCACGAACGGAAAGACGACAACAACCAGCCTTTTAGGTGAAATCATGAAATGCTGGAAAGAGAGCGTTTATGTCGTTGGAAACATTGGAAATCCTTATACGCAGGCAGCTCCGAAGATGACAGAAGAGAGTGTGACCGTTGCGGAGATCAGCAGTTTTCAGCTGGAGACGATCGATCAGTTCCATCCAAAGGTAAGTGCGATCTTAAATATCACACCGGATCATCTGAACCGCCATCATACCATGGAAGAGTACATAAGAGTCAAAGAGCTCATCACCAAAAATCAGACATCCGAAGATACCTGTGTCCTCAACTACGAAGATCCGATCCTGCGTGCATTTGGAGAAAATCTTCAGATCAGGGTATTATTTTTCAGCAGTGAGCGTAAACTGAAACAGGGACTTTATCTGGAAGATGAGACGATCTGGTATGCAGATGAGAGTCAGAAACTTGCAATCTGCAAAACACAGGATTTAAATATCGTCGGCAAACATAACTACGAAAACGTAATGGCAGCAGCCGGCATGGCATTATCTTACGGCGTTCCGCTTGAAAAGATCCAGGAAGCAGTAAAAGCATTCCAGGCAGTAGAACACCGCATTGAGTTTGTGACAGAGAAAAGCGGTGTTGTTTATTACAACGATTCCAAAGGAACCAATCCGGATGCGGCGATCAAGGGCATCCAGGCGATGTCACGCCCGACTCTGCTGATCGGAGGCGGATATGACAAAGGCTCCGATTACACGGAATGGATTCAGTCTTTGACGGCAAAGTAAAATATCTGGTACTGCTCGGTGTTACAAAAGAAAAAATTGCAGAAACAGCACGTAAGTGTGGATTTGATAACATCATCATGACAGAAAGCCTCGAAGAAGCCGTCAAAGTTTGTGCAGAAAATGCAGAAAGCGGCGATGCCGTACTTCTTTCACCGGCATGTGCGAGCTGGGATATGTTCCCAAGCTACGAAGTCCGCGGAAGAAGATTCAAAGAATTAGTAAGAAATTTATAATCCGGGAATGCAGGGAGTGATGCAATGAGAACAAAATCCGGCAGAGGAGATGTACTGCTGGTATGCATGGTGCTGTTTCTTGTTGTTTTTGGGCTAGCAGTGTTATACAGCACCGGTTCCTACAATGGGAGTGTCCGCTTCGGAGATGCTTTTTATTATATGAAAAAGCAGTTTTTTGCAGCGGCACTCGGGATGCTTGCCATGTACCTGATCAGCTGTATGGATTACCATATTTTTGAAAAATATGCCATCGCAGCCTATCTGATCTCCCTTGCATTATCCACCTTGGTATTATTTGCGGGCAATGCTTACAACGGTTCCAGAAGATGGCTCTCACTTGGTCCTCTTTCCTTTCAGCCGTCCGAGTTTGCCAAACTTGCCGTGATTCTGTTTCTGGCAAGAATGGTCGGAAGACAGAAGAAAAAAAGGAACAGTTTTCTGAACCTGGTGTTTGTGATTGCTCTGGTACTGCCGATCGTGGCACTGGTAGGGACGAACAACTTAAGTACGGCGATCATCATTCTCGGCATCGCAGTGATCGTAGTGTTTGTATCGGACAAAAGATATATGCAGTTTGTGTGGATCGCGGCGGCCGGAGCAGGCATGATGGCGTTGTTCCTTGGGATGGAGTCTTACCGCCTGGAGAGGATCGCCATCTGGAAGAATCCGGAGGCTTACGAAAAGGGCTATCAGACAATCCAGGGACTTTATGCGATCGGTTCCGGCGGACTGTTCGGCAGAGGATTCGGCGAGAGCATCCAGAAGCTCGGATTCGTGCCGGAGGCACAGAATGATATGATCTTTTCAATCATCTGCGAAGAACTTGGATTTGTCGGTGCCACGATCCTGATGCTTGTTTTTCTGGTGCTGATCTGGAGGTTTATGGTGATTGCTGTACATGCACCGGATCTTTTCGGGTCACTGATCGCGGCGGGAGCCATGGGGCACATCGCGATCCAGGTGATTTTAAATGTAGCCGTTGTGACAAACACGATTCCGAATACCGGGATCACACTTCCGTTTATCAGTTATGGAGGTACTTCCGTTTTGTTTCTGCTCTCGGAGATGGGGCTGGTTTTGGCAGTCAGCCGGTGGCAAAGCGAGAAAAAATGCATATGATAATTTTATAGAAGCAATTTCCAGATTGAGTAAGCGGAGGGGTTTGGGTGGAATACTTTGAAATAACAGGTGGAACACCTCTGCACGGAAGTATCACACTTCAGGGTTCCAAAAATGCGGCCCTGCCTTTGATGGCGGCATCCATTCTGCATCCGGGCAGGACGACTCTGCATCATGTTCCGGCGATTCGTGATGTTGATGTGATGATTGAAATACTGGAGAATATCGGCTGTACGGTACAGAAAGACAACGGGACGCTGATCATAGATGCTGCAAAAGCAGAACATTTTGAGGTCGCAGCATCGCTCGGCGAGCGGATGCGTTCCACGATCATTCTGCTCGGATCGATGCTTGGAAGAGCCGGGAGGGCGAAAATGCCGTTTCCGGGAGGCTGTATCATCGGGATGCGGCCGATCGACATCCATATCACCTCCCTTGGAAAGATGGGAGCTGTCTTTGAAGAGACAGACGGCATGCTCTTGCAGTGACAGACGGCCCGGGAGCAGGATCCATCTTCGTTTTCCAAGTGTCGGTGCCACGGAAAATGTCATTCTTTATTTGTTTATGCCAGAGGGCGTACCGGATTGAAAACTGTGCAAAAGAACCGGAAATTGCAGAACTTTGCAGATTTCTGCGTGAGAAAGGTGCAAAGATCGAAGGAGAGGGAACTTCCTGTATCCTGGTAGAAGGAGTCAGCCATCTGAGGGACAGCACCTACACGCTGATGCCGGATCGGATCGTGGCAGGCACCTATCTGTTTGCAGCGGCAGCGACCAGAGGCGAGATTTGTCTGGAAGGGATGCGTCCATCCGATATGGAGTCCGTCCTGGATGTGCTTGGCAGGATGGGTGCAGTGTATGAGAACAGGGAAGATGGATTTTACCTGGATGGAAGAAAAGCGATAAATCCGCTTCCTGTGGTCTGTACAGAGACGTATCCCGGTTTTCCGACGGATCTGCAGTCCCAGCTGCTTGCAACGCTCTGCGTGGCCAGGGGCAGAAGCGTGATCCGGGAGTGTATTTTTGAAGAACGCTTCCGAATTGCACCGTGGCTGAACCGGATGGGGGCGGATGTGACCACAGACGGCAGGGAAGCTGTGATCGAAGGAAAGGCACATCTGTCCGGACAGATGGTGAAAGCCCAGGAGCTGCGAGGCGGTGCGGCACTTGTGATCGCTGCTCTGATGGCACAGGGGATCACCCGCGTATACGGAAGTGCTTTTATCGAACGCGGATATGAAGATCTGGCAGGAGATTTAAGAAAGCTTGGAGCGGTTATTTCGAAGAAAAAAGCAGAAAGGTGAAACTGTGAAGAACAAAAAGAAGAACAGAAGAAAGCAAAGAAGAAAAGTGATCTTGATTCTGCTGGCCGTGCTGGTGCTTGGTCTGGTGGTGATTTTTGGGCTGTTTCGGGTGCGGAAACTGGTAATTTCAGGAAATAAGCAATATAAAGCGGAGGAGATACAGGAGGCCATCATGCAGGATGGTCTCTGCAAGAATTCGCTTTATCTGCTCTGGAAATTCAGCGATCAGGCAAAAGTAAAGGAGTCCATTCTGTTCCTGAACGGAGCAGAGGCAAAGCTGAGAACACCATTTGAAGTGCAGGTGACCGTAAAAGAAAAACAGCAGATCGGATATCTCCTGAATCAGGGAAGCTATATTTATTTCGATAAAGACGGCATGATCGTGGAGATCTCGGATCAGCCAAGCGAAGATGTTCCACTGATCACCGGGCTGGATGTTGAAAAAGCAGAACTATATGAAAAACTTCCGGTGAAGGATGAAGGAATGTACAATACGATCGTAACTCTGACCAAGACACTGAACAAAGACGGTCTGGTACCAAATGAGATCCGTTTTAATACAAGAGATACGATCACACTGGTGTTCGAGGATATCAAGGTCAACCTTGGAGATGATACGGATCTGGAGGACAAGATGTCGGCACTCAACTCCATATACGCACAGCTTGACGGCAGACATGGAACACTGTACATGGAATCCTACAGTGAAAACAGCGGACAGGTGACCTTTAAAAACGAGAGCGGCGGTACGGAAGATCTGGCCTCGACTGACGGAAGCAGCGAGTCTGAAACTTCCACGCAGGAAACACAGGAAGGCGGAGGCAGAATGTACTCAAAAACAGACGGTACTTTTTCGACCGATGCCAATGGAAACAAGACCTATACCGATGCTGCCGGAGTCACGACGACGCAGTGTGATGAGTATAATTATACCGATGAAAATGGCAATATTATTACCGATGGATACGGCTATATTGATCCATATACAGGTTCTTACATCAATTAGTGACACGGATGATGGGAATATTGCACAGTTTCGGCCGTGGTTCGATGGGCGAAACTAGCTTTTTAATAAGAAATTTTAAAATTGTCTTGATTATTTGGGCAAATAACTATATTATAGAAGAATAGAGATGCATATGCGAAGGAGGAAATACCCTTGTTAGAAATTATGACAAACGAAGCTGAGTCTGCGGCTAAGATCATCGTAATCGGTGTGGGCGGTGCAGGCAATAACGCTGTGAATAGAATGGTTGATGAAGCGATCGCAGGTGTAGAATTTATTGGTGTCAATACCGATAAGCAGGCACTGCAGCTTTGCAAAGCACCGAACACAATTCAGATCGGTGAAAAAGTAACAAAAGGACTTGGTGCAGGTGCACAGCCGGAGGTTGGCCGTCAGGCAGCCGAAGAAAGCTCCGAAGAGCTCAGACAGGCTATGCAGGGTGCAGACATGGTATTCGTTACCTGTGGTATGGGCGGCGGTACCGGAACAGGTGCTTCCCCGGTAGTTGCAGGTATTGCAAAAGAGATGGGCATCCTGACTGTCGGCGTTGTGACAAAACCTTTCCGTTTTGAAGCAAGAACCCGCATGAATAACGCACTTGCAGGTATTGAAAACCTCAAGAAAAATGTAGATACACTGATCGTAATTCCAAATGACAAGCTGCTTGAAATCGTAGACCGCCGTACCACGATGCCGGAAGCTCTCAAGAAAGCAGACGAAGTTCTGCAGCAGGCAGTACAGGGTATTACCGACCTGATTAACCTTCCGGCACTGATTAATCTGGATTTTGCCGATGTACAGACGGTTATGACAGACAAGGGTATCGCACATATCGGTATCGGACATGCAAAAGGAGACGACAAAGCACTCGAAGCAGTTAAACAGGCAGTGGCCAGCCCGCTTCTGGAGACTACGATCGAAGGTGCATCCCACGTTATCATCAATATTTCAGGAGATATTTCTCTTATGGATGCAAACGATGCAGCAAGCTATGTACAGGAGCTTGCCGGTGATGATGCAAACATTATCTTTGGTGCTATGTATGATGATACTTACACAGACGAAGCAAGCATCACCGTGATTGCTACCGGTCTGGATTCTTCTACCGCAACACAGCCGACAGTAAACAGCAGAAAAGTATCGCAGGACAGCCGCAATGAGCAGCCACAGTCCAGTCTTTTCCAGAGAACGATCGGAAGTGCTACGCAGGCCGGCAGATTATATAAGTACAGTCCGTCAACAAACGGAAACTGCGTCACACCTTCCAGTAATGTACAGGAAAGAGACATTCAGATTCCGGATTTCCTGAGAAGAAGATAATTTTTTTAAATCGATCAATAAGATTTGAGATAAGAGCTTTAAAGACCAGCTCTGGAAATGGATTCCATTTGAAACGGTCTTTTAGGAGTTGTTTTAGCGGCGCACGCTCTAACGGGTTAAAGTCCCGAATCCGCCCGGTAGTGGAAGGATATACGTAAAGGGTGTCCATCGTGAGATGGAATCTGAAGGAAGCTGGATGTGAGGAACATACTAACTCATGGGCAAATCTCTGGTCTGACGAACAGAAATCTCATATAAGGTTATGCATGAGGATAAGGCTGCTTACCAAGTCGAAGTCCAATAACTACACGGAATCATGCATGATAAATGAGGCAGATGGATGGAGAGGAAGAAACGTGTGGTACCTAGGGAGGTCTGTGCGGTACGCCTTGAAAGAGGTAACCACTGCATAAAGCAATGCTGAACGCACAGAAGTCAGCAGAGGTCATAGTAGCCGAGAGGTGAAGGACCGAATCAGTAGGAGTCTTGAGTATGACCGAGAAAGGAGGAATGACCGTCTATGGCAGAAAACATTGAAAACAATGGCTGTTCGCAGAGAGATAATGCGGAACATGAAGGGTATGTGAAAGCGTCTAGGTCATTCAATCGGATATGGAAAGAAAGATACAGTGCACAGCCGAGACTTTTGAAGCGATCCTGGATAAAGATAACTTTAACAGAGCGTATAAGAGAGTTAAGGCAAACAAGGGAGCACCAGGAATTGATGGCATGACCATTGAAGAGGCTCTTCCATATCTAAAGGAGCATCAACAAGAGATAACCGACCGCATTTATCGTGGAAAGTATACCCGTCTCCAGTAAGACGAGTTGAGATTCCCAAACCAGATGGTGGTGTGCGAAAGCTTGGTATACCAACGGTGATAGACCGTACAATCCAACAGGCAATCACGCAAGAGTTAGTGCCAATCTATGAACCGCTGTTTGCAGATGGTAGCTTTGGCTATCGTCCGCAGAAGTGCGAAGGACGCAATACAAAAGTGAAAGAGTATGCAGAACAAGGATACACATATGCAGTATCCTTAGATTTATCAAAATACTTCGACACACTGAACCATGAAATTCTCCTCTACTCCCGTAAGAATGTAAAGGACGAACGGGTGGTGCAGTTGATTAAGCGATATCTGAAAAGCGGGGTAATGGAGAACGGAGTAGTCATGGAAACAGAGGAAGGTTCGCCACAAGGAGGAAATCTATCCCCACTACTGGCGAATATCTATCCCAATGAGTTTGACCAGGAGTTTTGAAAGAGGAGTCCCATGCGTCAGATATGCAGATGACATCGCCCTTTGCGAAGAGCAAACGGGCATCGGAGAGACTTGGAAAGCAGTACGAAATACCTTGAAGAGAAACTGAAACTTACAGTCAACAGAAAGGAGCCGTACTGTCAGTGTGTTTGGTAATCCGAAATTTTAAATTCTAGGCTTTGCATTGGGAAGGAATGGAACGGTATTTATGTTCGCGTTCATCCAAAGTCATGGAGAAAGTTTAAGTCGAGACTGAAAGAGTTGTCTTCCCGTAAACGATGTCAGTCAATCAAGCCAAGCCTTGAGAAAATCAAGATATATGCAAGAGGATGGCTGAACTATTACGGAATAGCAAGCATGAAGAACAACATCGAAGAGATCAACGGATGGCTCTACCACAGAATACGCATGTGTATATGGAAACAGTGGAAACTTCCAAAAACAAAGAAAAGAAATCTGATAAAGATGGGAGTACACGAATACTATGCGAATATGGCGGCAAACTGCCGAAGAGGACACTGGTATTGTGCGAATCTGACAACAGTTAAGAAAGCCATGACAAAAGAGAGACTGATAAACGGTGGCTTCTATGATTTAGCCACAGCCTATCAGTCCGTGCACGTCAACTATTGAAACCGCCGTGTACCGAACGGTACGCACGGTGGTGTGAGAGGACGGCGGTTAGTCACCGCCTCCTACTCGATTAAGTGATAAATAAAAGAAAAAACGTGATTTACAGATCAGCCCTTGAAATAATGTTCTCTGATCGGCTCGATCGGCATTTCTTTTCCGGTCCAGAGGCGGAAGGCTTCGGCACCCTGGAAAAGCAGCATGTAAAGCCCGTTAAAGGTGGCACAGCCATTTGCGGAAGCCATCTGAAGCAGGCGTGTCTGCTTCGGATTGTAAATGATATCCGACACGATCAGTTTCGGACGAAGCATGGAAGCATCCGGGATCGGACAGGTATCTGCGTGCGGAGCCATGCCAAGGGAAGTGGCGTTGGTCAGGATCGTACTGGCTTCAAGTGCCTGCCGCAGGGATGCTTCATCAGCAAGATCCGATACTGCAGCTTTACAGGAAGTGTTAGCATTGATCGTGTCGGCAAGTTTTAGGGCACGTTCCCAGGAACGGCCTTTGCGGTTAAAAATATGCAGTGTGGATACACCGTCTAATGCAGCCTGTACGGCGATGGCAGTTGCTGCACCGCCGGCACCCAGAAGTGTCATTTCTTTGCCGATGATGTCGTGTCCGGCCTCTTTGACTGCCTGCATATAGCCGATGCCGTCGGTGTTGTGACCGACCAGTCTGCCGTTTTCATTGACAACCGTGTTGACAGCACCAATCATGCGGGCGGCATCCGAAAGATCATCGATCAGCTCACAGATTTTTGTCTTATCCGGCATGGTGCAGTTAAAACCGGCGATGTTCATACATCGCAGCCCCTTTACCGTATCTGCAAGGTTTGCTTCCGGCACATCGAAACAAAGATAGACATAATTAAGATCCAGCAGGCGGAAAGCTTCATTGTGCATCAGAGGAGAGATACTGTGGGAAACCGGGCTTCCGAGAAGCCCTGTCAGCTTTGTGTGCCCGTCAATCACAGGAAATGTATCGTTCATAAGATCACCTCGTAAGTTTTTGTATTTTTGCGATATCGTGATGCCCGCGAATGTTTCTGCTGCAAAATAACAAAACGTCAGATGCCGGCATCCCGTCAGTTTTATGATAATGACCGGGCGTGCATCTGTCAAGTGCTGGACTTTGCGGCGGAAGTATAGTATAATTACAGGAAAAAGCAGGAATGTATGGGAGGCACAGCAATATGGACAAAACAGTACAGGTCAGAAATCTCGTGATCGGAGAGGGAAGACCGAAAATCTGCATTCCGGTCATGGGCAGCACGACAGAAACATTAAAAGAAGCTGCCGGTCATGCAATGAAAAAACATCCGGATCTGATTGAATGGAGAGCGGATTATTTTGCGGATATCGAGAACGAAGAAGTACGCAGACAGGCATTTGATGAGCTGAGAGAGATTCTGGGAGAAGTACCGTTGCTGTTTACGATCCGTACAAGAAGAGAAGGCGGAGAGGCTGATCTTTCGGCAGACCAGTATCTCAAGGTTGTATCGGATGCGATCCGGGATGAAAAGGCAGATCTGGTGGACGTGGAAATCTCCCACGGCGATGACATAGCATTTATGCTGATCTCGCTTGCACATGAGTTTGGGATCAAGACCATAGCATCCAGCCATGATAAAAAGGAGAGATCATCATGACACTTTGCAAGATGCAGGAATTAGAAGCCGATATCCCGAAGATGGCGGTGATGCCACAGAGAGAGAGAGATGTTCTGGTACTGCTCGATGCAACATTAAGTATGAAAGAGCTCCATGCCCAGACACCGGTCATCACGATGGCCATGGGAAGGAACGGTGTGGTATCAAGGCTGTCGGGAGAAGTATTCGGCTCTGCTGTGACATTTGGGACGGCAGGAGCACAGTCCGCACCGGGACAGATCGATGCGGAAGAATTAAGGAAGATTTTGGAACTTTTGGCCGTCGTCTGATGTCAACGAAAAAACAGAACACAAGATCGCAGTTTTGACAAAATATGCACCCCTTGTCACCTATAATGGTAAGTGCTTAAGCGGCACTCCATGTAGGAGGCAGGGGGTGTTTTGTGTACTATGAAGTTTATCTGGATTTTTATTTTTTAGAAAGTTTTTTAACGGATGTGGCTCTGCTTATCCTGGTAAAAACGGTGATGCGGGAAAAATGGAAGGCAAAACGTATTGCAGGCACAGCCGTGCTGGAAAGCATGTGGTCCTGTATCGAATTGCTGCTTCCCTTTCGGGGGAGTTTTACAGCGACCTTTTTCTGGATCGTTTCCGTTTTGCTTCTGGTAAGGGGAGGACTTGGAAAAAGAACGGCAAAAGAAGTGCTCTATGGTGCATTGTTGCTTGGAATTTCAAGCTTTTGCTTTGGCGGTGCACTGTATGTGGCAGAAACGTTCCGATATATTCCGGGAATTTTTGTGAAAATGGCGGTATTTCTGATCCTGTGGATGCTTTTGTATCTGTATACGGAAACCGACCAAAACAGACAGCGGATCTGCGAGGTCAGTCTCTGGCAGTGTGGGAAAAATAGAAAAGTGAAGGCACTTTACGATACGGGAAACCGCCTTCGAGAACCTTATAAAAAACGTCCGGTAAATATCATAGAGTACGAAGCGGCAAAAGAGCTGCTGGATGGAAAAGAAAATGTGTTTTTGATTCCATACCGTACCGTAAGCGGTTCAGGGGAAATGCTCAGAGGGATAGTTTTTGACAGAATGATTGTCAGCAAAGGAAGAAAAACAGAGATTTATGAACATCCGGTGATAGCCCTTACGGGGGAACGTGTGAGCAGTGATGGCAGTTATCAGATGATACTGCATCCAGATAACCGGAAAAATCAGGAGGAGAAGGATTATGTTTAAAATGGCGACCCCACAGAAATTTCAGTTTCGAATGACAAAAGGATGGCAGAATATATGGTTCCGCAGAACAAACGAAGTGCATTATATCGGAGGCAGTGATGTGCTGCCAGCACCACTTGAGGCACAGGAAGAGGCAAAAATGCTGGAAAACCTGGAAGGCGGAGAACATCAGGAAGAGGCCAGAAAACGGCTGATCGAGCACAATTTGAGACTGGTGGTTTACATAGCGAAAAAATTTGATAATACGGGCGTTGGAGTGGAAGATCTGATATCCATAGGAACGATCGGACTGATCAAGGCGATCAATACCTTTAACACCGGAAAAAATATCAAACTGGCGACGTACGCCTCAAGATGCATAGAAAATGAGATCCTGATGTATCTTCGCAGAAACAGCAAGACCAGAATGGAAGTCTCGATCGATGAGCCGCTGAATGTGGACTGGGACGGAAATGAGTTGCTGCTGTCGGATATTTTGGGAACCGATGAGGATGTGATCTACCGCGATATGGAGACGGAAGTAGAATACAAACTGCTGTTTCGGGCAATCGCAAAACTTTCTGACAGGGAGCAGACGATCGTCAATCTGCGATATGGTCTGAACAGCTGCGACGGTAAAGAAAAGACGCAGAAAGAAGTGGCAGATATCCTCGGCATTTCGCAGTCTTATATTTCAAGACTGGAGAAAAAGATCATGAAACGTCTGAAAAGAGAAATGATACGCTACGAGCAGTGACAAAAAACTTGCTTTATAGAAAATGATAGACTATAATAAATTGCGGAATAACAGAAGAAAGTCGTAACTGTGAAGGTACTGAACAGATACGAAAAGTTTTGATGGAAACCACGGAAAGGAAATCAGATGAACGAGAATTTGCATATTCAGAGAGAAATGGATGACAAACCAGGCGAGGAATGTGGTGTATTCGGCATCTATGATTTTGACGGGAACGATATTGCACAGACCATATATTATGGTCTGTTTGCTTTACAGCACCGAGGACAGGAGAGCTGTGGTATCGCCGTCAGTGATACGGAAGGACCAAAAGGAAAAGTGGATTCCTGCAAGGGAATGGGACTTGTAAACGAAGTGTTTGATGCAGAAAAACTGGAGAATCTTCATGGAAACATCGGTGTCGGTCATGTGCGTTATTCTACGGCAGGAGCCAGCACAAGAGAGAATGCACAGCCTCTGGTACTGAATTATATCAAAGGCACGCTTGCACTTGCACACAATGGAAACCTGATCAATGCCCCGGAGCTGCGGGAAGAGCTGGCATATGGCGGAGCGATTTTTCAGACGACCATTGACTCCGAGGTGATCGCATATCATATTGCGAGAGAACGTGTCAGAAGCAAGACGGCAGAAGAGGCAGTTGCCCGTGCCATGCAGAAGATCAAAGGAGCCTATTCTCTTGTGATCATGTCTCCGAGAAAACTGATGGGAGCAAGAGATCCGCAGGGGTTCCGCCCACTGTGCATCGGCAAAAGGGGAAATGCCTATGTACTGGCGAGTGAAACCTGTGCACTGGATACGATCGGTGCCGAGTTTGTAAGGGATGTACTGCCGGGTGAGATCGTTACGATCACAAAGGAAGGCATCAAATCTGACACACGTCTGTGCCAAAAGCAGCAGACGGCACACTGCGTTTTTGAGTACATTTACTTTGCAAGACCGGACAGCGTGATCGACGGTGTGAGTGTCTATCATTCCAGACTGATGGCAGGAAGATATCTGGCGATGGATTCACCGGTGGATGCAGATATCGTAGTCGGTGTCCCGGAATCCGGAAATGCAGCAGCACTTGGATATTCCCTTCAGTCCGGCATTCCATACGGTACTGCTTTTGTGAAAAACGGCTATGTCGGCCGTACCTTTATCAAGCCGAAACAGAGCAGCCGTGAGTCCAGCGTCCGTGTGAAACTGAATGTACTGCGTGAAGCAGTAGAAGGCAAACGAGTGATCATGATCGATGATTCGATCGTCCGTGGAACAACCAGTGACCGCATTGTGCATATGCTGCGTGAGGCAGGAGCCAAAGAAGTGCATATGCGTGTCAGTTCACCGCCATTTTTATGGCCGTGCTACTTCGGTACCGATGTGCCTGCAAGAGAGCAGCTGATTGCATACAACCGTACCGTGGAGGAGATCAGACAGGTGATAGGAGCAGACAGTCTTGGATATCTGGACTGCAGTCGCCTGCGTCAAATGGCAGGAGACCTGCCGATCTGCACCGGATGTTTTACCGGAAACTATCCGCTGGATCCGCCGATGGAGGATATCAGAGGAGAATTCGAACAGTAGATACAGGAGGAAAATATGAGTACAGACAGATACGTAAGCCCATTATCAGAGCGTTATGCAAGCAAGGAAATGCAGTACATTTTTTCACCGGATATGAAATTCCGTACCTGGAGAAAACTCTGGATCGCACTTGCTGAGACAGAAAAAGAGCTTGGACTGAACATTACAGACGAGCAGATCGAGGAACTGAAAGCACATGCAGAGGACATCAATTATGATGTGGCAAAAGAAAGAGAACGTCTTGTCCGCCACGACGTTATGTCCCATGTGTATGCATATGGCGTACAGTGCCCGAAAGCAAAAGGCATCATCCATCTGGGAGCAACCTCCTGCTATGTTGGTGACAACACCGATATTATCGTGATGACAGAAGCACTGAAGCTGGTGAAAAAGAAACTGGTCAATGTATTGGCAGAGCTGGCAAAATTTGCAGATGAATACAAAAATCAGCCGACCCTGGCATTCACCCATTTTCAGCCGGCACAGCCGACAACCGTCGGAAAACGTGCAACGCTTTGGATGCAGGAGTTCTGTCTGGATCTCGAAGATCTGGACTATGTACTTGGAAGCATGAAACTGCTCGGTTCCAAGGGAACAACCGGGACACAGGCAAGCTTTTTGGAACTGTTTGACGGAGATCAGGAGACCATCGACAAGATCGATCCGATGATTGCAAAGAAGATGGGATTCAAAGAGTGCTACCCGGTATCCGGCCAGACCTACTCCAGAAAAGTCGATACCAGAGTGATCAATGTACTGGCAGGCATCGCAGTGCACAATAACAAATTCTCCAACGATATCCGGCTGCTTCAGCATTTAAAAGAAGTAGAAGAACCGTTTGAAAAGACCCAGATTGGATCTTCCGCCATGGCTTACAAACGTAACCCGATGAGAAGTGAGCGTATCGCATCTCTTTCTCGTTATGTGATGGTAGATGCACTGAATCCGGCAATTACATCTGCGACTCAGTGGTTTGAGAGAACCCTGGATGATTCTGCAAACAAGAGACTTTCCGTTCCGGAAGGATTTCTGGCGATCGACGGTATCCTGGATCTGTGCCTGAACGTGGTAGACGGTCTGGTTGTATATCCGAAAGTCATCGAAAAACACATGATGGCAGAACTGCCGTTCATGGCAACTGAGAACATTATGATGGATGCTGTAAAGGCTGGCGGTGACCGTCAGGAACTGCATGAACGTATCCGTGTACTTTCCATGGAAGCAGGCAAACATGTCAAAGAAGAAGGGAAAGAAAACAACCTTCTGGAACTGATTGCAGCAGATCCGGCATTCAACATGACACTGGAAGAGCTGCAGAAGAGCATGGAGCCGTCCAGATATGTAGGCCGTGCACCAAGACAGGTGGACAACTTCCTGAAAAACGTGGTGAATCCGATTCTGGAAGAGAACAAAGAACTGCTGGGCGTAAAAGCAGAGATTCTGGTTTAATTGATTTAACCAAATAGCAAAGCGGATTGCGAATATCCGCTTGACATAAAAAGAAGGATATGGTTTCCAAAATGGATTCCATATCCTTTTTTTTGCTTTTGATAAAGTGATGTGGGTGTCAAAAGTCCCCAACTATGATGCCTGCGGATTGTTCCGTGCGTTGCACTCCCACAATCCTCTCCAGTATTCGCATATCGTGGGATTATCATCCCACTTTTATGTCTACGCTCCGCTTCGGTCGGAGCAAAACGAACATCCACTGGATGTTCTGCTCCATATCTCGGGGCGGGTCCCAAGGTCTTTCATTCACCTATGAGCAAGCTCATGTGGATTTAGACCTTTTGACCCTGGCATCATAAAGTATATTCAGAAAGATCTGATCTTGATGATTTAGTTGTCTTCCAGAGTTCCCTCTGTGCTGTAAACCTGACGTTTCTTTGCCATTTCATCGCTTGCCAGGTATTCGTCGTAGGAAGTGATCTTGTCGATCAGTTTTCCGTTTGGCAGAATCTCCATGATACGGTTTGCCGTTGTCTGCACAATCTGATGGTCGTGGGAAGCAAACAGGATCACACCTGGGAATTTGATCATGCCGTTGTTCAGGGCAGTGATGGATTCCATATCCAGGTGGTTGGTAGGTTCGTCAAAGATCAGGATGTTTGCACCGGAGATCATCATCTTGGAGAGCAGGCAGCGGACTTTCTCACCACCGGAGAGTACACGGACCTGTTTCACACCGTCATCACCGGCAAACAGCATACGTCCGAGGAAGCCACGTACATAAGTTGCATCTTTGATCTCGGAGAACTGTGTCAGCCAGTCTACGATCGTCAGATCATTGTCGAACTCTTTGGTGCTGTCCTTTGGAAAATAAGCCTGAGATGTGGTGACACCCCATTTGAAAGAACCTTCGTCCGGTTCCATTTCGCCCATCAGGATCTTGAAGAATACTGTTTTTGCAAGTTCGTTGCCGCCGACAAAAGCGACTTTGTCATTTCTTCCAAGTGTGAAAGAAATATCATCGAGTACTTTTACGCCGTCGATGGTCTTGGAAAGATTCTCTACCATCAGTACTTCATTGCCGATCTCACGTTCCGGACGGAAATCAATGTACGGATATTTACGGCTGGAAGGACGGATCTCATCCAGCTGGATTTTTTCCAGAGCACGTTTTCTGGAAGTAGCCTGTTTGGATTTGGAAGCGTTGGCACTGAATCTGGAGATAAAGTCCTGTAATTCCTTGATTTTTTCTTCCTTCTTTTTGTTTGCTTCTTTCATCTGACGGATCATCAGCTGACTGGATTCGTACCAGAAGTCATAGTTACCGGCATAGAGCTGAATTTTGCCATAGTCGATATCTGCGGTGTGGGTGCAGACCTTATTCAGGAAATAACGGTCATGGGATACCACGATAACGGTATTTTCAAAGTTGATCAGAAATTCTTCCAGCCATTCGATCGCACCGAGATCCAGGTGGTTGGTCGGCTCGTCGAGAAGAAGGATGTCCGGATTGCCGAATAGGGCTCTTGCAAGCAGGACTTTGACCTTTTCATTACCGTTTAAGTCGCCCATCAGAGTATAATGCAGATCCGGTTCAATGCCAAGACCGTTTAACAGTGTGGCTGCATCAGATTCTGCTTCCCAGCCGTTCATCTCAGCAAATTCGCCTTCCAGTTCGCTGGCACGGATACCGTCTTCTTCGCTGAAATCCTCTTTTGCATAAATGGCATCTTTTTCTTTCATAATATCATAGAGACGCTGATTTCCCATGATAACCGTGTCCATGACCGTGAACGCATCATATTTAAAATGGTCCTGCTCCAGGACGGAGAGACGCTGTCCTGGTGTGATGACAATATTGCCGTTGGTAGTGTCGAGCTGACCGGAAAGAATCTTCAGGAATGTGGATTTGCCGGCACCGTTGGCACCGATCAGACCGTAGCAGTTTCCCTCTGTAAATTTAATATTTACATCTTCAAATAATGCTTTCTTACCGATACGCAGAGTCACATTGTTTGCACTAATCATTTTTAACCTCCAGAAAGTATATTGTATACAATAATAATCGAACGAAATACATACAAAATCAGCTGTATGTATTCTGGTCAGTATCACTGACATTTTACCTGTTCTATTGTAACCGAAAACAGGAAAAAAGCAAGAGCCAGAACGAAATAACTGAATATAAGAAGCAAAATAATGGGTTCATGTTAAAAAAACAAGAAAAAATAACTGGATATTCTTGAAATTTTGTAGTATCTTTGCATGGTATGTTGTTAAATTAAGTGGTATATTATGATATCATAGAAAAATTGAAGTGCATGAAAGTAGGTGTAGATTATGTGTGGAATTTGTGGAATAGCAGGAAAATACGACAAACAGAAGCCGGTAATCGAAAATATGATGAAAAGTATTTATCACAGAGGTCCGGACGGCGGCGGAAACTATATAGATGAGGATGTTGCACTGGGATTTCGAAGACTGAGCATTATCGATCTGGACTGCGGCAATCAGCCGATGTTCAATGAGACGGGTGAAGTTGTGATCGTATTTAACGGTGAAATTTATAATTATCAGGAACTTACGAAAGAACTCCAGGCAAAAGGACATGTGTTTGCAAACCATTCTGATACAGAATGCCTGATCCATGCATATGAAGAATACCACGAGAAAATGCTGAAAAAGCTTCGCGGAATGTTTGGGTTTGCCATCTGGGACAGCAAAGAGAAAACATTATTTGCAGCCAGAGACTTTTTTGGCATCAAACCATTTTATTATGCGGAAATCAATGGAAATCTGGTCTTTGCATCCGAGATCAAAGCAATCCTGGAATATCCGGAGTACAAACGTGAGCTGAATGAAAAGGCTCTGAGCCATTATCTGAGCTTCCAGTATTCTGCTATGGATGAGACTTTTTTCAAAGGCATCTATAAATTAAATCCGGGATGCTGTCTGAAATACAAAGACGGCAAATTAAAAGTTTCCCGTTATTTTGATCCGACTCTGGTACCGGAGAAGCATCAGGATGAGAAAGCGATCGTAGAAGAGATCAAGGAGCGTGTTGCCGAGTCGATCGAGGCACATAAGATCAGTGACGTAGAAGTAGGTTCTCTGTTATCCGGTGGTGTGGATTCCAACTACATTGCAGCACAGGGACATTTCCAGAATACATTTACGGTAGGATTTGCAGAAGACAACGGCAGATACAGCGAGATGGAGCGTGCAAGAGAGATTGCAGATTATGCGGGAAGTACCTGCCATCAGAAAGTGATAACACCGGAAGAATACTGGGCAGTGCTGCCGAAAGTGCAGTATCATATGGATGAGCCTTTAGCCGATCCGTCCGCAGTTGCCCTTTGGTTTGTAGACGAACTGGCAGCAAGCAAGCTGAAGGTAGTTATGTCCGGAGAAGGTGCGGACGAGTTGTTTGGCGGATATGTGATTTATCATGAACCAGTCTCTTTACGTCCGTTTAAAGTATTGCCGGCAGGTCTGAAAAAGAAGATCAAAGAAAAACTGGAAGACAACAAAAAGAATTTTAAGGGAAAGAATTATCTGATCCGCGGATGTACACCGATTGAGGAGCGTTTTATCGGAAATGCTTATCTGTTCCATCCAAAGGAAAAAGCAAAAGTCTTAAAGAGCAGCATTCCGGCAGAAGATCCGAAGACACTGACGGCAGCCTGTTATCAGAAAACCAGAAAACTGGATGATACCGCACGTATGCAGTATATTGACCTGAAATTCTGGCTGATCGGAGATATCCTTCAGAAAGCGGATAAGATGAGTATGGCACATTCTCTGGAGACGCGTGTTCCGTATCTGGATATTGAAGTTTATAAGACGGCCAGAAAACTTTCTTTTGATAATAAAATCCGCAAGACGCAGACAAAATATGCCTTCCGTGAAGCTGCACACAGCATTCTTCCGGAGCAGGTGGCAACACGCAAAAAACTGGGATTCCCGGTACCGACACGTGTATGGCTCAAAGAAAAGAAATATTATGATAAAGTACGTGCTGCATTTGAAAGCGAAGCATCGAAAAAATTCTTCCAGACGGATTACCTGATCAGGCTGATGGATGATCATTATAATGGTCTGGCAGATAACAGCCGTAAAATCTGGGCAGTCTATACCTTCCTGGTATGGTACGATGTCTACTTCGGTGAGCAGCAGAGTGCTTAATAAAATGGGAGAACTTTACTTATGATAAAGAAAAAAGGTGCGATTTTTGATATGGACGGTACGCTTCTGGACTCTATGTGGGTATGGAGGCAGATTGACGTGGATTTTCTTGGCAGAAGAGGATTTGAAGTGCCGTCGGATTATCTGGAGATGATCACGCCGATGGGGTATTACCGGGCTGCCGAGTATACGATTGAGCGATTCGGACTGAATGAAAAGCCGGAAGATCTGATACAGGAATGGCATGGGATGGCAGCAGAAGCCTATGCGAAAAAGGTGGAGCTCAAGTCCCATGCAAAAGAATATCTGCTGAAACTCAAAAAGGCCGGTACACGCATCGCTGCGGCGACCTCATCGGCTTATGAGCTGATTGCACCCTGCCTTGAGCGAAATGGCGTGCTGGAGTGCTTTGATGCATTTGTGACTACCATGGAAGTGCCACACGGCAAAGATTTCCCGGATGTTTATCTGGAAGCGGCAAAAAGATTGAAACTTTCGCCGGAAGAATGCCTTATCTATGAAGATATCTATAAAGGAATCTGTGCGGCGAAAAGTGCAGGGTTTAAAGTTGTGGCCATGCGGGAAGAAGCATCTATTGATGACCAGGAGAAAATCCGGCAGGTATCAGATTATTACATAAAAGATTTTGTGGAACTCCTTAAATAAAAATTGACTGTTGTTTTCCCGGCAGGTGTAAAGAACTGAAATGCCGCACATTTTAAAATAGTGTTTGCAAAGAATAGATAGACAGAATGAACGAATTCCGAAGGCACGTAAAAGTGCCTTCTTGGGAATTCGTTCATTTTGCACATTGCTGTACGTTTTTGAACGGCCGTAGTTTTTAAAAACACTTCATATCATATTTTACACGCTGGCAGGAAACAGCCTTTTGCCACGCTGGTGCACGCAGAAAGTTTTTAGAATCAAAACATTCCGCATCAAGATAGTAAAAAAACAGAGGCACAGTGACGGCATTGAATTTCCGTTACTTTACCTCTGTTTTTTCATGTTCTGTCTTTTGGCTCGAAAGGCTGTTCCACTTAAGAGACTCCGCAGACCAGGAGCTTTTGGCAATGTGCAAACGAACGGTATCGTAAAAAATAGTGCGTAAAATAATACAGCCATGATGAATTCGAAAACAATCGCTCTGACGGTAGCAAGGCTTCCGTCGTGAGGTTTGCGATGCTGCCGCCCCAAGGAGCCGCTGTCTGAGCCTCGAAGAGGCGAGTTTAGGCGAAGGGCGGCTAACCGGCGAGCGAACCGAACAGGAAACGCAGCGTGTCAGGAGATTGTTTCGAATCATCATGGCGTTATATTTTACATATGTTTTCTTAATGCCCATCTTCTTGCCCTTCGGACAAGAAGCATCCCTCGCTCTAAAGAGCTCGGTCAATTTTTATTGAGGATATTCTTGTAAAGAAAAAACCGCCAAAGTCAACGACTCTAGCGTGCTGAAGCGATCGATTCGAACTCCGACCCTTGGTCCGTAGCCAAACGCTCTATCCAGCTGAGCTAAACGCACATTTTGTTTTGTTGCCTTGCTGTGTACCTCAGCAACAATGAGAATTATATAGTATGTTTATGGAAATGTCAACACTTTTTTTAAAAAAAATAAAAAAATTTTTGAGCCTGTTTTTATGGCTTTTTGCTTTGGGCAATGATAGAATAAATGAGGTAGTATTTCAGAAAGAAAAATCAGGAATGGAGGGCATAGCTTTGGATAAAACCGCAGAGTGTAAACTGGTTCTTGATACAGCGGTACTGGCAGGAAAGATCATGCTGCAAAGCGGAGCAGAGATCCATCGCGTAGAAGATACCATTCACAGGATATTAAAAGTATCAGGCATGAAAACAGCAGAAGCGTTTGTGATGCCGACCGGTCTGATCGTCACGCTCGACGATCCGCGTATGGATTCCATGACCGTTGTCAAACGGATCAAAACAAGAGGAACGAACTTGAGCAGGATTGCAGAAGTGAATGACATTTCAAGAAGATTCTGTTCCGGGAACATCAGTCTGGAAGAAGCGTTTCACAGTCTGAAGCATATGAAACAGTACACCTATACAGCTTTGCAAAAATACATCGCACAGATCATGGTAGCGTTTTTCTTTGCGGTTCTGCTTGGCGGAACCAGATGGGATGCAGTCGGGGCAGGTGCGGCAGGTATTGGCATGGTTCTGATCCTGTACCTTGGAAGAAAGATCGGGTTGAATGATTTTTTTCAGCTTTTGCTTGCTTCAGCGGTAATCGCAGTTGTGGCATATCTGGCAGCAGAGAATCCATATCAGACGATACAGATGGATATTGTGATCATAGCGGCGATCATGCCGATCGTTCCGGGAGCTGCCATAACAACGGCTGTGCGGGATACGATGCAGGGTGATTATGTGGCAGGAGGAGCAAAAGCACTGGAAGCATTTGTCAGTGCGGCGGCGATCGCGGCAGGCGTTTCATTTGGAATGATCCTGACGGGGGTGATGTGATGATTATACAGGTGATAGCGGCATTTGCGGCCATTTTTACATTCGCAATGGCACTTGAAATACCGAAAAAATATCTTATAAACTGCGGCTTTATCGGTGCGGCCGGATGGTTTGTCTATCTGGTTGTACTGCAAAGATTCGGGATGATGACAGCTAATCTGCTCGGTGCGGCAGCTATTACACTGCTTGCCCATTTTTTTGCAAGAATCAAAAAAGCACCGGTGACGATTTTTTTGATCCCGGGGTTTCTGACACTGGTTCCGGGGGCAGGATTATATCGCAGCGTGCATTACTTTTTTATAGGAAATCGAAGCATGGGAGCTGCCTACCTGGTGCAGACACTTCAGATTGCGGGTGTGATTGCACTTGGCGTATTTATGGTCGATTCCCTTGTGGAGATCATTGGAAAAAGAAAACAAAAAGAAGAGAAAAACAATCAGAGTCAGGTAAAAAAATAGCAGGTGCAGCATGGGACTGCACCTGTATCATAGAAAAGAGGTAATGGTTTATTCCATTTCGTCTTCGTCGTAAGCGTCGTTATGGCAGTTTTTGTCATAGCCGCTCTTACCGGCATAGTTTTTTGAAGTGGTTTTATCGTAGGTGTTTTTCGAATCGTAAGCATTTTTTGAAGTAGTCCGATCGGTTTCGTTTGTGGAATTGTAAGTGTTCTGTGTGCGGTTTTTCGAATTTGCATTTTTACTCATGTCAATTTCCTCCTTGTGACTGTAAATTCATTCCGAAGGCACGAGAGACTTTGTGTGCGTTTCTGGTCAGTACGTCTGAGATTGATCTGAGAGAACTGCACTGCATCTTATGTGGTGCCTTCTGACATCTTATAGTTTCTTCAAAAAGTGAAAAAATATAATGGAAATCATTGCCAAAATCTGCCGATGTTTTCATAATAGACAAAAAACAGAAAAATACTTATTGCAATTTTTACCAATATATATTATAATTCAACTGTAAAAAGAATTTACCCTTCAAAAATTTTTTTTACGAACCCCTTATTAATTATTTATACTCCCCTCGAAACATCCGGTAGCTCCCCTACCGGATGTTTCATTTTACGGAAAATCAAGTCTTCGGAAGGGGTTTTTCAGATACCATTTTCTGTTTTATGGCATATGGTATACTGGAAGGAGTGAAGGGATTTATGGAATATGAAATGATTTCGGAAAAAGAACTGGATCGCCTTTTGGAAAAAGAACAGGGTTTTGTGATAGATCTTCGCTCACCGTGGGAATATGCAGCTTATCACATTCCGGGAGCGGTGAATATTCCGTATGAACGGCTGAAAAAGGTTCGGGGACTGCCAAAGAATGTTCCACTGATTTTTTACTGTGAACGTGGTTCAGTCAGTATGGTGGCGGCAAGGGAGATGGCAGAAAAAGGATACCGGGCAAAGAGTCTGACCGGCGGCATCCATTCCTGGCACAGAAGGCTTGGATAGAGGCAAAAAAGATTGACAGGGAAAAACAGCAAGATTATAGTTAATAAACAGGAAGAGAACAGTGAAAAAGGGCTGAAAAGACGGCTGTTCTTTTGCCTTGAAATGCAAAGTGAAAAAGAAAAGGAGAATATACGATATGAAATTGATGTTTGCATCTGATATACACGGTTCTGCGTATTATTGCAGAAAGATGCTGGAGGCATATCAGGCGGAGGAGGCAGACCGCCTGATTCTTCTCGGGGATATTCTGTATCATGGACCGCGAAATGATCTGCCGAAAGAGTATGCTCCAAAAGAAGTGATTGCCATGTTAAACCCGATGAAGAATGATATCTGTGCGGTTCGCGGAAACTGCGAGGCTGAAGTAGACCAGATGGTACTGGATTTCCCGGTGATGGCAGATTACGCTCTGATTCTTTACGGAGAACGTAATCTATATGCCACACATGGTCATATTTATAATGAAAACAATCTGCCGCCTCTGAAAAACGGGGATATTCTGATCCACGGTCATACGCATGTATTAAAAGCAGAAAAAAGAGAAGATTATACACTGCTCAACCCGGGATCGGTATCGATCCCGAAAGAAGGAAATCCGCCAAGTTATGCAATCCTGGAAGATGGTCTGTTTACGATCAAAGGATTTGATGGAACGATTATAAAAGAACTGCAGCTGTAGACAAGGGACAGATGTGAAGATACGGAGAAAATATGAAAATTTATGAACTGATCGCCCCATGCCATTTCGGGCTGGAGGCAGTATTGAAACGGGAAATTACAGATTTAGGTTATGAGATCAGCAAAGTGGAAGACGGAAAGGTGACTTTTCTCGGAGATGCCGAGGCCATCTGCTATGCAAATATTTTTCTGCGGACGGCGGAGAGGATCCTTCTGAAGGTCGGAACGGTTCATGCAGAGACGTTTGACGAGCTTTTTGAGGGCGTCCGTGCTCTTCCGTGGGAAGAATATATTCCGGAAAACGGAAAATTCTGGGTTACAAAGGCAACTTCCGTAAAGAGTAAGCTGTTCAGTACCTCGGATATTCAGTCCATTGTGAAAAAAGCAATGGTAAAAAGGATGGAAAAGGCTTACGGGAAATCCTGGTTTGAAGAAGACGGAGCTTCTTTCCCGGTAAGGGTAACGTTTATGAAGGATGAGGCGGTGATCGGACTTGATACTACCGGAATTTCGCTGCACAAACGCGGATATCGTCAGAATACAGCAAAAGCCCCGATCTCGGAGACGCTTGCAGCAGCATGACTGACACCATGGAGAAAAAGACCGTATTCTGGTCGATCCGTTCTGCGGAAGCGGTACCTTCCCGATCGAGGGCCGCCATGATGGCGGCAAACATGGCACGGGCATGAACCGCAGCTTTTATCAGAAGCCTGGCTGCATCTGATCCCGAAGAAAAAACTGGTACGATGCGGTGGAAGAAGCACAGGAGCAGATCAATCTGAATATCGAGACAGACATTCAGGGATACGATATCGATGCGGCAGTGGTGCACAGTGCAAGAGAAAATGCGAGAAGAGCCGGAGTGGAAGAACTGATCCATTTCCAGCAAAGACCGGTTAGCGAACTGCATCATCCGAAAAAGTATGGTTTTATCATCACCAATCCGCCGTATGGAGAGCGTCTGGAAGAAAAAGCAGAACTTCCGGCACTTTACCGGCAGATCGGAGAGAGCTTTGACCGTCTTGATACCTGGTCTAAATATATGATCACCAGTTACGAGGATGCACAGCATTATATAGGAAAGAAAGCGGACAAGAACCGTAAGATCTATAATGGTATGATCAAAACCTATTTCTATCAGTATCTGGGGCCAAAACCTCCAAGACGGGAGAAAAATTGAAAATAAGGTTTTTAAGAAGTATGCGAAATGCTCTGGTGATCGTGATCGTATGCCTGAGTGTGTCGTTGTTGTATGATGTATACAAAGAACCAATTGACCGGCTGCTGCATCTGGATCAGACAGAGACGAACGAAACCACAGAAACCGGAAACAGGAAGCAGAAAACGAAAAAACAGGCACAGAAGCCAGACGGACAGCAGGAAGAAGGTCTGCCGTCCGCTTATGATGGACGCATGACGGGCAAAGCTCCGGAAGTGAAAAATCAAGGTACGTTTGGGACTTGCTGGGCAGTTGTTACTTCGTCTGCCCTGGAATCACGGCTGCTGCCGCAGGAGGATATCATTTTTTCGGCGGATCACATTTCCACACAGAACAGCTATGCAATCGGTCAGGAAGAGGGAGGAGCCTACAACATTGCGATCGCCTATCTGACGGCGTGGCAGGGACCGGTGACCGAAGAGATGGATCCTTATGGAGACGGTGTTACACCAGAAGGCCTTTCACCGGTAAAACATGTGCAGGAAGTTCAGATCGCAGAAGATAAGGATTTTGATGCGATCAAAGAAATGATTTACCGGTACGGAGCCGTTCAAAGCTCGATCTATATGGATATGGGCGGGACAAAAGTGACATCTGAATACTATGATCCGGAAAATACTTCCTACTATTATAATGGAGAGGATGAAGTGAACCATGACATTCTGATCATTGGATGGGATGATGATTATCCGGCGGAGAATTTTACGAAGACTCCATCGAAAAACGGTGCGTTTCTGTGTCAGAACAGCTGGGGCGAAGGCTTTGGCGACGGCGGAAGATTTTATGTTGCCTATGATGATACACAGATTGGCAGAAACTGTGTGGCATACACAAGGATTGACGGGATGGATAACTATGACCATCTTTATCAGACCGATCTGTGTGGCTGGGTCGGAAATATGGGCTATAAAAAAGAAAGCTGCTGGTTTGCAAACGTTTATACGGCAGATAGTACACAGACGCTGCGTGCAGTCGGGTTTTATGCAACCGGACCGGAGTCGGATTACGAAATCTATGTGGCGGCAGATTTTAAAAACGAGATGTCACTTGTTTTGCCAAAGAAGATCCAGAAAGGTCATCTGGAACGAAAAGGGTTTTATACGATTGATCTGAAAAAAGAAATTTCCATAGCAGAAGGAGAACGTTTTGCTGTTATGGTCAAAATAAACACACCGGGCAGTGATTATCCAGTGGCGATGGAATATCGGGCCGATGACCAGACTGCAAATGTAAATCTGGAAGACGGGTGCGGCTACGTCAGCGTGGACGGTTACAGGTGGAGCCGGATCGAAGAAGAGTATGGCGGAAATATCTGCCTGAAAGCCTATACAGATAATCGCTGATGTGCTATGATAACGAATATAGGATGAACAAAAGCAGAAGGGAGAAAATCATGAAGAAAAGAATTGTTTTTGCAACCGGAAATGCCGGGAAAATGAAAGAGATCAAAATGATTCTGGGAGATCTGGGGATGCCGGTTGTCTCGATGAAAGAAGCCGGTATAGAGGCAGACATTGTAGAAGATGGAACGAGTTTTGCAGAGAATGCACAGATCAAGGCAAGTGCAGTCTTTGAAAAATGCCATGATATCGTGCTTGCAGATGATTCTGGACTGGAGATTGACTACCTGAACAAGGAACCGGGCATTTATTCTGCACGCTATATGGGAGAAGATACTTCCTATCATATCAAAAATGCAAATCTGATCAGCCGTCTGGAAGGGGTGCCGGATGAGAAACGTACCGCACGTTTTGTCTGTGCGATTGCAGCGGTTCTTCCAAATGGAGAAGTGCTGCACAGTGAAGGCACGATCGAAGGAATCATCGGATACGAAGAACAGGGTGAGAATGGTTTTGGATATGATCCGATCTTTTATCTGCCACAGTATGGATGTACAACGGCACAGCTGGAGCCGGATGTGAAAAATGAATTAAGCCACAGAGGCAAGGCACTGCGTGCGATCAAAGAACAACTGAGAAAATATTGCGAGGAGGGAGCATATGAAGATACTGATCGTCAGTGATACGCATGGAAGACTGGAAAATCTGGAGCGGGTGATCGAAATGACAAAACCGATCGATGCCCTGATCCATCTCGGAGATGTGGAAGGACAGGAAGATTACATACGCCGTCTGGTTCCGTGTGCAGCCTATATGGTCAGTGGAAACAATGACTTTTTTTCCATGCTCCCAAGAGAACTGAGTTGAACTCTGGCAAATATAAAGTGCTGATCACACATGGTCATTATTATTATGTTTCCCTCAATACCGAGGAGCTTCGCCGCCAGGCAAGGAGCAGAGGCAAAGACATTGTGATGTTCGGGCATACACACAAACCGTATCTGGATACGGAAGACGGGATCACGATCTTAAACCCGGGCAGTCTGTCTTATCCGAGACAGGAAGGACGCAGGCCAAGTTACATGATCATGACCATAGATGAGGCGGGAGAAGCCCGCTATGAAATCTGTTATCTCTGATAAAACTTGATATAGCCTCCGGCGGATTGCAGAGGTGCACAGAAGAATATGTCATATGATGGATGACGTACACCGCACGGCAACAGTGCCGGAGGCATTCTTGAAATAGAAGAAAAGCAGCGTTTGATAACAGATGTGAAAAGATCGCAGGAAAAACGGTGAAGATCAAAATTGTTTGGAATTTTTGGAATTGTTTAAACTTTTTTGAAAAAAGGTGTTGACAGGAGAGAAAAACGATGGTATGATACAACACGTTGAAGGCAATGAGCCGGAAACAAAGCGGGAAAATAAAATGACAACAAAAAAATGTTGAAAAAAGTAAAAAAAGTACTTGACAGACAGAAATAAAAGTTGTAAAATATATCTCGTGTCAAACAAAAAAAAGAGAAATGCATATAAGCAAATAACGGGGTGTGGCTCAGCTTGGCTAGAGCGCCTGGTTTGGGACCAGGAGGTCGCAGGTTCGAATCCTGTCACCCCGACTGAAATTTTAAATTTCATCAAGTTTATATGCGGGTGTAGTTCAATGGTAGAACACCAGCCTTCCAAGCTGGATACGTGGGTTCGATTCCCATCACCCGCTCTTTGAGTCTGTAGCTCAGTTGGATAGAGCAACGGCCTTCTAAGCCGTTGGTCGGGGGTTCGGAATCCAGGCTCGTTTTATGGTGGGTATAGCGCAGCTGGTTAGCGCGCCAGATTGTGGCTCTGGAGGCCAAGGGTTCGAATCCCTTTATCCACCTTTTTGGGCTATCGCCAAGCGGTAAGGCACAGCACTTTGACTGCTGCATTCGCTGGTTCGAATCCAGCTAGCCTCAGCTAGCGTAAGCCGGCTGGACAAAAAGTGCCGATGCTTTCGCTCGTATAGTTCAGAACAAAATATGGGATATTAGCTCAGTTGGTAGAGCACTTGACTTTTAATCAAGTTGTCCGGGGTTCGAATCCCCGATGTCTCATGAGAAAGATGCATGGAAATGCATCTTTTTTTTGTTGCAGTAACGAGGAAATGCCAGAGGCATTGGTGCGGAGCGAGAAAGCGGGCAAAAAGTGATACTGTATCTGCAAAAAAAGAGTTACAGTATCAAATTTTTCTCACATTTGTTTTTTATCATAAGTGCCAGTGTGATAACTTAATATTTTCTTAAGAAAGGGAATTTAAAAGTATGAAAGCGAAAAAGAAATGGATGTTTCTTGGACTGACTGTTCTGGTTGTTGTGGCAGCAGGTCTTGGATACTGGAAACGGATCGGAATCCGCAATACGCTGTATCGTATGCTGGATAAGCAGATTCCATTAACAGGTGATGTTTATGGATATTACGGACAGGAAGTAAAGGTAAAAGAAAATCTGAATGAAGAAACCTCTTTCCAGATGGAGGATTCCTATGCAGACAAAATTGACACGACGATCACAAAAGAATCCAGTATGGTTGATACCTCCTGGCAGATCGACCAGCAGATCGAGGCGGAAGTCCAGTCCGGTGCATATACCTTTGAAGAGCCGGAAGTGATCATGGATCCTTACCAGATCTCACCGCTGACCGGTGTTGCAGTATTTCAGACAGATGAGGAATGCCGTGTCCGGGTTACTGTAAAAGGAAAGACAAAAGAAGCAGATATCACCGGTGTGACTGTGAAAGCAAAAGGACATCGGGTACCGATCATCGGTCTTTACCCGAAAACGGAGAATTCGGTAAAACTGGAACTTTTAGATGACAACGATCAGACGATTAAAGAGATGGAACTGAAAGTTCAGACTGACGGACTGCCGGAAGAGATGGATGACATGGTATCGGTTGAAAAAAGTTCCGGAGAATCTGCCTATGGTCTTACGATTATTTCCGGTCAGGGCGTGTATTATCCGTTCGCTTATGATGTAAACGGAGATATCCGCTGGTATCTGAACCACAGAACATCCACTTACGGTGTGTTTCAGCTTTCGAATGGAAATTATATCATGCAGGACAATTACGGATACGTTTCTTCTGTGACAAAATCATTCCCTGCTGTTTTGTATGAAATGGATTATCTCGGACGGGCTGTACAGATGTACCTTGTTCCGCACGGAACGCACCATGAAATCATTGAAAAAGAGCCGGATGGAAATCTTCTGATTCTGACCAGCACCCTGCAGGATCATGTGGATGACAAGATCATTGAGCTTGACCGAAAGAGCGGAGAGATCGTCAACAGTCTGGAGATGACGGAGCTTTTTGGAAATGATTATACCGAAGACGTGATTGACTGGGCACATTTAAATACCGTTTCCTATCAGGCGGAGGATGATACCATTCTGATCAGTCCGCGAAACTTGAATTCCGGTGTGAAGTTAAACTGGACCACACATGAAATCGTCTGGATTCTGGCAAATCCGGAAGTCTTTAAAGGAACGAAATACGAGAAATATGTGCTTACACCGGATTCAGATTTTCTGTGGCATTACAGACAGCATACCGTTTATCAGATTGATACGGATCTGGACGGCAATCCGGATACGGTAGAGATCACGATGTTTGACAACCATCGTAACCCGGAAGCAGATTATTATGATCATGAAAAAGGATCATTTGTAACAGTTTATGCAGTGAATGAAAAAGAAAAGACGGTTTCACTTCTGAAAAAACTACCGGTTGTGAAGGCGAACGTTACATCGAATACCACTTACGATGCAGACAGCGGTCATATCTTTGGAATGTGCGGAACGGTAAAAAGCGGCACTGCCAAAACAGGTATGACTTATGAGTTTGATTATGAGAGCGGTGAAATCCTCAATCAGTATTACATCAACAAGAATTATTACCGTGCAATTGAACTGAAAGCAAATTATGAGACAATGTCAGAAGCGATGCAGCAACCGGAGAATTATATCAAAGGAACACTTCGTCCGCTGATGGAAACCACTGCCAGGATCGCGGAACCGACACAGCAGCTGAGCGAAGGAATGAATTTTAAACTGACGGCAGGCATTCTGTTTGCAGAGATGCGGAACCGTCAGGTATCCCAGATTATTTTCAAAGGAGAGAACAAATCTTATGTTTATGATCAGTCATTCCTGAAGCTCAGAGAAGAAGACTATCTTCTGCGTACAGAGAGCATTCCGATCCCGCTTACAACAGTGGAAAAAGGAACCTATCAGATCTACTGTGTTTATCAGGATGGATATTATGATACGGCACAGACGATCACGATAAAATAAAGGCGGAGGGTTTTGCACATTGCCAAAAGCTCCTGGCCAGCCAGGGGCACTTAAGCGAAAAATTTTTGCATGCCAAACAAAAAAGACAGAGCACATGACATATTCTTATGCCAATATGCCTCTGCCTTTTTTGGTTTATTATTAATTTGTGACATTCCGCTTAGGCGACCCCGGGCAGGCCCGGAGCATTTGAAAATGTGCAAAGCAAAAGTATTTATGGAAGATAGTGGCGTTCTGTATTCATAACACAGTTTCTATAACCTTCCTTTGTACATTTACAAAACCTCCGCCGTAACTTGATGAGAAAAATTGATTGATAAGAAGAAAAATATTGACACAAAAAAACAGTAATGCTAGGATGATACAGTTAGAAATAGCTAACATTAATTTGCTTGAACGAATAAAGAAAGGGCAGGTAAATTTTATGAAAAAAAAGATCACAGCAATTTTGATGGTGATCCTGATCGGTATAATGGCTGCAGGATGCGGACAGCAGCAGAAAACAGAGCAGACAGAGGGCACAGAAGAATCAGCGAGCCAGGATATTTTTGCGATGGACACTTACATGTCTGTGACTGCATATGGGGCAGATGCAGAAAGTGCAGTTTCGGATGCAATTGCAGAGATTGAGCGATTGGATGCACTGCTTTCGACAGGAGAGACGGACAGTGAGATCTATAAGCTGAACCAGAATGGAGGAGGAAGCATTTCGGAAGATACTTCTTATCTTCTTGAGCGTGCACTTGAGATTTGGAAAAGTACGGATGGCTGTTTTGAGATCGGTATTTACCCACTGATGCAGGAATGGGGCTTTACAGACGGCAATTATAAAGTTCCGGATAAGGAAACACTGCAGAAACTACTGCCTCTGGCGGATTCTTCAAAAATTGATTTTAATGAGAAAGATCAGACCGTCAGCTTTGAACAGGATGGAATGGAGATTGATTTCGGAGGAATCGCAAAGGGCTATACTTCCGGAAGGATCATGGATATTTTCCGTGAACATGGCATCACAAGCGGAATGGTAAGCCTTGGCGGAAACGTACAGGTACTTGGAATCAAAACAGATGGAAGCAAATGGAGAGTTGCCGTTCAGAATCCAGAAGATACGGAAAATTATCTTGGTGTCCTTGAGACACAGGATCGTGCGGTGATCACGTCCGGCGGTTATGAACGCTATTTTGAACAGGACGGCAAGACCTATCAGCATATACTGGATCCGAAAACAGGATATCCGGCAGACAGTGGACTGACATCTGTGACGATCGTCAGTGCGGACGGAACGCTGGCAGATGGTCTGTCTACGTCACTTTTTGTGATGGGAAAAGAAAAAGCAGTGGCATACTGGCGGGCACACAGCGAAGAATTTGATGCGATTCTGGTAGAAAAAGACGGAACCGTATCGGTGACAGAGAACATTGCGGATCAGTTTACACCGGATGATGCGGTAAAAAAGACAGAAATCATAACAAAGCATTCAAGTCGAACGCACGTGAGACTTGGTGCGTGATTCTGGTCAGCGAAAGCTGACATATTCTTCTCAGAATCACTGCACATCCTTGCGGAGCGTTTATCTCAGTCGGAGATTATACTCCCACTGAGAAAGACTTGGAGTGTTATTACTCACTTGCAGAAGTGGGAGTCTTCTCGACTGAGATAAAAGACAAGAAGCATAAGACTGGAGGAGCGGTAAGATGAACTGGAAAAAATTATCAGCGTTTGCACCGATGCTGGCGGTTATTGTACTGGCCGGATGCATGGGAAAAACATTAGCGGGATATACGCCGGCCACTTACGAAGCCAAAGCAGAAGAAATCACACTCCAGGAAGAAACAACACAAAGCACAGAAGAAAAAGGACAGCAAACGTCCAAAATAAAGAAAAAAACAAAGAAAGCCACAAAAACAGAAAGCAAAAAGAAAGCGGCAAAAGGAAACTTTGATCTGGAAGATGGAACTTATATCGGGGAAGGTCAGGGATTTGGCGGAACGATTAAAGTTTCGGTCGTAATAAAAGACAAGACGATCACAGAAATCAATGTCGTGAGTGCCGAAGGAGAAGATGCGGCTTTCTTTGGAAGAGCGAAGGGTGTGATCGATAAGATCCTTTCCGGGCAGAAGACGGATGTGGATGTGGTATCCGGTGCGACCTATAGTTCCAGAGGCATTATAAGTGCCGTGAAAAATGCATTGACCGGAGAGAAGGATACCAGTACTTCACCGGCAGCGGGCGGCACAGGCGGGGCATCGGCAGCAGCCGGAAGTGGAAAGATCACGCAGGTGGCGGAAGACAAAGATCAGACCTGCAAAGACGGCACTTACTATGGCACCGGAACTGGATTTGGCGGAACGGTGAAAGTAAAAGTTGTGATCAAAGATAACAAGATCAAAAGTATTGAGATCGTGGAACATCAGGACGGAAGCAGCTATATGCAGAAGGCATCCGCACTGATCAGCACGGTGATCGAAAAACAGAGCACCAACGTAGACGGCGTGTCCGGGGCAACTTATAGTTCGGCCGGTCTGATCGAGGCGATCCGAAATGCTGTAGATCAGGCAAAAACGACAAAGACAACCGGGGACAATAAGAAAGAAACCGAGAAAAAGAATAACGATACATCCGGAACTGTCACTCCACAGGTGACTGGAAAGTTTCCATATAAAGATGGTATCTACTATGGAACCGGGGAAGGATATATGGGAGATATCACCGTTGCAGTGGTCATCCAGAATAAGACAGTCACCTCAATCCTGGTGACAGAGACAGACGGAGACGGGGAAGAATTTGTCAAAAAGGCAAAAGCAGTGGCAGACCAGATTGTAAAAAAACAGAGTACCAGGAAAATAGATACCGTGTCGGGAGCAACTTACAGCTCGAAGGGAATTCTGGAAGCGATCAAAGATGCCCTGAATCATGCAAAAGAGGCAACTAACGGGAAAGAAACCGAAAAGCCGGCAGAAACCGAAACGCAGAAGCCAGCAGAAACCGAGAAACCCTCAGAAAGTGAATCTTCATCGGAGAGTGAAAAAGAAAGAGTGTATGCCGACGGAGATTATACCGCTTCGGCAACCTGCACTTCCTCTGGCGGAGGAGCGTTTGACGATTATACACTGACTGCGACCGTCACGATCAAAGATGACAAGATCACAGCGATCACAAACGTTGCCGGAAGCGGAGCAGGTTATGTGGCTGCAGATGCTCTTTATATAAAGAGGGCGGCAGAAGGCACAAGAAAAGCACAGGGAGTGGTAGCACAGGTTCTGGCAAAGAACAGCCTGGACGAGATCGATGTGGTATCCGGTGCGACCTGTTCATCCAGTGCCCTTTTAGAAGCCTGCAGACAGGCACTTGAGAGTGCAAAGATCGTGCAACAAAGTGAGTAAAAAGTAAGGAAGATTCTGATGAAAAAATTCTGGATAAAAATGTGCAGCCTTGTGCTGCTACTGTTTCTGATCGGCGGTTACAATACCGTGCTTGCAATGCGGGAGCAGCGAGATGAGATCGCCAGGCTGACCGCAGAGCTGGAGGGCAGCAAGATGACCGTTTCAGCTTTAAAGGAACAGCAGGCAAAGAAAACAGAAAATACAGCGGCAGAGGCTTTAAAAGGTGCAGATGCCAAGAATACAGACGGAGGCTGGAAGGACGGCACTTACGAAGGGGAAGGTCAGGGATTTGGCGGCAAGGTCGTTGTGGAAGTGACGATCGAGAGCGGAGAAATCACGTGCATTGAAGTCAAAGAAGCACAAAAAGAGGACAGTGCATACTTTGAAATGGCAAAGGATATCATCGAGGATATCGTAGATGCACAGTCGGCGGACGTGGATACTATCAGCGGAGCGACCTTCAGTTCAACCGGAATCCGGGAAGCAGTTACACAGGCACTTGAAAAGGCGGAATAAGAAATGAACAAGAAACTTGACAGAAAAAAGCAAAAACAAGTACATCGCTATGTAAGAGCTACCATACGGCTGATCTTCTTTCTGCTGGTACCATCCGCTTTTACAGCTGCATTTTCCGGTGTAAAATATCTGTTTACGCAGATTGGCAAAGGAGATGCGATCGGCATGACAAGTTTTGTCACAGCTCTGTGCGTCCTATGCCTTTATACCATTCTGTTCGGTCGGTTTTTCTGCGGATTTGCCTGTGCATTCGGAAGTTTCGGAGATGCGCTGCATGGTATTTATCTGTGGATCTGTAAAAAAATCAGGAAAAAACCGTACCGTATTTCAGAGAAGATCACAAAGTATTTATATTTGCTGAAATACATCGTGCTGGCTATGATCAGCCTGTTATGTTATGCAGGCGTTTATGCAAAAACAAAGGGCACCAGTCCGTGGGAAGTTTTTTCCATGATCCGTGCCGGAAACTTCAAACTTGGCGGATATGCCATCGGGATTGTACTGCTGACCATTCTGATGATCGGCATGTGTGTGCAGGAACGCTTTTTCTGCCGTTTTTTCTGTCCGATGGGTGCCGTCTTTTCCCTGCTTCCGGCACTGCCGTTCCTGACACTGGCAAGAGAGCGTGAAAACTGCATCAAAGGATGCAGGGCATGTACGAAAAACTGTCCGGCAGAAATGGGACTTCCAAAGAGCGGTTCGATCGAGACACCGGGAGAATGTTTCCAGTGTCAGAAGTGCGTGGACATCTGCCCGAAAGGAAATATCCATACGAGAGTGCCGAAACTTCGCGGCAATGAAGTGTGGTTTACGGTTTTCAGAGCATTGCTGCTGCTTGGCGTGCTTTACCTGTTCCATCTGGCATAGGCAAAAGGGAGTAGCCTTCTTTTATGCCGGGCGGAACTATTTTTAAGGTTATTGGTTAGCAAATGCTAATTTTTAATAAAACAAACTAATTATTATTCGAGGAGGAATACTCATGAAAAAAAGAACCATCAACATGAAAAAGTCACTGGCAATCGCAGTCGCAGCAGCAATGATGCTCGGTATCTGCCCGACAGCAGCACCGGTCAATGCAGCAGATTCAGATTACAAATACGTTTATGCAAGTCTGGACTGGGCAGAGTACTGGCAGAATGAAAATGTTTATCTGGCAAGCGGAAGTACACTGAAATCTTCCTCCGAAGAAGCGGATGCCAGAGGAGAATATGATAAAGGTGCATTTGACGTTGTAACGCGTGCAACGAAAAACCACGGACTGCACCGCGGAAGTTTCCAGTGTGATGCTGTGATCCGTGATACCGATGGAAAAGCATATGAAATCTCTTACTGGACATCCGAAGAAGTGTCGGCAAAGGATGAAAATGGACAGGATACTACGAAAAAAGTTGTCTATGCAGTCCTGACAGACGGAAGCAAGATCCAGTTTGATAAAGGTACGATCACCTACACCGAAAACGGTGAGACAAAAACGGCAACCATGGAGGATTATGAAGTAAAAGGAATCAAATATGTACCGGTTGCAGTCAAAACAGAAGATTATGCAGATTTCTGCAAGAAATACAGCGTAACAGAAGATACAGCTGCAATCGAAGGCGGATATACGGAGAATGCACTGAAAGCATATACAAAGACAGCAGAAGTAACTGCAGATACCAATGGTCTGAAAGTTGCAACAAAAAATGCAGACGGAACCTATTCTTTTGCGGCAAGAAAGACAGGAAGCAATTCCGGTATCAAAAATGAAGCACAGAAAACAGTCGATGAGACAAAGATTGTAAAGACGGTACGTTCCGCGGATGATGCTGAGACTTACGGTGCATTTATCCGTGTTGACCTGACAGGTGATGCTTATGGTGATCTGGGTGCAAATATGCAGACAGTTCGCTGGGACTACTATGGAAATGACAGCACTTACACAAACAAACTGGCAACCTACGGAACAAAATTTGCAGCAGACAACTGGATGCACAAATCCATGGGTGTTCAGCTTGGACTGACGAAATCCCTTCGCTGCCAGCTGCCGGAAGGAACCGACGGAACCGGATACTGGAAAGTAACTGTATATGCACTGGGATATCAGGATTATACCTTTGAAGTACAGGCAACATCTGAGAATATCGTATCTGACAATAAAGGTGATGAGAAAGTAGATACCACAGAACTGCAGAAAGTGGTAGACGAAGCAAAGAAACTGGTAAAAGCAGACTACACCGCTTCTAGTTGGGCATCTTTTGAGACAGAGCTGGCAGAAGCAGAAGATGAGCTGAAAACACCGCATACACAGGCAACAGTAAACGAAGCGATCGCTCATCTGCAGAATGCGATCAAAGATCTGGTAAAAGTACAGAAAGAAACCGAGACAAAGACACCGGAAACAAAAAAAGATATCAACAATGATAAGAACAACCAGACACAGACTGCTTACAAAGCAAAAGTAAAACTGAACTCTGTCAAGAACACAAAAGGCAGAAAAGCAGTCCTGAAATGGAAAAAGGTTAAAAATGCAGACGGTTATGTTGTATACCGTGCAACAAAGAAAAACGGAAAATACGCAGCAGTAAAAACCATCAACAAAGGAAAGACGGTTACCTTTACCAACAAAAATCTGAAAAAAGGAAAAACATACTACTATAAAATCAAAGCTTACAAAAAAGTAAACGGCAAAAAAGCACTTGGTCAGTTTTCAGCAGTAAAGAGCGTTAAAATCAAAAAATAAGCGTAAGTTTTCAGATTTTTCGGGCGGGCACACTTGACAGGGTGTGCCTGCTTTTGTATAATAAAACAGCATGCGGTCATGGCGGAATTGGCAGACGCGCTGGTTTTAGGTGCCAGTGGGCAACCGTGTGAGTTCGAGTCTCACTGGCCGCATTCTTTACAGAAAAGAGACAATTTTTTCTATTCATCTGCTTGACAATTTCAGACAGTTGAGATATAGTAAATATATACAAAAAAGCTTTGGATTTTTTTAGAGTTTTCAGAAGCTTTACATATAAGTAGAGTAGATATCGTACGTAAAGTGTCGTTGGAGGGGGAGGCTTCCGACGAACGAAGGTTATACCGCGTTACGGTCTCGCTTCCGCTACTGCACAAAGAACCAGGATATTTTATCCTTTATTTTTGTGCGGCATTTTTTTACCCAAAAACAGCTAATTACCGCAAAAAGCGGTTAATAAAGAAAGGAGTAATGAACATCATGGGATTCAAATCAGACATTGAAATTGCACAGGAGACAACGATGGCTCCAATCACAGAAATTGCAGACAAAGCAGGTATTGACCGTAAATATCTGGAGCAGTACGGCAATTATAAAGCAAAAATTGACTACAATCTGTTAAGAGAAAAAGAAGGCGAAGACGGCAAGCTGATCCTGGTTACCGCAATCAACCCGACTCCGGCAGGAGAAGGAAAGACAACCACATCTGTAGGTCTGGCAGACGGAATGTCAAGACTTGGTAAAAAAGTTATGGTAGCTCTTCGTGAGCCGTCACTTGGACCTGTATTCGGTGTAAAAGGCGGAGCAGCCGGCGGCGGATATGCTCAGGTAGTTCCGATGGAAGATATCAACCTTCACTTCACAGGTGACTTCCATGCGATCGGCGCAGCTAACAACCTGCTGGCAGCAATGATCGACAACCACATTTTCCAGGGCAACGCTCTGAACATCGACCCGAGAAAGATCACATGGAAGAGATGCGTGGATATGAACGACCGTCAGCTGAGAAACGTAGTAGACGGACTTGGCGGAAAGACAAACGGAATGCCAAGAGAAGATGGTTATGACATCACAGTTGCTTCTGAGATCATGGCAGTTCTCTGTCTTGCAAGTGACATCACAGACCTGAAAGAAAGACTGTCTAAAATCATCATTGGCTATACATACGGAAAGATCGCAGAGCAGAAACCGGTTACCGCAGGTGACCTGAATGCACAGGGAGCTATGGCAGCTCTTCTGAAAGATGCACTGAAACCAAACCTGGTACAGACACTGGAGAAAACACCGGCAATCGTACACGGCGGACCATTCGCAAACATCGCTCATGGATGTAACTCCGTAACAGCAACCAAGATGTGTCTGAAACTGGCTGATTACACCATCACAGAAGCCGGATTCGGTGCTGACCTTGGTGCTGAGAAATTCCTGGATATCAAGTGCCGTATGGCTGGTTTGAAACCAAACGCAGTTGTTATCGTAGCAACTGTACGTGCACTGAAATACAATGGCGGTGTAGCAAAAGCAGACCTGAACAACGAGAATCTGGAAGCTCTGGAAAAAGGTATGCCAAACCTGTTGAAACATGTAAGCAATATCACAAATGTATACAAACTGCCTTGCGTTGTTGCAATCAATGCATTCCCGACCGATACAGAAGCAGAACTGAAACTGGTTGAAGAGAAATGTAAAGAACTGGGCGTTAATGTTGCTCTTTCTGAAGTATGGGCAAAAGGCGGCGAAGGCGGAATCGCTCTGGCAGAAGAAGTGATCCGTCTGTGTGATCAGCCAAACGACTTTACTTATGCATACGAACTGGAAGGTTCTATCGAAGATAAACTGAATGAGATTGTTCAGAAGATCTACGGCGGAAGCAGAGTTGTCCTGACAGCAAATGCAAAGAAACAGGCAAAACAGCTCGAAGATATGGGATTTGGCAACTGCCCGATCTGTATGGCAAAAACACAGTACAGCTTAACGGATGACCAGACAAAACTGGGTGCTCCGAAAGATTTTGAGATTACTGTTCGTAACCTGAAGATCTCCGCAGGTGCAGGATTCATCGTAGCACTGACCGGTGATATCATGACAATGCCTGGACTGCCGAAAGTTCCGGCGGCTGAGAGAATCGACGTAGATGAGACAGGAAAGATTTCCGGACTGTTCTGATCAAAACAAAATGATCGCAAAGGTCATATGCATTTTTTCATAAGACAGGGATGAAAGATTCCCAGCAAGCAGATGCCAGGGTTCAATGGGTATACCAGCCTTTTGACTCTGGCATCTTTTCAATGTAAATATAAGAAGAAAAAGCGAGGTGCGTATATGTTTCGAGAAGAGTATCAGGCAGTTTGTGGTGCTGCAAAGAAAAAAGTGGAATTTCTGGAAAAGAATCCGCTTGGATATGTGGCAGCTGCTTTCCTGGCAGGAATGTTTGTCGGACTGGGCTGCGTGCTGATGGGCGTTGTGGGAGGATATTTCAATGCAGCGGGAAGTCCGGCAACGAAATTGCTGAACGGACTTGTTTTTGCAGTAGGATTAAATTTTGTGTTTATGGCAGGTGCGGAACTGTTTACCGGAAATAATTTTACAATGAGTGCAGCATCTATAAAAGGAGAAGTTTCCTGGGGGAAAACGATCAAAGTGTGGATCGTCTGCTATCTGGGAAATCTGCTCGGTTCTGTTGTGACAGCCGGAATCTTTATGATGACCGGACTGATGAACGGACAGGAAGTTGGAACGTTCTTGAGAAATGCGGCAGTGGCGAAAGTCTCCGCAGCTCCGATGGAGCTTTTTGCAAAAGCGATCTTCTGTAATATCTGTGTATGTCTTGCGGTGTGGTGCAGCATCAAAATGAAAACAGAGACTGGCAAGATCATGATGGCGATCTTGGGTGTGATGACCTTTGTTACCAGCGGATATGAGCACAGCGTTGCCAATATGACCTTTTTTACGATTGGTCTGTTAGATCCGGGTACAGCTATCACGATCGGGGGAGTGCTTTACAATCTTCTGATCGTCACAGCCGGCAATATGCTGGGCGGTATTCTGTTTGTGGCATTGCCATATTATCTGATCCAGAAAAAGGATTAAAATAACAGAAAATTCAAGTCGAACGCACGTGAGCAGGTAACCTTCCAAAAAGAAGATACCTGCTTTTTTGTTGTCAAAAAAATTTTCAAAATTCTTGCATAGTGTTTTTGTGAACCTGGAGTGTTTCAAAGTATGGCTTCAAATTCAAAAATACAGAAAAAATCGTAACAGACTTGTAAAAAAATGTAATATATGTTAAAGTAAACAAGGTTACGTCAACAGATGTAAGGAGGAAAATATGAGCAAGCAAAGAAAAAGAAAATACCTGCAGATTGTTGTAACATTTTTATGCATATGCATGCTGGGGGGCTTTTCTGGGAAACAGGTTCATGCTGAGACAGGCTATGCACTGATTCCGAAAGTAAAAGAAGCACAGACCGGATGGTTTGTAAAATACTGGAGCGGCTGGAAGTATATTTATGCAAACGGCAAGTGCCCGAAGAACAAATGGAAAAAGATCAACAATAAGATTTACTATTTTGATAAAAACGGTTATATGCAGACCGGCTGGAAGAAATATAAAAATTCCTGGTACTATCTTCGCAAGAGCGGCAAGAACAAAGGGGCACTCTGCACCGGATGGAAAACGATCTCCGGGAAACGGTATTTTCTGGCAAAAAAGACAGGTGCAAGAGTGACCGGATGGCATACGATCAAAAATACCCTTTACTATTTTAATAACAAAGGTGTCCTTCAGAAAGGAAAGACGGTAGGAGAGTATCAGCTGGATAAAATCACCGGTGCGGCCATCAAGATCGCGACCGAACCGGATACCTCCGAAGTGACGGACGAGAGCAACACCACAGGAGGCGATGCGGACAATACTGCCACGACTGTTGACAAACTGCATATCTTTGTCGGGGACTCCAGAACGGTAGGTTTAAGTAATGCAATGGGCTGTGTATCTTACGATAAACTTCTTCAGATCCGCACAGAAGAAAACCTGACAGAGTACTATCTGGCGGAAGTCGGCAGTGGTTATTCCTGGTACAGCACAAAAGCACTTCCGAAGCTGGTGAAAATGCTCAATGAGAATCCGGCAGCGACTGTGATTTTGAATCATGGTATCAATGATCTTGGAAATATTGATCAGTACATAGCCTCTTATCAGTGGCTGATCAGAGTGTATCCGAATACAAAATTTGTGATCATGTCCGTAAATCCAGTCAACAGAAAACTTTACAAAGGTTATGCAAAACCGGCCAATATTACGGTGTTTAATCAGAAAATGCAGGCGGCGTTTCCAAACAATTTTGTCAATACATATCAGTATCTGCAGTCGATGGGATTTAATACCGCAGACGGACTGCACTACGACAGTCTGACGTACATGAACCTTTATAATTATATGCAGCCGTACTTATAAGGCTGGCAATGGAGTACAGAATCGTTTCGTGGTAATTTCAGGTTCTGTACTTTTCTTTCTGTAAAAATGCCGGAAAACAGTTGGTTTCTGTGTTGACTGAACGATGGAAACTGTAGTATACTGGACAAGGATTGTTATTGTAACTATTCAAAAATAAAAAAGAGAATTTTGGTTCTCATATAATAGGAGAAATACTGCAAAATGCAGTATGACAGCTATTCACAGGAGGAGACACATATGGTACAGGCTATTGTAGGAGCAAACTGGGGCGATGAAGGTAAAGGTAAGATTACCGATATGCTGGCTGAAAAAGCAGACATCATCGTAAGATTTCAGGGAGGAGCAAATGCAGGTCATACGATCGTAAACAATTACGGAAAATTTGCACTGCATACACTTCCGTCAGGTGTATTTTACAGCCATACGACAAGCATCATTGGAAATGGTGTTGCTCTGGATATACCTGTTTTGATAAATGAATTAAACAGCATCGTAGAACGTGGTGTTCCGATGCCGAAACTTCTGATCTCTGATCGTGCACAGGTCGTAATGCCATATCATATTTTATTTGATAAATATGAGGAAGAACGTCTGGCAGGAAAATCATTCGGATCTACCAAATCAGGTATCGCACCATTTTATTCAGATAAATACGCAAAAATCGGTTTCCAGGTAAATGAGCTTTTTGATGAAGAAAGACTGCTTGGAAAATTAAAAGACGTATGTGAAAAGAAAAACGTCATGTTAGAGCATCTCTATCACAAACCACTGCTGGTTCCGGAAGAGATTCTGGAAACACTGAAGGAATATCGCGAAATGGTAAAACCATTTGTATGCAATACTTCCCTGTATCTGTGGAATGCACTGAAAGAAGGAAAAACAGTTCTTTTGGAAGGACAGCTGGGAACACTGAAAGATCCGGATCACGGAATCTACCCGATGGTTACCTCCTCTTCCACACTGGCAGCTTATGGTGCAATCGGTGCAGGACTGCCGCCGTATGAGATCACCAAGATCGTGACGGTATGCAAAGCTTACCTGGCGCGTGCAGGAGCAGGTGCGTTCGTGCGAGATCTTTGGAGAAGAAGCAGATGAGCTGAGAAAACGCGGTGGAGATTTGGCGGAGAGTCTGGAGCAAACTTGCA